>Ga0310811_10000538_pt1 | contig 48638 bp, 89 predicted proteins | sample YCmetagenome_FD_207642 | JGI IMG/M metagenome (GOLD analysis project Ga0310811, IMG submission 207642) | Soil microbial communities from experimental microcosm in Duke University, North Carolina, United States - YC | ecosystem: Engineered > Artificial ecosystem > Soil microcosm > Unclassified ...
TGCCAAGACCGGTGACGCTTCGGCGTCCGATCCGCCACCGGGCGGGTCGCGGTGGGGGTGCGACCCGACAGCGACCCTACGAGCCCGATCCACAGAGAGTAAGGATCAAGCCCATGGACAGGCAGCCTAGCAACATCGATCTGATGTTGGCGCGCATCGAGCGCACCGGGGAGCTGATCGCCGCAGCTCAGGCGTTCGGCGCGACGATCACCCCCCGAATGATGTACCTCACGTCGACGGGGATCGTCGACCTGACCGTGACGGTCGACGGCGGTGTGATCCCCTACCGGGAGATCGCCGCGTGGCAGCTCGCCTCCGGCAGCGTCATCGACAAGTACGGGTCCCGCGGTGCGGCGTGGAACATCGAGCGTTACGAGTACAGCCACGACGGTAAGCCGCTCACCATGCGCGTGGTCTCCCTGACGGGTGAGCTGGACGGGATCGTGCTGCACATGGTCGAGTCCCGTATCCCGTCGAGGGTTGCGGCGGCAGAGCGGTGAGCGCGCCGGTGCCGTACAACCCGGTTCCCGCGTCGACGCCGAGAGCGCGTGACGTGGCGGTGTGGCTCCTGGGCGAGTCGGCGGCGCACCGCGTCGACCCGATCGTGTCGTGTGAGCCGGTCGACGACCGGGTGCAGCTGACGGTGTGCCCGGCCCGCGAGAACGTGTGGCGGACGTGGTGCAACCTCCTGCGCGCCGACGCGACCACGTTCGACCAGGACGCGGCCCACGCAATGGGGAAGTGGCGTGGCGTGCCGGTGGAGATCACCGGCATGAAGCCGTGGGAGTGGTGGCAGAGGTGAGCCGCAGAAGCAACCGGCTGCGAGCCGAGGTGCTGCGCCTGTCGGCCCTGGTCGAGTCGTACCGGGCCCTGGTGTCCGGCAGGTCTGAGGCGGACAAGGCGCGGCGGATCAACGCCCGCCCGGCGCGCTGCGCGTCGCTGTCGGGTGACGCCCGGTGCGAGCTTGACGACGGGCACCCGAAGGGACACCGCGTCGACTACGGCGCCGGCTCGTTCCTGACGTGGGGATGAGCCCCGGACACACGCTGATCGTCATGTCCTCTTGTGTGGGGACGTCGCTGGGGCTGGCCTACTGGCCGGCCCTGGCGCCCCGTCTGCCGCGTGTCAGACGTATCGACGACCCTTTCCCGTGCCGTGTTGTGCTGTGGCCTAGCGGCCGGGATACGTTCCTGTGGAAGGTGCGCAGTAAGTGATCACAGAGCCTGGCTTGTACGCGGACGTTCCCGAGAGCGTGTATCACCGGGATCCGGTCGATGGCGGTTCGCTGTCGTCGACCGGGGCGCGGCGGATCCTCGACACGTGTCCGGCCAAGTTCCGGTGGGAACAGGACAACGGGCGCGTGTCGACTCCGGCGATGGAGTTCGGGACGGCCGCGCACACGATCGTCCTTGGGACGGGCAAGCCGATCCACGTCATGTCGGAGGGCAACCAGGACTTCCGGAAGACTGACGCTCAGATCGAGCGTGATGAGGCCATGGCCGGTGGATACATCGTCCTCAAGCAAGCCGAGTACGACAGGGTCATGGGCATGGCGGATGCGCTGCGCCGGCACCCGCTGGCCGGGTCGCTGTTCACCCGTCAGCTCCACGAGGGTGGGCGCCTCATCGACAGTGGCGGCATGGCTGAGGTCACCGGCGTGTGGCAGGACGACGTGACGGGGGCGTGGTGCCGGCTGCGTCTCGACTGGCTGCGGCCGCCGACCGACGGGCCGTTCCTCCTGCCGGACTACAAGACGACCACGGACGCGTCCCTGTCCGCGGTGGAGAAGACGATCGCGAATTACGGCTACCACCGGCAGGGAGAGTTCTACGAGCGCGGTGTTCGGGCGCTCCTGCCGGGTGAGAAGCCGCAGGCAGTGTTCGTCTTCCAGGAGACAACGGCCCCGTACCTGGTGACGGTTGTCGGCGTGTCGGCGGAGATGCGGCGCGCGGCGACGCGCATGAACCGCAGGGCTATCAACTTGTACGCGGAGTGCGTGCGTTCGGGTGAGTGGCCTGACTACAACAACGGGTCGATCTACACCGCGGAGATGCCGGTGTGGCTGGCCAAGATCGAGGGAGAGTAATGACGGACGTTCAGTCGTTCACGCCGGTTCAGGTGCCGGCGCGGGTCGGTCAGGCTACGGCGGTCGAGCAGTCTCGCGCGGCGACGGAGGTGCTGGCTTCGGTTCAGGCCGCGCTGATGTTCCCGCGGGATGTGCAGCGGTCGCTGATGGAGATGCGCCAGTCGTGCTCGACGGAGTACATGGCGCAGCGGGCGTTCTACTCGTACCGGAGGGGCGGGGAGAACGTGGCGGGGCCGACGGTGCAGCTCGCCCGGGAACTTGCCCGGTGCTGGGGCAACGTGCATTACGGGGTGGCTGAGCTGTCGCGTGACGACGTGGCCGGTCAGTCGGAGATGCAGGCGTGGGCATGGGACGTTCAGACGAACGAGCGCGTGTCGTCGACTTTCATCGTGCCGCACGGCCGTGACACGAAGACCGGCGTCAAGCCGATCGAGGACCTGCGGTCGATCTACGAGAACAACGCGAATGCCGCCGCGCGCCGCCTGCGGGAGATGGTCTACGCGCTGCTGCCGGTGTGGTTCCGTGCGGAGGCGGAGGAGATCTGCCGGCGCACGATGCAGGGCGGCGGGACGATGACGCGCGAGCAGAAGATCGCGTTCTACCTGGAGGCGTTCGCCCGGAAGTCCGTGTCACAGCGGCAGGTGGAGGCGTACATCGGGCGTCCCGCGGACGCGTGGGTGGTCGGCGACATCGACACGCTCCAGGTTGTGTTCAACGAGATCAAGGACGGCGTCAAGCTGATCGGCGATGTGTTCGGGGCGGAGCCTCTGCGGGACGCGGATGTGACGGCGCCTGCGGTGCGCGGCCAGTCGTGGCCGGTGCAGGGTTACGGGGCGCCGGACGCGGGCACCTCGCAGCCGCTGCCGGAGTCGGCGACGTGGCCGGTCACGGCTCAGATCCCGGGCGCTACAGGCCGGCGCCGGTCGGTGCAGGAGGGTGAGCCGCAGGACGTGCCGCCGATCGATGACTATGAGGGTGGGGAGTGAGTGAGGGTAGCGCCCCGGGCATGTCCCGGGGCGCGTCCCCCGCCCGTAAGCGGCCGGGCCGGCAGGCCAAGACGCTCGACGATTTCACGTGTGGTGACGTCCGGCATTGGCGGCGTGGGTGCCGCAGCCCGGAGTGTGTCGAGGCGCAGCGCATCTACAACAAGCGGTCGAGGCTCGGGCAGCTGTACGGCCGTCAGCGTCTCGTGGATGCGACGGAGGTGAAGGCGCACCTGCGGCGGCTTCACGCGCAGGGCGTGTCGTGGGACACGGTTGCTGAGTTCGCGGGTGGGATCCACCGCTCGTCGGTGCATCACATGCTCAAGTCTGATCGTGTCCATGAGGAGACCGTGCGGGCGATCCTCGCGATTCCGGCGGACCTTGAGGGGACGAACGGGGGGCGGGTGCCGATCGCTCCGGCGCAGCGTCGGTTGCGTGCGCTGCGCCGGGCGGGGTGGACGTTCGAGCGGATCGCCACGCTGTCGGGGGTGCCGAAGAGCACGATCGAGGGTGTGACGAACTTTGATCGCGTGCACACATCGGTCGGTGTGCGGATGCGCGTGGCCCGGTCGTTCGACGGGATCGCCGCGCGGTCGGCGCCGTGGGCGTGCGGCGACAAACGGGCTCAGCTGGCCCGGGCCCGGGCGGTGCGCCTCGACTGGGTGCCGCTGTGGGCGTGGGAGGACCCGGACGATCCCGGGTCGGGGCTGCGGTTCGACCCGTTCTCGCGGGTGGTCGAGGTGGTCGACGGTGTGCGGTGGATCGCGGATTGCGGAGGCGATCGGCGTGACGCTGTGGATAAGTTCCACCTGACGTGGCGTGAGATCACTCGCCTGCACGGGGAGGCGGGGGTCGAGCCACCGGAGGTGTGGAGGACGTGATGCCAGCCGGCTTGTGGGGGCTGCATGTGCGGTTCGGTGACCGGTTCACCGAGCCGTCTGCGGACTTCACTTGCCGGTGTGGGTTCAGTGATGCGGCGGCGGGTGCGGCCGCTGTGGCTCGGTTCGCTGCGGAGGTGGCGGCTGAGCATAAGAGATCTTGCAGGTTCACAGAGAGGCACGACAGTGGGAAAGTTCGCTAACAGGGTGTTCGAGTTGCACGCCAGGCAGGCAGCCCGGGTGATGGTCGACTTCTCGAAGGTCCTCGATCACCAGGGCGTCAACGACCGGATGGTTGGGTTCTTCGGCGCGTATCAGTGCGTGCCGCACGCGGCGAGCCGGCTGGCCCGGGCACTCGGCGACATCGGCGCGGAGGGTGCGCGGCGCCGGCAGGGGTTCGTGATGGACGGTGAGCCGTGGGTTCCGCCGGTGTTCGACGAGGGAGACGCGCCGGAGGCGGTGTTCTCCGGCCGGTACCTCGCGGCTGTGCTGAACGAGGATGAGCCGATGATCGAGGCTCTGTTCCTGCCGCTCCTGACGGCGTACGAGGACCAGGACGCGGTGCCGCTTCTGTTCGCGCTGCGGGCGTTGACGGAGGTGGCTGCGGCTGCCGAGGTTGACGCGGAGATGCGGGGCCGGGCGTGATCACTCCGCAGGTGAGGGCCCGGGCTGCTGTCGACGCCATGGCCCGGAACGATCACGACAGGGCGGCTGACCTCATGGCCGGGTGGATCACGGCGCAGACGACGGGCGGTCAGGCGTATGAGTTCCTCAAGGCTGCGGCGATGATCGCCGTTCGTGCGATGCGTTCGACGGCCGGCCCGTTCGCGTCTCACCCGCGCATCGTGTGGGTGCCCATGATCGACGACGGTGACAACAGCCCGAAAGCGTGGGCGATGAGGTTCACGAACGCGTTCATGAACCAGGACGAGCCGATGGCTCACGCCCTGTTCGGGTCGGAGTTCGAGGCGTTCCTCGCTGCGCCGGATGAGCGCGGTACACGGATGGCGGAGTGTCTGGCAGGGGTGCTGTGGACTGCCGCCATGGCTGAGAAGAGTGTGGCCCTGTGAGCCGGCTGTGGCATGGCGGGGTGCCGGGTCTGGCGCCGGGCGCGTTGGTTCTTCCGTCGGCTGTGACGGGGGTGGAGCCGGCTACGTTGGGGCGGGTCGCGGAGCTGGGTGGGGACGCGGAGACGACGCGCCGGGACCGGGTGTATGTGACGTCGGATCGGCAGGTGGCGGCGGCGTACGCGGCGTTGTTCCCGAACGGCGCGCTGTATGAGGTGGAGCCGGTCGGCCCGGTCGAGCCTGACCCGGACTGTTTCGTGCCGGGGCTGTCGGCGCGGTGCCTGTCGGCGCGGGTGGTGCGGGTCGCGGATCCGGTGGTGTTGCTGTCGTCGCGGTCGCCGATGAGGTGGCTGCGGATGGCGAATGGCGGCCCGTTGGAGGGTGGTTCGGGGGAGATGCGGGCGCGGTTCCCGGTGCCTACGTGGGAGGCGGGTAAGCGGCGGTAGGTGGCGTGTGGTGGGCCCGGTGTGCTTCGGCACGCCGGGCCTGCCGGCGTTCCCGGACACCGTCCGTGGACACGGTCCGCGCTGGCTACCCGCCGGTAATGTGGGCCCCCATCTGGACATTGTTTACCTAGACACGTAGGGTCGGGGCATGCTGATCAACGAGATGCAGAGCCGGCAGGCTCGAACGGAACTGACGCACGTGATCACCCGTGCGCGTGAGCACGGTGAGGCGACGGTCCTCACCCACTACAACCGGCCCGCGGCGGTGGTCGTCCCCGTTGAGTGGTTCGACCGGGCCCGGGAGCTGATGGCGGCCGACGCGTCGGACGGGGAGTAGGCCACGTGGCAGACGAACCGATCGACGACCCGCCCGCAGGCGGGAGTGTGCCTCACCGATTCCGCAACGCGCTCTTCTGGAAGTGGACGCAGGAGATGCCGAAAGGCCTGCCGTCCGGGTTCATCACGACCCTGTATGCCATGGCGTCAGCGGCCGATCCGGCGGGTCTGTTGCGGTTCAACAAGGGCAAGCTGATCACGATCCGGGCGATCGCTACCGGGGCGCGGGTCGACATCAAGGACGCTCGCCGGTACGTGAACGCAGCGATAGCGGCTGGGGTGGCTGACCGGGTTGGTGACTCACCGAACGGGGCGGCCGTCCTGTACACGCTCCTGGTGTCCCCGTTCCCGGACTGGGCTGCCGCGGTCGCTGTGCTCGACGCGTCGAAGCGCAAGCGCGGGCACGCTGCGCCGTGGAACCAGGGGGGCCCGGACACCACGGTCACCGATGGAGACCAGGGGGGTGTATCCCCCACGGTCGATGATCCATCCGGAGAGTCCGGGCCGAAGGCACCTGGGGGGACACACCCCCCACCCCCCTGGGGGGACACACCCCCTAGGGGGTGGGGGGACACACCCCCCACCATTCCAGGGGTTTCCATGTTCTCTTCCATGAACGGGGCTGAGGTCTGTCGTCAAGCTGAGGTACCCGGGGGTGGCGGCTCGGCGACAAAGATCGATTCCACCGGGGAGGAGAGATGGGGGTGCGGAGTGCGGCGGTGCCCCCGATGTGGATCGCGGATGGCGGACCGGTCGGATCGGGTGATGTGCGTGTCGTGCCTGCGGGAGAACGCCTGAGCATGGCAAAGGCCCGACAGAACCACGGTGAGTGAGGTTCTGTCGGGCCGGCTGTGAGCTTACCGGCGGGTGTGCCGCTTGTCGCTGTTGCTGGCTGGTCTGTGGCGGCTGTCACGGGCTGCGCGGCCCGTTGGGCGCGGGGCTCCGGGTTGGGGGCGTAGCGGGGCGCACAGGGGCTCGGCTCGTCATGGACACGTTCAAGAGGGAGTGGTGATGGACAAGCGGCGTAGGGCGTCGAACGTCGACTACCGGGTGAGGCTCACGTGCGGGTGCACCGTGCCGACGCGTCTGCCCCCGCAGAGGAACACAGCACGGTTCATGTGCACGTCAGGGTTGGGGCATGGCTACCGGTTGCTGTGGGTGTCGTGCGATGGGCCGGCTGGGTGGCGGGCGCTGAACCCGGAGGCTTGACAAGTGTCATAAGTGTGATGCAGCATGGTGTCACGGGCACGGACGGCCAGCAAAGGAGCCACCATGACAGGCACCAACCTCCAGGACCGGGTCACCGAGTGGGCCCAGGAACACCGCCGGTGGATGACTCAGATGCTGGCCTGCGGCCACCACGTCTCGCACTACAGCCAGCGCCGCGGCGAGTGCGTCAGCTGCGCCGCAGCACCGGCCGCACCCACCACCAACCTCAACCAGGACAGCGCCGCATACGACTGTGACGACGTCTTCGGGGACGACCGGCACGAGCAGGAAGACACGGACGAGGAACTTCTCCGCCCGGTCTACATGCCGAATGGCGAGGTTGGTTACTTCGGATTCAACGGTGGCGGCCGGGCGACCGACGCACAGAAGGCAAAGGTCAGGTCGCTCCTCAACGAGAACGCAGGCCACCCCACGGTTGAAGCCATCCGGCGCAGGATGAATGAGCTCCGCGAGAGTGGCGAGCGCATCGAAAAGTGCGACGTAATCCCGGTGCTCCGATGGTTCGGACGCGGGAACGCCGACCCACAGCGCAGCAACTGACGCGGCGCCCAGCACCACCGGCCCGGGGCGCACGGCCCCGGGCCACTTGACAAGTGTCACAAGTATGATGCATCATGGTGTCAACGCCGACCGACGGAGGAACCCATGACCACCACACTCACCCACATCCGCACCGAGAACGGCGCCCCCACCCTCGTCACCACCCGCGCCGCCCTCGACGAGATCAACGCCGGCATGATGGACAAGGCCGTCAAGCGCACCATCCGACAGATGTCCGCCGCCCGCGGCGGGGCGAACATCGAGTACCGCGACGGCCGGAAGGTCGACATCCGCCCCGCCACCCCGGAGGAGATCGCCGAGCTCACCGCGCCCGCCGTCGTTGAGAAGTCCGCCCCGGAGTGGCGCACCTTCAAGGGCGTCAAGTCCGGTGACACCGTCCTCCTGTGGAAGGGCAACCGGAAGACCGGCCCGGAGGGTGAGCCGCGCGAAGTCGCCGTCACGTTCGAGTACGGCGGATGGCGGATCGTCCGCCCCGACGGGCCCAACTGGTTCATCGGCGGCGCCGCCTCAAAGCACTGGTGGACCGCGGCGTGACCGACGACCCGTGGCTGACCGGCCAGAGCCCCGCCCCGGCACCGTCCGAGGGTGGGGCCACCCGGAAGCCAGAGACGTGCTGGCGTTGCGAGCGTGATCCCGCCGTCACCCGGTGCCGGATCTGCAACCGCCCGCTGTGCGCCGACTGCCGCATCGACCACCACCACGAGGGCTGGCAGTAGCGGTGACTGGAACCCCGCACATCCGCCCCGTCGGGCCGTCCGACATCATCCACACCGACACCCCGGCGAGTACCCGGTGAACGGCAGGTGCCGGGCCACAACGGCGGCCGGATACCGGTGCCTCAACAAGCCCAGGGGCGGCCCGTTCTGCCCCGGACACGACCCGCGTAATTGGTGCGGCCGCACCACCCGATCCGGCGCCCGCTGCAAGCGGCGCGCAGCACCGGGCGGCGCCCCGTGCTCGAAGAACGAATGAACCCCGGCGTCTGGCATACCGCCAGACACCACCCACCGAGATAGGACACCCATGGAAACCGTCGGTATCAACACCCTGCGCACGAACCTGCGCGCCATCCTGACCGCCGTCCGTAACGGCCAGCCCACCACGATCACGGACTTCCGCGACCCCGTCGCCGTGCTCGTCAAGATCGAAGACTACGAGCGTCTCAAGGCCGACAGCGCGGAGCTCCGCTCCCTCAAGCGGAAGGCCCGACCGTGATCGAGTACACCGACGAGGACGGCGATCAGCTGTCCATTCACGCATCGACGGATGAGGAACGCTACCCGTCGATCATCATGCGGATCGCCGAAACCGGGAGCGGAGTGGCCACCGCCGTCCGCGTGCCCGTCGCATGGATCCCCGCCATCACCGCCGCCATGAACGCGGCCGCCGACCAGTCCGAGAGGAACCACCAGTGACCGTCGAGCGGTGGAACAGCCTCTACCCGATCGGCACCCCCGTCATCGCATACCCGGGGTTCCGACCCGAGCACCCGGCCGCCGATTCGCTCGGATGCACCCGCCTCGAAACCGTCACCCGGAGCAAGGCATGGCCTCTCGGACACGGCACCCCGGTCGTCCTGGTCGACGGCTACTCGGGGGGCATCGACCTTGACCACATCGACGTCCTCCCCCGGGATCCGGCGTGAACGCGCAGGGGTGGGACAGCGCCGAGTTCGTCTGCGGCAGGTGCGGCGCCGTCATCCGCTCCGACACCGACCGCGAGTACATCCGACTCGTCAACCAGCACCGCGCCGAGTGCGCCGGCAGGAGGACCGACCAGTGACGCAGATGGACATCACGGAGTTCGCCGCACGGGCGGACGAGATCATTGGCGGCTTGCCGTCGCACCGTACCCGCGGCCCCGTGTACGTGAGCCGTGACGGCGCCCCGGAGGCAGTCGTGATCCGCGCTTCGGCGTACGCCCCGAGACTCCACGACTTCCAGCCGTACAGCGGCGGCATCGTCTGCCACCGGTGCGGTGACTACCGGATCGTGTGCGACACGTCGAGTCTCGGCGTCATGGTCGAGGCCGCCAACCGGCACTGGAATGAGGCACACCGATGAGCATGGAATTCACCATGACGACCGGCCCGAGCGAAGACATGATCAGCATCACACCGGCCAGCACAGACCGAAGTGACGACAGCATCACCGTCACCGTTGCCGCGTTCCGGGACGGCGAAATGGCCGATGCCGAAATCGTTCTCTCACAGGACGACGTCGGTCGCCTCATGGCCGGACTGCGGTCCGTCGCCATGTACGCCGCCGCCCTCAGGTTCGCGCCGGAGGCGACCCCGTGAACGGCCCCGAACACCTCATGGCGGGCAAGTCGGAGGAACAGTTCCGGAAAGTCGTTGAGGCCGACGTCAGGAACCGTGCCCATGACTGGGAGGTCAAGGCCCTGCGGCACCGCCTCAACGCGGGCCGCTGGCTGTTCGAGCTCCAGTTGATCGCGAGCGACATTCGCTCCCAGGTCGACGCCAGGCAGGGTGACAACGAGTGGCAGGGCCGGGCGCTCGCGAAGCTCCGCCGAGTCCGCGGCCGCATCGTCGAAGCACGGGCCGTCATCGCCCAGCACAAGGAAGAGAACCGCGAGGAACAGCGCGCCGCCATCCGGGCCGGCACCACCGTCGACCAGAAGCGTGAGCGCGCCTACGACGCCGCGTGCAAGCGTCTCGCGTCCGCTCACCTCGATGAGTTCAATCAGCTCCTGGTCGAGACGCACGCCACCGAGGGAGTGTCCCTCCCAGACTCGCTCGCCCGGGGCATCGCACGAAGGGCGGGGGCGATCGCAGATGGACGCGTCGACAGCTGACGCCGTAGCCGGCACCGGCATCTCGTGCGTCATGGTTGCCGCTCTGTCGGTGGCGATCGCCGCGGACTGTCGGGCACGCCGCAGGGCCGCAGCCGCCGCCCGCTGCCCGCACCGCTACCGCGACGGCATCACCGTCCACCAACCCGCGGTGTGCGAGCAGCACCCCCACGGCGGACACATCCACTGGGGCACCGACCCCACCGGCTACTGGCTGTGCTGGGACGACACCGACCCCGGCGCGTACACGGAGGAACCGAAGTGACGTACTCGGACACCACCCCGAGCCCGGAGGAGAACGCCCGGGCCATCGCCGAACACTGGCGGGCAATGGCGGACCACGCGGACCGGCGCAGCCGGATCATCGTTAACGCGATCAGTGAAGCGTGGGCGCAGGACGCGGCCGCCCACGCGGACTTCGTGTACCGGGTCGAGCGTGAGGAGCGCCCGGATAGCCGATGGGCTGGCGAGGTGGAGCGGCTACAGCGCGAGCTTGCTGCCGAGCGTCTGCGTGTCGAGCAGTGGAAGGAGACCGCCGACTCGTGGGAGCGGCGCGCAACCTTCCGCGGGCAAATGGCGCGGCAGGTCATGTCGAAGCATCAGAACGTGCTCGGCTCGTGTTTGGAGTGCGGGAATTCGTATCCGTGCCCTACGGCGGTGCTCCTTGCGACCGCTGATTCGCCGCTCGACACGGAGGCCGACGCGGTCGAGGGCGTCGAGCCGTGGGCATCCGGGACGGTCGTCCCCCTGCGGCACATCACCGTCGACCCGAAGCACGTGGCACTCATCAGCCCCGGCGACGAGAGCGGCACGTTCGAGGTGACGTGCACCCAGCCGGAGTGCCCGATCGAGAGCAGCGTGTTCGAGACCCGCAGCGAGTGCGTTGAGCATGCCAACTATCACGCAGACACCATGGCGCGCCGGGCGAACATGATGTGGGCCCTGCCGCCGAGCATCGTCGCCCGCCCGGTCTACGACAGTGGCGAGGGCGTGTGGCGGTGGACGTGCCCGATCGGGTGGTGCGAGATCGCGGTGACCGACGCGAGGGAGGGTGCCAGCGTCATCCGTGCCAGCGCGCACCCCAAGGATCACTGGCAGACCGGGGCCGCGCTGTCGGATGGCGTCGACGTGGATGTGACGGTGACTGAGGTGGCCGGGGGTTGGATGGTGGCGTGCCACCGGGGGTGTGAGGACACGGTCACATTCGAGTACGCGCCGGATGCGCGGGCCCTGGCGTCCGGCCATGCGGAGTGGCACCGGTTGCCGGCTGTGGGCTAGTGGTCGAGGGGGTCGTTCGGTCGGCCCCCTTGACACTCCACCCTGATAAGTCTCATACTTATGAGGACGGGAAGACGAGACCAAAGGACGGCCCCCATGCACACCAACTGCCAGCGCTGCGGCCGCCCCCTCACCTCCCCCACCAGCCAGCGCAACGGCTACGGCAAGACCTGCGGCAAGCACATCCGCACCGCCGCCACCAACGCCACCACCTACAAGCACCACCAGATCGAAGCCGCACTCGAACTCATCGGCGACGGCGCGATCCTCCCCATCCGCCCCGGCCGCGTCTGGGCCACCGTCTCCACCGACGGCCAGTCCACCCACCGCACCGCCCACAACGCGTGCAGCTGCCCGGCCGGAATCAGCGGCAAGCTCTGCTACCACCGCGCCGCCGTCGCCATCCTCACCGCCTAGGACACCCCATGGCCTTCACCCCCGGACAGCGCGTCCGCACCCTCATCGACCTTCACTCCGCCCCGTGGGATCCCGAACAGCCAGACATCCCCGCCGGATCCCTCGGCACCATCGAGCGCAGCTACAGCGACCCGATCACCGGGAACACGATCAGCTACGCCGTGCTCCTCGACGCATCCGTTGCCAGGCACGCCGCAGCCATGCGGCCCGACACGATTGAGGCAGACCAGTGAGCATCCTCACCCCCATCACCCGCGTCACCCACTACCCGGACGCCGCCGACCTTGCGCCCCACACCGACAAGGCCCAGTGCTCCGGCTGTCACCACTGGTGGGACACCGCCGAGCTGTCCCACGACCGCAACGGGGACGACGTCTGCCCCGACTGCGTGTGGACATGGTCCGCGTACCCCGACCACCGCTGACCCCACGAACCCCGGGGCGGACACGGATGACACCCATGCCGTGCCCGCCCCGGACCAACGGAGCCACCATGCGCCACGCCACCCTCCGCCGGATCCACGCCCGCCTCACCGCACGTCTCCTCAACCCGTGCGACCAGTGCCACGCCCGGGCAGGCGAACCGTGCCACCCCGAATGCCCATACGTCCGCACCTACAGCTACCCCGCCAGGAGAGACACCCCATGAGCGACCACATGCCGCCGCGTGACAGCCTCCCGCAGCGCACCCCCGGCGCCACGTTCACCCACCAGTGGCGACCCCCGCAGCCCCCCGCACAGCCCCCCGGGCCGGCATGCGACTGCGCCCCCGGCCAGCCCATCCCGACCCGCGCCGACACCAAGTGACACGCCGCCCGATGGGGCAGTGCACGGTGTGCCTCCGCCCGAACCTGTCACTCGTCTGGGCCGGTAACAAGCACTTCCCCACCACCGTCCGAGCCCACTACCCGAAGCGAGCCACCCTCGGCCCCGTCCCGGCACAGTGGTGCCCTGGCTCCGGACGACCCCCGAAGGGAAACCAGTGAGCATCACCAATGCGGTCATCACCCGCTACCTCAACGAGAACGACAAGGCGAACCGCCTGTTCACCACCGACCCGCAGTTCCGGTTCACGGTCGAGCTGACCCGATCGCTGCTCGCCGACGTCGAACGCCTCATGCAGGGCAACGCCCTTCCCGGCGACGTACAGACCCGCATCATCCGCGGCGCCGTATACGGCGCCTCCGGCATCGACACGCCCGGCCGCATCGCGCAGGCAACCGCCGTCGCCGACGTACTCGCCGACATGGTCACCGAAGCATCCGCCCCCAGCATCATCCTCGGAGAGAACTGATGACACGCTCCACGCACCGCGTCACCCGAACCGACCACGCCGGACAGCCCATGGCGCCCCTCGACTTCACTAACAAGCGCGACGCGCAGGACTGCCGGGACGCCGTCCGCCGCACCGGCGCTGACTCCGAGCTCCAGACCTTCGACCCCATGACCGGCGAGTTCGTCACCACGGAGGACTGACCAATGAGCGACGACCGTACCCCCGCCCAGATCTACGCGGACCACCTCACCGGCGCCACCCCGCCCGACAGCGGCCAGCCGGCACCCGAGCCCATCGCGCAGCCGATCAACCCCCAGACCGACGGCATCGACGCGCTCCACGCCCGCACCGAAGGCCGACAGTGACACAGGGAACGCCGATGGTGGCGGTCGTCGCGACCGCCACCATCGGCGACACCACCCACAGTGCCCGCCGAGACATCCCCGCCGTCGACTACGACACCCCCGGCGACACCCGGGCGCAAGCCAGGATCCTCGCCCGGTGCGATCTCGAAGACACCATCCGGGCCGCGCACCCGCAGCTGTCCATCCGGGCGGCGTTCGACAGCGCCATGTTCGCCGAGATCACTACCGAGCGATACACCGCCGTACGAGAGGACACGCACTCCCGATGACCGCCTACGACCCTCTCACCGCTATGCAGGACTTCACCGTAGGCGCGTCCCTCGCGGGCCCGAACGTCCGATGCGAACGCTGCGGCCTGATGCTCGCCGTCGGGAACGACACCCTCGGACTTCTCGACCGCGTCAGCATGCCCGCCGTACTCGGCGGCATGGCCGGTCACTGGCTCGGCTGCGGCGGCCGCCAGGGCGGAGAGACCCAGTGAAGATCCACGAGTACTCGGTGACGATCACCAGTACCCACCGTGCCGGACAGTTCAGCAGCATGCACCGGTGGACATGGCTCGGAGGCGACCCGGAGACGATCGTTCCTGACCGCCTGTACCGAGACCACGTCGTCGACATGGCAGACCAGTACGGCGCCCCGTACCACGTACAGGGTGAGATCACGTCCGTCACCACCGAGGTAACCGACTCGATCGACTCGCCCACCATGTCGGGCACCCACCGCGAGGTGCTCACCCCGCAGTGCATCGCCGGATACCTCCGGCCCGAACCCACCGCCGCTGACGTCGTCCACGCCAACGCCGGATGGGACGCGCCCGACGGAACCCCCTACACACTCACCCTCACCTACCCGGCCGCCATGTTCGCGTTCCCCGGGATGACGTTCACCGCTGTCCGGTCGGCCCGCGACGCACTCGCGGCCGCACTCGCAGCCGGCCCGGGCCACACCGTCAAGCCCGCCGACATCGGCGTGATCATCACTTCCGAGAAGACCGCCGAACGCGAACTCACCGAACTCCGCGAGCAGCACAAGGCACTCACCGACACCGCCGACAACGCGACCGCCTCACTCCGCGCACTCGCCGACGCACTCGACCGACACCTCTGAACGGGACCCCCCATGGCGACGCCACTCATCACACTCACGATCACCGAAGCGCCCGGCGGAGAGAAGCTACTCTCCATCGAATGCCCCACCATGGACGTCCTTGAAGCGGCCGGCCTCATCCACATCGCACTCGCTCAGATGAGTGAGCGAGTGCGGACCGACAGACACTCGAACACCGGCTGAACGACCGCGAGTTACTCACCCCGCACCACCCCACCAAAGCCTGACAAACGATCACAAACCGGTGCTACAGTAAGCACCCCGAAACGCAAAGGGCCGGCCCGGTGTGACGACCAGGCCGGCCCACCACTGACACACGTAGGAGGTGTGCTCATGGCTCGGCGTAACCATACCGTGATCGGCCTAGTCGCGGGCGCCATCGCCCTTTCCGCCGTACTCACCGGGCTTGCGTTCGCCCTCTCGTACGCGCACCTCCACACCATCGCCGGAGACAACGGCCTCCCGTCGATGTGGCGCTCGTGGATGTGGCCAGCAACCGTCGACCTGTTCATCGTCATCGGAGACGTGCTGACCGTCGCCGCGCTTCTCGCAGGGAAGTCACCCGCCCGCGGACTCATCGTCACGAGCTTCGGATCCCTCGCCTCCATCGGCATCAACGTCGCCGGTGTCGGCGCGCACCGCCCGGCAATGGAGTACGTCATCGCCGCGGTGCCCCCCGTCGCCGCGCAGGTAGCGTTCGCAGTGATCATGTGGCAGCTCCACGACATCCTCCTGCCCGCCGCACAGCCCGGACCGGTGGACACCCCCGCGAGTGAGCCGAACGAGCCGGCCGAGCAGGAGAGTGAGCCCGCCGTTCAGGCGCCCACTCAGCCCACCACTCAGCCGCTGCCCACCCTGCTCACCACCCGACAGGTCGCCGACCGCTTCGGCATGACCCCCAACGGCGTGAACAACTGGGTCACCCGCGGCAAGCTCACCCCCGTCAAAGTCGTCAACGGACAAGGCCGACTCTTCGACCCCTCCCACGTCGACGCACTCGAAGCGGCCCGCACATGAACTGGCCACTCACCCTCGCAGGCCTCTACCTCACCGCCACACTCGCCGCATTCGGCGCCATATGGCACCGCTACGGCTGGGCCTACGCCGGCCCCCTACTCGCCGACGGACTTCTCTTCTGGGGCTTCGGCTCCGTCGCAGCGATCGTCATCCTCCTACTCGGAAGGTAACCCCCCGTGCCCATCGACTACGGCCGCGACCTCGACCGCGCAGCCCACCCCGAACCCTGCAAGACCAACCCGGACGGCACCCGCAAGTACACCCCCATGCCCGCCCCCGAGAACCTCAAGCCCGACGGGAACTTCGGCCGACCCTTCGAGGACCAGAAGTGACCGACAACGTCACGAACCGCGTCGGATACCAGCTTCTCTCGCAGCCGGCAGGCCAGGACATCACCGTCACCTACGAGGACGGAACCGCCTTCACCGCCCGCTACTGCGGGTCGAGTAGCCGCCGCATGGACGAGAGCGGCAACCCGTACATCCACATCGAACTGTCGATGATCACCGACCTCGACGCGACCGTGACGGAGGCCAACCAGTGATCCGGTTCAGCATCGACGACTACAGCACCGTCACCGTTGGGGACCGGACCGCGATCCGCTGCCATCACTGCGGCCGCTGCATCCGCGGGCCCGTCATCGACCCGGACGGCCTCCTGTTGGAACACGTCATCTACCACCCAGCGACCGACACCACCATCGGCAAGCTGCGCCGTACCGCGCTCTTCCACCACCGCGAGAACCACCAGTGACCGCCTACCCGCTAGCCCCCGCATGCTGGCCTGCCGCGCTCCTCATCCTCACCGTGTGCACCGTGTGGCGACCCGAACGCCGGGCACTCGCCGCGCTCCGCACACTCGCCCAACTCACAGCCCTACTCATCCTCACCCCCATCGCGTTCACGCTGATCACCAGCTGAACAACCCGGAGACTCACCCATGAACAACACACTCACTCACCTGCTCGCAGCCCCCGTTCAGCAAGCACCCAACCTCCCCGGTGGAGTCGGCGGCGCCGGAGGAACCGTCATCGCCGGACTGATCCTCGCTGTGTGGATCGCGTCGAAGTGGAAGAAGGAACTCAACGCCGAGACCCGCAAGTACGTGATGATCAGCATCCTCACAACGGCGTGCCTCATGTACGGCGGCGGCGTCATCGCCCAAATGCTCGGCACCGCAGCGACCACCGCAGGCACCGTCACCGGCACCGTTACCGGCACCGTCACCGGCCAGTAAGGAGCAACCCATGCCGATCCCGTACGCCCCCGCGACGCGCCCCGACAAGCGCAACCCCAGGTCCTGGCAGTCCGGACACGCCCTCGTCATCGAACCGGCGGAGGATGGGATGTCCCTCACCTGCCAGTGCGGAGAAGCTATCGGTTTCGTTCAGGGCGGCCGATCCATGGCCGTCGACGCAGCTCTTATCAAGACGTGGGTCAGCCACGCGAGCTACCGAATCCAGTTCGAGGTGGACGAGCAGTGAACCCCCGGGCGGCCGCCCAGCGGATCTGTGAAGGCAGCACGACACTGTGCCGGCGCGGAGCCGCATGGGCGGCCGCCCACCGCATCACAGCCACGGCCGCAGCACTAACCGTCACGCCCGCCGCAGCCGCCGCCATCGGACGCGATCCCCGCATCCTCGCCTACGCCACCGCCGCATGGACATGGGCCGCGTGGCGCCGCCCCACTCCACCGCGCGAGCCCCCCACCAGCGACGATAGCGGCAAGAAGGGGCCCGACGGTGGGGGAGGGGAGGGGATGTCGATCATCAAAACCGTCAACGGAACCGCCGTCAGACGCCCCCACCCCACCGACCCGAACCGCACCATCATCACCTGGGAGACACCATGAGCGCCGTAGACCTCCGAGCCTCCATCGATCTCGCACTCGAATCCCTAGCGGAGACCTGCGCAGGCAATGCCGAGATCCCCGATCTCGACCCCTACCTAGACCGCATCATGAACGCCGTCGGCAGCTACGTCGACGCGATCATCGCCCGCGGGAAGGAACACCGCCAAGAGCGCCACCCCCGCACGACCGGCCCCGCCCTCACCTACACCCACAGCGACAGCCAGACGTTCACCGCAGTCGACCTGTCACCCGTCAGCGTCGACGACACCGCACCCAACCGGCGCCGTGAACGCGCACTCTGCCGCGCCCTCCTGGTCGAAGCACTCCGCCTCATGGACACCACCGAGCCCACCACCGCCACGTGCGGCGCCGTCCGCACCGAGCGACAGTGGTACGACGGAGACCGCCGCACGTTTGGCTCCGCCTTTGACTGGCCGTGCGTCCTCACCCCGGCCCACTCCGGCGACCACCGCGACAAGGACGGAGACCCGTTCCAGTGATCACCCCACTCGAAGCGACCAGGCTCAACCTCGCGGCCGCCGTGAACGCCCTGAACGACATGCCCACCGGCGAGATTCGAACTGACGTCATGATCGCCCACGCGACCAAAGCACAAGCACTCGCACTCATCGCCATCGGTGAAGCACTCATCCACCTCGCGGGCACGACGCGCCACGGCCCGGCCATCCGCCCGGCCACCATCGAGTGCGGCACCATCCGCACCGCCGCACAGTGGGCCGACATGTTCCCCGAGGGAACAGCCACAGGCGCGCGCGGCTTCCCCTGCGTCCTCCACGCAGGCCACACCGGCGAGCACGCAGACATGGACGGAGACCCCTTCCCGTGACACAGCAACGACCCCCCGGCACCCGCTTCCACCCCGGGTTCGACAACGCAGACAACGCAGACGAGTACCTCGCAGCCGCCGAAGACGGATTGAACATGGCACTCGCCGCGCCACTCGGCGACAAGGCCACCGCCGTACACGCCGCCGTTGCCGGCACTCGCGCCACCATCGGCGTAGGCCGCTACCTCGCAGCCATCCTCAACCACCTCGACCACCCGCAGCCGCCAGCCGGCACGTGCACAGCCACATGGGAACCCGGAGGAAACGGCCACTCCGGAACGCACCACGCGTGCCGGCACCCCCACGGACACACCGGCGCCCACGAATCCCCCGACGGAGACGCGCGCTGGATCGACGGCGCCCGCGGCGCCGACCACCTACACAGCGTGCTGAGCACCGAGCCAGCGCCGTCCCACCACTGCCCGCACGTCGACCCGAACAGCGGCGCACAGTGCACCCGCACCCCCGGCCACACCCTCCACCACGCACACGGCACCACCATGTGGACACCCGACCCGTGCGAAGCCGCCAGCATCACCGGCATCGACAAGTGGTGCATTCTCGCCAGCAACCATGAGGGGGCCCATTACTTTCAGTTCGCGTCGGGGAACGCCGGGCGTTGTACAGCCTTCGAACCCATGGTGAACGGCGGCATCCGCCTCTGCGCACTCGTGGCCGGTCACAACCGCGACCACGTCACATGGCACGGCATCGACTGGGCCGGCCCCGATGACACCCCCGTGCCCATCCACCCGGAGACGCCGTGCGCCGTGCCCGGGATCCCCGGTAGGCGATGCGACAAGTCCGACGGGCACACCGGCGATCACCGCTACGTCGACGCGTGTGACAGCCACTCGAACCGCGGGCACCGGTGCCGCAACACCGAGTCTGGTCATCGGCTCCATCACGATCTGTACGGGCGGACTTGGTTCGTGGTCGAGGGTCAGAGCGTCTCCACGGAGTAGGGCCGTACGGCTTGCGCCGGGTGGTGACAAGTGTGATACTTATCCTCGGTAGAGCACACCCACCACCCGGCGAAAGGCCACCCCACATGAAACTCCAAACCTGCCGCCGCCACCCCCGCGCCGGACGATTCCTCGCCACCTGCTCCGGCTGCACCCAGGAAATCCACGACATGCAGACCCGCAACCAGACCATGGCACTCGCCACCCGCGTCCTGGCGACACTCCCCGGCTACACCACCACCCAGATCACCGACGCAACCCGCACCCCCACCGGCCACCTGATCATCTCCACCGAGGACACCGACCCCCGCCGCGCCCTGTACGCAATCGACGTCTTCCGCCCCGCCACCAACACCGAGACCAACCCGGACCAGATCGACCCGCGGCCGGTCGGCAGCTGGGTCCTGGTCGACCAGTGGGAGACCGACGACGAGCCCGAGCACGCCGCGCAGATGCACGCCGCCCACGCCGAGTACTCGCCGCGCATCACCGTCGCAGCCTGACCGCCTGACCGCCTGACGGCCACCCGGGTGCCCGTCCCGCACGGACACCCTGCGAGGCACTCAGCCACCCGCCCCACACCACCAACCGAAAGGCCAGCCCCGTGACCGCCCAGGCGCCCACCATCACCGCCTACGCCAGCACCACCACCCTCAAGTTCCGCGCCAACGGCACCCGCATCGTCATCGCCTACACCCAGGACGACACCTCACCCATCCCGCAGCACATCGAGCTCCGCATCGCCGGCCAGGTCATCACCCCCGACGAGTGGCCCGGCTGGGCCGGTGAGCTCATCCACGACAACGTGCCGGTCTGGTGGCAGGCGTGAACCTTCCCGACCCGTCCGGCTGCCAGCACTGCGGCATCCCCAAGCGCCAGCACTACCAGCAGTGGAAACCGCCCGTCGGCTGGCACCAGTGGGAGCCGCCGACCGACGCCCAGACCCTCACCCGCATGAAAGCCCGCCGCGCAGCACGCACCAACTGACCACCCACCCCGCACCACCACGAAAGGCCAGCCATGAGCCACGACTACCGGTCCATCGCCCTCAACATCGCCGGCCACGAGCACGCCGACAAGGTCGACGCCGTCGCTGCCGAGCTCCACTACGGCGAGTCCATGCACATGCACGACATGCCGCAGAACGGCAATCCCTGCTCGTACTGCTGGCTCCGCGCAGGCCGGGCGGTCCGTGCGACGGTCCGGATCGCGGGCGGCTACGGCGTCGACGGCACCGCCGGGAAGCCGAACGCCACCCTCGCTGACGCCTGACGCCCCACGACTGGCCTGCTGGTCGCCCACCCACGACCGGCCAGCGGGCCCCCAACCCGCCCCGTCCGCCCGCTGACCGGAGACACCATGACCACACCCCCACCCACCGGCACATGCCCCACCTGCGGACGCACCGGACTCCGCCTCACCAAAAGCGGCGCAGTCTGGAACCACCGCGACCCCCGCAGCCGCATGGCCAACGGCGCGTGCGGCCTCAACTGCCGCGGCGGCAAGCCCACGAAGGACACCCCATGACCACACCCCCCGGCCAGTGCGACACGTGCATCTGCGAAGACTGCGCCGCCCCCCGCACCGACCACACAGACGGCCCCTGCCACTGCCCCGACTGCACAGCCGCCCCCGAATACGCATGCACCCACTTCGCACCCCCCTACCGCATCACCCTCATCGCCGAACAACTCGCCCCCCTGCTCTCCACCCACCTCGGAGAACACGCCCGACTCCGCTGCCTCACCGCAGCACACGCCGCACACCACGCCATCCACGACCACGACCACCCCCAGGACACCCCATGAACGCCCTCCCCCACGGCGGACTCCCCACCCAATGGCTCGACACCATCCGAGCCCGCCACGCCGCCGCAGAAGGCGGAGCATGGCACCTCGACCCCGAACCACACACCGACCCCGACACCGTCCGCACCACCATCAGCGGCTACCACCGCCGGATCGGCATCCTCCACTTCGTCGGCCCCTACGCAGACGCCAACCGCGAACAAGTCCTCCACGCAGACACCGACATCGGCCTACTCATCGCCGAGATCGACCGACTCAGCCGCGCACTCGCCACCATGACCGCCGTCGCCGAGAGCAACAAGCGGCACGTCCAATCCATGCACCAAGACCTACAGCACGCCCAGCAACAGGCCGCCACCATCGCCACCGCCGATGATCAGCGCCGAACCTGCCCCACCCACGGCTACCTCGCCCCCCAGTTCGACCCGTCCGTCTGCACCTGCCCGCCCGGCGCCTGACACCCCCGGCGGGGTGGCTGTCCGCCGCCCCGCCACCAGCCAGGAGACCACCATGCAGCAGACCGAAACCGAGGAGCTGTGGGCCGCCCAGCGCGACGCATCCTGGTACAACCGCCCGGACGTCCACAGCGTCAAGGCACTCCACGTCGCCGGGAAGCCCTGCCGCGAAGGCATCCTGTCCCGCTGCGGGCGGTCCGTCCTCAACCGTGACAACTGCTGGGGCCTGGACGAGGTCCCGCCCGGCCTGCGCTGCCGCAGCAACGGATGCCGCCAGGCATGGCCGACCACCGCCCGCACCACCCAGGAGCACTGACATGGCCGACACCCCCGCCGACACACTCCGCGCCGCAGCCAAGCTCCTCCGAGGACGAGCGGCGATCGCCCAGGACAGCGTCAGCACCGACAGCTACTGGTCGTCCTACAACCCCGCGACCGCATGGCACGACGGCGTCACCAACGGATTCGGCGGACCGACATCCCCCTACATCACACTCATGCCCCCGCCAGTCGGTCACCTCATCGCCGACTGGCTCGAAGCCGAAGCACAGAGGGAGACCTACACCCTCGCAGAGTTCGGCTACCGCTCCGCCACCAAACAAGCCATCGCCACAGCACGAGCCATCCTCGACAGCCGAGACAGCTAGCATCGTCACAGGAGGTGACTGCCAGTGAACGACACCCCTAGAGAAACCGGACGTCCACGCACTTCAACCGGCCAGTACGTGGCCACCCTCAACACCGCCGAACTCACCCGGCAGGTAGCCGCTAAGCGGAAGCTCGGCTACTCGTACGACACGATCGCCGAACAGCTCGGCATCAGTCGGACGTACGTGTTCAAGTTGTGGACTGAGCTCCTCCGGGAGGTCAAGCTCGACGGCGCAGCTGAGGCTGTGATGGCGGAGGTCGCGAAGCTTGAGGCGTCGAACGAGCGGCTCGACGCGCTTGAGGCCCAGATCCGGGAGACCCTGGGGCGCCGGCACCTCCTGGTCACGCCGAAGGGCACGGTCGAGGATGAGGATGGCAACCTCGTTGAGGACGACGAGTACGTTCTCAAGCTCGCTGACCGGGTGCTCAAGGTGGAGGAACAGCGGGGCCGGAACCATGACCGGATGGTGAAGCTCCGTGGTCTGGCGCAGCCGGTTCAGCAGACTATGGACATGCAAGTCACGTACAAGATCATCGGTCTGGGTGACGACACGGAGGACGCGGAGTGAGGCACCACATCGAGGTACGCGAGGAAGGGGCACAGCGTGGCGTAGCCATCGCCACCATGCGCACCGACGGCCCCCACGACTACCGGGCGTACCTGACCGCGCTCGCCGAAGCACTCGAAGCCGCAGCAGCCAACGTCCGCCGCAGCCTCGAACAGGGGAAGGGACTCAAGTGACCACACCCGACGCTGCGCCCGACACGGGCTCCGGCGATGCGCCCCTGATGGTCGAAGACAGCTCGCCGGTCGAGCCGTTCCTCTGGCGGTGGATGTACGAGACGACGCCTCCCCCGGACGAGCCGGCGTGACGGTCGTCGAGTTCGAGGCACGCGGCGCCGTACGGCAGCTCTTCCGGTCGAAGGATCCGGAGGTGCTGTTGTCCGGCGCCGCTGGCACGGGCAAGTCCGTGGGTGTCCTCATGCGCCTGCACTTGCTGATGCTGGACAACGCGGGGGCGCGGGGGCTGATCCTCCGGAAGACTCACGCGTCACTGACGGCGTCAACGCTGGTGTCGTTCCGGCACAAGATCCTCAAAGAGGCGTTGGGCGCCGGACTCGTCCGCTTCTACGGCGGGTCAGCGCAGGAGCCCGCAGCGTTCCGCTACAAGAACGGATCGTCCGTCACTGTCGGTGGCCTCGACCGTTCGACGCGCGTTCTCTCCACCGAGTTCGACATGGTCATGATCGATGAGGCCACCGAAGTCACAGAAGAAGACGTCGACACCGTCACAGGCCGACTCCGAAACGGCGTCCTCCCCATACAGCAACTCGTCATGTGCACCAACCCCGGCCCCCCCAGCCACCACCTCAAACAACGCTGCGACGACGGACGCACCCGCATCCTCTACAGCCGCCACGAAGACAACCCCCGCATGTACCGCAACGGCGACTGGACGGACTACGGCCGCACCTACCTCGCCCGCCTCGACGGCCTCCGCGGCGTCCGCTACAAGCGCATGCGACACGGCCTGTGGGTAGCCGCCGAAGACGTCGTCTTCGACGAGTGGGACGAGTCCGTACACGTCATCGACCCGTTCACCCCGCCGACGTCATGGCCCCGCTTCTGGTCGATCGACTGGGGGTTCAACAACCCCGCGGTCGTGCAGTTCTGGGCGCGCGACCCGGACGGCACCGTGTACCTGTACCGGGAGATCTACGAGACGAAACGGACCGCCGATCAGCTCGCGAAGCGCTGCCTCAAGTACGTGACGGAGGACGGCCGGCGCGAAGGCAAGTGGACGGAACCGAAACCGCGCGTCATCCTCGCGGACCATGACGCCGGAGACCGGGCCCTGTTCGAACGAGAGCTGGGCCTGTCCACCCGGGCCGCCGACAAGCGCGTCAAGATCGGGCTACAGGTAGCGAACACCCGCCTCAAGATCGGAGCGAACGGCAAGCCGCGCGTCTACGTGATGCGCGGCTCCTGCGTGTCCCGAGACAAGGACCTGCGGGAGGCCAAGAAACCGACGTGCTTCACAGACGAGATCGGCGGCTACGAGTGGGACCGCCGCCCCGGCCATGAGGAAGAGCCGGTGAAGGAAGGTGACCACAGCATGGACCCATACCGGTACCTATGCATGTACCTCGACCCGCCGCGGAACGGCCGAAGCAAACTCCACCTACCGCACACACTCGGCGCGCTCACCGGGTAGCCTGGCAGAGCGCTCCATCCGGCCCCGTACGGTGCTTCCCCGCACACCCCCCGTACGGGGCCGTTCCATGCCCTCCCGTGCCATCATGGCGGCATGATCTCCCCCTTCCTGATGCTGATAGCCGCACTGGCCGGTGCCAGGATCACGCGGCTGATCACGACAGATCGCATCTTCGAGGCGCCACGCCTGTGGCTGATCAACAAGCTCGACCCTCTCAGCCTGTCCGCTTACGTCATCACCTGTTCGTGGTGTACGGGGCTGTGGGTGGCGTGCGTGACCCTGTCCGCAGCCTGGCACTGGCGTGACTCTCCGTGGCTACAGGTGCCACTATGTGCCATGGCAGTAGCCGAGATCATCGGCCTCATCGCATCCCGGGACGGAGACTGATGGCATCCCTCCGCAAGGCAAAGCCCGTACAGCGACGCCGCAGTCTCGTCTCCTCCGCCGCCCTCATCTCCTTCAACGGCGCCCAAGGATGGGCACCACTGCCCGTCGGTGACCGCCGCTGGCAGATGGAAGCGTGGCGTCAGTTCGACATCTGCGGCGAGCTGAACTACGGCGTCACGTGGAAGGGCAACGCGTGCGGGCAGGCCACCCTGTACGCCGCGACGATCGACCCGGACACGGGCCGGCCCACAGGCGCAGCAGAAAACCAGGACGTACAGGACGTCGCTAACGCCGTTCTCGGAGGCCCGATCCGCAGGTCACAGAACGTGACACTGATGGTGAAGAACCTTGAGGTCGCGGGCGAGGTGTACGTCATCGTCCGACAGCGAGCCCCGGAGGAACTCGCGGCGGCCGCCGAGCGAGGCGATGACGCTGTAGACGAGTGGCTCGTCATCTCCACGACGCAGCTGATGCAGTCCGGCAAGTCGATCGAGTTCGTTCACCCGGACACCGGGCAGCCCGTGACCCTGGTCGAGGGCAACAAGGTCATCCGGGTGTGGACGCGTCACCCGCAGCTCCAGTACTGCGCTGACTCGCCGGTCCGGTCGCTACTCCCCACCCTCCGCGAGATCGAGAAGTCGTCTCAGAACATCGCTGCGCGCCTTGACTCGCGGCTCGTCGGCGCCGGCGTGTTCGTCATCCCGCAGGAAGCGGACTTCCAGGACCGGGACGACAGCGAAGCGGAAGAGACCGCGTCGTTCATGACGTCACTCGCAGAGTCCATGCGCCGCTCCCTACAGGAACCGGGTTCGGCGGCGGCTCAGGTCCCTCTCGTTGTCGAGGTCCCGTCAGAGTTCGCCGACGCGTTCAAGCTGATCAAGTTCGACAGCGAGCTGAACAAGGAAGTCACCGAGCTCCGCGAGAAAGCAATCGGCCGCGTCGCCGGTGGCCTCAACCTTCCGAGGGAAGTCCTCGAAGGCATGGGCGACTCGAACCACTGGTCAGCCTGGCAGGTGGCAGAGGAGACGTACCGCACGCACCTCCTGCCGGCCCTCGACGCGATCGCGGACGCCCTCACCTCCGCGTACTTCTACCCGATGCTGCGCCACGTGGGCATCGACGACGTCGGCTCGTACATGCTGGCGTTCGACGGGTCGACGATCATCTCCCAGCCGGATCCGTTGGAGCGCGTGATCGAGCTTCTCGACCGTGGGCTGATCACCCCGGAGGCTGCGTTGATCATGCTGTCGGTGCCGGCAGAGTACGCGCCGTCCGATGAGGAGCGGCGTGTGGCGCTCGCCACGCGGCTCGTGACCGGCGCGCCGAGCCTGTTCGAACAGGAGGTGCTGCGCCGTGTTCTCGGCTTCGACACGGGCACCACGGCGGCGCCGCCGACCCCCGAGCAGGCAGCGGTCACGGCCGGTGCGCGCCGGCTGGCGATCGAACGCGCCCCGCAGGCTGAGCTTCAGGTGGCGTCACTCGCCGTGCTCCACGCGTTGGAGCGTGCCGGGAACCGCATGCTGAACACGCGCCGCCTCAAGGACGAGTACGCGGACGTTCCGGCGGCGCAGCTGTACACCAGGGTGCGCCCGGATCCGGACCGCCACACGGGGCTCCTGGAGGGGGCGTGGCGTCACATCCCGGAGCTGTCCGCCAGGCTGCGCCTCGACGACTACACGAACGGGCTGCTCGCGACGGGCACGCCGCACAGTGATGGGCTCCTGGCGGAGTGGATGGGGTCGCTGTGACGGATGAGGATGTGGTGGGCCGGTCGTGGCTTGACGCTGCGCGGGGCTGGACCGGGGCCGTGACGGGGCGGGTGATGGCGCCGTTCCGTCAGGCTGGGGCTCCGCCGGACGCGAGCATGGTCCTCTCCGCGGAGGGGCTGTGGGTGGAACAGCTGACGGTGCATGTGCGGCCGTCGATCCTGGGGGTGCTGCGCGGCTCGTACCGGAAGGTCACCGGCCAGCCACCCCCAGACGCATTCGACCAGTCGCACTACGTGACGGACTACTTGAACGCGTCCACCAACCGCATGACCGGCACCCCCGAACAGGTCTACCGGCGCATCGCCGACACCCTCGCCAAAGGCCTCGACGCCGGACAGCCCATCTCCGAACTCGCCCGGCAAGTCGAAGAGATCCTCACCGTCACCGGGAACGACTGGTGGGACAACCGGGCCGTGGTCGTCGCCCGCACCGAAACCATGGCCGCACTCAACGCCGGCACCCTCGCGGCCGGGGCGCAGCAACAGATCACCGAACGCCGCCCCATGGTGAAGACGTGGCACGCCACCGTCCGCGGCCCCGCAGCAGACACCACACGGCCGTCCCACCGCGCCGCCGACGGCCAGACGGTGCCACTCACCGAACCGTTCCGCGTCGACAACGAGACACTCCAGTTCCCCGGCGACCCCAGAGGATCAGCCGGAAACATAATTCAGTGCCGTTGCACACTGTCCGTTAGCGCAGCAGACCAGAGGAGCAAGTGACATGGCTGACAGGTGGAGCGGCCCGGTCGGTCGGCTCAACGCCGAGACGTCCGACGGGCGGATCGTGTCCGACGAGGGGTTCACGGTCCGCGGCCTGCCCCTGCCGATGGACTGGCAGAAGTTCACCGACGAGGGACACGACAAGGCCGTGACGGTCGCCACGATCGACCGGGTCGAGGTGCTCGGCGACGGCACCGTGTGGGCAACCGGCGAGTGGCTCGACTCCGGGACGATCCCCGAGGTGTCCGGCGCCCGGTCCCTCGTAGACAGCGGTGTCGTGTACCCGTCGATGCAGTCCGCGGGGTGCATGATCGAGTGGCGGGCGCTCGGCGGAGGCGAGGGTGACTACGTCGACGGCATGTACGAGGAAGGTGCGCCGTACCGCGAGGTGTGCGTGTACACCGACTTCGAGTTCTCGAAGGTCACCCTCGTCGCAGTGCAGGCGTTCCCCGACCTGCGGATCGGAGAGGGTGACAGCGTGGGACTGACAGCGGCAGGTGTGCGGCGCAGTGGATGGGACACCGTCCCGGTTGCCGACAATGACCCGAAGTGGGACGGCCCGGGCGCAGCGAAGCGCGTCGCCGCGTGGGCCGGCATCGACCAGGCGGACGCGCCCGCTTCGGCGTGGGACAAGTACGCGCGGGCGTTCCTGTGGCAGGACCCTGACGCTGACCCGGAGACCGTCGGCGCCTACAAGCTCGGCGTAGCGGACATCGTTGACGGTGAGCTGCGCCTCATCCCGCGCGGCGTGTACGCGGTCGCCGGTGTCCTCAACGGGGCACGTGGCGGGGCCGACATCCCGGCCGCGGACCAGGACGCCCTTAAGAAGGTCGTGTCGGGGCTGTACGGCAGGATCGCTAAGGCGATGGGTGACGACACGATCGAGGCGCCGTTCGCTCTCGTGGCGTCCGTCGTCGCCCCGGAGGTTCCCCCGGCGGCGTGGTTCGCTGACCCGCAGCTGACTGAGCTCACCCCACTCACGATCACGGACGACGGCCGGGTGTTCGGGCACGCCGCTGACTGGGAACAGATCCACGTCGGTATCCCCGGGCAGAAGCCGCCCCGGTCCCGCACCGGGTACGCCAACTTCATGGTCGGCGCCACCCTCACCGATGAGGGCGTGTACGCGACGGGCAACCTCACCGTCGGCGGCGGGCACGCCGATGAACGTCTCGGCTACGCCGCCGCCGCCGAGCACTACGACGATGCCGGCACCGCGGTCGCCACGGTGACCGCCGGTGAGGACCAGTTCGGTATCTGGGTGGCGGGAGCGATCATCCCGGAAGCCACGCCCGGACAGATCCGGGCGCTGCGCCGGTCCCCTCTGTCGGGTGACTGGCGGTACATCGGCGGGAACCTGGAGGCGATCGCGTTCCACGCGGTGAACACGCCCGGGTTCCCCGTGGTGCGGGCCCGGTCGCTCGTCGCGGATGGCCACGTGTACTCCCTCGTGGCGTGCGCTGCGCCGTCGCGTCGCCCGTCGCGGGAGAAGTACCTCGCCGAGCTGGCGGAGGAGCTGCGGCCGCTCCTCGCGTCCGCCGACCCGGAGCCGAAGATTCCTTCCCCTCGTCCGCCGTCCGAGCCTGCGTTCGCTCAGGTCCCGGTCGGTGCGGACCTGCGGGCGGAGTTCGAGGCGGCGGGGGTGGCGTGGCCGACGATCAGTGTCACGGTCGGTGGCGTGGATCTTCCGCCGTATGAGGTGGCGGAGTCGTGCGTGCGGGGGATGCTCGCGAACGCGTTCGCTGTCGATCCGGCCCCGGAGGACGGACCGGTGGAGGCGGACAAGGCGATGGCTTCGGCGCGTGCCAGGCTGCGCCTGTTCGAGCAGGAGGGGGCGGTGGTGGACTGATGGGGTGTGGGTGTAGTTCGTCGGCAACGATGGTGTACAAGGTCACGTGGCCTACGGAGGACGGGGTCGGTGTCGCGTACGCGTCGGACATTTCCGTTGCCCGGCGGGTGCGTGAGGTGAACACGCCACCCGATAGGTCGACGATCCCGGTCGTGTCCGCCATCGGTAACCCCCAGATACCGGACGGGGCCACCGTGTATACGAGCGTCGCGGACGTTCCCAGCCCGGCCCCGGGCGGGTAACCTGTACGCGAGTGTGAGGGTTGTGTCTCAGAGCCCCGGGTGTCGGTCGCCCGGGGCTCTACCCATGTAGCGCCACGGTGCTACTATCCGTGACGTAACTTCATGGCGGTTGTCGGGCGCAGCCGGACCGCAGCGAATCCCACCTGAAGAAAGGGGGGGCGCTGTGGCTGAGACCCCGGGCCCCGACAGCACAACCGAGACCGTGACCACGCCGGTTGTCGAGCCGACCGCCGTACAGACCACCGCCGAAGCGGACACCGCCGAGTTCACCGAACTCACTGACGAGCAGCTTCACGCTGTCATCGACGCGGAGGTGTCCGCCGCACGCGATCTCGCCGACCCGGAGAACGCCGCGCAGTTCGATGAGGCAGTGTTCTCCGCCCGCATGGAGCGCGCCGCCCGCGCCCGGAACGAGATCGGTGCCCGCGCTGACCGCGTCGCCGCATCCCAGTCCGCGCGCAGCCGTCTCGGCGAGTTCGCGTCGACCGTCCCCGCACCTGCCGCACGCCCCGCGGTCCCGTCCGTGGCGCAGCTGCCCGTCACCCCGGCCGATGCGCCCCTGCCGGAGCGGCGCGGCGTGTCGTTCGCCATGGTCGTCCCGTCGGACGTGCACGGCCTGGTCAAGGGCATCACCCCCGGTGGCGAGTACACGTCGTTCTCCCAGATCGGTGACGTCCTCGATGAGCGGATGCGGTCCGTTGGCCGTGCCGGCGCCGGTGCCCGGTCCGCCGACCTGGGCCTGATGCAGATCCAGCGGACCGACGCGAACTTCACCATCAACGCGGACGACCCGCGGCAGGCCATGAGCGTGATCGACGCCGTGCGGTCTCAGTCGCGTCTCGACGGTGGTGACCTGATCACCGCGTGGGAGCGTTCCGCGCTGCGCCGCGCGAAGGGCAACGAGCGGCGCGTGTCTCTGACCGCGGCCGCCGGATGGTGTGCCCCGTCCGAGACGTACTACAACCTGTGCGAGATGGAGTCCCTCGACGGACTCATCGAGCTCCCCGAAGCAACCGTGTCCCGCGGTGGTGTCCGGTGGACGCAGGAGCCGACGTTCGCGCAGCTCATGGCGGCGACGACCTTCACCAACCTCACCGAGGCTGAGGTCATCGCGAACACGCCGAAGGCCTGTGCGGCGATCCCCTGCCCGACGTTCAACGACACGCGCCTCAACGTCGCCGTGACCTGCCTCACCGGCTCGTTCCTGCAGCTGCGCGGCTACCCGGAGCTCGTGGCCCGGTGGGGTCGCGGTGCGATGGTCGCGCACGGGCACCGCCTGAACCGTGCGGTGATCGCCGCTCTCGTGACCGCCGCGGGCGCGGCGACTGTCGTCGCAACCCCGGCCGGTGACCCGTCGACGTCGGCGATCCTGTCCGCGGTGGAGCTCGCCGCGACGGACATCCGGTACCGCGAGGGTCTCGCGGACGACGCTGTGATCGAGATCGTTCTCCCGCGGTGGGTGCTGGCATCGCTGCGCGCCGACCAGACCCGGCGTGCGTTCGGCGACCCGGGCACGACGGACGCTGTCCTGATGGCGTGGTTCACCGCGCGGAACGTCCGGCCGCAGTTCGTGCGTGACTGGCAGGACTTCTGGGGTGGCGTCGTCGCCCCGTCGGTGGGTTCGGGTGCGCCGTACGTCACTTCGTTCCCGACCACGGTGCAGTTCCTGGCGTTCCCCGCGGGCTCCGTCGTCATGCTCCGCCAGGACGTCATCACCCTGCGCAACGTGTACGACTCGACGAACCTCGCCCAGAACCTCTACACGGAACTGTTCTTCGAGGAAGGGTGGAACCTCATCTACCCGTGCGCCGGCCTGCGCCTCTACACCGCGCTGAACTGCCCGTCGGGTGCGACCGGCCTCCCGATCGACCTCGACTGCGCCCCCTGATCGACCCCCTGAACGGTCCCGTCGCCGCTCCGCGTCCGCGGCGACGGGACCCCATCCCAGAAGGGAGGTGAGTGCGCATGGCAGCCACGACACCACCGGTTCACGTAGACGCACCACCGGCGGGACCGATCCGGTACGGCCTGTTCAACGCCGCCCGTATCGTCGACCTCGACGTGCACGCCCGCACGGGCGGCGTGGAGTTCGAGCCCGACACGTGCGGCATCGCTCGCCTGTATACGGCGGAATGCCCGCCGACCGCGCAGGACGCGAAGACTCTCACCGACCTGTCACCGATCGTCACGGCTCAGCCGTTCGTCGCGTACGCGTCGGTCCTGTGTTCGCCCGTCGGACGCACGCCGCAGGAGCAGCAGCGACGCGCTGTGGCACGCCTCATGGCTGGCGAGCAGACGCAGGCAGAGCACGCCCTGTGGGACGGCGGCGGGGTGGGCGCTGCGCCGGCCCTGACGCTGATGGGTGCGACGGTCGTCGCGTCGACCCTGACCACGTTCGGTGCCCGCCTGGCGGCCCTGGAGGCGGCGTTCTACGCAGCGTACGGATACCAGGGCACCATTCACATCAACACGGCGGCGGAGGGCGCGGCGGCGTTCGGCAACATGATCGTCCGCCCGGACACGCCCGACATCCCCGGGCACCTCGTGACACCGATCGGATCGGTGTGGTCGTTCGGCGCCGGCTACCTGACGACCGGCCCGGCGAACGTGGCGGCTACGCCCGGGTCGGTGTGGGCGTTCATGACTGGCGGCGTCACCGTGTGGCGGTCCGCGGACATCGGCACGCCGCCCCCTGACCAGACGTTCAACCGGACGACTAACCAGATGGTCGCTCTGGCTGAACGCGAGTACGTGATCGCACCTGACTGCCCGACCGTGTTCGCGATCGAGCTCCCGTTGGAGGCACCCTGATGACGCTCGTCTACCCGGACGCGGACAACGCCGCTCAGGTAGCCGCCGACCTTCTGTCCCTGGTCGATGACCCGGCGCAGGTCCGAACGAACACAGACAACGGTCTGGCGTTCGACGTCCCCGACGCGGTCGCGGACGAGTATCACCGGCTGATGGCGGACGTCGTCCCGGCTGGCGAATCGAAGGTCACCACGAAGCGTGGCGGCCGTCCCCGTAAGGAGGTGTGATCATGGCGTCTCGCTGCCCGAAGGTAGTTCGCGCCCGTCGCATGCGAGTGACACGCCTCGACGCGTGTGGTGTGCCCGTCGTCGGTTCGTCGTCGAAGGTGGTGACGTCCGGCATTATCACCGTCGCCGCGTCGCCGCAGTACGAGAGCACCGACCCGATCACGGTGATCAACGCCGCGGGTGAGCTCTGTGTCGACGAGCCTGGCTGCGCGCAGCTGTCGCGGATTGACCTGGAGATCACCTTCTGTGAGGTGAACCCGGACATCTTCAACATCATCACCGGTGCGCCGCTCGTCCTCGACGATGCGACTCCCACCCCGAACACCGTCGGTTTCCGGATCCGGTCCGGCGGGTCGTGTGATCTCGCGTCGGCGATCGAGCTTTGGTCCGACGAGTCCGGTCAGGCATGCACCACCACCACCAAGGCCTACTGGTACTCGCTGTTCCCGTTCCTGAAGAACACCCAGTGGGGTGACTTCGAGTACGGGAACGAGAACCTGAGCTTCGTGATCACCGGGTCGGTGTACCCGGGTAACGGGTGGGGTGTCGGCCCGTACAACGTGATCAACACGAGTGCTCCGGCTCCGGCGCCTCTGCTGACCGCGCTGAACGTCAACGACCTGTACCACGGGCAGGAGACGACACTGGCGCCTCCGGCGGCGGAGTGTGGCGCGACCGCGGTTCCGTAACCCAACCGCACGTGAGGCGGCCGGGCACCGGCCGGGAGGGAGACAGTGATGCTTGTCCCGTACAGGGCGATGATCTTCTTTCCGGGTGGTGACCCGGCCGCCGGCGCGTTGATCGACGTGTCCATGGACGCGTCGAATCAGGCGCCGGCCCTGTTCCAGGATGCTGCGGCGACCCTTCCGCAGGTGAACCCGGTCGTCGCTGACGGCATGGGAAACATCATGTTCTACGCGCCGCCGGGCCTGTACATCGCGGAGATCGCCGGGACGTTCACCCGGATCAACGTTGACCCGGCCTACCTGTCGCCGGTCTGGCCCGACGTGTTCGTGTTCGAACAGGTCGCGCCGGCCCTCGTGTGGACAGTTGACCACCACTTCGGCACGCACCCGAGCGTGGACGTCGTCACACCCGGCGGGGCTGTCGAGATCGGCGACGTCACGCACGTGACCGCCAGCCAGACAACCATCAGGTTCGGATCCCCCATGGCGGGGACCGCTTACCTTCGGAGGTAGCCATGTCCGGTGTGCAGTTCGGTCAGCAGATCGACATGAACGGGTTCAAGATCACGGAGTTAGCGGCCGGAGTGGCAGGCACCGACGCGGTCAACGTGTCGCAGCTCGCGCCCCTCGCCCCCCAGGGATTCGCCGCGGACATCGGCAACGGCGTGTCCACGACGATCACGATCTCGCACGGCCTGTCGACGTTCGACGTGATCGTTCAGGTCTACAAGAACTCGACGTTCGAGACCGTGTACGTCGACGTCGTGCGGTCCGCGGAAGACGACGTGCAGCTCACGTTCGGCACTGCGCCGGCAGCCTCTGAGTACCGGGTTCTCGTCCTTCCGGTGCCCGCCTGATGTCTGTTCCCCTCCTGAGCCTGGCCCGACTGTTCAGCACGTCGACGCAGCCCGCCGTCACCGCCGAAGCGGACGTGTGGTTTCGGGGTGACCGCGGGCAGGTCAACGCGTCGGACGGCGGGGCGGGGCTGCCGTTGACGATCGGACCGACGGGCAACGTGCCGGTCGTGAGGTCGACGGCGTGGCACACGCTGCCCCCGTACGGGGCAGCGTCGTCGGCGAACGTGCCGGCTGACAGGCTGTTCGCGTTGCCGTTCTGGCCGGGCCGTAAGGCGACGGTGACGGCGGTCGCTGCGAACGTGACGCTTGCGCTGGCCGGAGGGAATCTCAGGTTCGGCGTGTACCTGTCAGACGGCTCTGTCCCTACGACGCTTCTCGCAGACTTCGGAACCGTGTCCGCAGGGGTGACAGGGATCCGGCAGATCACCGGCCTGTCGACGCCGGTACGGCCCGTCCTGCACTTCCTTGTCGTGGCACGGCAGGGCGGCGTCCTGAACCTCGGACTGACGTCCCGGGACACGTGGGACCCGATCGTCTCCGAGACCTCCCCCACGCTGGCCGGGAACTCCAACGCCTACTACCGGGACGGAGTGAGCGGCGCGCTACCCGGCACGTTCGGCGCGATCGCCGGGACGATCAACAGCCCGGCCGTCACTGTCCAGCTGACCTGAAAGGGGTGACCGTCGTGGCACTGGAGTTGTACAGCGAGCAGTACTGGCTACCGACCGGGGTGCTGTCGGCGAACACTCCGGCGGTCGTGTTCCCGCGGGACAGCAACGCGTTCGCTGCGCTGTTCGCCGATCAGGCGGGGACGATCCCGATCCCGAACCCGGGCATCACGACGGACGGCACGGGAACGCTGACGTTCTATGCGGCGGTCGGCGAGTACTGGGTTCACATCGACTCTGAGACGTTCCTGGTCAACGCCGGCCTGTCTCAGACGCAGGCCGGCTACTCGACTGGTGTCGCGTCGGGTGGGGACATCAGCCCGTCGCTTCTCGACCCGTTCTCGGTGACGATCGAGCCGCTGATCGGGTACATCGTCGACAACATCGGGGAGACGTCCGTCAAGCCTACGATTCGGGTGGTGGACTTCCCGGGCGGAGAGTTCCAGCTCGACGCTCCGGGCATGCTGCGCACGGTCACCTATTGGACGATGGACGCGACGGGTGCGGTGATGCAGTCCGCTACGCGCCCGACTCCGCAGCAGTACCGGCAGTCTCTCGTGTTGGGCCTGTCGGTCCTCGACACGGGCGCGGGGATGATCCTTGAGGCTCAGACTCTGCCGACGATCCTGCCGCAGCTCGCGAACGCTCACGTCGATCTCGCGGACTCGCTTGGCCCGTTCTCGATCCTCGGCAACGCGATCATGCCCGCGGGGGTTGGCCTGTCGATCGCTAAGGCTCAGGGCACCCTGTTCTCCCGGGCTGCCGGCTACGTGTCGGGTGGCGTGGTGACGGACAACCCGAACATCGTGACGTCTCCGGCTGCGTCTCCGGCGATCATCCGGCGGATCATCCGGACGGCGTTGGTCCCGACTCCGCCGCCGGTACTAACGGTCGACCCTGCGAACTACGATCTCGCGGGGGTGCTGACGCCGATCCCGGGCGGCCCGTCGACGTCGTCGGTTCAGCGCGTGTACCTGTTCGCCGCGGACACGCCGAGCCTGCGTATCGCCGTGCAGTACGCGCAGACGGTGTACGCGTCGTTGCAGATCGCCGTCGCGTCGATCTCATCGGGGCAGGCGTTCGAGCCGGCACCGGTGACGCAGCTCGGTACCCTGATCGGGTACATCGCTATGACGCGGTCGTGCACGGATCTGTCGGATCCGGCGCAGGCCACGTTCGTGTACAGCGGTAGGTTCGGCACACCATAGGGAGTGAGCATGCCGGTTATCAGCCCATCCGTGCCGGTGCCGGGCGTGCCGACGGGCCCCGCCGGTCCGTGTGACTGGACGATCGACACGTCGTGCTGCCCGGACTGGGGCACGTACACGAACACGGTCCGTGACCGGGCCACGTCGTGGGCGACGTACATGCTGTGGGTGCTGACCGGGCGCCGCTTCGGCACGTGCTCGGTGACGGTCCGCCCGTGCGGCACGGACTGCGCCTACTACGGCGGGTGGATGGCGTACCCGGTCACGGCCGATGGGCTCGGCACGGTTTGGGGGCCGTACATCCGGGACGGCTCGTGGTTCAACTGCGGGTGCGCCGGGGCGTGCTCGTGCCGGCCTCGCTGTTCCGTGCTCCTGCCTGGCCCGGTAGCCGCCGTGACGGAGGTACTCGTCGACGGTGCGGTGATCCCCGCGTCGAACTACCGGGTCGACAACCGCGGCATTCTGATCGGCATGGAAGGGCAGTGCTTCCCGACGTGCCAGGACATGAACCTTGCGGGTGACGTGACGGGCACGTTCGAGGTGACGTACCTGCGCGGGACGCCGCTGCCCATGGCGGGATCGATCGCTGCGGGGATCCTCGCGTGCGAGTTCGCGAAGTCGTGTGTCGGGTCGGCGTGCGGGCTGCCTCAGAACGTTCAGTCGATCACCCGGCAGGGCATCGAAGTGCAGATGATCGACCCGGGGCAGCTGACACAGAACGGCCTGACGGGGATCCATGACGTCGACCTGTTCATCAAGGCCGTGAACCCGAACGGGCTGCGGTCCCGGCCGCGGGTGTGGTCGCCGGACCTGATCAACCCTTCGGTGCGTACGTCATGAGTACGGGCGAAAAGGTTCAGGACATGGCGGAGGCTCTACTCCTCTGCCTTCAGGCCCAGTACGTGGGTGACCCGCAGGCTCCGGCGGAGTTCTGCTGGGTGCCGGGTGAGGCGGGCCGGCTGTGGCTGACCGCTGGCACGGCGGAGGACCGGTGCTGTTCGGGGTTCGCGTGGGTGCGGGTCGTGAACCTTGCGCCGCAGATACCCGGTGAGGGGGAGCTCGCGTCGCCGTGCGGGGTGACTGAGTGGCGCCTCGACCTTGAGGCGGGTGTGGCGCGCTGCGCCCCGTGGGGGGACGAGACGGCCGGGCCGACGTGCGCGGAACTCGCTGTGGCGGCTGATCGTCAGGCGCGGGATGCTGAGGCGATCCTCAAGGCGATCTGTTGCCTCCGGCCGCAGGTCGAGTCGGAGAGGTCGCAGCCCACGAACGGCGTACCGTTCGGCCCGGATGGCCGGTGTATCGGGTGGGTGGCCGGGGTGTCCGTGATCATCATCAACTGCGACTGTGAGGACTGAACCAATGGCAGCACGTCTACTCATCCGGGCGATCGTGACGACGGTCATCCACGAAGCGGGCTACGAAGAGTGGGTGGAGGACGGGCCGGAGGCGCGTGGCCTCATCGACGGCGGGTACTTCGAGGTGGTGCAGCGGGTCGGGGCGCGGTCCGCCACTTCGGCGCCGGTGAAGACGGACAAGGCACCGGCCGCGCCGGATGGCGGGCACGTCGATGCCGTCGATCCGGCTTAACCCGGGGGCGGTCCGGGCGGAGCTGTCGCGGGCGTCGCTGCGGAACGTGTCGGACGTCGCCGATCAGGTCGAGGTTCAGGCCAAGATCCTGGCGCCGGTAGGGCAGACGGGTCACCTGCGGGGGTCGATCCGTAAGATCCCGGTGTTCAGCATCAGGGGTCCGACGTTCCGCGTGGAGGCGACGGCGTCGTATGCGCCGTTCGTGGAGAACGACACGCGGCCGCACGACATCAAGGCACGTAACGCGAAGTTCCTGCGGTTCCGTGTCGGGGGCCGGGTGGTGTACGCGAAGATCGTTCACCACCCGGGCACGAAGGGTCAGCACTTCCTGGCTAAGGCGGTGCGGCAGGTCGCCATGCGGAACGGTTGGAACTCCCGTATAACGGGCTAGGATGGGGGCAGGCCACCACACCGTGCCCGGAGTGGCAGTGCCCGCGGAACGCCCGACCTCACGGCAGGTCGGGCGTTCCGCCATGTGCGGCGCGCTACCATCACGGGCATGGACGCAACCCCTAACACTGTCATGCCGAAGATCCGCATTGGCGATGAGATCGTTCAGCTCGAACGGCCCACCGATGGACAGCTCCTGGGGCTGGCCATGGTCACCAACGGTGGGTTCTCGGAGGCGGATCAGGCGGAGCTGATGATCGCCGCGATCGTCAAGCTGATCCCCGCTACGCACCGTAAGGCGTTCGTGTCGCTGTACGTGTCGGGTGGGCACACGGCGGCGGACCTGATCGAGACGTTCAAGATGATCGCAGGCACGTCCGGTGTCGACGTGGCGGAGCCGGCCAATCGGGAGCAGCGGCGCGCCGCGGTGAAGAAGACCGCCGCGAAGAAGCCCGCGCGTAAGGCGCCCGTCAAGCGATGAGTCTCGGTTCGGCTGTCCGGGCGCAGCCGTTCACCGTCACGGTCGGCGGGGTGACCGTGACGGTTGAGGCTGCGATGGCTGACCGGTGGCTCGACGCGATCACGGGGAATCCGATGACGTCGGTCGTTCCGGGCATGTGTTCGACGGAGGACCGGCGCGCTGTCGGCATGGCGTTGATCGGCGGTGAGCTGTCGGACAGCGACTTGTGGGAGGCCGCTTCGGCTGCGATCGCGGAGGCGTCCGGCCGCCCGTGGTGGGAGGCTGTCAGGCTGGCGGGCATCGCCGACCAGAACCGCATTCTGTTGGGGCTGATGACCCTTGAGGGGGTTCACGCGCACACGGTGACGCTCGGCGCGTGGTGCGATGCGGCGTTCGTGACGGTGCTGCGGAACATGGACGAGAAGAAACGCACCCGGTTCGAAGCGGATTTGATGATCCCGCCGGGCGGGTCGGTCGACGACTTGACGTCGTTCGACGCTGTCGTGTGGTGACGCCGGTCCCGTAGCCTGATCACATGGCTGTCGGTGTGGCGTTCGTAGACATTCTGGGTGACACGTCTCGTGCCCCGGCTCAGATCGAGCGCGACATGAACCGTGCGCTTGCGGTGGTGTCGGACGAGATCGACCCGGTGACGATTCAGTCTGCGGTGGAGAACGGCACGGAGGCTGATCTTCGGCGCGAGTTCAACGCGGACATTCGTGCGATCAACGCTGCGATCGACCGTGTGCGGGTGCGGGCGGATCTCGACCCGGACACACGCCAGACCCTGACGCGTCAGCTGCGGGAGACGGCGGCGCAGCTGCGCGCGTCCCGGTCGGAGCTTGAGGTGCGGGTGGCGGAACGCCCGGTCGTGGAGTCGACGGTCGAGGCCGTAACGACCGCGGTCCGGGTGGCTGAGGCTGTCGCGCCGCCGATCGAGATTGAGACGCGTGTCGACAATGACACGTTGGTGAGTGCGGCCCGGCACCTGACCGGTATCGGGGCGGCCGCCACCGGGGCGCTGCGGGGTGTCGGGCTGCTGGGTGCCGGCGTCCTGGGGCTGGGCGCCGGTGTACAGACTGTGGGCAGTCTGGTCGCGCTTCTGGAGGCGGTCGCTCCTGCGGCCGCTGTCGGCGCGACGGCGGCGGTCGGTCTGGGTCTGGCGATCGGCACGGTGAAGCTCGCGACGGCCGGGGTGTCGGACGCGATCACGGCGGCGTTCGACCCGAAGAAAGCGAAGAACCTGACGGAGTCCCTCAAGGGGTTGGCGCCGTCCGCGCGGGAGTTCGTCCTGGCGTTGCAGGGGTTGAAGCCTGAGCTTAAGGACATCCAACAGGGTGTGCAGGGCCGGTTCTTCGAGGGGTTCGGCACCGAGCTACAGGATCTCGCGAAGAGCGCGCTGCCCGCGGTGAGGGCTGCGCTGTTCGACACGGCGAGCACGTTCAACCTGATGGGGAAGAGCGCGGCACAGACAGCGACTTCCCTCGCGGAGAGTGGCGTGCTCGGGTCGGCGCTGCGCTCCGCGTCGAACAGCCTGCGGTCCCTGGTGAACCTGCCGGGTATCGGCGTGAACATCTTCGGGAAGCTCGCTTCGGCTGCCGGCCCGTCGCTTGAGAGGATCGCTCAGGCCGCGTCGGCTGCGGGTGACAAGCTGAACGCTAAGGTCAACAACGCGTTCGAGTCGGGCGCGTTGCAGAAAGCCATCGACGGGGCCGTGACGATCCTCGGTGATCTCCTGCGCGTCGTGGGCAACGTAGGCAAGACGTTCGGTGAGGTGTTCAAGGCTGCGAACTCCACTGGCACGTCACTGGTCCAGACGCTCCTGACGATCACTGATTCGCTGGCTAAGGCGTTCGCGTCGCCTGCCGTGCAGTCCGGATTGCAGGCGCTGTTCTCGACGATCTCGACGCTGTCGACGGTCGGCGCGCCGCTACTGGTGATGGCTCTGAGTGTGGTGGGGCAGACGCTTACTGCTCTGGCGCCCGGGGTGAAGACCGTCGTTGAGGCGTTGGGGGCGGGGCTGCGCCCGATCATCTCTGCGCTGGGGCCGGTGTTGGTGTCGGCCGGGCAGGCCGTGACCCAGCTCCTCATGGCTCTGAGTCCGCTACTCCCTGTGATCGGTCTGCTGATTTCGAAGATCGGTCCCGTGCTCGTGCCGATCCTGAACACGCTGTCGCTGGAATTCCAGAAGGCGGCGCCGCTGATCGCGCAGTTCGCGACGATGCTCGGCTCGTTCCTGGGCCCGATCCTCGATCAGATCCCGACGCTGATCCAGCCGTTCCTTGACGCGTTCACGCAGATGATCACGATGCTGTTCCCCGTCGCACTGCAGCTCCTCCAGGAACTACAGCCCAGCCTGGCGCAGCTCACACAGTCGTTCCTTGACATAGCGACAGCGCTCGCCCCGGTCCTCACGCAGCTCGCCGACCTGTCGATCAAGGCACTACAGCCGTTGCTGCCACTGATCCCGCCGATCATCGGCCTTGTCGGTCAGCTCGCCGGGATCCTCGCTGGCGAGCTCGCACGGCAGATCGAAACGGTCGTGGTGCCGGCCCTGCGCGGCCTGTCGCAGCTCCTGAACGGCGACGTCGACGGTGCGATCCACTCGTTCCGTGACGTGGCCGTGGGGGTCGCGGAAGAAGTCGTGCGTCAGTTCATAACGCTCCCCTACAAGATCACTGTTGCGTTCGCGGGACTCGGCGCGAAGCTGTTCGACATCGGTACGGACCTCATCGGGTCACTCGTGAAGGGCATCATCTCGAAGATCCCGGGCCTCCAGGAGACACTTAGCACGATCACCAAGATGATCCCGGAGTGGAAGGGCCCGGAGAGCGTCGACAAGACGCTCCTCACCCCCGCTGGCCGCGCCATCATGCAAAGCCTGGTGGCCGGCCTCGACGATGGGACGGGCACGCTACAGTCACGCCTGTCGGGGATCACCCGCATGATCGGCGGTCTACAGCCGAGCATGAACGGGATCTCGTTCAGCAACGGGACAGCACCGCGGTCCGCCGCTTCGGCGTTCGCCGGTACGGGGCCGACGCTCACCCCGCAGACAACACCGATGGTGACGCAGGTGTTCATCGGCGACCGCGAGCTGACGGACATCGTTGACACGCGGATCGTCGCGTCGGATCAGGCACAGTCCCGCGGTATCCGGATCGGCACTAGGAGGTGACGGGGTGTGGCTGACGTCCTGACCGCGACCGTTCAGAACGAGTTCGCGCACGTCCTCCTGCGGACGGAGTTCTCTGCGACCGGGTCGACGACTGCGCTGATCGAGCGGAGCATCGACGGCGGTGTGACGTGGGTGACGGTGCGTGGTGGCGATGCCGTTCAGCTGATCGGGCCGGCGCCGGGTGCTGGTAACCGGATCGGGTACCTGTACGACACGGAGGCGCCGTTCAACGTGGCGTTGCGGTACCGGTCGACGAACAACCTTGGGACGGTCACGACCGCGGGCCCGGTGACGATCGTCGTCGCGTCGGGCGTGTCTTGGATGAAAGACCCGGCGAGGCCGTGGGCGAACTTGAAGATCTCGCAGTGCGTGGCGAACGCTCAGGACGTGGTGTGTGTCCCGCAGCCTGCGGAGCCGGCCTTGTTCCTGGTGTACAACGGGTTGGGGACGCAGACGAGGGCGGCTGACGCGACGCTGTTCCCGATCCTGAACCGGACGCGTCCGGCTGACGTGTACGCGAAGCGGAAGGATGTCGTCACTTCGTGGCAGATCGCGTCGGTGACGTTGACGGCGATCAATTCCGTCGTCACGTTCTACGCGTGGGGCGGGCCGATCTTCCTGCAACTCGACCCGGAGTACGGCTGGCCCGACCGGTACTACCAGCCGGGTGACGTCGACGAGCAGAGGATCTCGGGGAACCTGACGCACCCGTCGCGGACGTGGCCGGTGCCGCTGGCTGTCGTTGATGCGCCGGTGGGTGACGCGCAGGGGACGGCGGAGAACAATTGGTGTGTGATCGCCGCTACGTACCCGACGTGGGCTGACCTGTTCGCGTCTGGGTTCACGTGGGGTGACGTGGTGGCGGGCGCCGCTGTCGCGTCGGACGGATACGGGTTCGGGCCGTACGGTGATGGCCCGTACGGAGACGGAGGCTGACATGACTGTGACTATCCCGACGATCGGGCAGACGCCGTGGGGTGCCACCCTGAACGCCGTTCTGGGGCAGGCCCTGGGGGAGATCATCGCGGACGACCGGGGGCTGATCGCGTGGTCGTTCGACCCGCAGCTACAGCCCGGCGCCGGCAACCCTACGACGGGTGTCCTGAACCTCACGCGGGTGCAGATCCGGCGCCCGGTGACGATCACAAACCTGGTGGCGTCCGTCGCGGTCGCGGGTGTGACGCTCACCGCTGGGCAGAACTTCGCTGCGCTGTATGACTCGGCGGGTAACCGGGTCGGTGTGACGGCGGACCAGACTGCGGCGTGGGGTAGCGCGGGCAACAAGACGATGGCGCTGACCGCGTCGTACGCAGCCGCGACAGGGTTCTACTGGGTGGCGCTCCTGTCGAACGGCACGACCGCCCCTCAGTTCCTGCGTACCCCCACGTCGACGTCCGGGGCTAACAACCTGGGTGCGACTGTTGCGACGGCGTTCTCTGGCACGTTCGGTGCGGCGCAGACAACGGCACCGGCGACGATCACCCCGGGGACGATCGCGTTCAACACGCTCACGTACTTCACGGCCGTGTCCTGATGCTCCCAGTGACGGCCCTGTTCACCAGGGCGTTGCCGTTCCCGCACCGGGTTGAGACGCGGGTGCAGGTCTACCACGGCACGACGTTGATGGCTGACTCGGACACCATGCCGGATCTTCTCCCTGTCGCGGGTGAGGTGGCTGCGTCGGTCACGTCGCGGGTGACGCGGAACCTCACGTTGACGGTCGCGCCGTCGCTGTACCCGTTCACTGCGACGTCGCTCCTGTCGCCTGAGGTGGCGGTGCTGCGCGTGTTCTCCGGGATCGGGTATCCGAACGGGTCGCGGGAGATCTTCCCGGTGTTCACGGGCCGGGTGCAGGACGTGCGGCGTGGCGCGGACGGTGGGGTGCAGATCGAGGCTGACGATCTTGCGCGAGACGTCATCGACTTCGAGTTCGAGAACCCTCAGCCGTCGGTGGCTGGCGCGTTGGTGACGGCGCAGATTCGGACGCTGATCACTCAGGCTCTGCCTACGGCGACGTTCGGTACGGACGATGCGAATGCGGCGACCACTCCGACGGTGGTGTGGGATCAGGATCGGGGGCAGGCCCTTGACGATCTTGCGTTCGCTGCGGGCGGCCGGTGGTATGCGCTCGGCGACGGATCGTTCGTCACGCGGCGTTACCCGTATCAGCAGACTGTGCCGGTCGTGACGATCGCGGACGAGTCCGGTGGCACGAACATGACAGCGGAGCGGTTTGTGACGCGGGACGGCGTAGCGAACTCCATCACCGTGTCGTCGGAGCGCATGGACGGATCCCCGCCGATCCGGGCGACGGTGCGTGACACGAACCCTGCGTCGCCGACGTTCTTCGGTGGGACGTTCGGCCGGAAGACCCGCATCATCAAGGTGCAGACGCCCCTCACGTCGGCGGAGGCTCAGGCCATGGCGACGGCGGAGCTCGCCGCATCAATCGCTCTCGGTGCGCAGTGGTCGATCTCGTGTGTGCCGAACCATGCGCTCGAACCGGGTGACTGCATCCTGGTGAAGTACCGGGGCATCTCCGAGGTGCAGATCATTGACGATGTAACGTACCCGCTGACCGATGACAACGCGCAGCGAATCGGGTCGCGGTCGCCGCAGGTACTCGGATCGGGAGGGCTGGACACGTGAACCAGACCGACACGTACGGGTTCCCGTACCCGGAGTGTGACCCGCCGTACATCGCTGACGCGGCTGATCTGCCGCTCGACCTGTACAACCTCGCAACGGCCGTCGACCTTGAGATAGCGGCGTTGAACACCGAGGTTGCCGACATCCTCGACGAGCCTGCCGGCGTGATCCAGATGCTGTTGGGGCCGGAGGCGTTGGCGGCGGGCGCGACGTTCACGAAGCTGAACACATCGCTGTTCTCGGAGGACTCGACGTCGGACGCTCCGAACTCCCGGCTGATCGCCCGTAAGGCGGGGCTGTGGGTGCTGACGGGTACGGTGGCGTCCGCTGCCGGCGTGAACGCGACCATGTCGCAGGTGTGGATCACGGTAAACAATGCGGTCGTCGTCGCGTCGGCGATCAAGCCCGGTCCGGCTGGTACGGAGTACCTGACGACCGCGTATGGCATGGCTGTGCTGGCGGAGGGTGACGTCATACGGCTGGCACAGACGTTCACCGGCGGCGGGTCGGTGTCGTACACGTACGGGGCTCTGGGGGCTGCGCTGATCCGGGAGATACCGTGATGAACCTCGCGCAGTCCATTGACTCGGTGGCGCAGCGTCCGGCTGAGATGCTGACCGGGACGGTGGTGGCGGTGTCGGCGACGACGCTCACGGTGCTGATCCGGAACACGTCGACGTCGTGTGCCTATCTGCGGGTGGCTGCCGCTCAGGCGCCGGTGGTGGGCGATCTCGTGGCAGTGCTGCGCCAGGACTCGACGTACCTCGCGCTCGGGGCGATCGCCGGTGTCGGCGGTAACCAGATCGCGAACTTCTCGTTCGAACAAGACGGGCAGATGCTCGGCACTCCGACGTCGTGGAACGTTGCGGCGATCGCGGGCGCGGCTGTGGTGCAGACGATCGCGACGGGCTACGCCCCTGCCGGCACGTACGAGCTGGGTGTGTTCTCGGCGGCGGCCGCTGACACGTACGTCTACTCGAATGCGATCGCCGTTGCGGTGGGGCAGACGTGGGCTGTGTCGGCTCTCGCGTCGGCGGTGTACCCGTCGGGTGCGCCGACCGCTGACGCTGCCCTGTATGGCTTGTGGTTCGCGAACAGCACGAACCTGTACCCGACTACGTCGGCGGCTGACACGCTGATCGCTCAGGTGAACGATGTCGGGCCGGACGCTGCGCACTCTACGGTGTCGGGTGTGGTGACGGTCCCTGCCGGCGCGGCGTTCATGCGGGTCGCGACGCGGTCGATCTCGGGTGCGGGTATCACCATGCTTTGGGATGCAGTAATCGCGCGCAGGCTGACCTAAGGAGGACGCGTGCCAGGCTTGACCCCTAACGTCAGCTTGCGGTATCCGCTGTACACGGAGCCGGTTGACGGCGCGCAGCAGATCAAGAACCTCGCGGACGATATCAACGCCGCTCTGCTCGCGACGCAGACGAGTATCGGTGCGATCACGGCGCGTAAGTCTGCTGTCGTGTCGGCGACGACGAACCAGTCCAACCCGAACACGGTCGCGACGATCATGACGTACGTGTCGGAGATCCTCGACAACGACAACATGGCGAACCTCGGTGTCAACAACGACCGGTTGACGGTGCAGACGAACGGGTTGTATCTCGTTCAGACGACCGTCCTCATGCCCGCTGCGGCGACCGGCAAGCGGCGCCTTGAGCTGTTGAAGAACGGCACCGTGATGGCGTCTCAGCAGAGGGAGAACGCCGGTGCCGGTGCGGAGGTGCGCCTCAACATCTGCATGCTCGTGGCCGGTGTGGCTACGGATTTCTTTCAGGCACGGTCGTCTCAGGACTCCGGCGGTGCCCTCAACACGACGTTCCGACAGCTCGCGGCTACGCGCGTGTCCGGCTGATAGGAGGATCACATGCCTGGCTCTACGGTGCCGTTCGGTCTGCCATACCCGCTTCCTACGGATCCGACGTCGGCTCAGGCGATCGAGGATCTCGCTAAGGCGGCTGATACTCAGGTCGGCGTGGTGGCTGCGCAGGTTGAGGCGGCGCGTACGTACCCGTCGGTGTATGTGACGGGGGGGGTGCAGCCCACAGCGTCGGGTGTGCTGACGCAGATGGTGTTCAATGCGGAGGTGTTCGATGAGGGGAACATGGCAGACCTGATCGCGTTCCCGAATTCGATCGTCATCCCGGAGGCTGGCGGGTACGTGGTGATCGGTCAGGCTGGCCTGGCGTCGAACGCGGCGGGTGATCGGCACGTGGAGATCCGGGCGAACGGCGTGACGATCGACTACGTGAACTCACCGACCGTGACCGCGGCGGGGTTCCCGTATCAGGAGCAGATCGGGGTGATCACGCTGTACGCGCCGGGCGATCGGCTGTCGTTGCACGTGAGGCAGAACTCCGGGACGTCGTTGAACGTCGCTCAGTGTTTCCTCGCAGCTTGGAAGATCACGAACTAGCGTTCGGCTGATGGTTGGCGTTGGCCGAATTGTGACGCTATCGTTCCGGTGACAGGGCGTAGCGATCATTCCCGTGCGAGGGATGGTGCGCGCCCGTCACATAGGAGGATGCGATGGCAGAGTCTTTTCTGCCGGGTGCGGAGCGGATCCCGCTGGACAGTGCCCCGATGGTGGGTGACGGCGGGGCCCGGGTGGTGTGGCATTACACCGGGGACCGTGACGCGACCGCTTCGGCGCCTCAGGATCTCGTGCCGTTCTCGAACCTGAGGGCGTACTTCCGGGATGGCGGTGCCGGCATGGCGCCGCATCTGCTCTGGGATCCGTTCACGGGCAAGGTGGTGCAGTACTTCCCGGCGACGTCCCGCGCGAAGGCTGTGAAGAACGCGCCGGGTGGGGTGGAGACGAACCGCAAGGGTGACGTCTGCGTTCAGATCGAGGTGCTGTTCTTCCCGTACTGCCGGGTCGGTGGCCGGGTGTACGCGTCGATCGCGGACACGCCGTGCGTCGGGCTGGACAACATCATGCGTTGGCTGCGGTCGTGGGGTGTCCCGGACGTGTGGCCGATGGGCCGGCCCGACGGGCGGTCGCAGCGTAACGCGTCGACGTGGAACACCCGGTCTGGCCACTACGGTCACTCGCAGGTCCCCGAGAACGATCACACCGATCCGGGTGTGATGCCGAACCTGTTCACCTACGGAGTAGACATGGCACTTGAGCAGAGCGACGTTGACCGGATCGCGGACGCGGTGTTCGCGCGGCTGGCTGCGCCGACGGGCCGCGATACGTTTGCGCACGCCGGGCTGTGGTGGCTCGACGTGGCCCTGTCGGGGGTCGTCCCGGACGGCGCGGAGTCGAAGTGGGCGACGCTGATCCCGCGCCTGAACCAGCGACTGCGCAGCTTCCTCGCGGGCTCCATGGTGAAGGGCACCGTCGACCCGGTGCCGACCATTCCGGACCGGACGGAGAACGTGTGATGACCGGCGAGCAGTGGCGGGCGTGGGCCGTCGACGCGGGTGAGCGGATCGGGTCGACGGCGGCTCAGGCCGGTGTGGCGGAGGCCATCGTGCTGGCGGGTGACCTGCCGCAGTGGGCGGCTGCGCCGCTGATCGTCGGCCTGACGTCCCTCAAGGTGTGGCTTGCCCGGTACCGTGGTGAGCGGTCGTCCGCGAGTCTGGCGGACAGGCGTGCTGAGTGAGGCGACGAGCGGCGTCCCTGCGGCGGACGTGGCGTTCGCGTGGGCTGCCGGCGCCGGGGCGTTCCTGGGGGTCATGGCTGCCGGCCTGGTGGCGTTGCGGTGGTTGTACCGGTTGGTGAAGGCGGCGGAGGCGATCCACGCTGACTTCATGGGTGAGCCGGCGCGGCCGGGGGTGCCGGAGCGTCCGGGTGTGATGGTGCGCATGAAGTCGGCGGAGGATTGGTTGCGTCAGCTGTGCCAGCGGTTGGAGGGGTTGGAGCGCATGGTGGGGCAGGTGCTTCTTGATCGGGGTGGTGAGGATCCTCCGGCTACGGAGGGTGCGTTATTACGTAGGGCGTGAGGGCGGCCGGTCACCTGCGGGTGACCGGCCGTTTTGCTTTGCCCGGCGCGAACGTATTGACGCGGAGGTGCAATAAGTCTCATACTTTAGGTGTGCCGCTGGTGAGGGGAAACCCTTCCGGCGGGGCCGGCCTTGTGACGGGCGCCACTGCGGCGCACACTGCCAAGACCGGTGACGCTTCGGCGTCCGATCCGCCACCGGGCGGGTCGCTGTGGGGGTGCGACCCGACAGCGACCCTACGAGCCCGATCCACAGAGAGTAAGGATCAAGCCCATGGACAGGCAGCCTAGCAACATCGATCTGATGTTGGCGCGCATCGAGCGCACCGGGGAGCTGAT
>Ga0310811_10000539_pt1 | contig 48576 bp, 47 predicted proteins | sample YCmetagenome_FD_207642 | JGI IMG/M metagenome (GOLD analysis project Ga0310811, IMG submission 207642) | Soil microbial communities from experimental microcosm in Duke University, North Carolina, United States - YC | ecosystem: Engineered > Artificial ecosystem > Soil microcosm > Unclassified ...
GCTTTCCGCAATCGAAGGGATCGGCGATACCAAGCTGGAACGCCACGGCGAGTCGCTGCTCGACGCGCTGGCCAAGGCGATGGAGAGGGACGATGCACCGGCAGCTTGACGACAAGACCCTGGTCAACGGCCAGATCGGACCGGAGGACGTTCCGGCGCTCAAGGAGATCGGCGTGACGCTGATCGTCAACAACCGGCCGGACGGCGAGGATGCCGGCCAGCCCCAAAGCGACGATATCGAGGCCGCGGCCAAGGCGGCCGGGATCGATTACCGCCACATACCGATTGCGCGTGGCATGGGCCCTTCGGACGTCGAGGCGATGCGCGAGGCGATCCATTCCGCAAGCAACGGCAAGCTGTTCGCCTTTTGCCGGTCGGGCAATCGTTCGACCCTGGCTTGGGCGATCGCGAAGAGCGAGGACGGGGTGCCGAGCGAGGAGCTGCATCGCCAGGCAAACCAGGCCGGGTTCGACCTCGGGCCGGTCGCGCATTTGCTGAGAGACTAGGAGCGATCCTCGCGGAGGATCTGGACCGCTCGATCATAATCCTCGTCGAGCACCATCAGCCGGACGCTGATCAGCCCGCCGCCGCCAAAGAAGCTATTGGCTTCGGCGTCGAAGATGATGGCGTCGATGCCCTCCGCTTCCAATGCCAGGCGATCGAGATCGGCCTCGACCCTTGTGCCGTAGGTCGCCAGCGGGACCAGGCTCACGCGCCGCTGCCTTTACACGCGCTTCGCGCGATCATGCAGCCGTGCCGCCGACCGTGATGCCGTCGATCAGCAGGCTGGGCTGGCCGACCCCAGCCGGCACGGATTGCCCGCCCTTGCCGCACATGCCGACGCCTTCGTCCAATGCCATGTCGTTGCCGATGCCCTTGACCCGGGTCAGCACGGTCGGCCCGTCGCCGATCAGCGTCGCGCCTTTGATCGGGGGGCCAAGCTTTCCGTTCTCGATGCGATAGGCCTCGGTGCAGCCGAACACGAATTTGCCGCTGGTGATGTCGACCTGCCCGCCGCCGAAGCTCTTGGCGTAGATGCCGTTCTTGACCCGGCCGATCAGCTCGTCCGGCTCGTCCGTGCCGCCGAGCATGAAGGTATTGGTCATGCGCGGCATCGGCGCGTGGGCGAAGCTTTCGCGGCGGCCGTTGCCGGTCGGATCCATGCCCATCAGGCGGGCGTTCAGCCGGTCCTGCAGATAGCCCTTGAGGATGCCGTCCTCGATCAGCACGGTGCGGCCGGTCGGCGTGCCTTCGTCGTCGATGCTGAGTGAGCCGCGGCGATTCTCGATTGCGCCTTCGTCGACCACCGTCACGCCGGGCGCGGCGACCCGCTCGCCGATCCGGCCCGAGAAGGCCGAGGTGCCCTTGCGGTTGAAATCGCCTTCGAGGCCATGGCCGACCGCTTCGTGGAGCAGCACCCCGCACCAGCCGTTGCCGAGCACGACCTGCATCTCGCCGGCCGGTGCGGGCACGCTTTCGAGGTTGACCAGCGCCTGGGCGAGCGCCTCGTCGATCGCCCGGTTCCAGGTCGCCGGCTCGAACAGATGATCGTAGAGATGGCGGCCGCCGAGGCCGAAGCTGCCGGTTTCGCGGCGGTCGCCCTGCCTGGCGACAATCGACACGTTGAGGCGGACCAGCGGGCGGATGTCGGTGGCGACGAAGCCCTCGGCACGAAGGATCTCTACCACCGACCAGCTGCCGGAGAGGGCGACGCTGACCTGGGCGACGCGCGGATCGCGGGCTCGGGCGGCGGCGTCGATCGCCTGGCACAGCTCGACTTTCCGGGCGAAGGGGATGGCCGACAGCGGATCGTCGGCGTCGTACATGGCGCGGTTGGTCCGAGGCGGGGCGCCGGCGGCCGGGCCTTTGGCGGGGTCGAGCAGCTTCAGGGTCTGCGCCGCGCGCTCGATTGCCGCCGGGCTGATTTCATTGGCATGGGCGAAAGCGGTCATCTCGCCGGTCACGCCGCGTAGCCCGAAGCCCGAGCCAGTGTGATAGTCGGCCGTCTTCAGGCGCCCGTCGTCGAAGCCGAACGCCTCGGACACGCGATATTGGAGGTAAAGCTCGCCATCGTCGTGGCGGGCCAGGTGCCGGGCGGCGAGCGACACAGCCTCGGTCGGGTCGAGCGTGCGATAGAGAAAGTCGCGCGGGTTCACGACGCTTGGTCGGCGGGTCCGCCCTCAAGCACGAAGCGGCGGTCGCAATAACCGCATTCGACGAACCCGGTGTCGTCGTCGATCACATAATAGACCCGCGGATGGCCGAGGGCGGCGTCGACCTGGCCGGAACCGTCGCAGGCGACTCGGTGATGCTTGGTGCGGATAACTTCAGGGGGCGGCTGCATGGCAATGTGCCTAGCAGCCGCCCCCTGCCGCTTCAATAAGAGTGGGGTCTTATTGGAGCGGTGAAGCTTATTGATATTCGGCGGTCAGATCGAAATCGGCCGCATAGACACCGGCGGTCTGGTTGGCGGCGATGTCGAAGGTGCCGCCCACGCCGACATCGAACGTGCCGCTGCCGTTGATGACGCGGCTATCGGTCAGGCCGACGCCGCCATCCATCGTGAAGTTGCTGATGTTGATCGTGTTGGTGCCGCTGTAGAGCAGGTTGCCGACCGGCGGGGTCAGCGTCAGGTCGACCTGCTGGCCGGCGGTGCCGGCGCCGGAGAAGAGTGCACGGTTGCCGTTGGCAGGACCAGGCAGCACGCCGCCGGTGACGACACGGTTGCCGGTGTCCTCATCGATGGTGACGTCGCCGGCGGCTGCCGTCGAGATAACCGTACCGAAGTCGAGGTCGTCGACCTTGGTCAGGGTCAGCGGCTGGAGGACGAGCCCGCGGGCTTCGGCCTGGGCGGATGCCGTTACGGTCTGCGCGAACGCAGGCGACGCAACGGCGACGGAAGCGGCGAGCGCCGCGAGGCAGATATTCAAGCGCATGTCTTGGTTCCCACACGTTTAAGGTGCGGCCAATATGCGGATGCCCCCTCAACAGCCTTTCAATGACCAGGGTGGGCGGGAAATTTACCTTGTTTGTCAGGGATATTGCACGGTCACGTCGAGATCCCCGACGTAGATTCCAGCGACCGTACCGGCAGGCACGCTGAGCTGCGCGCCGATCGCGAAGGTGAAGCTGGTCTGCTGGGCCAGGGCCTTCTTGTCCTGCCCGTCGAGGGTGAAATTGCTGAGCGTCAGAGTCTCGGTCCCGCCTACCGGCCGGATCAGCACCGGCTGCTTGGGAATCTTGATATTGACCACCGTCTTCCTGAGCGCGGCGCCGACATAGCGCGCCGGCGAGGGCGTCCCGGCAAGGTGCTGGAGCCCGGCGCTGACAGTCATGGCGCCGCTGACCGGATCGATCGTCGCCGTCCCTCCGGTCGTTACCCCGAGGGTTGCAAAGTCCATGTCGGCGATACGGGCAAGGGACAGCGGATGGACCAAGATCACGTCGGCCCTGGCCCTGGGCGCAGCTTGCAACGGGGCAGCCCCTGCCGCTTGAGCGATCGTCAGGAAGAGAAGGGTGGCAAGCGCCGGGATTCGGACCGGGCAAGACATGCGCGGCGTTTAACATGGTTAACTGCAAGAAAAGGATGATGGGTAAGGTAAATTGGTCATTTACCAGTTCGGCTTTCGCGAGCCTCGGCGCCCCGCTATGCGAATCACCATGACCAGCGCGACCGAGCCCGCGATCCGCATCAGCAAGCTGTGCAAGACCTATACGTCGAAGGGCAGCGATCCCAAGCGCGCCCTCGATGAAGTGAGCTTCGACGTGCCGCGCGGGCAGATATTCGGGCTGCTCGGGCCCAATGGCGCAGGCAAGTCGACCCTGATCAACATCCTCGCCGGGCTGGTGGTGAAATCGGGCGGATCGGCCGAGATCTGGGGATTCGACATCGACCAGCACCCGCGCAACGCCAAGCGGTCGATCGGCATCGTCCCGCAGGAAATATTGTTCGACCCCTTCTTCACGCCCCGCGAAGCGCTGGAGATCCAGGCCGGGCTATACGGCGTGCCGAAGGCCGAGCGGATCACCGACGCGCTGCTTGCGGCGGTGCATCTGACCGACAAGGCCAATGCCTATTCGCGCACCCTGTCGGGCGGCATGAAACGGCGGTTGCTGGTCGCCAAGGCGATGGTCCACAGCCCCCCGATCCTCGTGCTCGACGAGCCGACCGCCGGGGTCGACATCGAGCTTCGCCAGCAGCTTTGGGACTATGTCCGGGGATTGAACCGCCAGGGCGTCACCGTGGTGCTGACCACCCATTATCTCGAGGAAGCCGAGCAGCTGTGCGACCGCATCGCGATCATCAATCACGGAAAACTGATCGCCAATGAGCCGACCCGCGAGCTGGTCGCCAAGGCGCAGGACAAGGCAGTGGTGGTCGAAGTCGATCGCGACCTCGACGGACCGCCGGACGCATCCTGCTTCGAGAAGATCGACATCACGGGACCTCGGACAATCGAGATCATCTACCGCAAGGACAAGGTCAACGCCGGGCAGGTGCTCGACGCGCTGCAGAGGGAAGGATTCGGCATCGTCGACGTCTCGACCCGCGATCCCGACCTTGAGGACGTCTTCCTGAGCCTGACTCGCGAGGCCGCCGCTTGAGCGCCCGCTCCTTCGACGTTCTCGTCGTCGGGTCGGGGGCGGCGGGGCTCACTGCGGCGCTCAACCTGGCGACGAAACTCAAGGTCGGAGTGATCGCCAAGGGCAAGCTTAGCGAAGGCGCGACCGGCTGGGCCCAGGGCGGCATCGCGGCGGTGCTTGAGGAAGGGGACAGCTTCGACGCCCATGTCCGGGACACGATGATCGCCGGGGCCGGGCTCAACAACCGGGCAGTGGTCGAGCATGTGGTGAGCGAGGCACCGAATGCGATCGCCCGCCTGGCCGAACTCGGCGTGCCGTTCGCCACCGAAAATGGCGAGCTTCACCTGACGAGGGAAGGCGGCCACAGCCACCGGCGCATCGTCCATGTCGCCGACGCCACCGGCTGGGCGGTCCAGCAGGCGCTGGAGAAAGCCGCGGCGGCCAATCCCAACATCACCCTCATTCCCGACATGGTGGCGATCGATTTGATCACCGGCCGCCACGCCGAGGAATTCTCGACCTCAGGTGCGGTCCATGGTCTCTATGCCTTCAACAAGGCGACCGAGGCGGTCGACGCGCTGACCGCGCGGGCGACAATCCTGGCAACCGGCGGGGCAGGCCGGGCCTATCTATTCTCGACCGCGCCGCGCGGCGCGACGGGCGACGGCATCGCCATGTCGTGGCGGGCCGGTTGCCGCATCTCCAACATGGAGTTCATGCAGTTCCACCCGACCTGCCTCTACAACCTCGAGGTCAAGAATTTCCTGATTACCGAGGCGGTGCGGGGCGAGGGCGGGATCCTGAAGCACCCGGTCACCGGCCATCGCTTCATGCCCGACTATGACGAACGCGGGGAGCTGGCGCCGCGCGACATCGTCGCCCGGGCGATCGACCATGAGATCAAGCGCGACGGTCTCGACTACGTCCATCTCGACATCAGCCACCGCGAACCGGAGTTCGTGAAGGAGCATTTCCCCAACATCTACGAGAAGCTGATGGGCCTCGGGATCGACATCACCAGGGAGCCGATCCCGGTCGTGCCGGCGCAGCATTACACCTGCGGCGGCGTGCTGATCGACATTCATGGCCGGACCGACGCGCCTTGCCTGTACGCCGCCGGCGAAGTGACCCAGTCGGGCCTGCACGGCGCCAACCGGCTGGCCTCCAATTCGCTGCTGGAATGCCTGGTGTTCGGCGAAGGCGCGGCCAGGCATATCCTGGGCAATTGGGACGAGCTGCACGAGCCGCCGCCGATCCGCGCCTGGGACGAGAGCCGGGTGACCGACAGCGACGAGGAGGTCGTCATCCAGCAGTGCTGGGGCGAGATCCGCCGCTTCATGTGGAATTTCGTCGGGATCGTCCGGACCACCAAGCGGCTGGAACGAGCCAAGCGGCGGATCGACATGCTGCGGCAGGAGGTCAGCGAATATTACCGTCATTTCCGGGTCACGCCCGACCTGATCGAGCTTCGCAACCTGCTCGAGGTGGCGGACCTGATCGTCCGGTCCGCACTATCGCGCCACGAGAGCCGCGGGCTTCATTACACGCTCGACTATCCCGAAATGGCCGATGAAGCGGTCGATACGGTGTTGGTGCCCTAGCCCTTACGAAGCCTGCTAATTGGGCCAATAGACAAATTCCTGGCCGGCGCTCCACGGCGCACCGGCAGGGAAATCGATACGGATCGGTTCTTCGAGGAGGGCCGGCCAGAGTGGTTCGGGCATCTCGCGATCATGTGCAATGAGCTTGGCGTGAAGGCGCTTCACCTGGTCCGGTTGCTGGCTTGAAAGGTCGGTCTGCTCGGTCGGATCGGTCGCCAGGTCGAACAGCCAGGTGCGGGCCGGATTGTTCGAAACCTGCAACTTCCAGTCGCCGTCCCGGATGGCCTTGTAGTCGCCTGAACGCCAGAACAGAGTACGCCCCGCCGGCGGCGCAACCTTCCCCATTGCATAGGCCAGCAGGTTGAGACCATCCATTTGCCGGTCGCTTGGCATATCCGCGCCTGCCGCGGCGGCGGCCGTGGCGAAGACATCGACGTGCTGGGCCGGCATCGACAGCCGCTGGCCGGCAGCGATTTTGCTCGGCCAGCGGATGAAGAATGGCACGCGAATGCCGCCTTCGAAGAAGGTCCCCTTCCAGCCGCGATACGGTTTGTTGATGTCGGGCAGTCCCGCATACCAGGCCCCGCCATTGTCATTGGTGAATATGACGATGGTGTCGTCGTCGATGCCTTGCGCCTTCAACGCATCCATGACCCGTCCAATGCCGCGGTCGAGCGCACTGACCATGGCGCCATAGACACGCGTCCTGTGGTCCGCGATCGCCGGCAGTGCGTCATAGTCGGCCTGGGTCGCCTGGAACGGCGTGTGCGGCGCGCTGTAGGCGAGGTAGAGGAAGAACGGCCGGTTGCGGTTGGCCTCGATTGCCGCGACCGCCTCATTGCTGAGGTAGTCGGTCATATATTCCCCGGCGTGAAAGCGGGGTCCGCCGTTGTACTGGACGGCGTCATTCAGGGCCAACCACAGGAGCCGGTCGAGAGGATCGCCGGCTATCCTGGCCTCCACGCAGCGGCCGGAACGATATTTGATGGCGCCCGACAGGAAGCCGAGGCTCTCGTCGAAGCCCTGTTCCTCGGGTCGCATCCCGGGCGCCTCGCCGACGTGCCATTTGCCCAGATGGACGGTGTGATAGCCGCGCGGCTTCAGCAGCTCGGCGATTGTCACTTCGCCGCCGGGCAGGCCCATGGCCTCCATCGGCGGCACCTGGCCCTGGCGATCGGCGTGATAGATCGTCGGGTACGGCCGCCCCTTCGGCGAGTTGCGCGGGACATATTTTGCAAGCTGGCTGGGAACCGCGGTGAATTCGAAGCCGAACCGGGCGGGGTAGCGGCCAGTCAACAGCGCCGCGCGCGAAGGCGAACAGGTGGCGTGGGCGGCATAGCCCTGCGTGAACTGCACGCCTTGATGGGCGATGGCGTCGATATTGGGCGTCTGGACCAGACCGCCGGCAACGCCGCAGCCAGCACCCCCAAGGCTGAGATCGTTGAAGCCAAGGTCGTCGGCCACGATCAGGATGATATTTGGAGGGCGCTCGCCAGCGGGGGGCGTTGCCGGGCCACTCTCCCACGTCACCGGCCGCGCCGGTCCGACAGGCCGGCGGAGCCGGACGATCAGCACCATGAGTTGAACCGGGAAGAGGAGCCAAAGAGCCGACAGGCCGGCCGCCAGGATCGCGATCAGGGCGACGATGACGTCCACCAACCTCACGGCTCTCTCCTCAGCCGTGAATAACTTCCGCAACGCAGTGATGTTCAATGGCCGATGCGAACGTCCGCAGTGGGTCGAAAGCGGCCACTGCTTCCCTGTGTCAGGCCGAGCCGGTGAATGGCTGGAACTCGATTAGGTCGCCCGGCTGGCAGCGTAGCGCCTGGCAGATTGCTTCGAGCGTCGAGAAGCGGATGGCGCGGGCCTTGCCGGTCTTGAGGATCGACAGGTTGGCGAGCGTGATGTCGACCTGGTCGGCTAGCTCCGTCAGCGTCATCCGCCGCTGGTGAAGCAGTTCGTCGAGCTTGATCAGGATGGCCATCAGACCGTGCCTTCAAGATCTTCGCGCATCAACGTGCCTTCGGCGAACACCCGGGCGAGGACGAAGGTCATCAGAACGGCTAGCCAGCCCATCGGCGAGAAGCCGGCATCGAGATGCACCGGATTGGCGCGGGTCGAGATCTGGTGCCCGATCTCGGCGATCGCCAGGCTCAGGATCTGTAGCCCGAGCAGCAGCCAGGCGATGGTGTGGAGGCGAAAGGCATTGGCGGCGACGAACGGATCGCCGAGCTTGACCGTCTCGACGATCGCCAGCAGCCGCTTCAGGAGGCCGTTGTTGAGCAGGACCGAGACGATCCCAAGCACGGCGATCGCCCTCAATCCCATGATCATCTGCGGAATGCCCGAGTCAGGCGTGATGCCGAGCGCACGGAAGGTCCAGTCCTGGGCGACGATGGTGGCGACCAGCAGGACGAAGATCGCTGCGCCCGACAGCAGGTTGATGATGGCGAGGATGCGGAGGAATACATAGGCGATGGGCAGGGCGGAAGTTTGATGGCTCATTTCATGTCTCCCGAATCACGTTATCGATAAACGATATATACTTTATCGTTATTCGGCAAGGATCGGCCTTTGACGTCATGCGCGAAGCGCGCCTTGGTTGGTTAGACACACTGGCCGTCGCCCAACTCCGCCCTATATTGCGCGGCGTCCCTTCCAATCCCCGGTGCCACGATGACCAAGCCAATCACGATCGACTTCGTTTCGGATGTTTCCTGTCCGTGGTGCATCATCGGCCTCAAGGGGATCGAGCAGGCGCTCGAGCGGGTTGGCGGCCTGGTCGACGCGGACATCCGCTTCCAGCCGTTCGAGCTCAACCCGCACATGCCGGCCGAGGGTCAAAGCCTGGTCGAGCATGTCGCGCAAAAATATGGATCGACGCCGGAGCAGTTCAGGGAACGGCGCGCCATGATCCGCGAGCGGGCGGCGGAACTCGGCTTTACGATCGCCCTCTCATCGGAAGACGGCCGGGTCTATAATACGTTCGACGCTCACCGGCTGCTGCACTGGGCCGGGCTGGAGGGGCGGCAGCGCCAGCTCAAGCTTGCGCTGTTCGAAGCCTATTTCACGCGCTGCCTCGACCCCAGCGATCATCAGGTGCTGGCCGATGTGGCGGAAAAGGCCGGGCTCGACCGTGAAGCGGCGGTGGAAGTGCTGGCGTCCGGGCGCTACGCCGACGAGGTTCGCGAGGCCGAGCGCTTCTGGCAGTCAAAGGGCATTTCCGCAGTGCCGGCGGTGATCATCGACGGGCGCTACCTGATTTCCGGCGGGCAGCCGGCGGAGGTGTTCGAGAATGCCTTCCGCCAGATCGCGGCCGAAGGTCCCGCCCCGGCAGCCGCCGGGCAGCCGGCCTAGCGCATCTTGCTGATCTTGAGCCCGTCCTGCCGGGCGCGGGTCTGGATCGATTCCTCGCTGCGGGTCAGCGCCTTGCCGATCGCCTTGAGGCTCATTCCCTTGGCGGCGAGGCGGTGGAGCTTCTGGATTTCGTCGCTGGTCCAGGGCTGGCGGTGGCGTTCAAATCGCTCGGACATCGGCTCACCTCATGCAATGCGACGGATGAGTCCCATCCACCACAGATGGACGGAAACCGTCAAATCATGAGCCAAGATCGATTGACTGCCGTAACGATAAGTGATTTTGTCGAGTCATCGGGGTTGCTGGATGGACAGGGGGGATCATGTCCGCTGCGTTCTCGATTGCCGCAAAAATCCGACATCGGCTGCTATACGCGCTGTCTCCCCGCTATCGGCGGATCAGGGCGCGGCTCGATGAAATCGCCGCGGACTGAGCCGACCGCTTTTTCCGCGCATTTCCAACCTTCTCTCTAGGCTGGCATCATGCGCGCACCCTGCTAAACCCGCGGCTCCATGGCCGATCAGAACCATCTCTATCTCGTCGACGGGTCGAGCTACATCTTCCGCGCCTATCACCGGCTGCCGCCGTTGACCAACCGCCACGGCGTGCCGGCCGGGGCGGTCTATGGTTATACCGCCATGCTGTGGAGGCTGGCCGATGGGCTCAACCGGGCCGACGGGCCGACCCACATGGCGGTGATCCTCGACGCGTCGGAGGAAACCCACCGCAACAAGATGTACGACCAGTATAAGGCGAACCGGCCGCCGCCGCCCGAGGACCTGGTCCCGCAATTCCCGCTGATCCGCGTCGCCACCCGCGCTTTCTCCATTCCCTGCATCGAGGAGAATGGGCTGGAGGCCGACGATATCATCGCCTGCTACACCTATGCCGCGGTGCGGGCCGGATGGAAGGTGACCATCGTCAGCTCCGACAAGGATTTGATGCAGCTGGTCGACGACGGCAAGGTCGACATGCTCGACACGATGAACGACCGGCGGATCGGCGTCACCGAGGTGCTTGAGAAGTTCGGCGTAGGCCCTGACAAGGTCGGGGACGTGCTGGCGCTGATGGGCGACAGCGTCGACAATGTGCCGGGCGTGCCCGGCATCGGCCCCAAGACCGCGACCCAGCTGATCCAGCAATATGGCGACCTGGAATCGGTGCTGTCCGCCACGGACGAGATCACCAAGCCCAAGCTCAAGCAGAATTTGATCGAGCATGCCGAAATGGCGCGGTTGTCGCGAAAACTGGTCGAACTGGTGTGCGACAGCCCGCTGCCGGAACCGCTCGAGGACCTGGCGCTGAAGGGCATTCCGCCAGAGCCGCTCAGGGAATTCCTCGAGGACATGGGATTCAAGTCGCTACTCAACCGGGTCGGCAAGGAACCCGGCGCATCGAGCGGCGGGGCGCGGCCGATTGACGTCATGGCGTCTCGGCCGGCCCCAAAAACGGTGGAAAAAGAAAAGATTATAGTCGACCGCACCCAATATGAGGCGGTGGTCAGCGAGGAGGCGCTCGACCGCTGGATCGCCGAGGCGCGGCACAAGGGCTATGTCGCGATCGACACCGAGACAGACGCGCTCGACAATATGACCGCCCGGCTGGTGGGAATCAGCCTGGCGACCGAGCCGAACAAAGCCTGCTATATCCCGATCGGGCATGGCGGCGGCGATCTCTACTCCGACGCCCCCAAGCAGCTTCCAGCCGGGCTGGTGCTGGACCGGCTGAGACCGCTTCTGGAAGATCCGGCGGTGCTCAAGGTCGCCCATAACCTCAAATATGACTGGGCGATGTTCCAGAAGGCCGGGATCGACGTCGCGCCATATGACGACACGCTGGTGATGAGCTTCAATCTCGACGCCGGCCGGTCGAACCATGGCCTCGACGAACTGGCCCAGGCCCATTTCGAGCATGAGTGCATCAGCTTCAAATCCGTGTGCGGGGTCGGCGCCAAGCAGATCAGCTTCGACAAGGTGCCGCTCGACGCCGCCACCGAATATGCCGCGGAGGACGCCGACATCTGCCTGCGGCTATGGCTCCGGCTGAAGCCGCGGCTGGCGGAAGAAGGATCGACCCGGGTCTACCAGATGGTCGACCGGCCGCTGGTCACCACGGTCGGCCGGATGGAGCGCCGCGGGATCAAGGTCGACCGCGACTATCTTGCCAAACTGTCCGGTACGTTCGCGACCGAGATCGCCGCGCTCGAGCAGCGGGTGTTCGAGGCGGCCAATGGGCCGTTCACGATCGGCTCGCCGCAGCAGCTCGGCGCTGTGCTGTACGACCGGCTCGGGTTGAAGGGCGGGCGCAAGGGGAAGAGCGGCCAATATTCAACCGACGTCAACGAGCTGGAGCGCCTGGCCGGCGAGGGCGTCGAAGTGGCGCGGCTGGTGCTCGACTGGCGCCAGCTGACCAAGCTCAAATCGACCTATACCGACGCGCTGCAGGCCCAGATCAACCGCGACACGGGACGGGTGCATACCAGCTACAGCCTGTCGGGGGCGCAGACCGGGCGGCTGGCCTCGACCGAGCCGAACCTGCAGAACATCCCGATCCGGACTGAGATCGGCCGCCAGATCCGCGACGCCTTCGTCGCCGAACCGGGCCATGTGCTGATGAGCGCCGACTATAGCCAGATCGAGCTGAGGCTGGCGGCGCACATGGCCGACGTGCCGCAACTGAAAGAAGCCTTCGGCAAGGGCGAGGACATCCACGCGCTGACCGCCGAAGAACTGTTCGGCACCGTCGACCGCGATACCCGCGGCAAGGCCAAGACGGTCAATTTCGCCATCCTTTACGGGATTTCGAGCTGGGGCCTAGCCGGGCGGCTGGGTGTCAGCAGGGAGGAAGGCAAGGCGATCATCGACCGCTATTTCAGCCGCTTCCCCGGAATCCGCGCCTATATCGACGAGACGCTGGCCTTCGTCCGGGAACAGGGCTTCACCCGCACGCTGTTCGGGCGGAAAACCCATTTCCCCAATATCCGCGCGCCTAATCCGCAGTTCCGCGCCGGGGCCGAGCGGGCGGCGATCAACGCCCCGATCCAGGGGACCAGCGCCGACCTGATCAAGCGGGCGATGAACCGGATGGACGACGCGCTGGCCGAGGCCAATTTGGGCGACGTGAAGATGCTGCTCCAGGTGCACGACGAGCTGGTGTTTGAAGTGCCGGAGGGCAAGGAAGAAGCGGCGGCCAAGGTCGTTCGTGAGGTCATGGCCCGTGCCGCCGAGCCGGCGTTGAAGCTCGACGTGCCGCTCGACGTCGAGGTCGGCTGGGGGCTCAACTGGGGCGCAGCGCATTGAGCCAGGCCGCGACGACCGACACGGCGCCGTCCGCCGACCTGGCAGCGCTGGCACGCGGCGGACGGATCAACTTCTTCGGCTTCGTGTTGCGGTTGATGGCGCGCCTGCCGTTCCTGTTCATCGCCGGCCGCATGTACGGCCCATCCGAGCTCGGCCGCTTCGCCTATGCCGTCCTGATCCTCGAATTTGCATCCCAGCTGGCGACGCTTGGCCTGAAGCGAGGCCTCGCCCAGCAGCTGGCCAAGACCGACAAGCCGCATGTCTGCGTCGTGGCCGATGCGCTACTGGTCGCAGCCGTCGGATCGGCGATCGCGATGACCGCGCTTGCCCTCTTCCCGCAGGTGATGTTTCCCAATTCCGAAATCCACGGGATGGAATGGGCGCTGCCGATCACCGTGTTCGCGCTGGCATGGTCCGACATTTGCCTGGCCGCGCTGGCCTATCGCCATGACGTCACCTCGACCGTTCGGGCCCGTGCGATCATCGAGCCCTGGACCATCTCGATCGCAGCGTTCGGCTGGTATTTCATCTCGCCCCGTGACGGGCTGATCATCGCCTATGCGCTGTCGATGATCGGCGCGCTGGTCGCGTCGGTCATCCCCTTCCTCAAAAGCTATGGCCTGCCGCACGACTGGCGCCCCGATCCGGGAGCACTGTGGCGCCTTGCCCGGCGCAACCTGCCGGTTGCAGCGGCGGACGCGGTCGAGTGGGGCTCGCGGCGCGTCGACATCGCCATGCTGGGCCTGTTCTTCCGTCCGGAGATCGTCGGCATCTATTATGTCGCGCAGCAGGTCGCTTCGCTTCCGGCCAAGCTCAAGACCAGCTTCGATCCCATCCTTGGGCCGGTGATCAGCCGCAACCTCGCCGAAGGCGACAAGGCGTCAGTCGCCAAGCAGGTCCGCCAGGTGGGTTTCTGGGTGATCGCGGCGCAGAGCGCCGTGGCGCTGGCGCTGGGCATTCCCGGCGAAGGGGTGATGGGACTGGTCGGCGCGGGCTTCGTCGCGGGTACCGCCGCGCTCGGGTTCCTGCTCGCTGCGGAAGTGGTGGCGGCGACCGCTGCAGTCAGCGAGGCGGCGCTGATCTACTGCGCGCGCCATCGCAACATGATGATCAGCCTGTTCATGATCGGGCTCGAGGCGGCGCTGGCCGCGGGCCTGATCCTTCTCATGCGGAGCTGGCAGTGGCCGCTGATGTGGCAGGCGACCGGACCGGCGCTGGGCCTGATGCTGTCGCTGGGCTTCGCAGCCATCGTCAAGTCGCGGCTGCTGGGCAGCATCCTCGGTCATCCGGTGTCGGGCTGGCGCTGGCCCCTGATCTGGGCGGCGGCGGCGGCGATGGTGGTCGGCCAGCTGATCATCCGGCTGCCCGAATGGGCCGAATTGCTGTTCGGCATCCCGGCCATCCTGGCCTCGTTCGGAGCGGTGCTGTGGTTCAAGGGTTTTGGCCCGGAGGACCGCGAGCTGTTCCGGATGAAGAAGGAAGATATTGAGGAGCTGTCGCTGCCCGATCCCTCGACCAGCGTCGAAGCGCCGCGCTAGTGTCTGAAGTGACGCATTCCTGTAAATAGCATGGCGAGCCCCGCCTCGTCGGCGGCAGCAATGACCTCATCGTCGCGGATCGAACCGCCGGGCTGGATCACCGCCGTTGCCCCGGCCTCGACCGCCGCCAATAGTCCGTCGGCGAACGGGAAGAAGGCGTCCGAAGCGACTGCCGAGCCGACCGTGCGCGGTTCGGGCCAGCCATGGGTCTCGGCCGCTTCGCGCGCCTTGAGCGCCGCGATCCGCGCGGAATCCCGCCGGTTCATCTGACCTGCTCCGACGCCCGCGGTGGCGCCGTCCTTGGCGTAGACAATGGCATTGGACTTGACGTGCTTGGCCACGGTCCAGGCGAACAGGCAGTCCCTGAGCTCCTGCTGGGTCGGTTGGCGCTTGGTAACGACCTTCAGCATATCGGCGGTTAGCATGCCGTTGTCGCGGTCCTGTAAAAGCAGGCCGCCGGCGATCACTGCAACCGTCTGACCGCCGCGCGCCGGGTCGGGCAGGCCACCAGTGAGCAGCAGCCGCAGGTTCTTCTTGCGCGAGAATGCCGCGATCGCAGCGTCGTCGGCGTCGGGTGCCACCACCACCTCGGTGAAGATGCCGCAGATCGCTTCGGCGGTCGCGCCGTCGAGCTTGCGATTGACCGCGACAATCCCGCCGAAGGCCGACACGCTGTCGCAGGCCAGCGCCTGGTTCCAGGCCTCGAGCAGGCTGTCAGCGCTTGCGACGCCGCATGGATTGGCATGCTTGACGATCACCACCGTTGGCGGGCCGTCGCGGAACTCCGCGGCAAGTTCCAGCGCCGCATTGGCGTCGTTGAGATTATTGTAGCTGAGCTCCTTGCCCTGCACCTGCCGCGCCTGGGCAACGCCGGGCGTCGACGGGCCCATCGGCAAATAGAGCGCCGCCTGCTGGTGCGGGTTCTCGCCGTAGCGCAGCTCCTGCGCCTTCCTGCCGACGATGAAGCGGGTGCCGGGATAGGCATGGCCCTGATCGGCAAAGGAGAACCAGCTGGCGATCATCGAATCATAGGCGCCAGTCAGTGCATAGGCCTTGGCTGCGAGCTCCCGGCGGAAGGCCAGATCGGTGCCGCCCTGCTGTTCGAGCTGGCCGAGCAGCCGTGTATAGTCGGAGGGATCGGTGACGACTGCGACAAATTCATGGTTCTTGGCGGCCGAGCGGACCATCGACGGACCGCCGATGTCGATATTCTCGATGATCTCGTCGCGCCCGGCGCCCTTGGCCACCGTCGCCTCGAACGGATAAAGGTTGACCACCACCAGGTCGATCGCGCCGATCCCGTGAGCCTCCATCGCCGCGGCATGCTCGGGATTGTCGCGCACCGCCAGCAAGCCGCCATGGACCTTGGGGTGAAGCGTCTTGACCCGGCCGTCCATCATCTCGGGGAAGCCGGTGAGATCGCCGATATCGCGCACCTCATGGCCCAGTTCGCGCAGCTTCGCCGCAGTACCGCCGGTCGACACCATCTCGACCCCGGCCTTCGCCAGCCCGGTAGCCAGCGTATCGAGGCCCGACTTGTCGGAAAGCGAGATCAGCGCCCGGCGGATCGGAACGATGTCTGTCATGAAAATCCCAGTTGTTAGCTTGAGCGGCGGAACTGCCAGGCGATTTCGCCGCCAATAGCGGATACTTCGCCAACCACAACCAGCTGTAGCGTCGGCACGGCGCGGCCTTGGCCGTCGACGAACAGGCTTTCCTCCACCTGGAGCATCGCGCCCCGGCAGCGGAAATTCCACGGCGGCGCGCCCGCGGAACGAAGGAGCGCGCCCATGCCGTCGGCGGTGACGGTCGCTTCCACGCTCGGCGCCAGATGAAAGCGGATCGCGTAAGAGGCGGCCTCGCGGATCTTGCGGCGCCCCCTGGCGATCAGCCGGTCCTCGCCGCGCACTTCCTTGCCGTCGTTGCCGAGGCTGAGGCGGCGCTGATGGACCAGGCCGAAGCCCTTCACATAGCCGTCGTGGCTGGCTTCGATCCGCGAGCAGTCATTGTCTTCGCTGCGCTCTAAGGCAACGTCGGTCACGCCCTTGCCCAGGGTGCCGTCCGGAAGGATCGCGGTCGAATTGCTGTCGCCGAGCGTCAGGGTCGAGTGAGCCGCGGTCGAGCGCAGCGCCTGGACCAGATCGTCCGACAGCTCGGTCGGCACCGGTCCCGGTCCGCCGCAATTGACCACCAGCCGCTGCGCACCGTCGCTGATCTCCATCGCCAGCGTCGAGGCGCAGCCGGTCGCAGCCATGCGCTGGGGCGGCGGCGGGGCGGCATCGATGACGATGATCGTGCCGAGGGCGGACAGGCGCTGGTACCCCCATCCGCGCGCCTGGCGCAGCGGACGGGCGCGAAGCCCGCAGCCCTCGACGAGCGCAGCCAGCTCCGCCGGATCGGCCGGATTGCCACCCTGCCAGCTGGACAAGGCGCCGTCGCCCATGGTGACGCCATGAAGCGCGGCCAGTGCCGCCGACGCAGCATTTTCGAGCGCGTCCGGCAGCCCTTGCTTGGCCGCAAAATAGGCGGCTCGGACCAGGCCGAGACGATCGACCAGCAGCATCTGCTCCAGCGGGCTACGGGTCATCAGTCCGCCATCCTCGAATTGGGCAGCGGCGAGTGAGCGCATCAATCCGGATTCAGCGTGCGACAGCCGCTTGTGCATCCCCTGAAGCGTAAGCGCCGCCACCAGCGCGCCGGCCCAGGCGGTTATCCTGGGCATGCCGGGCTGGGCGCGGTCAGCGTTGGCCTCGAGATGGCGGGCGCCGCGCGCCAGCGTGTTGAGCAGGGCTGAGCGATAGCCGGCATCCCGGCTGGAAAGGATATAGGGGGCATAGGCGGTCCAGAAGATGATCCGCTCGCCCCACAGGTCCGGTGCCCAGGCCTCGTCGGGTCGGCTGCCGTGCGCGATCAGCCAGCGGCCGGCGATGGCTTCGGCCAGGCGCGCGCCTTTTTCGCGGCTTGCCGAAGCAGCAAGATCGCGCAGCCAGGAGAAGCCGTGCAGTTCCCTTGCCAGCGCTCCGCGCGCTCCGACCGCCGAAAAATCGATGTCGGCCAGCGCCAGTTCGGCGCTGCCCAGCCGCAACCGCCCGGCCAGCAGGGCGTCGCCACGCGCGCGATCGCCGAGCACATGGTCACGGGGCACCGCCACCAGCCGGAGCGGCTGCTTGCCCGACCCGAACAGGCGCGAAACCAGCGAACCCTTGGCGAGGCGGCCGAGCTTGTCGTCGCTCATCCGTCTCCTCGAAGCGCGGCTATATTGGCGGCATATTGTTCCGGGCCACCGCGGAAGGCGGCGGTACCGGCGACCAGCACGGTGGCGCCGGCGTCGATTGCCAGCGGCGCGGTGACGGCGTCGATCCCGCCGTCGACCTCAATATCGACCACCAGGTCCTTCTTGGCGACCTGGTTGGCAATGGATTCGATCTTGCGGAGCTGGGAGGCGATGAACTTCTGGCCACCGAAACCCGGGTTGACGCTCATCACCAGCACCAGGTCGATTTCCTCGAGCAGATAGTCGAGCATTTTCGCAGGAGTAGCCGGGTTCAACGACACGCCGGCCTTCTTGCCGAGCGACTTGATGTGCTGGACGGTGCGGTGGACGTGCGGGCCCGCTTCGGGATGGACGGTGATGATGTCGGCGCCGGCCTCGGCGAAAGCGTCGAGGAAATTGTCGACCGGCGAGATCATCAGGTGGACGTCGAACGGCTTTGAAGTGTGCGGGCGCAGTGCCTTCACCACCCCGGGGCCGATCGTCAAATTTGGCACGAAATGCCCGTCCATCACATCGATGTGAATCCAGTCCGCCCCGGCCTGGTCGATGGCTTGGACCTCTTCGCCCAGCTTGGCGAAATCGGCGGAGAGGATCGACGGTGAGATGAGCGGATTGGCCATGTGGCCGATTAGACGGGATTAGGCGGTTCGGACAAGGTGGGCGGTAAAGAAGCCGTCGAGGCCGCCCTCGCTTTCGAGCATGCCGGGCAGGATCCGCAGCCAGCCCTTGGAATGTGGCGTCACTCCGTCGGCCAGCATGGGCGCAGGCTCGATCCGATAGTCGGGACGGTCCGTCAGAAAGGCTTCGATCCGCTGCTCGCCTTCTGCCGGCTCGAGGCTGCAGACCGCATAGACCAAGCTTCCGCCCGGCTTGAGCCAATCGGCGGCGCGGGCGAGCAGCCTGGCCTGCAGCTCGGCGCTTTGCTCGACGATCGCCGGCCGGGCGCGATAAAGTACCTCGGGATGGCGGCGGAACGTGCCGGTTGCCGAGCATGGCGCGTCGAGCAGCACCGCGTCGAAGGGCGCTCCAGGCGTCCAGTCCAACGCATCGGCGGCGACAGTGCGCGCCTTGAGGCCGGTGCGCGCCAGATTGCCGGAAAGTCGGGCCAGACGACTTTCGGACCGGTCCAGCGCGGTCACCTCATGCCCTGCGGCGGCCAATTGCATGGTCTTCCCGCCCGGCGCGGCGCAGGCGTCGAGGACGGATTTCGCGGACGAAGGGACCAACCGCGCGGGAAGCGAAGCCGCGAGGTCCTGCACCCACCATATGCCCGCTTCGAAGCCCGGCAATTCCGTGATCGGGCCATGGCCTCCAAGCCGGCGGTGCCTTGGAGCGAGTGATTTGCCTTCGGCGAAAGACGCGCAGGATTCGTCGCTGGCGAAGCTCAGGTCGAGCGGAGGACGATGAGCGATCGATCGGCGGGCCGCCTCGACGACGTCATCTCCCCAGGCCGAGCGCCAGCGTTCTTCGACCTCCTCAGGGAGACGCGGCGCATCGATTGCGGGCAGTCCCTTTCGAAGCAGGGTGCCGAGCACGCCATGCACCAGCCTGCGCGGTCCGCCGTCGACCAGCGGGAGGGCAGTGGCGACCAGCGCATGATCGGGAGTCCCCAGGCCGATCTTTTGCGCAAGCGCCAGACGCAGCACCATCCGCGCCTTGCTGTCGTCCGGCAATTGCTGGCGGGTCGCGCCGTCGATCAGCGCGTCGAGATCGGGCAGGCGGCGCAACGTTTCGCCGGCAATCGCGCTGGCCAGCGCAGCGTCGGCTGGTGGCAGGCCTCGCGCCGCCTGCGCCGCATTTTCCATCGTCTGGCCGCGGCGAAGCACGGCATCGAGGATGCGGAGGGCCGCTTTCCTGGCGTCGAGGCCTTCCAGGGAATGTTTGTTCGGGCTTGGCATCGCGCCCTTTAGGCATCATTCCGGCCCGGTGAAACGGCCAAAGCACGTCAAGCCCCCGGCCTACCTCAGTCCGTCGCCGCCGATACCGGCGCCGGAGGAGGTCAAACCCGAGGCTCCGGCCGGCGAGGAAGGGAAGCCCGATCCCACCCGCTTCGGTGACTGGGAGAAAAACGGCGTGGCGGTCGACTTCTAGTCTTCCTCGTGGCCCGGCGGGCGGCTGAGCATCGTCCCCAGCAGTTCCTCAAGGCCGACCTTGCCGGCAAGCAGGCTGGCGACCGCGTCGACCAGCGGCATGTCGATCCCACGCTCCTTGGCGATGCGGTCGAGCACGGGGGCGGTATGGGCCCCTTCGGCCACGGTTCGGCGGTCCTTCATCAGGTCGGCAGGCTTTTCCCCTTCGCCGATCGCCTTGCCCAATGAGAAATTGCGGCTGCTGGTCGACGAGCAGGTCAGCACCAGGTCGCCAAGGCCCGACAGGCCGGCCAGCGTTTCCCTTCGCCCGCCCATGGCAAGTCCAAAGCGGGTCATCTCGGCGAAGCCGCGCGCGATCAGCGCAGCGCGGGCGTTCTGGCCGAGGCTGCGGCCCTCAGCGACGCCGCAGGCAATCGCCAGCACATTCTTGACTGCACCGCCGACCTCGGCGCCCGCGACGTCGTCGGTACAATAGGTGCGGAAATGAGGAAGGTTGATGCGAGAGCGCAGTCGCTCACCGATATCGCGATCCTCGCACGCCAGGGTCACGGCCGTGGGCAGCCCGGCAGCGACCTCATGGGCGAATGTCGGCCCGGACAACACCGCCACCGGCGAGCTCGGGCACACCTCATGCGCGACCTCGTGGAGCAACTTGCCGCTCGATTCCTCAATGCCCTTCGAGCAGAGGATCAGCGGCATATTCGGGCAGGGCGAGCGTTTGAGCACTGCGCGCATATGCTGCGCCGGAGTCACCACCAGCCACGCGTCCGCTTCGGCCAGGTCCGAGAAATTGCTGGTCGCGCGGATTGCCGGCTCCAGCTTCAAACCCTTGAGGTAGACCGGATTTTCGTGAATGCGGTTGACCGCCGAGACGACATCCTCTTCCAGCGCCCAAAGCAATGTCTCGCGTCCCCCGGCCGCGGCGACCTGGGCCAGCGCGGTTCCCCACGCGCCGCCGCCGATTACCGCCAGCTTTTCGATACTCATGCCTTCACCCCTGCGCCGCGCACTTTTTCACCTTCCGGATCCAGCGGCCAGCGGGCCCGCGCCGGAGCATCGAGCGTGTCGACCATCCCCGCTGCAAACCGCTCGACGCCGGCCCAACCGATCATTGCCGCATTGTCGGTGCACAGCCAGGCTGGCGGAACCGAGAAGCGGCGCCCCTGATCTTCCGACAGCTTCTTCAGTGCCGAGCGCACGGCCTTATTGGCGGCAACTCCGCCCGCGACCACCAGGCTCGGCGCATCGCTGCGGTCGAGCGCTCGCCTGGTCCGATCGACAAAGCAGTCGACTACCGCCTGCTGGAAGCTCGCGGCGATATCCTCGGGCCGGTGGCTCCGGGAGGCGACCGCGCGCTGCACCGCGGCCTTGAGACCGGCGAAACTGAAATGGGGTTCCTTGGTCCCGACCAGCGGGCGCGGCAGCGGTACGGCCGCCGGATCGCCGTCGCGGGCCAGCGCCTCCACCGCTGGTCCACCCGGATAGGCCAGGCCGAGCAGCTTGGCTGCCTTGTCGAAGGCTTCGCCCGCAGCATCGTCAATGGTGGTGGCCAGGCGGCGATAGTCGCCGACCCCGCGAACCTCGAGCAACTGGCAATGGCCTCCGCTGGCGAGCAGCAGCAGGTAGGGAAAGTCCAGATTCCGGTCCACCAGTCGAGGGCTCAGCGCATGGCCTTCGAGATGATTGACGGCGACGAGCGGCTTGCCGACCGACAGGGCCAGCCCCTTGCCGACCAAAAGTCCGACCATTACGCCGCCGATCAGCCCCGGACCCGCGGTCGCCGCGATCGCATCGACCTCACCGATGGCGATATCGGCCTCATGCAGCACCTGGCGAACCAGTCCAGGCAGGATTTCGACATGGGCGCGAGCGGCAATTTCCGGGACTACGCCGCCAAACGGGCGGTGGGCGTCATTCTGTCCGACCACGGCCTGCGCGAGGATCTGGCGATCGCTGCCGACCAGCGCCGCGGCGCTGTCGTCGCACGAGGATTCCAAAGCAAGGATCAAGGCCATTTCGCCCAAGCCTTTGCCTGAAACCCCGCCTTTGCGCTAGCGCGGGGCAGATGACCCAGCGACCCTTGACCATCGGTACCCGCGGATCGCCGCTCGCACTGGCGCAGGCGCATATGGTCGCGGCCGCGCTGGAACGAGCTCATGGCTGGCCGGAGGGAAGCGTCGTGATCCTTCCGGTGAAGACCAGCGGCGACAGAATCCAGGACCGGCCGCTGGCCGAGGTCGGCGGCAAGGCGCTGTGGACCAAGGAACTCGATCTCGCCTTGCTGGACGGCGAGACCGATTGCTCGGTTCATTCGATGAAGGATGTCGAGAGCGAGCGGCCCGAAACGCTGATGATTGCGGCGATGCTCGAGCGCGCCGACGTGCGCGACCGGCTGATCGGCGCCGATTCCGTTGCCGGGCTGCAGGAAGGAGCGGTGGTTGGCACGAGTTCGCCTCGCCGATCTGCCCAGTTGAAGCGGCTTCGTCCCGACCTTCGCACCGTATCGATCCGCGGCAATGTCGATACGCGGCTGGCGAAGCTTGGCGCCGGCGAAGTGGACGCGACGCTGCTGGCCGCAGCCGGGCTGGACCGGCTTGGGCGCAGCGGCGTTGGTGCCGCGATCGAGGTTGACGAAATGCTCCCCGCGCCAGCGCAGGGGGCGATCGGCGTCGAATGCCGGTCAAATGACGCCATGACGCCGTCACTGCTGAGAGCGATCGACCATCACTCCACCCATGAAGCGGTGCTGGCCGAGCGCGCCTACTGCCGAGCGCTTGGCGGGACATGCCATTCCCCGGTCGCGGCATATGCCCGGGTTCATGGCGACGAGATCCTGTTTGCCTGCGAAATTCTGAGCGAAGACGGCAAGGAGCGGCTGGCCGAACAATGCCGCTTCGCCGTCGGCGACCTGGACACTCCAGCCCAGCTGGCCCGAACGATGCTGGCCAAGGCCCATCCGGCAATTCGCCGATTGTACGAAGCCGGATGAGGCAACTTCTGCTCGTCAGGCCGGAACCCGGCCTCTCGGCCAGCACCGAGCGGGCACGGCAGGCAGGGCTGGACGTGATCGCCTGCCCGCTGTTCCGCATCGAGCCGCTGGAATGGGAGTTGCCCAATCCGAATGACTATGACGGGCTGCTGCTGACCAGCGCCAATGCAGTACGATACGGTGGGCCGAAGTTAGGCGGCCTCAAAATCTTGCCGGTCCATGCGGTCGGAGCCGCCACGGCGGATGCCGCGCGAGCCGCGGGCATGACGGTGGAAACGGTCGGCGAGCGCGATCTTGCCGACCTGCTCGCGAAATTGCCGAAGGAAACGCGGTTGCTGCACCTTGCAGGCGATGATCATCGCGAAACCGAGACCGGGCACAGGGTCGACCGGCGCATCGTCTACCGGTCCGCGGCGATCGAACGGCCCGGCTTGCCGCCAATCGACGGGCTGGTCGTTGCCGTTCACAGTCCTCGCGCCGGAGCGCAGCTCGCGGAACTGGCAGAGCAGCGCAGCCGAACCGCGATCGCGGCGATCAGCGTGGCCGCGGCCGACGCAACCGGCCTCGGTTGGGAGCGGGTCGAGGTCGCCGAGCGGCCCAATGATTCAAGCCTGCTGGCCCTCGCCGCCAGCCTGTGTCACACATCGCCGCCGAAATGACCGCGAGCCAAACCCGCCAGGGCCTGTCATGGACGGCCCGCCTTGCCTGGGCACTGCTGCTGCTTGCCGCCGGCGCCGCGCTGGCGACCTGGGGCCTTTCGCGCTGGGAGGAGGGCGCGCGGTTCCTCGGGATTGTCCCGCGTCAACCGATGCAGGTCGTAAGCCAGGCCCCGGCTCCGGTGGCCGTGACGCAGCCCGGCGCGCAGACGCTGGCCGCCGTCGATGCCGCCCGGATAGCGGCCCTTGAAAGCCGGCTGGGAGCGATCGAAAGCCAGGCCCAGGCCGCCGCGGGTTCGGCCGGACGCGCCGATGCGCTGCTGGTCGCCTTCGCGGCCCGCCGGGCAATCGATCGCGGCGTGGCGCTGGGCTATCTCGAGCCTCTGCTCGTCCAGCGCTTTGGCGGCGCCCACCAAAGGGCGGTGGCCACGATCGTCACCGCGTCGCGCGATCCGGTGCGGCTTGATGCGCTGACCGCCGAATATGAGGAACTGGGACCCGCGCTCCGCGGCGGAGGGCCCCAGGAAGGCTGGTGGTCAGGGTTTCGGCGCGAACTGGGTTCGATCGTGTCGATTCATCGCGTCGACACCCCGTCCCCCCAGCCGCAAGCCCGCTTCGAACGAGCGCGAGCACGCCTCGAATCCGGCGAAGTAGACCAGGCGCTGGCCGAGACGATGCGGCTGCCCGGCGCCGCCAACGCAAGCCAATGGATCCTCCGCGCCCGGCGTTACATCGCGGCGCATCGTGCCCTCGATGAAATCGAGTCCGCGGCGCTGCTGGGAGATTCGGCAACGCCTGTCCCGCCGCCGCCCGCGCAATGAAGGGCTTGGCATAGCGATTCCGATTTGCGAGTCTGGCCGTGCAAGCTGCGGTTCAGCGTCGCTGGACTAAGGCTCTGAGGAAATTGAGGAAGTCTGAGGGGGCTGCTGACGCCATGACGTCACTTTCGTATCGCGTGGTATTAGCGCTGGGCCTCTCGGCGGCGGCCGGAACGGCCAGTTCCCACCAGGACGGAAGGGATCCGCTGGCCCCGCTTCCGCCCAGCACCGCTGCCGTACAGCCACCCTCCCTTGTCCTTCCACCGCGGATTGCGCCTGCGAGCCTGCGCGAGCGCGTCACGGCACTCGGCCGGGCGTTCAACGGCAGCGCCGGCATTTCCGTGGTGTCGCTGAGCGACGGCTGGCAGGCCGACTATAATGCCACCACCCTTTTCCCCCAGCAAAGCTGCTCAAAGCTGTGGGTCGCAATCACCGCGATGGACGCCGTCGACAGGGGGCGCATCAGTCTCAACGACAAGGTCACGCTTGGCCGCGACGACCTCACCCTGTTCCACCAGCCGATCAGCGCCAAGATCCTCGGCAACGGCGGCCATACGACGACCCTCGGCACACTGCTGTTCACCGCGATCACCGAAAGCGACAATACCGCCAACGACAAGCTGATGCGCTCGATCGGCGGGCCGCAGGCGGTGCGCGACATGATCTCCGCGAAAAGGCTGGGCTCGATCCGCTTCTACGAAGGCGAACGCGCGCTGCAGTCGAGGATTGCCGGCCTGATCTGGAGCCAGAGCTATTCGATCGGCGACGCCTTCTACAAGGCGCGCGGAGCGTTGCCGCTGGCAGTCCGCAAGGCCTCGTTCGAACGCTATATCGCCGACCCCTATGACGGCGCAGCGCCTCATTCGGTTGCCCTTTCCCTGGCGCGGCTGAAGAGGGGCGAGCTGCTGTCGGCAGCGTCGACCCAGCGGCTGCTGGCGACGATGGGATCGACCAAGACCGGCGGGCTGCGGGTGCGGGCCGCGTTGAAGCCCGGCTGGAAATGGAGCCACAAGACCGGCACCGGTCAGGACTTCCAGGGACGCGTCGGCGGAATCAATGACATCGGCATCCTGACCGCGCCGGACGGCACCAACTATGCGATGGCGATCATGACCGTCCCCAACAGGACGGGCGGCGAGGCGCAGCAACTGATGCAGTCGGTCACGCGGGCGGTCATGGCCGATCATGAAGCGCGGCGTGGCCTCTGACCCAACCGCCCGGCGGTTGAAATCCGAGGCCGGAATCCAGCGGGTGCCCAGCCCCCGCCTCGACCTGTTCGTCGTCCGCAAATTTCTCGACGAAGCGGACGGCGCGGCCCTTTGCGAATTGATCGATGCCAACCGCCGGCCATCAACGATTGCCGACGACCAAGGCATCGCCCAGTTCCGAACCAGCGAAACCTGCGATCTCGATCCGGCCAATCCGCTGGTCGCCAGGGTGCAGCTGCGCCTGTCCCAACTGACCGGCATACCGCTGTCGCATGCCGAGCCGCTGCAAGGGCAGCGCTATGCGCCGGGCCAGGAATTCAGGCCGCATACCGATACGTTCAACCCGGGCGGCGCCGATTTCTTACTCAATTGCGCCGAGGCCGGGCAGCGAAGCTGGACTGCGATGATCTATTTGAATGAGCCGGATGACGGCGGCGCAACCCGCTTCAAGGCAATCGGCAAGACGATCCAGCCGGAAACCGGCAAGCTCATCCTATGGAACAATCTGCTACCCGACGGATCGCCCAATGACGCTACCATTCACCAGGGAATGAAGGTTCGGCGCGGCACCAAATATGTGCTTACGCAATGGTACCGCCAACACCCGCTCGGTTGAGGTCGCGCTGGGCGGCGGGCTGAAGCTCCTCGGCAATCCGGTCCGCGGTGCGAAGCGCCAGGGCAAGGATCGTCAACGTCGGGTTGGCCCAACCGCCCGTCGGGAAAAGCGAGCTTCCGGCGATGTGCAGATTGGCTACTCCGTGCACCTGGCCCCAGCCGTCGGTTACGCTGCGCCGCGGATCGTTGCCCATGCGGGTGGTTCCCATGTGATGGAAGCCGCCGATCGGATGAGCGCTAACCAGGTCGTCGCTGACCCAACGCTTGTCTGGATCGCTCAGCCAGCGGCATGGCTCCACCGCCCCCAGCCCAAGCCGCCGGCATTCGCGGCCGAGCGCGCCAACCAGCCCGGCGACACTGTCCACGTCGATCGGCGAGAGCCGCCAGTCCAGCCTGACGCGTTGCATTCCGACGGCGTCCTTCTCCGGCCCGAGCGTGACCCGGCTGTCAGGATTGGGAGCCTGCTCGGCACGCACGACCAGCGCGAGGTCGAGGCCGGATAGCCGCTTCATCAGCCACGGATGGAAGGGGCCGGTGAGTCCGGTGTAGCCCCTGACCAGATGTTTGGTGAATTTCCACAGCGACCGTCCGCGGCGGGTTGGCGCGGTGCGATGCTTGACATGAAGATATGCCAGCTTCGGCAGGGAATGGTTGCCGCCTTCGGGCGGGCGCACGGCAATCGTCAGGGCGCTGTTGAGCAGGCCTTCCCGCCGCTGCAGCGCTTCAGCCGGGGTAATCGCCGGCGATACTTCGACGCCGTTCACCCTGCGCTTGGCGAAGGCTTCCAGCCAGCGCCAATCGGCCCGGCCGGCAATCCGCCCGCCGCGCGCATGCGGATGTTCCATGAAGTAGCGGCCGACCTGGTCATGGCTATTGCCGACACCGGTGGGCGTGACGGAATTGGATGCAAGCAGGATGCGCGGGTTTTCGATACCGCCGGCGGCCAACAGGAAGTGCCGTGCCCTGATGTCGACCGACCGGCCGCTGGGAGTGCGAACGTCAAGCCGTTCTACCGACGAAGCGTCGTGGGTGAGCACGACTTCGCGCACCGTCGCGTGGAGCAGCAAGGTGCAGCGGGCGTCTGAATCGAGGTCGGGAGCGCGGCCGATGGTGAAGCGGTCGAAGGTTGGATCGAAGCTCCACCATCGGACCGCCAGCTCATCGCTCGACAGGCGCTGCAGCTGATAGGGCCGGGACAGTCGGCCGGGATCGACTCCGTCGACGCCAAGCAGCTTGCGCGCCTCGCCCAGATAATTGAAAATCTCTGCTTTGCCGAACGGCCAACCGCTGTGCGGGACCCACTCGCGCCGCTCGAAATCGATTGAGTCATATTCCGCCACGCGGCCGCCCCAGATCGCGGTGGTGCCGCCGAAGAAGCGCAAGCGGCTGTGATCCAGGGCATGATAATCCTGGCCGATCACTTCACCGCGGTTGAAGTCGGCGGTCGCGTCGTCATGGTCGAGGCCTCCGCTCTCGATCAGCACGACGCTGCAGCCGCGCGCCAGCAGGCGCCGCGCCGCCGCCTGGCCGGCAGCCCCCGAACCGACGATGGCAACGTCAGCAGTAACGGCTTCAGGCGCTTCGAGCGCGCAATCGATCCGCATTCAGCCCCCCGTGTGCGTAACCAACAGAATATATGGCGCCGGGCCGTTTTGTCAGTGTCCGGCGAGCAACCCGGCCGTTTTGTTCCGGGGCGTGGCATTGGAGCAATCCGGGCAATTGCCGAGTGCGGCTAGCAAATGGCGCTAGTGCTGGTGCCTTCTTTCAATTTGACCGGAATTCGGAGGTAACGGACGCCGCTGGCCTCCGCCGGCGGGAAGCGGCCGGCGCGCATGTTGACCTGGATCGACGGGATCAGCAGCCGCGGGGTTGCAAGGCCCTTGTCACGCTCCAGCCGCATCGCGACGAATTCATCTTCGCTGACGCCGTCGTGGACATGCTTGTTGCCCGAGCGCTCCTCGCCGACCGTCGTCTCCCAGGCGAACTGGTCGCGGCCGGGAGCCTTATAGTCATGGCACATGAACAGGCGGGTTTCGGGCGGCAGCGACAGCAGCTTGCGGATCGAGCGGTAAAGCTGGCGGGCGCAGCCGCCGGGGAAGTCGGTGCGGGCGGTGCCATAGTCGGGCATGAACAGCGTGTCGCCGACGAACACCGCGCCGCCGATCTTGTAGCTGACGCAGGCTGGCGTGTGGCCGGGGGTGTGGAGGACCTCGATGGCGAGATTGCCGACCTGGATTTGTTCGCCGTCCTCGAACAGCCGATCGAAGTCGCCACCCTCCGCCTTGACGTCCTCCGCCCCGAAAATCGGGCGGAAGATGTTCTGCACTTCGCGGACATGTTCGCCGATGCCGATCCTGGCGCCGGTGCGCGCCTTGATCAGCGGGGCGCCGGAAAGATGGTCGGCGTGAATATGGGTTTCGAGCACCCACTCGATAGTGACCCCGAGTTCCTCGGCCGCATTGAGCAGTTCCTCGACCGAATCATCGTCGACCGAACCGCTCGCCGGATCGAAATCCAGCACGGGATCGATGGCAACGCCACGCCGGGTCGCCGGATCCCACACCAGGTAGGTGACCGTGTTGGTCGGCTCGTCGAAGAATGCCTGGATTTGCGGTTCAACCCCCACGAAGACTTCCTATTCGCTGGCCGGGGCGCTGGGCGCACCGATCGACCAGATGTGACCGAACGGATCCTTCAGCTGGCCGTAACGATCGCCCCAGAACTGGTCGGCCAAATCGATCACCACGCTTGCGCCTGCGCCAAGCGCGCGATTCCACCAGGCATCAGCATCCTTGACCTGGAGGTGAAGCATTACGCCCACCGGCTCGGCCAAGTCGGCGCCGCCATGATGCTCGGCGAAATGGTCGTGCATCATCAATGAGGCACCATTGATCTTGAGGTGGGCGTGCATCAGCCGGCCATCGTCGGCCGGGTGCCGCATCAACTCCTCGGCGCCGAACGCGGCCTTGTAGAAATCGATCGCCTCGGCCGCCTTGCCGCCGCCGATCGCCAGGTGCGGGGTCAGGCCGACATCCGGTTCCTGGAGCTCAAGATCGTTCATTCGACTCACTCCTTGCCTTCACTGCCCACTACTCTTATAGGCGCCCGTCTTTCCAGATCATTGGAAGAACGAACGGCCCGGCCAGTTAGGGCTGCCGTGGCAGTTCGAAACGCTCGCGTCTGTAGACGCAACGAGGAGACGAAAATGCCCAAGCTCAAGACCAAGAGCGGCGTCAAAAAACGCTTCACGCTCACGGCCACCGGCAAGCTCAAGCACGGCGTCGCCGGCAAGCGCCACCGGTTGATCAGCCACAATGCCAAGTACATCCGCCAGAACCGCGGCACCGAAGTCCTGTCCGAAGCCGATACGGCTCGCGTCAAGGGCTGGGCGCCCTACGGCCTGAAGTAAGGAGGTACGTAAACCATGGCACGCATCAAGCGCGGCGTTACCACGCGCGCCAAGCACAAGCGGATCCTCGAGAATGCGAAGGGCTATTATGGCCGTCGCAAGAACACCATCCGCATCGCCCGCCAGGCTGTCGAGAAGGCCGGGCAATATGCCTATCGCGACCGCAAGGTGAAGAAGCGGAGCTTCCGCGCCCTGTGGATTCAGCGCATCAACGCGGCGGTTCGCGCCGAAGGACTGACCTATGGCCAGTTCATTCACGCGCTGAAGCTCGCCAACATCGACCTCGACCGGAAGGTCCTGGCCGATATTGCGATGCACGAAGCGGAAGCGTTCAGCGCGATCATCGCGCAGGCCAAGGCAGCGCTGCCAAAAGCGGCGTAAGGCTTTAGCTTACGAGACAAGGAAGGGCGCCGGAGTGATCCGGCGCCCTTTTCGTTTGGGCTAATCCCGTGTCTTCATCCGGGCGTCGAGGGCTTTCGATCGATCGATCAGGGCGGCAACGTCCCGCGCGTCCAACTCGCTGTCGAAGCAGATGCCCATCACTCCGGCGCTGTTCCACCTGACCACCGCGGTCCGGCCGAGCGTTCCGCAATCCAACGTAACCGCCGTTCCTGTCGGCAGGCCTGCCGGGCAATCCAGCTTTGCACCGCCGGGCGACAGGTCAAGAATTTGGACGGCATGCCGCTCTCCATTGGCCTGGAGGAACGCCGGCAGCGCCACCGGAACCCGCGGATAAACGCGGCGGTCCGCATAGGGATCGCAGGCTTGGGGGGACGGAATTGGGGTTGCCATCCCAACCTGCGTAGCACGGGAGTGCTGCCAGAGCGTAAACGCGGGAAATCCGCCGACGCGAGCTTAATGCAGCAGCCGGTATGCGGGGAGAGTCAGGAATTCCTCAAACTCGTCGGCGGTGACCAGCTCATGCAGCAGGCGTGCGGCGAGCCGCAGGTGGGGCGAGCCGTCGAGTGCCGCAAGCTCCTCGGCCAGCCAGTCCTCGAACAGGTCGCGGGTGAAACGGGTGCCGCTGTCGAACGGTGCTTCGAATCGCAGCCATTGCCACAGCTGGGCGCGGCAGATCTCGGCGGTCGCCGCATCCTCCATCAGATTGTAGAGCGGCACCGCGCCGCGACCGCCGAGCCAGGCGGAGACATATTGGACGGCGACGCGGATATTCTCGCGCGCGCCGGCTTCGGTCCGCGGGCCGGAGTGAAGCTCGAGCATCTCGTCTCGGCCGGGACAGTGCAGTGGTTTCCTAAAAAGCTGGTTGGGGCTCTCCATGGCCGCGAACGCCTCAAGCGCGACGGGGACTAGCGCGGGGTGGGCGACCCAGGTGCCGTCGTGGCCGTTAGTCACTTCGCGAAGCTTGTCTGCGCGGACTTTGTCCATGGCGGCCTGGTTCGCCGCATCGTCGCCCTTGACCGGGATGAAGGCCGACATGCCGCCCATGGCGAAGGCGCCGCGGCGATGGCAGGTGGCGACGAGGCGGAGCGAGTAAGCGGCGAGGAAGGCCTTATCCATGGACATCGCCGAGCGGTCGGGCGTGAGGCGGTCGGCCGAGCGGCCGAGCCTCTTGATGTAGGAAAAGATATAGTCCCAACGGCCGCAATTGAGGCCGACGATATTGTCGCGGAGCGCGTGGAGGATCTCGTCCATTTCGAACGCGGCGGGCAGGGTCTCGATCAGCACGGTCGCCTTGATCGTGCCCCGGACGAGGCCGAGCCGCTCCTCCGAATAGGCGAAGACGTCGCTCCACAGCGCCGCCTCATGGCGGCTCTCCAGCTTGGGCAGGTAGAAATAAGGGCCGGAGCCGGCGTCGAGCGCTGCCCGGGCATTGTGAAACAGGTAGAGCCCGAAATCGAACAGCGCCCCAGCAACGGGCTCGCCTTCAATCAAGACGTGGCGTTCGGGGAGGTGCCAGCCGCGGGGACGGACCAGCAGGACTGCCGGGTTTGGCCCAAGCGCATAATGCTTGCCGCTGTCGGGATCGGTGAAGTCGAGCTTTCCCAGCCAGCGGTTGCGTAGGTTTACCTGGCCCTGGATGAGTTCGTCCCAGACGGGCGACGTCGCGTCCTCGAAATCGGCCATGAAGACCCTGGCGCCCGAGCTGAGCGCATTGATCACCATCTTGGCGTTGGTCGGCCCGGTGATTTCGACCCGGCGATCAAGCAAATCCGCGGGGATCGGCGCAACCGTCCACTCGCTTTCGCGGATGTCGCGCGTTTCGGGCGGGAAGTCGGGCAGCTCGCCCGCGTCATACCTTTTCTGCCGGCCGATCCGCGCCACCAGAAGCTCGCGGCGGCGCGTGTCGAAACGCTCGTGAAGGTCGGCGAGGAAGGCCAGGGCCTCTTCAGTCAGAATTTCTTCCGCACCGGGAATCGCCGAAGGCGTTGCGACGACCCGTCGCCGCTCAATGACGTCGGTCACACGCGGGCTTCCTGCGTGATCACGTAGCGGGTGGTCGCGCCGAGGCGGTCGCGGAAGCTGAGGCGCGTCCATTCGGTGCGGGCACGGTGAAGGTCGGGAAACGGGCCGCTAATCTCTTCGGTGCCGGGCACGACCTCGTCGAAACGGCAATTGCGATATTCGCCGCCAAGAACCCAAAAGCGCTGTCCCATGGCTCTACTCCCTGGCTTAAGCATGCGCGAATTGCGCGGCTTCGGTTGATTCACTGAGAGCCACGGTCGACGCCTGGCCGGCCGAGATGGCGGTGGCGATGGCGTCGAAGTAACCGGTGCCGACTTCGCGCTGGTGGCGGGTGGCGGTATAGCCGGACGCCTCGGATTCGAACTCGGCCTGCTGCAGTTCGGAGTAAGCGGCCATACCGCGGTCGCGATAGCCCGAGGCCAGCTCGAACATGCCGTGGTTGAGGCTGTGGAAGCCGGCCAAGGTGACGAACTGGAACTTGTAGCCCATCGCCCCAAGCTCGCGCTGGAATTTGGCGATGGTCGCCTCGTCGAGCTTGGCCTTCCAGTTGAAGCTGGGCGAGCAATTATAGGCGAGCAGCTTGCCCGGATATTGGGCGTGGACCGCCTCGGCGAAGATTCGCGCCTCGTCGAGGTTGGGATGGCTGGTTTCCCACCACAGCAAGTCGGCGTGGGCCGCGAAGGCGAGGCCGCGGGCGATGCAATGGTCGAGCCCGGTGCCGTCCCTCAGCCGGAAGAAGCCCTCCGGTGTCCGCTCGCCGGTGAGGAATATCCGGTCGCGTTCGTCGACGTCGCTGGTGATCAGCTTCGCGCTTTCGGCATCGGTGCGGGCAACGAGGATGGTCGGGACGCCGCTGACATCGGCCGCCAGCCGCGCCGCATCGAGGTTGCGGATCGCCGCCTGGGTCGGAATCAGCACCTTGCCGCCCAAATGGCCGCACTTCTTTTCGCTAGCGAGCTGGTCTTCGAAATGGACCCCGGCGACACCGGCCTCGATATAGGCCTTCATAATCTCGAAGCAGTTGAGCGGCCCGCCGAACCCGGCCTCGGCGTCGGCGACGATCGGCGCGAACCAGTCGCGCTGGGCGCCGCCCTCGGCATGCTCGACCTGGTCGGCGCGCTGCAGGGTGCGGTTGATCCTGCGCGCCAGTTCGGGCCCGGTGTTGGCGGGATAGAGCGACTGGTCGGGATACATGGCGCCGGCGGTGTTGGCGTCGGCAGCCGCCTGCCAGCCGGAGAGGTAGATGGCTTCGAGCCCCGCCCGGACCATCTGCATCGCCTGGTTGCCGGTGACCGCACCCAGCGCCCGGACCGGATCGTCGCGCTTCAGCAGTTCCCACAGCTTCAAGGCACCGCGACGGGCGAGGCTATGTTCGATCGGCACCGACCCGCGCAGGCGGATAACGTCTTCGGGCGAATAGGGCCGCTCGATCCCGTCGAACCGGCCGGGCGGGGCAATTACGATCTGGTCAAAACTTGTCATGGCTCGGTCCTTCGGTGACGCACTGGATTACGCACGAGAATCCAACACGGGAGCCGCAAAGACGCATCGGCAAAAAGCGTGTGGTTGTCACAACTTGACTTGTGATGGATGGGCGAAATTGACAGAAGTTGCGTCATGTCCAGCAAGCTGTTCCTCGGCCATCGCCTTCGCCGCCTCCGCCGCGACCATGATTTGTCGCAGACCGACATGGCCCAGACGCTGGCGATCAGCCCGAGCTATCTGAACCATCTGGAGCGCAACCAGCGGCCGGTGACCGCCGCGCTGCTCTTGAAGCTGGCGGAACTGTACGAGGTCGACGTGCGCAGCTTTGCCGCCAATGGCGGAGCACGGACCGGGCCGGATGCGCTGGGTGAAATATTCTCCGACGCTTTGCTCAGCGACCTTGGCGTGCCGCGCTACGAACTGGCCGAGCTTGCCAACAACGCCCCGTCGATCGCCGACGCTATAGCCCGGCTTTATTCGGCGCTGAAGGAAGCCGGCCGCAACCCCAGTCTGGCGAGCGCCGGCGACGCGCGCGCCCTGGTCACGCCGGAAAATTGGGTGCGCGACTATATCCAGCAGCACCGCAACTATTATCCGGCGCTGGAGGAAGCGGCCGAAACTCTCGGCGGGGCGCTCAGCGATCCCCTGTCGATGGCCGAGCCGATGCGGCGACGGCTGAAGGATGCCTGGGGAATCAGCGCACGGGTCGTGCCGCAGGAGGAGCTGGGCAATGTCAGCCAGCTTTATGACCCCGACCGGCGGCTGTTCCTGATTTCGGCGCAGCTAAGGCCGGAGAACCGCACCTTCGGCCTGGCCTACCAGCTGGCGCTGATCGAGTTCGCGGCGGTGCTCGACAAGATGGTCGCCGAGGCCGCGCCGCCCGACGAAGGCATCCGCCAGCTGCTGCACATGAGCCTCGCCAACTATGCCGCCGGGGCGATCATGATGCCCTACGGCCACTTTCTCGCCAGCGCCGAGCAGTACCGATATTCGATCGACCGGCTGTGCGGCGAATATGGCGCCAATGTCGAACAGGTCGCCCACCGGCTGACGACGCTGGGCCGGCCCGGCGCCCGGGGAGTGCCGTTCTTCATGCTGCGGGTCGATCCGGCCGGGAATATCTCCAAGCGCTATGCCGGCGAAAATTTCCCCTTCTCCCGGTTCGGCGGCACCTGCCCGCGCTGGAACCTCCACGCCGCCTTCCAGGCCGCGGGCCAGGTCGTCACCCAGCTGATCGAGACGCCCGACGGCCAGCGCTTCTTCACCGTCGCGCGGACCATCGAGCGGCCGATCAAGTCGGACATTTCGGGCGGACTGCTGGCGATCGGACTCGGCTGCGACATCCGCCACGCGCACAAGCTCAGCTGCGCCGACGTCTATGATTTGGGGAAGGCGCCGGTGACGCCGGTCGGGCCGGCCTGCGCCATCTGTCCCCGGGTCGACTGCGGCTATCGGGCGACGCCGCCGGCCGGGCGGATGCTCGCGGTGGACAGCATGAAGAAGACGATCTCGCCTTTCCCGTTTGTAGCGAATTAGGGCGCGACCGGCTCCCGTTCCAGCGCCGCCCGATCCCACCGCGCCAGGTCGGCGGCGGCATCATAGGTTGATCGCAGGAAAGCCATCAGCTCGGCTTCAGGATCATCTGACCTGCGGACCGCGTCATAGGACAGGACGAACTCGCCGAGCGCTTCGTCGAAGCGGGCGGCGCCGGGAAGGACGGCGGCATCGCGAAAACCCGCCGGCTCTGGATAGGCATAGCTGTAGAAGATCGGCTCGACCGCGGTCACCCCGCCCGGCCAGAAGCCGGCGCTCGATTCCTCGTGGCTATAGGCCTCGCGGGTGATGCGGTCGGGGAGGCCGGGGATTCCGCCGGGATGCTCCGGGGCGGCACGGCCCGAGAAGCGGGTGACCGCAAGGTCGAAACTGCCCCAATAGAAATGGACCGGGCTGGCCTTGCCCTGGAAGCCGGCCCGAAAGCGTTCGAACACCGGCTCGATCTTCGCCAGCGCGGCATGCAGGCGGCCGGCGGAATCGGACCGATATTCGCGCGGGCTCACGTCTTCGGCAAAGGGCAGTGCATCGGGAATCTCATTGGGCTTGCCGTTGAAGGCCGATGGCAATCCGTGTGCGTCGAGCATTTCAATCAGGCAGCGGTGAAGCGCGGCGACGCTGCCGAGGTCGAGCGGGAGCAAGTCGCGCTCGCCGTCCGCGACGTGAAGCACGATCGCGTCCCGGCAGAGATCGAGCGTCAGCGTGAAATTTCCGGCCGGCGCTGCAATCGGCTCGATCGCCAGCCCTTCCGCAACCGGATGTAGCGTCGCGTGCCAGCCATGGTTGGCCCAGGGCGCATGAGCGACACGCAGCTTGCCAAGCATCTGGCTGGCGTAGTGCAGCAGGGCGAAGGTCGGGGAGTCGCGTTCGACATCGAAGCTCGGCCATTCGCTCGCCATTTAGCGCCTCCTTGCGTTCGCCCCCCTTTCCCTGCTTAAGCCGCCGTTCGTTCGAACCCAAGGAATCTTCGCTTGTCCGTCCACCCGCTCCAGGCCCGTTTCAGCGAGCAGATCGCGGCCGCAGCCGACCTTGCAGCGCTCGACGCGGTGCGCGTTGCCGCGCTCGGCAAGTCGGGCGAGGTCACCCAGCTCCTGAAATCGCTGGGCGGCATGGACGCAGAAACGCGGGCCGCCGAAGGGCCGAAAATCCACGCGCTGCGCGAGGCGGTGACCGACGCGATCGCTGCGAAGAAGGCTGCGCTCGAAAATGCCGAACTGGAGCGGCGGCTGGCGACCGAACGGCTCGACCTGTCCCTGCCGGCGCCGGAGAGCCCGCGCGGCACCATCCATCCGGTCAGCCAGGTGATGGATGAGCTCACCGAAATCTTTGCCGACCTCGGCTTCTCGGTCGCCGAGGGCCCGGAGATCGAGGACGACTGGCACAATTTCAGCGCGCTCAACATTCCCGAGACCCATCCGGCGCGGGCGATGCAAGACACATTCTACATGAATGAGAAGGGCGACGATGGCGCCCCGAAGGTGCTGCGCACCCACACTTCGCCGGTGCAGATCCGGACGATGCAGAACAGCCAGCCGCCGATCCGCATCATCGCGCCGGGCCGGGTCTATCGCAGCGACAGCGACGCGACCCATACGCCGATGTTCCACCAGATCGAGGGGCTGGTGATCGACAAGAAGATCACGCTCGGCCACCTCAAATGGACCCTTGAAACCTTCTTGCGGGCCTTCTTCGAGCGCGACGACGTCGTGCTTCGGATGCGCCCCAGCTACTTCCCCTTCACCGAGCCGTCGGCGGAGGTCGATGTCGGCTGGTCGATGGAGAAGGGCCGCCGGGTGGTTGGCGGCAGCGAGGGCTGGATGGAAGTGCTGGGCAGCGGGATGGTGCATCCCCGCGTCATCGCCAACTGCGGCCTCGATCCCGACGAGTGGCAGGGCTTTGCCTTCGGCACCGGCGTCGACCGGCTGGCGATGCTCAAATATGGAATGGACGATCTGCGCGCCTTCTTCGACGGCGACCTCAGGTGGATGAAGCATTACGGCTTCCGCTTCCTCGACGTGCCGACGCTCAGCGGGGGAGTCGGCGCATGAAGTTCAGTCTTTCGTGGTTGAAGGACCACCTCGAAACCAAGGCCGACGCACCCACGATTGCCGAGACGCTGACGCGGATCGGGCTGGAGGTCGAGGGCGTCGAGAATCCTTCCGAGGCGCTGAAACCGTTCACTGTCGCCAGGGTGCTGACGGCGGAACGCCATCCGCAGGCGGACAAGTTGCAGGTGCTGACCGTCGACACGGGCTCGGGCGACGCGCTGCAGGTGGTGTGCGGCGCGCCCAATGCCCGCGCCGGACTGGTCGGCGTGTTCGGCGGTCCCGGCACCTATATTCCGGGCAGCGACTTCACCCTGGGCAAGGCGTCGATCCGCGGGGTCGAGAGCAACGGCATGATGTGCTCGGCGCGCGAGCTGCAGCTGGGCGAGGATCATGACGGCATCATCGAACTTCCGGCCGACGCGCCGGTCGGCACCAGCTTCGCCGACTATGCCGGGCTGGACGATGCGGTGTTCGACGTCTCCGTCACCCCCAACCGCCAGGATTGCATGGGCGTGCGCGGCATCGCCCGCGACCTTGCCGCGGCGGGCCTGGGGACGCTGAAGCCGCTCGATGTCCCGGCGATCGACGGGAGCTTCGACAATCCGGTCGAGATAAGGGTCGAGGATCCGGAAGGCTGCCCGGCCTTCTTCGGGCGGACCGTCCGCGGGCTGACCAACGGTGCGTCGCCCGAATGGATGCAGCGCCGCCTCAAGGCCGCCGGGCAGCGGCCGATCTCGGCATTGGTCGACATTACCAACTATGTGATGCTCGACCTCGGCCGCCCGGCCCATGCCTATGACCTCAAGGAATTGAAGGGGGCGGTGTCGGCTCGCCGCGCCAGCGATGGCGAGAAGGTGCTGGCGCTCAACGAGAAGGAATATGTGCTCGACGGCTCGATGACGGTGATCGCCGACGAGGCCCAGGTCCATGACATCGGCGGGATCATGGGCGGCGAGCATTCGGGGGTCAGCCCGTCGACCAGCGATACGCTGCTCGAGATCGCCTATTTCACGCCCGACAATATCGCCCGCACCGGCCAGAAGCTGCAGCTGACCAGCGACGCGCGCAGCCGGTTCGAGCGGGGGGTCGATCCGGCCTTTCTCGACGATGGGCTGGCCGTCCTCACCGGTCATATCCTCGAGATTTGCGGCGGCGAAGCGAGCCGGGTGACCCGCGCCGGCCAGCCGCCGGTCGAGGAAAGGCGCGTTCACTTCGATCCGGAGCGCACCGCCGCGCTCGGCGGCATGGATGTGCCGGCCGACCGCCAGCAGCAGATCCTCGAAAGCCTCGGCTTCCGGCTGGAGGGGAGCGATGCGATTGCACCCAGCTGGCGGCGCGACATCGACGGCCCCGCCGACCTGGTCGAGGAAGTGACGCGGATCGTCGGCTACGACCAGATCCCGTCGGTGGCGCTGCCGCGCCAAGAGGGCGTGGCGCATGCGACTGCGACCCGGTCGCAGATGATCGAGCGCAAGGTCCGCCGTGCGGCTGTGGCGCGCGGCCTCGACGAAGCGATCACCTGGAGTTTCATCGGCGAAGCGGAAGCGGGGCTGTTCGGCGGCGCTCCGCACGTGCTCGCCAACCCGATCAGCGAGGACATGAAATATATGCGGCCGTCGATGATCCCCGGGCTGGCTGCAGCGGTGCGGCGCAACGCCGACCGGGGAGCATCGAGCATTCGCCTGTTCGAGGTCGGCCGGCGCTACCTGGCCGATGCCGAGCGGCCGACGGTCGGCCTCTTGCTGGCCGGCGAAAAGGCGCCGCGCGGCTGGCAGTCAGGCAAGGCCCGGCCATTCGACGCATATGACGCCAAGGCCGAAGTGCTGGCGCTGCTAGATGCCGCCGGCGCGCCGGTCGGCAACCTCCAGCTCGGCATGGGAGCAGGCGACACCTGGCATCCCGGGCGATCGGCGACGCTCGGCCTCGGCAAGAATCTCCTCGCCGCGTTCGGCGAGCTTCATCCGAGGATCGCCAAGGCGCTCGACCTGCCGGCGGGCACGGTGGCGGCTGAAATCTATCTCGACGCCATTCCGGAAGCGCGCAGCAAGGAGCGCGCCCGCCAGGCCTACGTTCCGCCGGCGCTGCAGGCCGTGACCCGCGATTTCGCCTTCCTGGTCCCGGCGGGAATTGCCGCCGACGCGCTGGTTCGCGCGGTCCGGGGGGCGGACAAGGCGGTGATCACCGACGCCCGGCTGTTCGATCATTACGAGGGCGAGCAGGGCCTCAGCCTGGCGGTCGAGGTAACGCTCCAGCCCGGCGCGAAGAGCTTCACCGATGCCGAGATCGGCGAAGTGTCGAAGAAGATCGTCGCCGCGGCGGAGAAGCTGGGGGCGACCCTTCGGACCTAGTTGAGGGCGTTGATCGCGGCGTGAACCCTCGCCTCGACGTCGTCGCGCTTAAGGCCGGGCGGGATCACTTCGCCGACCTTGAAATGGATCGTGCCGGACCGCTTGACCAGCCCGCGCGGCCATAGCTTGCCGCTGTCATGCGCCACCGGCACTACCGGCAGGCCGAGCGCGCGATAGAGGCCGGCAAAGCCTGGCCGAAGCGGCGGCGCCTCGCCGACCGGAACCCGGGTGCCCTCGGGAAAGATCACCACCGGTCGGCCTTCGGCAACCGCCTGCTTGCCCTTGGCCATCATCTCGCGAAGGGCCTGCGCCCCGGCCTCCCGGTGAACCCCGATCGAGCCGTAGCGAAGCGTCACCCAGCCGAACAAAGGCATGGTCGTCAGCTCGCGCTTCATCACCACCACCGGGGTTCGGGCGAAGCGCAGCGATTCGACCGTTTCGACCATCGCCTGATGCTTGACGGCGATCAGGTAGGGGCCCTCGGGAATGGCTCCGTCCCATTCGAAGCGGATGCCCAGCACATGGCGGACCAGCCAGTAATGATAGGCCGACCAGCCATGGACGATCCGGCGCACGGTCGGCGTGCCGAACGGCGACAGGAAGATCACCCCCAGCACATAAACCAGCGTGCCCGGATAGAAGAGCAGGAAGAAGATGAGGGAGCGGATCGCGGCCATCAGATATCCAGCCAAACGCTTATGCGGCGCAGCAGATACTTATTATATTCGGCGAACAGCGTGCCGAAATTGGGCTCGGTCCGGACCGCGTCGGGGATGATCTTGATGCTGCCGTCGAGGTGCCGGTTGAACTCGTAGCGGGCTCGCCGCATGTGCCAGTCGCTGGTGACGAGGCGGATGCTCTTATAGTGGTGACGCACGATCCAGCGCTTGGCTTCCTCGGCGTTGGAGCGGGTGTCGACCGATTCCGATCCGAGGTCGACGCAGCATTCGAACAGCTTCTGCTTGCCGCCCAGCCGACGAACCAGGTCGATCTTCCGCACGGAAGGGTCCGCGCCGGCGATCAACATCCTCTTGCCCTTGCCCTCGGCCAGCAGCGCCGCGGCATGTTCGATCCGGCCCTTGCCGCCGGTGATCGCAATGATCGCGTCGACGGCCGGCGTATCGGCCGGCGCCGGCTCGCCCAACGCCACGGCGAACAGCGCAAAACCGAGCACGTAAAGGATGGCGGCAAAGGCCAGGAACCGAGCGATCATAGTCGCTCGCGCAATGCCCTGACCAATGCGATCCTGGCAACCTGTGTCGCCAGCAAGGCGATGGCGAGCGGCAGCATCAGCAGCCACAGGGCATCGTTCCAGCCGAGCGGCGGAGCCCCCGCCAGCATGGTTGCGGTACCGGCTCCGCCAATAATGAGCGCGATGGTCAGGCCCGCCGCGGCCGCGCCGGCGATACCGCCCAGCAATGCGTCGACTGCAATCTGCCGGACGAACAGCCGCACGACCTGGTCGTCGGTCGCGCCGATGCCGTGCATCACCTCGATCGTTCCGCGGTGGGTGTTGAGCGCGCCCTTGGCCGCGAGTACGATTGCGGCCGCGCTGGCCAGCGCGATCATCACCACCAGGCCGAGGGCGAGCAGGGTAAGGCCGCCGAGGGCCTGGAGCAGCGGGGCAAGACTGGTGCGATGCGCGACGAAGCGGGCGGTCGGTACAGCCTTTTGAATCGCAGAGGCGACTGCCGCCGGATCGGCGCCGGGCTTCAGGTCGACATCGATCACCGCTGGAAGCGGAAGGTCGGCCTCGGCTGAGGCTGGCCCGAGCCATTTTTCAAGCGTGCGGCGGAGTTCGCCGGGGTCGACCTGCTCGACCCGGCCCACGCCGGGACTGGCGCGCGCGGCGGCGATGGCGGCCGGGGCCCTGGCCGCCCCGTCGGCGATCTGGATCGAATAGCGATGTTCGACTCCGGCCCTGATCACCGACCCGGTATTGGCCAGCGCAAGGCCCGCGGCCGCGACCACCACCATGACGAAGGTCATGATCGCGATCAGCAGCGGCACCGGACCGCGCATCCCGCTTGACGGAATCAGCCGCCGCTCGGCTTCGGAGATGGTGAAGGGGCTCATGGCGCCGCCGCCCGCGAGGGTGGACCCGGCGGATGCTTGAGCAGCCCGGTCGGATCGACCAGCAGCCCGTTTTCGAGGCGGATCAGCTGGGCGCCCGATGTCGCGGCAATCAGCCCGACGTCGTGGGTGGCGACGATTACCGTCGTCCCGAGCTTGTTCATCGCGGTCAGCAGATGGAGGATCCGCTCGGCCATGGCGGCATCGACGTTGCCGGTCGGCTCGTCGGCGATGACCAGCTCCGGCCGGGCAATGACCGCGCGGGCGATCGCGACGCGCTGCTGCTCTCCGCCCGACAGCGTCGGCGGCCGCGCGCTGGCCCGGTCGGCCAGGCCGACCCAGGCAAGCATTTCACGCACCGGCCCCTCGATCTCCGCCTCGCCATGGCCGGCGATCCTGAGAGGCAGCGCGACATTGTCGAATGCCGACAGGTGGTGGATCAGCCGGAAGTCCTGGAACACGACGCCGATCCGCCGCCGGTAGCCGGGCAGCGCTTCGCGCGGCGCGTGGTCGAGCTGGTCGCCGAACAGCGACATCCGGCCGCGGGTCGGACGCTGCGCAAGATAGAGCAGCTTCAGCAGCGAGGTCTTGCCCGCGCCGGACGGGCCGGTGAGGAAATAGAAACCGCCCTCGCCGAGGCGGAAGTCGAGATCGCGCAGCACTTCGGCACCCGTGCCGTAGCGCAGGCCTACCCGGTCAAACTCGACGATTGTCCCCGCCAAACGCTACTCCCCTTTTGCCATCAATGGTTTGGCACGGTGCGGCCCGCCTTGCCAAGGCGCGAGCATTGCTGCTTAACTCCGTTTACTGCTTTCTGAAGGCATCGAGCCCCAATGATCCTGACCTGTCCCGCCTGCGACACCAAATATGTGGTGAAGGACGACGCCATTCCGCCGGGCGGCCGGCAGGTGCGTTGCGCTTCGTGCAAACATAGCTGGCACCAGGAGCCGGAAGGCGCGATTGTCGAGGCTGAATCGGTCGCCGTCGATTTCGAATCGGCTCCGCCGCCTATCCCCGGACATGGCGAGGATGCGCTGGCCGAGGCTTCGGCCCAAGCGGTCGAGGAGCAAATGATCGCCGGGGAGCCGCAGCCGGAAGGGGTCGAGCAAGCCCAGCCGGAATGGACAATGCCCGGCGATTCTGGAGACTTTGAGCCAACTCCCGCCGATGAAGTCTCGATGGAAGAGGCCCCTGCAGTCGCCGACGAGTGGCGCCGCCCCGAACCGGAACATCCGGAAACAGCAGCAGGCGAGCTAGAAGCCGCGGTGGTCCAGCCCGAGTCCGTGGCCGGACAGCCGGCCGTTCCAACCGAGGAGGAATTCGTCGGCTATGCGCCGATCGCCGACGAGGAGGAGCCGCGCCGCCGCTGGCCGCTGATCCTCGGCATCCTCGCGCTGATCGTCGCGGCTGCCGCAGCCTTCTGGTTCCTTGCGCCACCCCAGTGGAAGGAGCGGGCCGGGATCGCCCAGGCCGGCGCCACGCCGCTGCAGCTGATGATCACGACCAATGACCGCCAGCCGCTGGAAAGCGGCAACGAGTTGATTGCAATCAGCGGCCGGGTGATCAACCCGACGGACAGCGAGCAGATGGTGCCGCCGATCCATGCCGAGCTGCGCGACAAGCAGACCAAGGCGGTGGTTCATCGCTGGACCATCGCCCCGCCGGCGCGCGTGCTGGCCCCGCGCAGCAGCGCGAGCTTCAACAGCGCCGAAATCGACGTCCCCAAGGGCGGCGACGAACTGACCATCACTTTGGGCCAGGTCGGCAGCTAAGTTATTGAAATTCCAGTAGTTCTGCGGACCTGACCTGACCATCATAGTCGGTCAGGCGGGCCGATCTGCGGGATCCGGCGGACGGGACCGACCAATAGTCCTGGCCGAACCTGGCACCCGAGATAACCGTGATCCGGGCCGTTGCATGGGCCGACGCGGTTGCCGTCGGACGAAAGACGCCCGAGGCCGGCAAGGGCGCCGATTGGGGCATTGCCGCCGCCGCCAACAAGAGGAGAGGTCCGACCATTGCGCGCGTCGTAACCCGTTTCGCGCATCATGGTTAGCGGCTTGTTTACCATTGTTCCAAAATGGGCCGATTGGGCGGCCGGTGATGGCCGTTGCCAGCATGGCTTCCCTTTGCTAGAGGCCGCGCCCTACCCAGGGCAGCGCCCCTTCCAAGGACGCGCTGCTTTTCTCATGAGTGCGGTCGTGGCGGAACTGGTAGACGCGCAACGTTGAGGTCGTTGTGGGCGAAAGCCCGTGGAAGTTCGAGTCTTCTCGACCGCACCAGCATGAAATCCAGGACAGTCTAGGAGACTGTCCGATTTCATACTCATCTCCTTGAAAAATCTAGGATTCCCAAAAGTCGTCCGAGACGACTTTATGGTTAACGCGGATTTTGCACCGCGCTTCCGCCACCTGCCGACATGGCGATCTGCGGCGCCTTCAGCACCCGGATCGCGCCGAGCCGGACGACCGACTTCGCGGCGCTGATTTCGACTGTCCGGTCGATCGCCGCGCTGACGCCGGCCGCATGGGCGGAATCGGTGGTGAGTCTGAGGCCGTAGCGGCCATAGGGAATCCGGTCGAACAGGAAGAAGCCGTCATAGTCGCTGCGGCCCGAGGCGATCACCTTGCCTGCCTGGTCGACAAGCTCGATGTCGAAGCCTTCGAAGCCGCGCCCGTCGCTTTGCACCAACATGCCTTCGATATCGCCCGAGCCGACCAGGCCGATTTCGATCCTGGCGGCGACGCCGGGCCTGGGAACGACCACCTGCAACGCCTTCTTCGGCGCCAGCGAGGGATCTTCCAGGCTGGACGTGTCGATCCCGACCGCGACTGGCATGTAGGGCTGAAGGCCTCCGACGCGGACCATTCCATATTTGTCGGTAGCCTGCTCCGAAACGCGCGGGCCGGTCGTGATCGCGGCGCCCGATTCCCACGGTTCCGAGGGATCGCGCACGCCATTGTCATTATTGTCGCGATAGACGCGCGCCTCGACGATTCCGGTCGAGGCCAGCCGCTGGTTGGTTAGCCTGAAGCCGCCCGCCGCGGAGTCGAGCGAGAAATTGAGGTTGATGCCCGCAGCGACGCTGCCGTCGGTTGCCGCCTCGATCGAGGCGGCCGCCGCCATCGTGCTGAAGCGGCGGATATGAGAGATTCGCGCGTGCCCGCGCCCGGCGGCGGCATCGTAGCCGATCGCCCCTTCCCAGTCGGCCTTGTCGGACGCCGACCAATAGGCGCTTAGCTCGGCGCTTCGGAAACGGTTCTGCGGCTGCACTTCCCACCGCGCCTCGCCTCGTATGCGAACCGGACCGGCGTGGCCGGTGCCCATCACTCCAAATTCAAGGCGATCGTCATCGAACCTGGCCGTCTTGCCGAGGCGATGCTGCCATTCGGCCAGCGTGGTCAGGTTGAACCCGTTGATGTTGGTCGACAATCGGCCGGCGGCATTGAGCGTACGGCTGTCGTTGCCGCGGTCGATCAGCCGGACGTCGCCATGCGCGGCAATCGATTGATGGCCGAGCTTGAACGGCGCGTCGAGCGATAGCCGCCCTTCCCGGTATCGCCGCTCGCGCTCCCCGTTGATCACGAAGTTGTTGGCGACGAGCGCGTCGGCGCTGACGTTGACCGGGCCGATCTGGCCGACGGCAGCGAAACGCCCGGCCATCCCGCCGCGGCTGTCGCGCGCGACCGCCGCCTCGAGCATTGCGGAGCCGACCGACTGGCGCACCGAGCCTTCGACGAAGGTAAGTTTTTCGTGATCGGCCAATAACATAGCGGCAAGCGCCCCAATCGAGGTGCGCTTGCTGAGGCCGTGCTCCACTTGAACCGCCGCTTGAAGATCGGAGCGGGTGAAATCGACCCTCCGGTCGATGATCGGCGATCCTCCCCCGTCGTCGCGGTCGACGAACGTACCCAGCAGGTTGCGCCCGGGCTGGCTGATTCCGGCCCAATACCAGGTATCGCCGGCCGGAACCTGGCTCTGGCCGACGTTGATCGTCTCAAGCCGGCTGCGCTGCTGCCCTTGCGGGCCGTAGAGGATGATTTCGAAGCGGTTGTCGCCATAAAGCAGGGCAACATCCTCGAACGAATAGCGCTGCGAGCCGTCGGAATGGCTTAATGCAAGTAATTCTCCGTTGCGATAAAGCTCCGCATCCCACCCGCTTGGAAGATCGCCTTCGAACCTGGTGCGGTCGAACGCCACCGGGTTGAACAGCGGGCGGTTGGTCACCTCCAATCCGCGGCCGTTGGAGCCTGGCAGGAGGCGGTGGGGCAGCGACTGGACGTCTCCGACTGCGAAATGGGTCGCATTGAGCGGTCCGAGCAGGCCGCCGTCGGGATCCGAGCGATAGGCGGTGACCCGAAGCGATTCGGGCCGGCCCTTTTCGTCGGTCGACAGCATGCTGTCGTAGGACAGGCGGGCAATTTCGCCTGCGGCTTGGACCGAAGCACGGCGGTCGACCTTGAAGCCCGTCGAGGCCTGGTAGGTGGCGCCGGCGTGGACGATGAAATCGAGCGCAGGAGCACGCCACATGCGATAGGGGAGCTTGACCCGTGGCAGGCTTTCCAGCGGCATCGACGCCGGATGGATGCGAGCCGCGCGCTGCTGGCGCTCGCGGGCGAGCTCGACCGGCAGCTTTGCCTCGGATTCGAGCATCAGCACCGATCCCTGGGTGAGCGGTTTGACGCCGAGCCTGAACCAGCGGCCGAGGGCGGCGCTTTCGACGCACCAGCCTTCCGGTGTTTCGCGAATCGTGCCTTCGGCCAGCTTTTCCTGGCTGTCGCCATAGCGGACTGTGCCGGCCGCCTGGTCTATTTCGATGCGATTTTCTTCCTTGAAAGCCCACCCCGAGGCCTTTTTCGCGGCCAGGTCGATCTTCATCGGCAGGTCAAGGGTGGTGAGGAAGTCGCCGAACACCACGCAGGTGCCTTCCGGCGTGCTGTAGGCGCGAACCCCGTCGCCGAGGCGAAGCTGGCGAATGTTTACGTCGAGCAGGAATTGCTCGTCGGGATCGGCGGTCCAGGCCGGGCCAACCGGGCTTGCCGCCCATGCCGCAGCGGCGCCGGCCAAGGCCAGCGCCCACGACGCCAATGCGCCGCGTTTCCAGCGGATGGGCCGCCCCACTTTGAGAGTTCCCCGTTCTGCTCGCGGCCTAGCGGAGTACCGCGGTGGTTTCGGCGAGCGTCACCGGTCCGGTGTCGGTCGGCTCGACATATTGGACCGTGACCTGGCCATTGGCGTTGGCCAGATGCGCCGGGTCGATCGGGATCGTCACCGAACGCTGGCCGATTTCGGTGTAGACGGCGATGCCATTGACCACCGCAATCGGGTCGGCGATGCCGGCTTTGAACACTTTGACCGCGCCGAAGGTCGAACGGTCGCCGGCGCGGCTGAGGTCGAGCGCGATCGCCGGCTTGCCGTCGGCGGTGACTTTGCGGACATTGGCAATGCCTGCCTTCGCCTCGAGATGGCCGAGGCGGATGATCACCGGAATGGTGACCCCGTAGATCGGCCGCAGCTGGAAGGCGACGCCCTCGATTTTCTCCGGCGCAACCTGCGGCCGTGGCGGCGGAATGGCGCGAAACAACATGTGCACCCGATATTCCCCGTCCGGGAGGCCTTCCGGCGCCCGCGCCGTCAGGCGGATCGCCTGCGGCTGATTGGGGGGCAAGGTGATCCGCCGAGGGGCATAGAGCAGCATTTCCTGCGCTGCCTTCTCACCGGCGTTAGGAGAGGTGACGTCGACCAGATTGCCCTCCGGCGTCATCCGGCGCAGCTCTGCGGTCACGCGGTAGGTGGCAACGTCGTCGCCGATATTGTTGAGGATCACCTCGGCTCCGCGGCGTCCGTCCAGCACGACACGGGTCGGCGCAACTAGCAGGTCCCCGACGCCTGCCTGGGCGGAGGGGGCGGCCAGCGCGAGCGTGGGCGCGACCAGTGCGAATTGGACAAATTTACGGGACAAGAAGCGCGACATGGGATTCCTCCGAAACGGTCAGGAGGAAGATGGCCCCAAAATGGTTATTATTCGGCTAACCATAGGGCGAAACCATCGCGCCACGAAAATGGGGGCCGCCGATCGCTCGGCAGCCCCCGGTACAAAGCGTCCGGCAAGCCGGCGCTTCATCTTCCACTAATTAATATTCGACGGTGACGTTGATGTCGCCGACGTAGAGGCCCTCCGGAGCCGATGCCAGAACGGCCACGGCACCGCCGACATTGAAGTCGGCGCCGCTTGCGCCCGAGTTGGGCAGGGTCACGTTTGCCGGCGCGCTTGGCGTGAAAGCCAGCGTCGCGGTGCCGCCCGAAAGCGTCAGGTTCGAACCGGTCGCGGTGATCTTCACCAGCTGGTTGTTGGAACCTGTGACGTGGAACTGGGCCGACTGAGCGCCGGTGGCGTCGCAGGTCACATTGGCAGCGGCGCCGCAAGTGACTGTGCCGGCCTGGTTGATCGAAACGCTGTCGTCACCGGTGACGACAATCGTGCCGAAGTGCAGGTCGCGGGTGGCGGCCAAGGTCAACGGCTTGACGATATTGACGCGGGCCTTGGCGACCGGCGTTGCAGAGACCGGAGCAGCAACGGCCGGCGTCGCAGCAACGGTAGCAGCGGCGACCAGCGCCGCGAGGCTAACGAATTTGGTCATGACATATTCCCCACTTGATTCGAAACATGGCGGCTGGCCGAGCTTCGCCGCCCATCCGTGTGGGCCTCATTAACCTTAACGGCTTTCGGCTTTGCTCAATGGTATGGTTTCAGCGGCGTTAACTATTGATCCGAACCGGACGCGACTGGGCGCCTGCCTAAAGATAGTCGACGTCGATCGTCACATCGCCGCGGAATTCGCCGCTGACATCACCGGTCAGGTGCAGCACGCCCCCGACGCGGAACTTGAGGCGGCCATCGCCGTCAAGCTTCGGCATTTGCGGCAGGTCCGAGCGCAGCGATTCGAGGCGGATTACGCCGCCGGAGAAGCCCTGCAACTCGATTCGGCGCGGCAGCTCGATCCTGACATAGCGATTGGGCTCTCCGCGAATCACCACCTCGCCGACCATGGCGCGGGCGCCGATCGCCGTGATCGAGCCGCTGACGTTGCGGACGCCGTCGGGCCCGAGCTCGGCGCTGCCGTCCCCGCTGCCGGCCAGGACCAGGCGGTCGAAGTCGAGGTTGACCTCGACGTCGAGCTTGACCGCCGCTGCCGGCTTTTGATCTGG
>Ga0310811_10000540_pt1 | contig 48510 bp, 49 predicted proteins | sample YCmetagenome_FD_207642 | JGI IMG/M metagenome (GOLD analysis project Ga0310811, IMG submission 207642) | Soil microbial communities from experimental microcosm in Duke University, North Carolina, United States - YC | ecosystem: Engineered > Artificial ecosystem > Soil microcosm > Unclassified ...
CAAAAGGCGAATTTGCTTTTAAGAGCCAGGACAATGACGGGAAGCCGCTGGACATTTATAAATTCGCCGGGAGGGACAGTATCATAAAAGAATGCGAGGCCAGTCTGCGCCGGCTGAAGACGGACTATATCGATCTCTACCAGATCCACTGGCCGGATGTCACTACGCCTATTGCGGAGACAATGGAAACGTTGGCAGGGCTGGTAAAGGCGGGGAAGGTTCGGGCGGTTGGGGTCTCGAACTATGACAAGGCGCAGATGATAGAGGCGGAGAAGACGGTAAAACTGGCGTCGAACCAGGTTCCGTTCAGCATGGTCCGCCGGGATATTGAAACTGACCTGGTGCCTTATTGCATTGAGAATCATAAGGCTATTTTGGCATATAGTCCTTTGCAGCGGGGGGTGCTGACTGGAAAGATCAAGCCGGGGCATACCTATAATGAAGGGGATAACCGGGGGGAGAGCAAATATTTTACGGGTCAGAATCTTTTCAGGATCAATGCTTTCCTGGATGAGCTGCGGTCATTGGCGTCGGATAAGGGGGCCAGTCTGGCGCAGCTGGTGATCCGCTGGACCCTGGATCGTCCGGGCATTACCATTGCCCTGGTCGGGGCGAGGAATGCCGCCCAGGCGGTGCAGAATGCGGGGGCTATCCGGTTGAAGCTGAGCCCTGAAGAGATTCAGCTCATCAATGAGAAGCTGGAGGCGATGAAGCTGGTGTAGGGCGATCCGGCAGGGAGCCGGGGAGGTTGAGGCTGCGGGAGAGGAGCGCGGAAAAGTTCTGGTTTGTGTTTTAGGGCGAAATCCCGTAAATTCGGAAATAACAAACTAAAACGATGTCATATGATCCAGTTTCATGAATTAAGAGCGGGAGATATTGTGCTGGTGGAGTTTGATGGCCAGCGTAAGGAGGGGCAGGTGATCGGGTTGAATGGTGATGATAAGGAAATCAACGTTCAGGTCGGGGAGCAGGATGAATTTTGGTATGGTCCGAATGACTTGTATCCCATACCTTTGGATGAGAATCAATTGATGAAGCTGGGTTTTGAAAAGCAGGAACTGGGGGATGGTGAGGTTAAATATCTCAGAGGCCCCTTTAGGATCCTTTTATCACAAAAGGGGGATTTTTCCCACTTGGAGATGTGGTATCGGGAAGACAGGCGGCATATTACGCAGCCCTTGAGTGTGCATCAATTGCAGAATCACTTCCATCAAATGACCAAGATCGATCTGACATGGGCGGTTCCGGCCACAAAAAGCGGGGTTTAGCCTAAAAAAGATGTATCTTATTAAAAAAACTAATACTTTTGCCGGGGTTTTATATTTCGGCAAGAATCAGGCTTTGTTTGCGGCGAAAAATTATATTTTAACCAATTTTTTGACGTAATTGTATTTATTCCTATCTTTGCGCTCCCAAAAACTGTATGGCGAAACAAGCACTCATTAAACAAGATGGTATTATTTTAGAGGCCCTATCTAATGCTATGTTCAAGGTAAAGTTGGAAAATGGGCATGAAATACTGGCTACTATCTCTGGGAAGATGAGGATGAACTATATCAGGATATTGCCTGGGGATAAGGTGGGGGTAGAGATGAGTCCATACGATTTGACAAGGGGAAGAATTATTTTTAGATACAAATAGTAATATCATGAAACGAGCCCTGGCGAGTTCCATGATTCCATTGAAAAGACAAATATTATTATCATGAAAGTTCGTGCATCCATTAAAAAGCGCAGTGCCGATTGTAAGATCGTGAGGAGGAAGGGCAAGCTTTATGTAATTAACAAGAAAAATCCCCGCTTCAAGCAGCGTCAGGGTTAATCTTATTAGTTTAGTCGTTAAAATTTTTAAAATTAGAATATGGCTCGTATTGCCGGTGTAGACTTACCAAAAAATAAAAGAGGGGAGATCGGACTTACCTATATCTTCGGTATTGGCCGCGCTACTGCTCAGTATATCCTGAATTCTGCAGGGATTGATCTGAACAAGAAAGTGAACCAGTGGAATGACGAAGAGCTGAACGCGATTCGTAATACCATTACCAATGAATTCAAGGTAGAAGGTGCGCTTCGTTCAGAAGTGCAGATGAATATCAAGCGTTTGCTGGATATCGCCTGCTACCGTGGATTACGCCATCGTAAGGGGTTGCCGGTTCGTGGTCAGCGTACGCGTACCAACAGCCGTACACGTAAAGGTAAGCGTAAAACAGTTGCCGGTAAGAAGAAGGTAGCCAAGAAATAGTCTTTAGTCATGAGCTGGTTTACTGCTTTTGCAGAGGCCGGCTTATGTTATATATGCACTTTTCAGACCAATTGCGGATACCCTGGTGCAGGTGGAGGGTTGGTTTGGTTCTGGCTCAAGCCGGGATTATTTAAAAAACAGAAAGATTACCTATTTAAAAGAACATGGCAAAAGCACAACAGAACAGCGCAAAGGCCGCTGCTAAGAAAAGGATCGTAAAGGTGGATGTTTATGGGGATGCCCATATTACCGCCAGCTTCAACAACATCATCATCAGCCTCACCAACAAGAGCGGCCAGGTTATCTCCTGGAGCAGCGCTGGTAAGATGGGCTTCAAGGGTAGCAAGAAGAATACTCCTTATGCTGCTCAGATGGCTTCTTCCGATGCAGCGAAGACTGCTGTAGACGCAGGGCTGAAAAAAGTCGATGTATACGTTAAGGGACCTGGTTCAGGTCGTGAGAGCGCCATTCGTGCCCTGGCTAACAACGGCATCGAAGTAGTGATGATCAAGGATGTGACCCCGCTGCCTCACAATGGCTGCCGTCCTCCCAAGAAACGTAGAGTATAGTTTATCAATAGTGTACCGCCTTTGCGCGGTACATTTATGCATAGATGGACCTTGGGTCCATCGACCGAAGGCCCGTCATTAGCGAAGTTGTTTCGCAGAAGGGCCAATTTGCAGGAAGGGCCTTCGGCGAAACAATATTAGCAAGCTGGGTAAGATCGAATTTTAAGATTTTTAAATGATCTTATCCGGGAACTCAAAAATCTAACAAATACATTATGGCACGTTACACAGGTCCAAAGACCAGAATTTCCCGCATTTTTGGAGAGCCTATCTTAGGCAACGGCAAGTATCTGACCAAGAACAGCAATCCTCCTGGTCAGCATGGTGGTACAAAGAAGCGTAAGGCTCCGGGTGAGTATGCGCTGCAGCTGAAGGAAAAGCAGAAAGCGAAATATACGTATGGTCTGCTCGAACGTCAGTTCCGCAAGACATTCGAAGAAGCCGTTCGTCGTAAAGGCGTTACTGGTGAGAACCTGATCAAACTTCTTGAAGCCCGTCTGGACAATGCTGTTTACCGTCTTGGTATTGCTCCTTCCCGTCCTGCTGCGCGTCAGCTGGTTACGCACAAGCATATCACTGTCAACGGTGATGTGGTGAATGTTCCTTCATTCGAGCTGCGTCCTGGCGATGTCATCAGCATCAAGGAAAGCACCAAGGGCAACACGGGTATTACCAGCCAGATGCGTCCAAAGAATGCCAAATTCAACTGGTTAGACTGGTCCGAAGCTGAGTTCAAGGGTACTTTTATCGCTTTACCTGAGCGCGAAAGTGTTCCAGAGAACATTAAGGAGCAATTGATTGTTGAGTTGTATTCCAAGTAATTGCTGAGGATGCCTTTCCTGTAGTGGGATGGGCTTCCGAGGTTTAAAAAAGTTAAATCGTAAATTTAAATATGGCCATTTTAAATTTCCAGAAACCAGACAAGATCATTCTTCAGAAGGCGACTGATTTTGAAGCTCAATTCGAATTTCGTCCTTTAGAGCCGGGTTATGGTGTTACCATAGGCAATGCTTTGCGCAGGGTATTGCTCAGCTCTCTCGAAGGATATGCGATCATTGGGGTCAAGATCGAGGGTGCTGATCATGAGTTCGCTACCCTGAAAGGCGTGACGGAAGACGTGGTGGAAATCATCCTTAACCTGAAACAAGTTCGTTTCAAGAAGAAGGTTGAGCATGAAGTGGCTCAGGAAAAGATCACGTTGAGCCTGAAGAACAGGACGGAATACGCTTGGAGAAGCAACTCCCAGCTTCGAGGTAATGAACCCCGGCCTGCTTATCTGTACCCTGGATTCTTCTGCAAAGCTGGATATCGAGATCACTATCGGTAAAGGCCGCGGTTATGTACCTGCAGAAGACAACAAACCCAAGGATGCTCCGTTCGGTTATATCCCGACCGATGCTATATTCACGCCTATCAAGAATGTGAAGTATTCCATCGAGAACACTCGTGTGGAGCAGCGCACAGACTTTGAAAAGCTGATCATGGAAGTGTCTACGGACGGAACCATTCATCCGGAAGAAGCTGTTAAACAGGCATCGCGTATCCTGATCCAGCACCTGATGATCATCACAGACGAAAACATCACTTTCGATAATAAGGAAGAGAAGAAGGAAGACCTGGTGGACGAACAGACCTTACAATTGCGTAAGATCCTGAAGACCCCGCTGGAAGACCTCGATCTTTCGGTTCGCGCCTTCAACTGTCTGAAAGCCGCTAAGATCAACAGCTTGAGTGAGCTGGTGACTTACGAACAGGAAGACCTGATGAAGTTCCGCAACTTCGGTCAGAAATCCCTGGCGGAGATCGAGCAGGTGCTGGGCGAAAGAGGCCTGCACTTTGGCATGGATCTCGGCAAGCTGAAAGTGGATGATGAATAAGAGTTTTTAATGGTCGGCTCCCGGTTGGGAGCCGGCTTCTTTTTTAATACAGCCTTATAATTCCTGACACGGTATAAGGTTTAAAAATCAAATGTCATGCGTCACGGAGACAAAATCAACAATTTAGGTCGTACAGCTTCACATCGTAAAGCGCTGTTGAGCAATCTGGCCATCCAATTGATCACGCACAAGCGGATCGTTACGACCCTAGCAAAAGCAAAGTCCCTGCGGACTTTTGTAGAGCCCCTGATCACCAAGGGTAAAGAAAACACCACACACCAGCGCCGGGTAGTATTTAGCTACCTTCAGGATAAAGATGCCGTTACTGAGCTTTTCGGAACCATTGCTACTAAGATAGCAGGTCGTCCCGGAGGTTATACCCGCATCATCAAGCTTGGAACCCGTGTTGGTGACAATGCTGAAACAGCTCTGATCGAACTGGTAGACTTCAATGAAGTATACGGTAAAGGAAAAGGTGAAGCCAAGGAAGCAACGGCAACGAAGAGAACGCGTCGTGCCGGTGGTGCGAAGAAGAAGGCTGAAGGTGCAGAAGCTGCTGCTCCTGCTGCTGAAGCCGGTAAGACAGAAGAAAAAGCTGGCGAATAGGCCAATGATTTGGCCACTGGACGTTTGTCCGGTTGGTAGCTGCTTAAAAATAAAAATGGACCCGGTACAAAATACCGGGTCTTTTTTTTGTAGAAATCGCTACTTTTGCAGGATTTTTCACGATTCTTCAGACTTCAAAATTTTAGGTTGTAAATGTCCCACACTACTTCACCCATCCCAGCTATTCTTTTATTGGAAGACGGTTCTGTTCATCATGGCCAGGCTTTTGGCAAAAAGGGTACAACTTCCGGCGAGATCTGTTTCAATACCGGGATGACCGGCTACCAGGAAGTGTTTACGGATCCCAGCTACTATGGCCAGGTGCTGATCATGAACAGTGTGCACATCGGTAATTACGGCGTAAAAGACAGCGACATAGAGTCTGGCAGCGTCAAGATCCGTGGTCTTATCGCCCGTAACCTGGAAGAGCAGTTTTCCCGGATCCAGGCCAAAGGCTCGCTGGATGAATATCTAAAGGCCAACAACATCGTTTGTATAGAAGGGGTAGATACGCGGGCGCTGGTAGCGCATGTAAGGGTAAAAGGGGCGATGAACTGTGTCATCTCCTCTGAGATCACGAATGTCGATGAATTGAGAGCGATCTTGAATAATACGCCTTCCATGGATGGGCTCGAGCTGGCTTCTGTCGTCAGCACGGAGAGGGAATATGAGCTGGGTGATCCCAATTCAAAGGTGCGGGTCGCTGTGCTGGACTATGGTGTGAAGAAGCATATCCTGCAATGTATGGTGGACAGGGGCGCCTTTGTAAAGGTATTTCCCGCTAAGACCCCTTTGGCAAAACTCAGGGAGTTTCAGCCGAACGGGTATTTCCTTTCCAATGGCCCCGGTGATCCGGCTCCGATGGAATATGCCATCCCGATGGTCAAGGAGATCCTGAAGGAGAAAAAGCCTCTTTTTGGTATCTGTCTTGGTCACCAGCTGCTGGCGCTGGCCAATGACATCCCGACGTTCAAAATGCATCATGGTCATCGGGGTTTAAATCATCCTGTCAAGAACCTGGTGACTGGCCGTTGCGAGATCACCACGCAGAACCATGGTTTTGGAGTGGACCCGGAAGCTGTGAGGAAGGCGGAGAATGTGGAGATAACCCATGTCAATCTCAACGACGATTCCATCGAAGGGATCCGGTTAAAGGACCGTCCGGCCTTTTCTGTTCAGTACCATCCTGAATCCACACCTGGACCTCATGACAGCCGTTATCTTTTCGATGAATTCATCGAACTGATCAGGAAGCATAAATAAGTCTCTATGCATATAGCGATCATCAACGGGCCGAATTTGAATCTCCTGGGTCTCCGGGAGCCCGAGGTTTATGGAAGCCAGACTTTCGAGCATTATTACGACTCGCTTCGGGCAAAGTATCCTGCGATTGAGTTCAGCTATTTTCAAAGTAATGTGGAGGGGGAGCTGATCAATGAGCTGCAGCGAGTGGGATATTCGGTCGATGGGGTCATTATCAATCCGGGTGGATATACGCATACTTCTGTTGCTATCGGGGATGCTATTGCGGCTATTCCTGCGCCGGTTATAGAAGTGCATATCAGCAATGTGCATGCGCGGGAGGAGTTTCGCCGGCTGTCGCATGTTTCGGCTAAGGCGAAGGGGACCATCGCCGGGCTGGGGCTGAAGGGGTATGAGCTGGCGCTGCGGTGGTTTTTGCCGGAATGAATTGATGCGGCGGCGTCTCGGGGGGGGCTGTCTATAAGAAAACCTGCATCATCAGCGCAAAACCCGTGTCTTGTTTCGGGTCATCGGCTTTGCGGAGGATATGTAGCCCGTTGGCGCTCCACATCTTGAAAACCTCTCCTTTCTTGTGAACGATCACTTCGTGTTCCATCTGCGGTAATAACACGCCCCTGGCGATCCATCCCAGGTCACCCTTTGTTTTCCCCTCGCCTCCCATCGAATATGTAACGGCCATTTGTTCGAAGCTGGCTGCCCCGCTATTAATCCTTTGGACGATCATATTACCCAGGGAGTCAGCGACACGGCGGCTGAAAACAGATGTATCTATAAAGATCTGGCTGACGTGAAAGAACTGGTTGGGTGCCTTGGTGAGCAATTGCACGAGGAATTGGCTGCCTTTCGGGCCGTAGGGGCCATAGACCTTCTTTTCTTTGCCGTTGTAGGCGAGACTATCGGCCAGGCTATTAAAGACGCGGGTACGGGTCACAACGATGGTATCTATCTTAAAGCGTCGTTTCAGGACTTGTTTGGCGTATAACAGCGGGTTAGGGGACTTCTCCAGCTCGGCTTTTATTTGAGGGATAGTGGTGGGCGCCGTGATGGGCTGCTGCGCTGCCGCAGCTAAACTATTCAACAGCAAAAGGATAAGCCCTATGTATACTTTCATGTCAGTCAGTTGAGTATGCAAATATAGCGTTCCTGTAATATCCGGCGGCTGCCATCATAATTTGGAATGATTTTCGTTACAAGATGGACCAAGGTCCATCGGCCGAAGGCCAATAATTAGCCCATTTTCGCCGATGGGCTGGATTTCATAGGAGACCATTGGCGAAAATTTTAAATATATGGTTCGACTATTATCTTTTGTGTTGTTGGCGGGGCTGCAATTAGCCAGTCTGAGGGGATATTCCCAATGGAAGGATTTTATCATCAGCCCGAAGGGGGATACGCTGAATCGTGTGGATAAACAGGACAAGAAACAGGGGCGTTGGGTAAACCATTTCGATGAGGTGAGGGGTGAGCCTGGTTTTGAGGAGGAAGGTATATACGTTGACAACCGGAAAGAGGGAACCTGGCGTCTTTATAGCCTTGCGGGAGACCTTTCCGGCGTCGAGTTCTATAAATGGGGTAATAAGGACGGCGTTTGCCAGTATTTTGGCATGAATGGCACTTTGCTGAGGGAAGAGAGCTGGAGGGCCCTGAATCCTGATAAGGCGTATGATACCCTTACCGTAGAGGATATCGACCATCTGGACAAATACAAAACGGTAATTGTCAAGAACGAAGGAGTTGCGATAAAGGATGGGGAATGGAAATTCTATGATCCGATGACGGGAATGATATCCCGGTCGGAAGTGTATACATTAGGTAAGCTGGAAAGGCGTTCTACAGCGCAGAAGTCGTCAGGGACGGACTCTGCCAGGGCGTCGGTGACTAAGCCAAAGGAGGTCCTTGATTTTGAGAAAAAGACAGGGAAAAAGAAGGTGAAGGTGCAGACGGGAAGCACGTATTAATGACCGATGAGAAAATATTTCCAGAAGAAGAGAATCTGATAGTCGATGCTGTTCCTCCAATATTGACCATTGTGCCCGCCCGGGCGTTCGATATAGTCATGATCGATCTTATTGTCCAGTAATTTTTGATGGAGGTTGCGGTTGACGGTGAGGAAGAAGTCGCTGGTCCCGCAATCGAAGATGATCTTCAGGTCGCCGTTGCTGAGATTGTCGACAGCGGTGAGAACGGTATTAGCATCCCAGTTGTCTTTGTGTTCGTTTATATTTCCCAGATCCTTTTTTATTCCCCAGTTATCGGGGAAGGGGCGGAAGTCGACACCGCCGCTGGTGGCGCCTGCTGCGCCGAACAGGTCTTTGTGTCGGATAGCGAGATATAGTGCTCCATGTCCGCCCATACTGAGGCCCGTGATGGCGCGATGTGTCCTGTCGGAAATAGTGGAGTAATGCGTATCGATATAGGGGATAAGCTCTTTCGTCATAAAGGTCTCATAACGGACGGAGGGGTCGATCGGGCTGTCGAAATACCAGCTGTCATAGCCGCCGTCCGGGCTGATGAAGATGATGCCAAGGTCGTCGGCTTCTTTGCCTAATTGTGGCGCGGTGGCCGGCCATTGGGCGTAGTTGCCGCTGTAGCCGTGGAGGAGGTAAATCACGGGGAAGCGGGAAGATCCGGTGGCCGGGTGGATCGTCGCGGGATGAGAGGGCTGGATAACCACGCATTTAATGTCTTTGTTCATGGCGGTACTGTGGACGAGGATGGTGTCAACGCGGGCCGCGAAGGTTTGGGTGGAGAGGACAAGGAGGAGGGGGAGAAGGATTTTCATGTGGAAGTATTTGAGGCAAATATAAGGGACTGTTAGTAGTGTAAAAACAAAAAACCCCGGGAGTTCCGGGGCTTTTTGTTTATGTGTTGATGCTATGTTGTCAGCGATCCTATATTGTGAGCAAGTGATCCGCTTAGAATGCTTTTTTATCCTTGCCGGTCAGCTGCATGGGATTGTTGGTCTGCGGAATAGCGCGGGGAGCACCCTGTTTGGCTTTGAAGACCTCGAATTTGCTTTCGGTCTTAACGACGGGCCAGCTGTTGTTGCTCTCGTCGATATCGGCCGTTTCGCGATTGGGGTCGAGCTTGATGCTGGTCACTTCCTTATCCTTTACGAATAGTTTGGTGAGATGGCCTTCGTTCTTACGCCATACCTGGGCAGGGATGCGTTCGATCTCTTTTGTGCCATCCTTGTAGGTCCATTCGATGATGATCGGCATTACGAGACCGCCTTTATTGCTGAACTGCAGCTCGTAGAACTGTTTGGATCTGATCTTTTCTTTTGTAGCATCGTCCAAAGGTTCGTCGAACATAACATTATGTACCGCGTATTTTGCAGTGTCATAAGGGATCTCTCCCCGGGTATACTTGTAGTAGAAGTCGTGCAGGGAGGTGTCTGCGTCGGCGGCGAAGACAATATTCCTGTCATCGCGGTTGCGATCCTTGGAGATGTCCGTAGGGAATTTACCGGTGGGAAATGGCTTGTCGATGCTCTTCATATAAGTCGTATCCACCTTTGCGGGACCGTGGTCCAGGTCGGCGACCAGGTGCTTGACGCTGTCGAGCGAAAGATCTACAGGTTCGATGCCATAGAACCAGCCGCGCCAATACCAGTCGAGGTTTTCTGCGCTGGCGTCGTTCATCGTACGGAAGAGGTCGGCGGGAGTAGGGTGCTTGAAGGCCCAGCGACGCGCATATTCTTTAAAAGCATAGTCGAAGAGCTCGCGGCCCATAACGGTCTCCCGGAGGATGTTGAGAGCTGTGGCAGGCTTGGAATAGGCATTGGGTCCGAAATTGACGATGTTCTCGGAATTGGTCATGATGGGCTCCAGCTGATCCTTTGGCAGTTTCATATAATCCACGATGGCCCAGCCGGGTCCTTTTCCGCGAACCGGGAATTTATTGTCCCAAAGCTCTTCGGTCAGATATTCAACAAAAGAGTTGAGACCTTCGTCCATCCATGTCCACTGACGTTCGTCACTGTTGATGATCATGGGGAAGAAGTTGTGTCCTACTTCATGGATCACGACACCGAGCATACCGTATTTGGTAGCTTCACTATAGGTGCCATCCTTTTCGGTACGGCCGTAGTTGAAGCAGATCATCGGGTATTCCATCCCGTTGGAAGCCTCTACGCTTTGAGCGACAGGGTAAGGGAAGGGGATCGTGAAATGAGAATAGGTCTTGATGGTGTGTGCTACGGCCTTTGTAGAGAACTTGCGATACAGGGGGTAGGCCTCTTTGCCGTAGTAGCTCATACACATTACCTTTTTACCTTCCACATAGGCGGGCATAGCGTCCATCACGAATTTGCGGGAAGAGCCCCAGGCAAAGTCACGAACATTATCAGCTTTGAAGATCCAGGTCTTTTTGGCCTTGTTCTTTTTTACTTCAGAAGCTTTTGCTTCTGCGAGGGTTACGATCTCGATGGGCTCTTTTGTGGTTTGCGCCTGCTGCCAGCGGCTGAACTGGCCGGGAGTCAGCACAGCCTGGTAGTTCTGGCATTCGCCGGTGGCGCCGATGATATGGTCGGCGGGCACTGTCATCTGGACCTTAAAGTTGCCGAAGGTCAGGGCAAATTCCCCGCGGCTGGTGAACTGGTTATTCTGCCAGCCCTGGAAGTCACTGTAGACACAAAGGCGGGGATACCACTGGGTCATAGTGAACAGGTAGTTGCCGTCTTCGGGGAAATATTCGTAACCGCCGCGACCGCCGAGTTTCAAGCGATCGGAAATATGATAATTCCAGTCTATCTTAAAAATGAATTTCTGGCCTGGTTTTAAGACGGTGGGTAATTCCACGCGCATCATGGTCTTGTTGATCATGTAATGCAGGGGTTTGCCCAATGCATCGGTGATCTTTACGATATTGTCACCGTAGTCGTTGGCTTCGGTTGACCGGGACATCCTGTCCAGCATCTGGTCACTGACTACTTTTTGCATGCTGCCGCCGTCCTGATAGTTGGCATTGTTCTTTGCGCTATGTTCATTCTCGTCCAGTTGCAGCCAGAGATAGGTCAGCTCATCAGGGGAGTTGTTGGAATAAGTAATTGCCTCCGAACCCGTAAGCACTTGCTTGTCCTCATCGAGGTTACACTGGATGTCGTAATCTGCTCTTTGCTGCCAGTACTTTGGTCCCGGTGCGCCGCTGGCTGTGCGATATTCGTTGGGAGTCGGCAGAATGGTTCCCAGCGCCTCGAACTTATTGCCGTGGTTGGAAGTTGGATTGTTTTTGATATCCTGTGCCAACAGTGTGCCTGCGGAACAGAAACTCAATAAAATAAGCAGTTGTCTTTTCATGTGTGTGTATATTATTTTACTAAACCTGAAATACTAAGGCCAGCGTTCGAAAGCCATTTTAAGGGAGGCAAGGAGCACGAGTGCCGAGACGCCTCTGACCCACCAGACCCTGCGAACTTTCATCAGCTGAACGAAAATAAAAGAAATCATTAGAATAACGGCTACAACTAATAACTGAGCGGCTTCGATGCCCAGGTTAAAAGCCAGCAGCGGTAGAACGATGCCTTCCTTTCCAACCAGGCTGAGCAGGCTGTTTGCGAATGCCAGTCCGTGGATCAGCCCGAAGAACAGCGCAAAAAAGTAAATGACGGGCAACCGTGAAGGATGTTCGACCTGTCCGGGCCGCTGTGCAAGATTATTTATGGCTGTGGCTACTATTGTTAAAGGGATAAGGAATTCGATCCACCGGGTAGCAAAATGCACCAGGCCGACGGCGCTGAGCGCAAGGGTGATAGAATGTCCGATCGTGAATGCCGTCACGAGGATCACTACTTTCCGCCAGTCTTTCATGAGATAGCGCAGGCAGAGGGCAGCCACGAAAAGGATGTGATCCATGGCTTCCCAGGTAAGGATATGACCTAAACCGATATCAAAGTAGAGCTTAAAATCGAGCACCTTTAATAAATAATTATATTCGTGAGATTCAGGCCGACCAAAAAAAATACAAAATGGACGGCATAAATCGAGCATTATTTAAAATCAATTACCCGCGAGATTCCGACCGACCAAAAAAAGAGACAAAATGAACGGTCGAATTCCTGCATACTGATGGATTCTGTAAAATTATCCAGACTTTTGTACCATAAAAATTTATCTTTTAAATGGCTGGTTCTCTATTTAAATGGTTGTCTGCGGTGGTTTTAACCATGTTTTTGGTCTCGGGGGCCCCGGCTCCGCGCGCTCTCTCTCCGGCTCCGGCGCATCCTCTTTATATTACCGTAACGGAGATCAGTCACAATGCGAAGGACAAGATACTGGAGGTAAGCTGCAAGATCTTCACCAACGACCTGGAGACGGTGCTGGAGAAGGGGGCAAAAACCAAGGTAGACCTGTCCAACGCTGCGAATAAGGCTGCGACAGACAAGCTCATCGACGAATACGTGGAAAAACATCTGCGGCTGAAAGTGGACGGGAGGATAGCCGGGCTGCATTTTGTGGGCAGCGAAAAAGAGGCGGATGGGACGTGGAGCTATTTCCAGGTCAATGATGTTCCGGCGGTGAAAAGGATCGACGTTGTGAATGACCTGCTTTATGACGCGTTCAATCAGCAGATCAATATCATGCATGTGACTGTCGGCGGACAGCGAAAAAGTACGCGGCTGGATTATCCGGACGCGGGTGCGAGTTTTCAGTTTTAATCTTCTTCTTCTTCTTCTTTTAGCTCCTTTTGCACTTCTTCGGATGGGATGACCAGGACCTTGTCGATCCGTTGGGCATCCATGTCGATAATTTCGAAAGTGAAACCACGCCATTCCAGTTTTTCACCGGTTTCGGGGATATGCTCCAGCCGGTTGAGGATAAAGCCCGCCAGGGTATCGAATTCATGGTCTCCTTCATTCATCCATTCTGTTTTGTGGAAGTGGGTGAGAAAATCATAAAAGGGGATCTGGGCGTCTACGAGGAAGCTGCCGTCATCCCGTTTCCTTATCTCATAGTCGGGGACATCATCCGGGGGAGCTATTTCGCCGATGATGGCTTCGAGAATATCGTTGAGGGTCATAAGGCCCAGCAGGCTTCCGTACTCGTCGACGATAAAACAGCAATGGATCTTGGACTGTTTGAACTTTTCCAGCACCATATAAGCCGTATTGTTCTCAGGAACAAAGAGGGCGGGGGACATGATATCTTTAAACAATACGTTGTCCTCTGTGACATAAAGGTCTTTTATGGAAACGACTCCCTTGATGTTATCGATCTCGCCGTCGCAGATGGGATAGACGGAATGGGGATCGTTGATTATCTTTCCTTTCATCGTCTCTTCAGTCTCATTGAGGTCGAACCAGACAATGTCGCTGCGGTGGGTCATCAATGAAGTGATGTTTCGATCCCCCAGGTGAAAGACGCGTTCGATGATCTCCTGTTCGGCTTCTTCGATAGCGCCCTGTTCTGTACCTTCGTTGATGATGGCCTTGATCTCGTCTTCCGTGACGGCGCCATCGGAAGACGGGGTGATCTTGACGAAACGGAAGAAAAGGTTACTTGTCTTATTCAGCAGCCATACGATGGGATATGTGATCAGGGAGAGCATCCGGACTGGGTTGGCTACAAGACGGGCTATTTGTTCGGCCCTGAGCAGCCCGACGCGTTTTGGGATCAGCTCTCCGAAGATGATGGTTAAAAGAGTGACAGAGACCAGAATAAGGGCGCTGGAAAGATTGGCGGCATAATGTCTCAGGTAAGGGATCTTTTCCAGGTAAGGCTGCAGCTCTGCGCTGAACTTTTCTCCGACATAGAAACCTGTAAGAAGGGAGATAAGGGTAATGCCTATCTGGGCCGTGGAAAGGAAGAGTTCGGGATTTTCTGCCAGCTTGAGAGCCGACCTGGCTTTTACATCGCCGTTATCGGCCAGGTTCTCAAGCCGGCTTTTTCGTGCCGACACTAGAGCTATTTCTGCCATAACAAACAACCCGTTCAGGAAGATAAGGAACAATAAAATGATTACATCAAGCATGGGATGTATTATAGGGTTGTAAATGAAGCGTGCCAAACTGGAACCGGAACACGCGGCTGAGCTGCCAGCCGATGATCGATCCTATAATAGCTCCGCAGGTGACGTCCAGCGGAAAATGTACACCGACATAGACCTGCGCATATGAGATCAAAAATGCCCAGACGAATACCAGTCCCCACCAGCGGCTGGTATGTCGCAGGGTACGGTAGATAAAGAAGGCCAGCGCAAAATGGTTACAGGCATGGGAAGAGGTGAAGCTCGAGCTGACAGGGCAATAATTTGCAATAAAACGGACCGTTTCGATGATTAGCGGGTCGCCGCATGGACGGGTTCGGACGACCAGGTTATCTTTTATGAGCTTGCTGCTGATCAGGTCGCTGATAATAGCGGTCATTCCCAGGTAGGCGGCCCACCACAAGCCCTTTTTGCGAAAATTCAGCGTGATAAAGACCCCTAAAAAAAGATAGAAGGGCACCCATAATTCTGACTCCCGTATGAATAGGAAAAGGCGGTCGAAAAAAGGAGATATCCAGTCCTGGTTGATCCGGGAAAAGAGCCAATAATCACCCTGTATAATGCTGTGTAAAAGCCCCGGATGCGCCCCGGAATCGAGTAAAATCATGGTTTCAATATAATTGATCTACTTTTGTCCCCGTTTTTAATATTATGGACATGTCAAACAGATCGGCGACAAATTTACCAAATATACCAAAAACGGTGCGTTTGGTTTTTTCAACAGGCATTATTTTTTTGTTGATCATGAGCTTATTACGCCTTGCTTTGTTTTTTTCTTTCAGCAGGCAGGGGCATTCATTCGGGGCTGTATTTTCTTCTTTTGTACTTGGGATCAGGTATGATCTTCGTTATGTCGGCATTTTGGAGGTGATTCTGCTGCTGGCTGGAGCTATTCCCGCCCTGGACCTTTTCAGGAGTAAAGCGGGACGGCAGCTGGTTTTGGGGCTGACGGGTTTAGGAGCGGCCGGGATCGTCTTTTTTTATTCCGTGGATTTTGCACATTATAGCTATCTGTCCCAGCGTCTGAATGCTAGTGTATTAAATTATCTCACCGATGCCGGGATCTCGGTCAATATGGTCTGGCAGACTTACCCGGTGATCCGTATAATATTATTGATCGTTGCCGGCACCTGGCTGACCCGTCGCGGAATAAGGGTTATTTATGAGCGGATCCGGCGTTCGGGGCGACTGGGTGGCGCACCGATTGGGGATTTGCAGGAAGCGGACGGAGGGAGCCGGAAATCCCGTATAAGCTGGTTCGTCGCCACCTTTCTTTTGCTTGGGCTTTGTATTTTTGGCAGGATCGGCCAGTTCCCTTTGAGATGGAGTGATGCTTTTACGCTGGGCAGCGACTACCAGGCCAGTCTTTCCCTAAACCCTTTTCAGTCCTTTTTCAGCAGTCTAAAATTCAGGCACAGTGTATACGACGAAGTAAAGGTTAAAGAGGCGAAACCTGCTCTTGCGCCCTATTTCGACTGGGATAGCGCTGTTGGCGCCGCAGGGCCAGGCGGTCTGCCCGTCGGGCTTTGTACGAGGAGGGTGGTGCCCCGGCCCGGTACCCTCACCTCCCATCCAAATGTGATAGTGGTCATTTGCGAATCGTTCAGCGCCTATAAGAGCAGCATGTGGGGTAATCCTCTGAACACGACCCCATTTTTTAGCGGACTTTGCCAGCAGGGTATTTTTTTCGATCATTGTTTTACACCCAGCTATGGGACGGCTAGAGGCGTTTGGGCCGTTATTACGGGTATTCCGGATGTGGCTGCGGCGACCACAACTTCCAGCCGTAACCCTGCGGCTGTCGATCAGCATACGATCATCAATGATTTTTCGGGATATGAAAAGTTTTATTTTTTAGGGGGCAGCACCAGCTGGGCGAATATCCGGGGATTGCTGACCAATAATATCCAGGGGCTGCATCTGTACGAGCAGGAAAATTACAGTTCTCCAAAGGTCGATGTCTGGGGCATCAGTGACAAAAACCTCTTCCTGGAAGCCAATAAGGTGCTGAAGCAGCAGCAGCAGCCTTTTTTTGCGATCATACAGACGGCTGATAACCACCGGCCATATACTATTCCGGAAGAAGACCGGTCGGTCTTCCATCCCCGCGCTGCGCCGGAAGACTCGCTGCGGCGTTATGGGTTCGAAAGCAATGAAGAGATGAATGCCTTCCGGTATACGGATTTTGGCTACTCGACATTTATCGGGGCGGCGTCCAGGGAAAAATATTTCGACAACACCGTTTTTCTTTTCGTGGGGGATCATGGTATCCCAGGGGATGCAGGGAATCAATTTCCGAGAGCATGGACCGATCAGCGGCTTACGTCTGAGCATGTTCCTTTGCTCATCTATGCGCCTAAGTTATTGCGGCCGGAGCGGTTAACCGGGGACTGCTCACAGGTGGATGTTCTCCCGACACTGGCGGGACTTTGCGATATCCCCTATGAAAATACTACGTTAGGCCGCGATCTGCTGGATTCGGCACGCTATCACGGTAAGGAAATGTCCTTTATCTATGATCCTGATGCAGGGAATATCGGAGTAGTGAAAGGGGATTATTTTTATCGCCGGGGTTTGAAGTCAGGTAAAGAAGAGTTGGTATCTGTGGTGGGTAATGAGCCGACGCCGGCGTCGGTGATCAAGGGGCCGGTGGGGCAGGAGATGAAGAAGCTGTCGGAGGGGATGTATGAATTGTCAAGATATATGCTGCTAAAAAATAAGAAGAAAGAAGGGCTTTGAGTGATGTTTTGGATCGATGTTAAATCCTGCAAAATGGATAGCAATTATACCGGGATAAAAAGGTCGCGTGAAGAGTGGAATTACTATTGCTTTGAGATTGCGGCTCAGGTATCTTTGTATCAGAATCCAAACGAACCATTTTTTAAAAAATATCCGATTAAACCCTATCCTACGGAAAACCAGGTTTAATTTTTTTTCCGCCTCAAGGGGCGGTTTTTTTTTGCCTTTCGGACGCCAGAGAACTTCGCCGGGGAACCTGGCTCCCGCTCGGGAACGCGCGGTTCTGGCCACAAAACCTTATTTTTGTGGACATCTAAAATAAGTATCTGTGGCATTGATCAAAAGCATTTCCGGAATAAGGGGAACGATTGGGGGTAAACCAGGGGATAACCTGTCTCCGCTGGATGTTGTAAAATTTACTGCCGCTTTTGGCAGCAGGATCCTGCAAAAAAACAAGGGAAAAAAGATCGTGGTCGGCCGGGATGGCCGTATCAGCGGGGAGATGGTGAGCTCGCTGGTGGTCAGCACCTTGCGGGGGCTGGGACTGGATGTCATTGATCTCGGGCTGTCCACCACACCTACTGTGGAGCTGGCTGTGCCGGGTGAGCAGGCTGCCGGAGGGATCATTCTGACTGCCAGCCACAATCCCAAGGAATGGAATGCTTTGAAATTGCTCAACAGCGAGGGAGAATTTATCAGTGCTGAAGAGGGCGCTGCCATTCTTGAAAAAGCCGAAAAAGAAGATTTTGTATTTGCTCCGGTGGATAAGCTGGGTGAGTATACTCAGAATAGCGACTGGCTGCAAAAAAGCATCGATGTCGTCGTGAAATATCCTCTTGTGGACATCCCTGCTATCCGGGAAAGGAAATATAAGATCGTGGTCGATGTCATCAATTCTACGGGAGCGCTGTTTATCCCACCTTTGCTGAAAGCGTTGGGTGTGGAAGAAGTTATCCTGCTGAATGAAGAGGTCAATGGACGGTTTGCCCACAACCCCGAGCCCTTGCCGGAGAACCTGACAGGGCTGAGCGTAATGGTACAGCAGACAAAGGCCGACCTGGGTATTGCCGTAGACCCGGATGTCGACCGTCTTTGTTTTGTCTGTGAGGATGGCAGCATGTTTGGAGAAGAATATACGCTTGTGGCAGTGGCCGACTATGTACTGAGCAAACGGCCGGGAAATACGGTCAGCAATATGAGCAGTACCAAAGCTTTGAAAGAAGTGACGATCCGGAGGGGTGGAGAATATTATCCTTCTGCTGTAGGAGAAGTCAACGTTGTCAATGCGATGAAGCGTGTGAATGCTGTCATCGGCGGAGAAGGGAATGGAGGCATCATTGTTCCTGATCTGCATTATGGACGCGATGCGCTGATCGGCATCGGTCTTTTTCTGAGCGCCCTGTCGCATCATAAAAATGGAATCAAGTCTTTCCGCAGCCAATACCCGGATTATTTTATCTCCAAGAACAAGATAGAGCTGGCAAGGGGTATCGATGTCCCGGCCATCTTTGAGAAGATAAAGAAGAAATATAAGAACCATCCTATCAATTCGGAGGATGGATTGAAGATCGAATTCGACAATGACTGGGTGCATTTGCGGACTTCCAATACAGAGCCCATTATCCGAATTTATGCTGAAAGCAATTTTGAGACGACGGCCAATAATATAGCGCTGCGACTCATGCAGGATATCAAGGAATTCATCACCGCCTAACCGCGATTGGGACCATTTCGGGTGTTGCCTGTCATAAGGATGACATTAAAGTTAGGGAGAATACTTAATTTTGCCCCGCTATGGAAAGAATCTACTTCGACAATGCCGCCACTACCAGCCTTGACCCGCAGGTTCTGGAGGTTATGATGCCCTACCTTACGGATAAATTTGGCAATCCCTCCTCTATCTATTCTTATGGCCGGGAGTCCCGGCTGGCCATCGAAAATGGGCGAAAATCCGTAGCGAAGATACTCAATGCACATCCGGCCGAGATCTTTTTTACTTCCGGCGGCACGGAAAGCTCAAATACGGCTATTTCAGCGGCGGTGCGGGACCTGGGTTGCCTGCACATCATCACTTCTCCATTGGAGCATCATGCCACCCTGCATACGGTGGAACACCTGCACAAGCGGGGTGAGGCGGCCCTGAGTTTTGTCAACCTGCTGCCCAATGGGCATATAGACCTGGAAGACCTGGAGCACAAGCTGGCTACCAGCGCTGAAAAGACCCTGGTCAGCCTGATGCATGCCAATAATGAGATCGGGAACATCCTCGATATTCAAGCGGTGGGTGAACTGTGTAAGCTCTATGGAGCCATTTTCCATTCTGATACTGTGCAGACGGTAGGGCATTTTCCTTTTGATCTGCGCAATACCCCTGTCCATTTTATTACGGGCGCGGGTCATAAGTTCCACGGACCGAAAGGGGTCGGGCTTTTGTATATCAATGAGAATGTCAGGATCAGTCCTTTTATACACGGCGGTTCGCAGGAGCGGAATATGCGGGCAGGTACGGAGAGCGTATATGGCATAGTAGGTTTTGCCAGGGCGCTGGAGCTGGCGACGGCGAATTATGAGGCGGACAGCTCGTATATCAAAGGGCTGAAGGTGTATATGATGGAGCAGCTGAAGAAACAGGTGAAAGGTATTTCTTTTAATGGCGATCCGTTGGGGCGCAGCCTTTATACTGTATTGAGCGTATCTTTCCCCAAGACGGAGAAATCCGAAATGCTTCTTTTCAATCTTGATATCAACCATATCTGCGCTTCCGGCGGCAGTGCCTGCACAAGTGGGGCGGAACAGGGGTCGCACGTGATCCGCGCTATCAACAACAATCCAAACCAGGTAACGGTGCGCTTCTCTTTTTGCAAGCACAATACCCGTGAGCAGGTGGAAACGGTTGTGACAAAGCTAAGAGATCTGATATAAGCTCATCTGATGCACTACATCATTGGCATTGACATTGGCACCACAAATACCAAGGCCGTGGCTTTTACGGACGAGGGAGCCGTGTTGGACAGCGCCCGTACTTCTTATCCCATCTTTTCCGAAATCGAAGGTCAGCACGAGCTGGACCCGGATAAATTGCTTGAGGCTGTGGTAATGACTCTTGGCGAGGTCCGGAAAAAGACAGCATCCCTGCCGGGTCTTGCGGGCATCAGTTTCAGCTGCGCTATGCATAGCCTGATCGCAGTAGATGCTGCGGGCAGGCCGCTGACGAGGGCTATCACCTGGGCTGATCAGCGCCCTGCGCCCTATGCCAAAGCTCTGAAAGACAGCGCTGCGGGCCGGAGGATCTACCGGCAGACGGGAACTCCTGTTCATGCCATGTCCCCTCTTTGTAAATTAATCTGGTTAAAAGAGGCCGAGCCGGCTCTTTTTGCAAAGGCAGCCAGGTTTATTTCCATTAAGGAATACATCTGGTGGTCATTGTTTGGAGAATATAAGGTGGATCATTCTATTGCTTCGGCAACGGGTTTGCTGGATATCCGGTCTTTTGACTGGTATTCAGAATCGCTGGAAGCGGCGGGGATCCGCGCCGGTCAGCTTTCCGATCTGGAACCCTGCACGTATAGCGCTACTGCGCTGCTTCCCGGATTCGGATCCCTGGGACTGCCGGAAGGCCTGCCCTTTGTCATTGGGGGCAGCGACGGCTGTATGGCCAACCTGGGCAGTAGTGCGGTGAAACCTGGGGAGACGGCTTTGACCATTGGCACCAGCGGGGCGATCCGGATGACGGCCCCGGCGCCGGAATACGATGTCAGGGAAAGGATCTTCAGCTATATTCTGACCGACCGGCATTATGTCTGCGGCGGCCCTACCAATAATGGAGGGAACGTCATACAATGGTATACCAAGGGGGTTCTGGGAAGGAAGGATGGTGATATCGGATCTTTGGAGAAGGAGGCAGATACCGTGCCACCTGGTTGTGAAGGATTGGTCTTTCTCCCTTATTTAAGGGGTGAGCGGGCGCCGGTATGGGATGCCAATGCAAAAGGTGTCTTTTTTGGATTGAGATCGATACATGAGCAGCGGCATTTTACGCGGGCTATCCTGGAAGGGATCAGCTATTCGCTTTACGAAATAGGAGCTTCGCTGGAGGAAACGCTGGGGCCGATCCAACAGATCTATGCAAGCGGGGGATTTACGGGGAGTAAGACCTGGCTGCAGCTGATAGCTGATGTGTTCATGAAGAAGGTCCATGTCACGGGCACCGCGGATGCATCGGCCATCGGAGCTGCCATGATGGGATTCTATGCGTTGGGCATCATCTCCGACCTGGAGGCAACGGCGAGGCTTGTGAAGGTGGTGGAGACCTATGAACCTGATGCAGGCAGGCACGCGATATATCAAAAGAATTTTGCAGTATTCACGGAATTGTATATCCGATTGAAGGAACTGATGTAAGAGATAAGGCACGCCACCGGCGTGCCTTATCTCTTGGATCTTGGACCAAAAACGGGCTTGCGATACAGGAATGCAAAAATACTATATATTAACTCTTCAGGATACCTCTACAGGTCCTGAATAGACCTCCCGAAGAATTTATCTTCCTTTTACGAGGTCCCTGGGTAAAATACCGAACTCTTTTTTGAAGGCTTTTGCGAAATGACTGAGATTGGAAAACCCTATCTCGCTACCGGCCTGTTTTATGCTGCATTGTCCTGTAATGAGCAGCTCTTTGGCGCGTTGCAGACGGCTCTTATTATAGTAATCATAAAGTGTGTGTCCATACACCTGTTTGAATAAATTTTTGAGCTTGCTGGTACTCATGAACACCTCCTGTGCGAGAGATTCCAGTGAAGGGAATCCTTCCAGCCGGCTGCTGAGGATCTGCTCGACGTGCTGCATGCTTTCCAGGTCGTTCTTTTTCACGGTGCGTGGCAGCACTGCCTGTTCCTGGCGCAGGAAAGAATGAAGCAGCTTTTCGATCAGGTGGATGATGGCCGAGAGTCTTCTGATCTGGTTTACAGGATCGTTATCTTTTATCTCGAACAACTCTTTCAGCATGGTCCGGTGTGAAAGATTGATGAACAGAGGGTTTTCGGAGCTGCTGTTTTCCCTGGCGAAAGCGGCCAGCTTGTCAAAGATAGGCTGGGGCAGATACTGTATAGCCAATTCGTGGGAACAGAAGATAAGCAATCTCTTGACAGTGCTGCCGGACGAGATCTTCAGGAAGGCGTTGTCCCGGGCATCTGTCAGGAAAATATCATTGCGAAAAGGTCTTTTATCCGAGACGACGTGCTGCCGGTGACCTACTAATATTTCTTTTTGTACTTCGACAAGATTAAATGAAATAGCAAAACCTTTGGCGCCTGATTCGCGATAAAGCTCCAGGTCGCTGTCCAGCTTAAAATTCATCACTGCATAAGAAAAATGCTGATTGACGTTCTGGGCCAAAATAGTCCCGGCGCCCATGTGAGCGGGGATGGTCAGCAAATTATCCTTGACGGGAGTGTTCAACTTTACCGCAAAATCCGCCAGCCATTTTTCAAAATTTTCCAACTGGAATGAGTACATAACCATATTCACCTCTTTTTTGAAATGTTTACTTACTTAATATCTAACTCAATGGCATTTAGTCGCGGTTCAGGAGCGGGAGACAGATAAGCCTGAGACAAAAGTGCAAAATTAGCACAAAATAACCTTAGGAGTTTGCCCGGAATGATCCTTTCAGTAGCTGTAAAGGCTATTTAACAAAAATTTGAGTAGTTATATTTACTTATTTTTAAGGACTTCTTTAGGAAGAACACCAAATTCTTTCTTAAACGCCTTTGCAAAGTTACTTAAGTTGGAGAAACCGATGTTTACGCCAACTTGTTTGACGGAGAAATTCCCTGTTTTTAGCATTTCTTTTGCCTGCTCTAGCCGGTGGCGATTGTAAAACTCATAGAGCTTCATTCCATAGATCTGTTTGAACCGGCTTTTAAGTTTTGTAGAGCTCATCATTGCCGTTTTGGAGAGGGCTTCGATGCTTGGGAATTTGTTGAGCTGGTTGTCGCTGAGAATGCGAACGATGCCTTTGAGTGCTTCGAGATCTTTTTCTCTGCCTTTTGTCCAGATCCTGCCATCGGAAAGGGAGATGGTGGAGCGTGTGAGGAAAGCGGAGAGAAATTTTTCAGCGAGCAGGAGCGCTCTGTTATGAAGGAGGAGGTGATGGAGAGGGGATGAGGGATCTGCGGCGAAGATGTCTTCGAGCAATTGTCTGCATTCGAAGGAAATGGGTTCGGCGTGACTGGCGGCGGGTTGTGTTTCGGCATATTGAAACAGGTCGGAAAGGATATTCTTCCGAACATGCCGGTGGAGGAAGGAAGGGGGGAAAAAGATACCGAGGCCTTTCAGACGGGAGTTGCGGGGAAATAAAGTTTCTCTTCCCTTGCCGGTGGAATAAAGCTGGATATGACCACGGGTAGGACCTTTGTCCGTGAGATGGCTGCCATTTTCGCGGACGGTGTACAGATCACTGGCTTTTACCTGGTTGAAGAAAAGGCAAAGTCCTGGCGAGGAGGTCGCTTCGCTTATGAATTGGAGGTCATCGTTCAGGGAGAAGTTGAGTACTATAAAGGAGATGTCTTCCGGCAGACGGGCTGCCTGGAGGGTGCCTTCTCCCAGCTCGCGGGGAATGGTGAGGGTACCATGGGAGGCCGGGATATGCAACAATTCACTGAATCCTCTGAGCCACTGTCTGAAATCTATAAGTCGGTAGGAGTATTTGATCATCGAACAACTGTTGTGTAGCTATCCGGGAACTTCGGACCGGCAGTGCCATCGCCCCTTTGCTAACGTAAAATACCAAACGAACGGATTGAAATCGGTCTTTGGGACGTAAAGCAACTCCGGGTGGATAAAGTGACCTGCGGTATTGACGGACCGCAGCCGGACTGCAGCTGCGCTGCGGGGATCGGGGCCGACCCAGACCCCCTAAAGGGGGCATGTGTCGGAGACCGGACTACTTCAGGGTATTTTTTATCTCCTGCAATTTGAGCAGGGCTTCAACAGGCGTCAGGCGATTGATATCCGTATCCTCCAGCAGCTGGCGGATGTGGTGGAAGGTTTCCGTGTGGGCATCGAAAATGGACAGCTGCATTTTGGGCGGATCCATTTTTTTGAGGGACTCTTCGATGGGTGAGCCGACGTGTTTGTCTTCGAGTTCGTGGAGGATCTCTTCGGCCCTCTGTAGCAGGGAAGGTGGCATACCGGCCATTTTAGCAACATGGATGCCGAAGCTATGGATACTGCCGCCAGGGGCCAGCTTGCGCAGGAAGATCACCTTATTGCCGACCTCTTTGTTGGTGATGTGGTAATTCCGGACGCGGGGAAGCTTATTTTCCAGCTCATTGAGTTCGTGATAATGTGTGGCAAAAAGGGTCTTCGGCGCATGGGGGGAATTGTGCAGGTATTCGGCGATGCTCCAGGCAATGGAGATGCCGTCATAGGTGGACGTACCCCTGCCAATCTCATCCAGCAGGATCAGGCTGGCAGGCGTGATATTATTTATGATACTTGCCGTTTCGTTCATTTCCACCATGAAGGTCGATTCTCCGCCGCTGAGATTGTCGGATGCGCCGACCCGGGTAAAGATCTTGTCGGTCAGGGGTATACGGGCCATATCGCAGGGGACGAAGCTGCCCATATGAGCCATGAGGGTAATCAGGGCGGTCTGCCGGAGAAGGGCGCTTTTACCGCTCATATTCGGGCCTGTAAGGATAATGATCTGCTGGGTTGTAGAGTCCAGGAACAGGTCATTGGGAATATAGGATTCGCCGGCGGGTAATTGTCTTTCTATTACGGGATGGCGGCTGCCTTTCAGGTCGAGCTCGGAACCCAGGTGCAGCAGGGGCTTTTTGTAATTGTAGGACAACGCATTAGCGGAGAAACAAAGCAGGCAGTCGAGTGTCGCAAGGAGGTGACCGTTGGTTTGGATGGGCGCTATCGACCCCTGCAGGAAGGCAAGGAGCTTTTCGTACAGGTCGAGTTCGATAGACATGATCTTTTCTTCGGCGCCCGTGATCTGCTCTTCGTATTCTTTCAGCTCGGGGGTGATATACCGTTCTGCGTTGGCCAGTGTCTGTTTACGCATCCATTCGGCCGGGACCTTGTTCTTATGGGTATTGGTTACTTCGAGATAATATCCGAAGACATTATTGAAGCCTATTTTCAGGGAAGAGATGCCGGAGCGTTCGGCCTCTTTCTGCTGTAATTCTACGAGGTATTCTTTTCCGCCGGTGGCTATCTTTCTCAATCGGTCGAGCTCTTCGTTGATGCCTGACCGTATGGTATCCCCTTTGGCTGCAGTGGCTGGCGGGTTGTCGGCAATGGTCTCCAGTATCCTATTCCTTACGGCCGGAGAAGGGTCGAGCTGTTGAGTGAGGTTCTGCAGCTCTTTGACAGAAAATGAGGCGCCTATCTCTTTGATAAGGGCCGTGTGTTCCAGTCCCCGGGCCAGTTGTAGCAGATCGCGTGGACCCACCTTGCGGATGGGGATCTTGCTGACCAGTCTTTCGATGTCCCCGCATGACTGGATGTGCTGTGAAAGGGCTGTCCTTAGTGCCGGGTCTTTTATAAAGAACTCTACTGAGTCGAGTCGTTCGTGGATGCGTGCTTCATCTTTCAGCGGCATGAGAAGCCATCGTTTCAGCAGGCGTGCTCCCATGGGGGAGACGGTATTATCCAGCACTTTCAGCAGGCTGTGGCCCTGTTCTCCGCTGGCAGGTCCGAGCAGCTCGAGGTTTCGGATGGTGAACTTGTCCATCCAGAGATAGTCTTCCCTGTCGATGCGCTGAAGAGAGGAGATATGTTGCAGATTGGGGTGTTCTGTATCTTTCAGATAGTGCAGAACGGCGCCTGCTGCGATGATACCGGCTTTCATTCCTTCGATGCCAAATCCTTTGAGGGAGTGGGTCTGGAAATGTTTTAACAGGTTTTCGGTCGCGAAGGCTTCGTCGAATAGCCAGTTCTCGAGTGTGTAGGTATAGAACTTGCTGCCGAAGATCTCTTTAAAATGTCGTTGGAAGCTGCGCTGGAAAATTACTTCGGCGGGCCGCAGGGTTTGAAGGAGGCGGTCGGCGTATTCGATATTGCCTTCGGCGACAAAAAACTCTCCGGTGGAGATGTCCAGGAAGGAGAGACCGATAAGATTAGAGGGGCTTTCGGGCCAGCCCTCGGGAAAATGGATGCCGGCGAGGAAATTATTGTTGCTGCCATCAAGCAGCTTGTCATTGGTTGCGACCCCGGGGGTGACCATTTCGGTGACTCCTCTTTTGACGATGCCTTTTACGGATTTAGGATCTTCGAGCTGATCGCAAACGGCTACCCGAAGACCTGCTTTGACGAGCTTATGCAGATAGGTGTCGAGAGAATGGTGTGGGAATCCTGCGAGTTCGGAAGAGGAGGCGGCGCCGTTGTTGCGTTTGGTCAGGGTGATCCCTAGTACTTTGGAGGCGGTGATGGCGTCTTCGCCAAAGGTCTCGTAGAAATCGCCTACGCGGAATAGCAGGATGGCGTCGGGGTATTTTTGTTTGATAGCCCGGTGCTGCTGCATGAGGGGAGTGTCGGCGCTGGATTTTGACATGGGGGACAAAAATAAGGAAGCCTCAACAAAGTGAGGGTTGAGGCTGAGAGATGGGGATAAGTTTTGAATATGTTGTTAGTCGGCCGAGGCCTATTGGCCGCACTTCGCGGTGCTCGGTTAGGCCCGATATCAGGCTTTTGCGCGGGTTAGGCGGCGGGTGGTCTTTGTTTTAAGGGATGCTTTTACCTTTTTGACGTAGTAGACGGAGACGCCGGCGAGGGAGGCAATTTTGGCTATGGGATGCCTGGTGTCTTTGTCTTTTAGTAGGTTGACTACGAATTGGCGGTTTTTCTTTTCTCCTTCTTCCGCCTTACCCTTCTGATATTCTATGTCTGCCAGATATTCAACCTGGCAACCAACAGCTTTTGTTTGAGCAGTTCATTTTCTGGAATTTTACCCGATAACAGCGCTTTTTCTGCTTCGGGGAAAACAAAGCGAAGCAGATCGTCAAAGACGTCCTCCAACAGGCTTTTCCACAATTGATCATTCTTTCTTCGCATAGGTAAATGTTTATAATGTCCTACTGGTTCACAGCGGAAGAAGCCGGCCCCTCAGTGAGGAACCGGCTTTTGACAAGGACAATTTATTTGTTAGAAGCCTCCGCGGCCTGCCGGGCGAGGTGCGGGCAGCGGTTTGCGTGGCAGTTTTTCGTCGCGTTGAGCGGTGTTGTAGACGAAGGCTGCAACGATGGTTGCGATCTGTTTGAGATCGTCTTCGCGCAGATGGTTATATGAATCCATATTCGTATGGTGTGTGCGCGTGCTGTATTCTATTTCGTCCTGGATGAACTGGAAGCCGGGCAGCCCAACTGCATCGAAGGATTGGTGGTCGGTGCCGCCGGTGTTGCTGATGGTGACGGTGGTCGCGCCGAGGTCATGGAAGGGCTCCAGCCATTTGGTGAAGATGGGGCGGCAGGCTTCGTTGCCCTGCAGGTAGATGCCGCGGACCTTGCCGGTTCCGTTGTCGATATTGAAATAACCGGCGAACTTTTCATGTGCCGGCAGCAATTGCATGGTGGCGGGATCGGCAAAGGTCTTTTTTACATAACCCCGGGAACCGAGAAGGCCTTCTTCTTCACCGCTCCATAAGGCGATGCGGATCGTCCGGCGCGGCTGGACGCCCAATGTTTTGAGGATGCGGACGACTTCCATCATGACGGTACAGCCTGCGGCGTTGTCGGTGGCTCCGGTGGCGCTGTGCCAGGAGTCGAGATGACCGCCGAGCATGACGACCTCGTCCTTAAGTTTTTTATCGGTGCCTTTTATCTCTGCCACGACATTGTATCCTTTGGTGTCATCAGTATAGAACTTCGTTTTTACGTCGGCATCGAGGGTAACGGGCATACCGGCTTTTAGCATCCGGACGATGGTCATATAGTCTTCCAGCGCCAGCACGATGTCGAGGAAATTAGCGGGTGCAGTAGCCTGATAGGAGCCGCCGCCCTGGACGAAGATGGTTCCGTCATGACCTCGTGGGGATTCGCTCAGGATAGCGACCGCGCCTTCCTGGACGGCCATTGCCTTCAGGGTATTGAGCATGGCCATTGCGCCCCTGTTGAATTGTGCGCGACGACGGCGCATTTCTGCTGTATCTACGGGAACCATGACGACTTTGGCCATGGAGTCCAGCTGTTGGTCCGTATAGCGGGTAGCATCGGCTTTAAAGCTTTGCTGGTATACTTCATCAACTTCGGGAATGAGTATCTTACCGGCCAGCTGGCCCTTATATTTTACAAGGTCCGTGGAGTCTTTGGCGCTGATGAGCAGTACGGAAGCGGTTTTCTGTCCGTCGGTGCCGCTGCACCACGCTTTGGGATAGGCGATCAATGGTTTGTAATAAGGAGCTGTCATGGCTACATATGACTTTTGCAGCTCCCATCCTTTACCGAAATCGCCCCAGGGGTCGATGGCAGCTCCGGTTAGTCCCCATTGTGTCAATTGTTGTTTGGCATAGTTGGCGGCTCTGAAGAAGCCGGGAGAGGAGGTGAGGCGGTTGCCGCTGGCGTCGGTAAGGTGAAAAGCGATGTCCATTACCTGTGAATGTTGCAAACCTTCCTGGCGGATCTTTTCGATAGTGACCATGTCTACTTTTTCTTCCTGGGCAAGCAGATGAATCGACAGGAACAGGAGTCCCGCGAAGAGAAAGTGTTTTCTCATGAGCAGTTTTTTGTTTAAAGTAAGCTTATAGGGCTGGAAAAGGCAAATAAAATCGGAAAAGCGGCGTATAAAAGTACAAACGGTAATATCTTTACGCATGCGCAAACTGGGGATGGATGAACTAAACCGAAAATCGGTGAATGAATTCCGGCAGTCGGAAAAAACACCTCTTGTGGTAGTGCTGGACAATATCCGGAGCATGCACAATGTCGGCAGCGTATTCCGGACGGCGGACGCGTTTCTGGTAGAAGGCATTTATCTTTGCGGGTATACGCCGCAGCCGCCGCACCGGGATATTCATAAGACGGCGCTGGGTGCGACGGAGACGGTAGGATGGCAGTATTTTGCGAATACGGCCGATGCGGTACGGCATCTGAAAGAGGAGGGGTATGCTGTTTTTGCAGTAGAGCAGACGGAGGGGAGTGTTCCTTTGCCTGAGTTTGGGGTCAAATATTCCGGGCGATTGGCTGTTGTATTTGGGAATGAAGTATCAGGGGTAGGAGAGGAGGCGCTGGCCTTGTGTGATGGTAGTGTGGAGATACCGCAATGGGGGATGAAACATTCGTTGAATATTTCGATAGCGGCGGGGATAGTGTTGTGGGAGCTGGTGCGCGGTCGCGTAAATAAATAATTATGAGTACAGTTAAGAATTATCTGAGCCTGGTCAAGTTTTCGCACACCATTTTTGCGATGCCATTTGCGATGATCGGGTTTTTTCTGGGATTGTCCCAGGTCGGTTCTATTGACTTCGCCACTTCCGTTATTCCGGGCTGGCACACACCGATACTGGCGCCACAGCAAACTCACTACTTCCTGTCTTCCCATGGGCCATTAGTACGGTTTTTGCTCGTAGTCATGTGTATGGTCTTTGCCCGAAGCGCAGCGATGGCCTTCAATCGCTGGCTGGATGTGAAGTTTGACGCATTGAACCCGCGTACAGCTATCCGTGAGATTCCGAAGGGGATCATTTCGAAGAACAGCGCCTTGCGGTTTGTGATCTTCAATTGTATCGCTTTTGTCGTGTGTACCTGGTTTATCAATCCCCTATGTTTCGGGCTTTCTTTTGTCGCGCTGGCGGTTGTGCTGGGGTATAGTTATACAAAACGGTTTACACCCCTATGTCATCTTGTGCTTGGGTTGGGACTTTCTCTTGCGCCCATCGGTGCGTATCTGGCTGTAACTGGTCACTTTGCCTTATTGCCACTTCTCTTTTCTTTTACCGTTATTTTTTGGGTCAGCGGGTTTGATATTATTTATGCTTTGCAGGACGAAGAATTCGATAAGACGCAAAAGCTCTACTCCATGCCTTCATGGCTGGGTAAGGCAAAGGCGCTAAGAGTTTCTGAGGCTTTACATGTTCTGAGCACGGCCTGTGTGATTGCGGCAGGTATATATGGGCAGTTCGGATGGTGGTACTGGATTGGAGTGGCCATTTTTATAGGAATGCTTATTTATCAGCATAGAGTTGTGAAACCCAATGATTTGAGCCGAGTCAATCTCGCTTTTATGACGGCGAATGGTATCGCGAGTGTGGTTTTTGCGCTCTTTGTAATCACGGATCTCTTTTTTAGCCCCCATTCCATGCGCATAATTTAAAAAAGTGCGTATATTTGCCTTTGAATGAAGGAAAGACTAAATCTTACTATTGATGGCGCCTTGCTGGAGGCGATGAAGGTCTATGCGGCCGGCAAGGGGATAAGTGTTTCCGAACTTGTGGAAAGCTATTTCCGGCAGGTAACGAGACCCGTATCGCGCCACAATATCCTGGATATGGTAGATCTGCTGGGGGGATCGGACAGGGCGAATGATAAGGAGGTAGAGAATGGCCTTTAGGATCTTTCTGGACGCCAATATTTTGCTGGATTTTACCCTGAAGAGGGATAAGAATTATACAACAGCCCGGCAATTGATAGAGTGGGCAGTAAAGGGGAGAGTTCAGGCCTATATTACGCCGGCGGTTGTGCAGGTGATGTGTCAGCGGCTGGTGGAAGCCTATGGGGCTGAGCAGGCGAAGGAACTGTTGCTGGCGCTGCTTGCCGAGGTGCAGGTGATCGATACGGGTCATGAGATCACGGTCAGCGCTCTGCATTCGAAGATGAACAATATGGAGGACGCCTTATCTTATTATACAGCTTTGCATCACAAGCTGGATTATTTTATCACCAGGGACAATGACCTTCCAAAAGCCGCCATACCTGCACTGCCCGTGTGTACGCCGGAGGAATTTTTGAAACATAATGAGGCGCCTTCGGAGCCAATAAGAATGAAGGGAGGGAGCAACTGATGGCCCGTATCATGGCGATAGACTATGGACTTAAGCGGACGGGCCTGGCCGTCACAGATCCTTTGCAGATCATTGCGACAGGGTTGATGACTATCGAGTCGCCGAAGCTCATCGCGTTTTTGAAGGACTATTTTAAAAAAGAACAAGTGGAGCTGATCCTCATCGGCGAACCGAAAAACTGGGATGACAGCGATACGCATGCGACTCCGCTGGTGAGGCAGATCATGGTAAGGTTACAAAAGGAATTCCCGGCGATCCCATTGTTGCCGGTGGATGAGCGCTACACCTCCAAAATGGCATCGCGGGCTATGATCGAAATGGGGATGAAGAAGAAGCAGCGGAGGAACAAGGCGCTCGTGGATGAGATCGCAGCCACCATTTTATTACAGGAATATTTAGGAAGAGCAAATCAATAAAAATTTTTTCGAAAAAATATCGCAACATGATTTTACCTATCGTCGCTTATGGTACACCTATCCTCCGGTCTGTGAGTAAAGATATCACTCCTGACTATCCGAATCTTGCCAAGCTGATAGAGGATATGTGGGAGACGATGTATTCCAGTAATGGAGTAGGGCTGGCTGCGCCTCAGATCAATCGTGATATCCGGCTTTTTGTAGTGGATTCCCAGCAGATCTTTACCAACCTGGAAGAGGATGAAAAAGACAAGTACCCTGATGGACCGGGGGTAAAGCAGGTATTCATCAATGCGCATGTGATCGAACTGAATGGAGAGGAATGGGCGTACAACGAAGGATGTCTGAGCATTCCAAAGATCAGGGAAGATGTTTTCCGGAGTGAAGAGGTAACACTGGAATATGTGGATGAGAATTTCGAACCGCATACTGCAACCTTCAACGGTATTACAGCCCGGGTCATCCTTCATGAATACGATCACATCGAAGGGAAATTGTTCATCGATTATCTCAAACCGCTGAAGAAAAAACTGCTTAAAGGCAAGCTGGACGATATTACCCGGGGTAGGATCAATGTGGACTACAAGATGAGCTTCCCTAAATAGGCTCCATCAGATCTTCAATAGGCTGCAGCAAATCTTAGGCTGCATCAAATCTTCGTTTTTACATAATCCCGCCATTTCTGGATCACGGTCTGCATGTCTGTTGGGAGTTCGCTTTCGAAAAGCTTGTCCTCACCCGTGCCTGGATGGACAAATCCAATGGTTTTGGCATGCAGGGCGTGGCGTGGGCAGGTTGCGAAGCAGTTGTCTACAAATTGCCTGTATTTGCTGAAGACGGTTCCTTTTACGATCTTATCACCTCCGTATGTGTCGTCGTTGAACAGCGGATGGCCGATATGCTGCATATGTACGCGGATCTGGTGGGTACGTCCTGTCTCGAGGACGCATTGAACAAGGGTGACATACCCAAAACGTTCCAGGACCTTATAGTGAGTGATGGCTTCTTTCCCGTGTTCGCCTTCGGGATAGGCATCGAACAACTTGCGAAAACGCTGGTGTCGGCCTACGTGCGCGATGATGGTGCCGGCATCTTCTGCCATGTCTCCCCATACGAGTGCCATATATTGCCTTTTGACGGTGTGGTCGAAGAACTGTTTTGCCAGGCTGCGGACGGCTTTTTCTGTTTTTGCAAGGACCATCAGTCCGCTGGTGTTCTTATCGATCCGATGTACGAGTCCAAAACGGGGAAGGGTCTCTTCGTTGATGGAATTGTTCTTTTGCCGGAGATACCAGGCGACGCCATTGATCAGCGTGCCGGAGTAATTACCGCTGGCCGGATGAACGACCAGTCCCGGAGGTTTGTTGATGATCATCACCTCATCGTCCTCATAAAAGATGTTGAGGGGCATTTCTTCGGGAATGATCTCTTCTCCGGGCGCTTCTTTATCGGAATACATGATGATCTCATCCAGGGGCCTGATCTTGTAATTGGGTGCTACCTGTTTGTTATTGACCAGCACCATGCCGGCTTCGAGGGCTTTCTGGATCTTATTCCGGGAGGCGTTCTCAATGCGCTGGACGAGGAATTTATCGATGCGCAGGGGCTCCTGGCCTTTATCGACCTTCAGGTTCATTCTTTCGTACAGATCGTCTGACCCGTCGATCAACGGGTTTTCATCCAGCTCCTTATCCTGATCGAGTGCCTTAGACATATGATAAATTTTTATCGGCCCTGTGCCAGTTGCTTTATGGGCGCTCCCGGGCCCTGGCCCGAAATTTTTGCAAAGGTACTAAATCGCGCCTTAAGGTACTAAATCGTACTTTAACTGGACGGAGTCCAGTTTGTGCACCAGGTGCACCGACATTAGCGGTATTTCGACAAAAAAATTTATTTTTGGTGATTTTTTTGTCGAAATACAATACGGGTCATTTATGCAAAAAGTCGTATTTAAAGACCTGGGGAAAATGGATTACCAGGTCGCCTGGGACTACCAGGAAGCTTTATTACAGGAAAATGTACAGATCAAGGCGGAGGCCAGGGAGAGGGCGGCTGCGCGGGCCGGGATGGTCAGCTCAGACGGACCGTTCACTACCCATTACCTTTTGTTTGTCGAGCATCCGCCTGTTTATACCCTTGGTAAGAGCGGGCATATGCAGAATGTGCTGATCGGGGACGAGGAGATGCAGGCAAGAGGTGTGCAGTTCTTCCGGTCAAATAGGGGAGGTGACATTACTTTTCATGGGCCGGGACAGCTTGTCGGGTATCCCATTCTTGATCTGGAGAAGTTTTACACGGATATTGGTCGCTATCTGCGTAACCTGGAAGAGGTAAGTATCCGGGTGCTGGCCGATTATGGTATTTCCGGAGACCGGTCACCGGGCGAGACGGGAGTATGGATCGGGGCGGATGAGAAAGGCAAGGCCAGGAAGATCTGTGCGATAGGGGTTCGTTGCAGCCGGTGGGTGACGATGCATGGATTTGCGTTGAACGTTACGACTGATCTTTCTTATTTTGGAGATATCATTCCCTGCGGCATAACAGATAAACAAGTCACATCGCTGGAAAAGGAATTGGGATACCCGGTTTCACTGGACGAGGTGAAGGCTAAATGGAAACATCACTTCGAGGCCGTATTTGAAGCGGAACTGGATTAAAAATCTTTTGGGATAAAGAACTTATTCTTTTCTTTTAGCTGATCGCCATCGTATAGCTCGAAGCGGAACCAGCCGGAATGGTGGAAGTTCGTTTTATCGAGGATAAGAGAAGGATCCCGGATCTCCGAGAGCTCGAAGAGTAACTTATTGCTCTCGTCGTAGAATTTTACTGCATAATGTCTTTGGGCCGCCCCGGGCAGCGACACATGAACATTCCCCATTTTACCGGTAAACACATAAGGAGAGACCTTATAAACTTCCTTTGGAATAAAGGGTTTGATCTGCAGGGTATCTCCATCGATGAACAGCAGCGTGTCCTTTGTTTTTGTCAGGAGCGAATCGCGGAAAGACTGGATCCGGCTGCCGGTCAGCTGACCTATGATGCTGTCTCCCTTACGGACAACAACCGTGTTGGACAGTTCAACCTCGGGTTTGTTGTGTATTGTCGCCGGGCTTTTGACCCGGGTTGATTCCCTGTCTTTTGCCGGATCGAAATAGAGTATGCGGGTTCCGGCCATTTTTGAGATGCTTGTTTCGTCGTCATCGGCTTCTTTAGCGGCGACCGCGCTTTCCCCGATGCTGGTTCGGGGGCGCCGGGAAGGAGTAAAGAGATATTTCCCGTTATCCAATACGATAAATAAGCGGTAATAAAAATTAGGATGCGGGGCCTTGCTATCCATGGCGCCATTCTCGGGCAGCCTCGGATCCGGTACGGTTATCAGCGTGGTAAAATTCTTCGAACTGTCTGTCGAACGCTGGATGCTGATCTGGGAGACGGAAGCATAGTTGTTATGCCAGCTGATGAGGATCTTGCCTGGCCCACGGGCGGTGGCGGAAAAGTGGGGCAGGGTATCCTGTGCCCGCAGGAAGGTTGTAAAAAGAATCCCCATCAACAAAAAACCTACCGTCCTGTACATAAGTGGTGTTCAAAGGTTGCAAATGTACCAAAATCCGGGCCTAAAAATCCAATTTGCCCGGTGGAAGGGATTGATTGCCCTGTAATCCGCCGCTGTGGATAATTAATAAGCGGGAATGGGCAGGGAAAAGGGACTGAGAAAGTCCTTGTTCGAGTGCATAAAATAATTTTCCGGTATAGACGATGTCTGTGGGAATGCCTGTTTCCCGGTAAAAGTGATTCATAAAATCCAATAATTGTTGTGGATGACGGGCATATCCTCCGAAATGAAAGTCCGGGAGAAGACGGCATCGGCTACGGAGCTCCGGGCTAAGAATATGGTCCTTGTCGATGGCCTCCAGCGTATCGAAACCTTTCAGAACGGGCACACCGATGATCTGCTGACCAGGAGATGATCCACGGACGAGTCCCAGGAAGGTGGTGCCTGTACCGATGGCGCAGAGGATATGGGTATAGATTGCCGCATTTATTCCACGCAGGATATCCTCACTGCCGAGTATACCGGCCTCTCCGCCGCCGCCTTCCGGGATAATATAAACGCCGGGGTATGTACTGCTCAATTCATCCAGGTAGTCTGTCTGTTCTTTGCGTGCATATTCTTCCCGGGAGATAAAGATCAGGCTCATTCCATATGCGGCGGCATCTTCCAGTGTGGCAGAGAGTTTGGAAGGGCGTTCGCCCCGAATGATGCCCATGGCACGCAGGCCGAGTTGTTTTGCAGCAAAGGCGGTGGCAACAAGGTGATTTGACCAGGCGCCTCCGAATGTAAGAATGGCAGGATCAGGGGATAAATGCGCCTGACGCAAATGGCCTTTGAGCTTGAACCATTTGTTACCGGATATGACGGGGTGGAGCCGATCCAGACGAAGGACGTCAGCTTCGGGGGCCTGTGCAGTGCGATCCTTTTTTGGAAGGTGTTGTATAAAGGATGGATAATCCACTGGTTGCGTCAGTAAATTATCCATTAATAAATTATCCATTTTCAGGGAGTAATTTTTTATTTTCGTGTCCTAAAATTAAAATTACGATAATGCAACCAACCCTTTTGATATTGGCAGCCGGCATGGCATCGAGATATGGCAGTATGAAACAGATACAGGGCTTTGGACCCAGTGGAGAAACGATCATGGATTATAGTATTTATGATGCTATGCGGGCCGGGTTTACAAAGGTAGTGTTCATTATCCGGAAGGATTTTGCCGACAACTTCAAGAACATTATGGAGCCCAAGTTAAAGGGGAAGATCGCTACTGACTATGTATACCAGGATATGAACTCTTTTACGGGTGACTATACCGTTCCTGCTGACAGGACCAAGCCCTGGGGAACTGCCCATGCAGTCCTTTGTGCGAAGGATGCTGTGAAAGAACCGTTTGCCGTCATCAATGCAGATGATTTCTATGGACGGGATGCTTTTGAGAAAGCCTATGCTTTCCTGACAAAACAGGTGAATGAGAAATTGTATTGTATCATTGGTTACGAACTGGCCAAGACGCTTTCCGATAATGGAACTGTCAGCCGGGGTGTCTGCCAGGTGGATGCAAACGGCAACCTGGTCTCTATCGCCGAGCGGACCAAGATCTACCAGGACGGGGACAAGATCACCTATGAAGAAGGGGATAAAAAGTTTGAAGTGCCTTTTGATTCAAAAGTATCGATGAATTTCTGGGGCTTCGATCCTTCTGTATTTGCTTATACACAAAAGATCTTTGCGGAGTTCCTGCAGGAGCAGGGGACCAATCCAAAGGCCGAGTTCTTTATTCCCATTATTGGCGACAAGCTGATCAAGGAAGGAAAGGGGAATATAAAAGTCATTCCTACATCGGCTCAATGGTTCGGGGTTACGTATAAAGAGGATGCGCCGGGTGTGCAGGCCAGTCTGAATGCGCTGATCGAAAAAGGAGAATATCCGTCGAATTTGTGGAAATAAATAAAAAGGCCCGTCAATGACGGGCCCGATATAACTTAAAAAAGCCAGTATTAATACTGGCTTTTTTATTAGTTGCTTTTTACGATAAAGATGCAGTCTTCTATGCGTTTGATCTGCTGTTTCCGGTCGAGCCCTTTGATAGAGGAGTTCTGGGGCAGATGCAGCCGGCTAAGGGTGCTATCCGATTTTAGCAGCGTACTATCAGATTTCATAGCATCAATAGCGCGGAAGATGTTTTTGGATCTTACGGCAAAGACGACCCCCTGTGCGTTCTGCTGACTGGAGCTGACGATACCGATGACCTCTCCATCATTGTTGAGGACAGGCGTACCGCTGTTACCGGGGTTGGCTGCGATGGTTATCTGACAGGCCAGGGTATCACCCTGAAAGCCCGTTTTTGCGCTCATATACCCTTTGTTATAAACGATCTCATCGCGTGGGTAGCCAAGGGTGAATAATTCTTCGCCAAGTTCGGTACCAGACTTATTGATGCTGTAAGGCAAACTGGAAAACGCGTGAAAGGAAGTATCTTCTATTTTCAGCAGGGCCAGGTCTGCCTGGCGATCGAGATGGATGATACGGGCATCATAAACACCGAGATTATTCTGGACCTCGACCTGGGTCGCATTTTTTACAACGTGGGCATTGGTTACCAAATAACCTTTCCCATCGATAAGAAAACCAGTCCCGCCGTGCTCAAACGTCGTGGGTGATGCAACGGTGGAATTGATCTTATTGGTCAGATTATTGACCTTGGCATCGGTCTTTTGTATCTCACGGTACAATAGATCGACATGCTCATTGCTGACCTTGGGAGATATGGCAGAAATAAGGCCGCTGATCGCCAGGGCGGTAATACCGGCGATGGATGCGGCGACTCCAATGACACGCTTGTATTTGTTCCACAAGGTGATGACCTTGGCCGGACGGGTATCATCGATCTGACCGTCCTGCATCAGCTGCTGGTGGACATCCTTTAGCTGTGACCTAAGGCTGTCTATCTGGCCGTATTGGGTGAATTTGTGCAGAAAAAGGGTGTGTTCGACCACCAATTGGTCGACGTCGGGGTTAGTGGCCCGGATATGCTCGAAAAACACTTTTTCCTCGGGGAGCATCTCTCCGCGGATATAGCGTTCAACGGCATCTAATAGGGCAGTGTCCTGCATTGTTAGCTTTTATTTTTTGTCTGACTGAATATTTTTTTCAACCGCATCAGGCACTTATACTTTTGATTCTTGGCATTGTCCGCATTGGTATACCCAAAATCGCCTGCTATTTCGACCATATTCTTTTTTTCCAGGTAATAGGCCTTTAAAAGGCTGCGGCAGGGCTCCCCCAGATTATTGAGGGCCTGCTCCATTACCAGGAAATCCTGATTGAGCTGTTCATGTTTCTCCAGCTCTTCTTCTACGGGTACCGTTTCGCCCAGGCTTTCCACTTCGGGGGATATCCTTTGCATCTGGTTCAACCGCTTGAGCCATAGACGGCGGCATACGGAATAGAGGTAGGTCTTGAGCTGACAATTCAATTCAAAGGAGCCGGATCTGACCTTTTCATAGAGTACGATCATGGCTTCCTGGAAAATGTCTCTTGCATCGTCGGGGTAGCCGCTATTATTAAGGACCAGGGACTGCACCATATTATAATGCTGCTTATAAATGGTTTCGATGGCCTTCCTATCATTCAATGCCAGTCCTTCGAGTAATTTCTGTTCGGTGATCTCTGTCCTCACGCTAATTGCTGTATTTAATACCCAAATTAAAGATTCGTAACCCAAATGAAGTGTAAAAATATAAAAAAAGCGGGCCTGTTATTGCTGAATAGCGTTTTATGCATTAGTATAAAAAATATGCAAAAATCATTGATTTAACCGGGTTACTTTTTTCCTGGTCGGGGTATTAATCCCGAAACCATTCAATTAACGCAAAAACAATCACAAATGAAAAAGTTCCTGGTCGTATTAGCAATTGGCGCATTTGCAGCATGTAACAACAGCGGTGGCTCTGAAGCTCCTAAGGATTCTACTGTTGTTAAGGATTCTGTTACCAAGATGACTTCAGATTCTACTTCCAAGATGTCTGACACAGCTTCTAAGATGATGGCTGACACAACTAAGAAGGACACTACAACCAAGAAATAAGCTTTTTTTATATAGCTTTTGAGGCCGGACCGCTGATGGGAGTTCCCAGAAGCTGGTCCGGTCTTTTTTTACGCCATAGCCGGTGATGACCGGCGCGGCGTCAATTTTTGCTTTTCCGGGGTGCCGTATTGGGTAAAAAGATGCTTAGCAGACCCAGCAGGGGCAGAAAGGCGCAGAGATGGAAGACGTACCTGATGCTGGTATGGTCGGCAAGCTTGCCGAGGACGGCGGCGCCGATGCCCCCCATGCCGAAGGCAAGGCCAAAGAATAACCCGGAGATCAACCCTACTTTCCCGGGCACCAGTTCCTGGGCATATACCAGGATGGCCGAAAATGCGGACGCCAGTATCACCCCGATACATACCGACAGGACGCCTGTCCAGAAGAGGTTGGCGTAGGGGAGAAGGAGGGTGAAGGGGGCTACCCCAAGTATCGAGAACCAGATCACATATTTTCTGCCGATGCGGTCGCCGATGGGGCCGCCTATAAGGGTCCCCGCTGCCACTGCAAAGAGGAAGAGGAAGAGCAGCATTTGGGAATTCTGAACGGATACATGGAATTTATCCATCACGAAAAAGGTATAATAGCTGCTCATGGAGGCCATGTAAAAGTATTTGGAAAAGATCAGGACCAGGAGGATGATCAGGGCAATGGCCACATGCTTTTTGGGTGGCGCGGATGGCGCGTCCGGGAACCTGGTCTTTTTCGGCCGACCGGGCAGATTCTTTTTGTACCAGCCTCCTGTCTGAAGCAGAACGCCGATAGCCAGCAATGCCAGGAGGCCGAACCAGATGATCCTGGACTGGCCATAGGGGGCGATGATCTTTGCGGCAAGTAAAGGGCCAAGGGAAGCGCCGGCGTTGCCGCCCAACTGGAAAATGGATTGTGCCAGGCCTCTGCGGCCGCCGGATGCGAGATAGGCTATGCGGGATGCTTCGGGGTGAAAGACAGAGGACCCGACACCGACCAGGGCTACGGCCAGCAGTACGAGGGGAAAACTGGCAGCCTGCGACAGGAGCACAAGGCCTGCGAGGGTAAAGCACATGCCGGCCGCGAGGGAATAGGGTTGCGGTCTTTTGTCCGTATACAAACCTACGAAAGGCTGGAGGAGGGAGGCGGTTAGCTGGAAGCAAAAGGAGATAAGTCCCAACTGTCCAAAGTCAAGGCGAAGCGAGGTCTTCAAAATGGGGTAGCTGGCGGTGATGAGGGACTGCATGGTGTCATTCAGCAAGTGCGAAAAGCTTATCGCCAGCAGTATGGAAAAGACTGTTTTTTGGACTGTAAGGCCGGCCAGGGCGGAGGTGGTTGCGGAAGATGTGGATGTGGACATGAAGCAATAAATTTTTTATCTGATCATCTGATGTTAAATGATTGAGGCACTTGGCTCATATGGGGCCGGTGATCCTGGCGGCGTAGATCCAGGCTTTTTTTGCATCCTGTTCAACGATGCTTTGCAGCAGGGCCTCGTGTAATTGCTGCGTACCGAGAAAGGTATCAGCGGTCAGGTGCACTTCGTGGAAGTGCCGGCTTACCTGGGCGGAAAAGGTCCGGTAAAGGTCGGCAAGAATATCGTTACAGGAAGCGACGGCTATCGCTGAAGAGGTGTTCGTTTATTCATCGTATCATCTGATGACTTCAAAATTAGGAAAAATAGTCAGGGGCAAAAATTATTTATATTACTTCCTTACGCCATGCCCGTATTCATAATACAGCGTGTGGAAGATGCTGGAGACATAGGCTTCGCCTTTTGACAACTGCTCGTAAGCGCGCTGGATCTCCTGTATGGATTCATATTTGTGGACATAGGCGTCGATGCCTGTAGCGGACATTTTTTCGATGATAGTGGGATCGTAGGCGCTGGAATAGATCATGATCAGGGGCTGGCCAAATCTTTTGCGCAATTCGGTGACCGCCTGCTGGAGGTTTGCCGAATAATTGTCTTGCAGGGATCCCGTGATGACGAGGTCAAATATGGTATTGGCCCACATTTTTGCAGAGAGGGCGGTGAATATATTCTCGGAATACTCTACCCGGGTGTTGGGGTTGACCATTCGGAATACTTCCTGAAAAGCAAGGGGAATAAGCGGTAAATCATCGATGACGAGGATCCTGTCCAGTGGCGTGACCTTGTGGTTTGATACAGAGGGCATGATTTTAATGAGGTATAGCTTAAATACGGAAAATGTTGCAAGGGTCGCGACACTTACAAATATATTGAAATTACCTAAGATGACTATTAATTCTTTGCCGGTAAGGGTACTAAAACGGGGTATAGGAGCACTAGCCGGAGAACCGATAGGAATAGTAAAGCGTATCGAATATGGAAGAGATATATGTATCTCCTGCTGATAGATGGTTGTAGGCTTTTCTTATCTCTTCGGCCGTCTCGTGTTTATGGATGCAGGCGTCGATGATCCCTTCGGCTGTTTTGGCGATGAGTTCAGGATCGTACAGGTCGGTGTAAACCATGATCCGGCTTCCGCCAAATCGTTGTTTCAATCCGCCGGCATGTGTCAGGAGGCTAAGGGAGGACTTTTCTTCATCCGAGCCAAGGATGATCAGCTGAAAATTTTTGTTCTCATACTCCCGGGACGAAAGGGCTCTGAAAACGCTGTCCGTGTATTCCACCCGGATGGCGGGATGTATGGAGCGGAATACTTCCTGTAGTCCGACCGAGATAAGGGGGATCTCGTCGATAACCAGGATACTAATCAGATTGGGCACTTGCATATGCATAGATGTTAGAAAGGGACGGATCGATCAATCTACAAATTTCCGATAAATTATGCTAACAACAGGTATGTGTTTCCATGTATATTTATTTTGTCGATATTTGCGCTTCAATCAATAAATTATTTCCATGCGCATTGCGATAAACGGGATGGGGCGTATCGGCCGGCTTTTGACCAGGAGGCTCTTTGACCTGGATGGGGTCGAGCTTGTTGCCGTCAATGATATCATGGACACGGATAACCTGGCTTATTTGCTGCGATATGATTCCATATATGGGACCCTGCCATTTCCGGTGGTACATGCGGACAGGCATTTTTCGGTGCAGGACCGGAAATTCCGGGTCTTCCGGCAGGAAGATCCTTCAAAGCTTCCCTGGAAGGAGCTGGGAGTCGACATCGTGCTGGAGTGTTCGGGGCGTTTTTCCAGCGGAGAAGGGGCGCTGCTTCACCAGTCTGCCGGAGCGAAAAAGGTATTGCTGTCTACGACGGGCACGCCGGATGTACCGCTGCTGATCTATGGCTTTAACCAGCATCAGCTGTCTGCTGCGAGCAGCATCATATCGCCCGGCGGTTGTATGACCAATTGTTCGACCCATATACTCTACCTGCTCAATCAGGTCGGGATCGAATCGGCACAGGTCAATATTCTCCATTCCTATACATCGAGACAGGAACTGGTGGACGCTCCGCACAAACAATTTCGCCGGGGCAGGGCGGCAGCGGAATCCATTATCCCCGTCGAGATAGACCTTGCCGCTTCGCTGGAAAGGTTGCTTCCTGTCCTCAAGGATCGAATCGGGACGGTCTCGACAAGGGTTCCCGTCGCAAATGGCGCGATGGCGGATTTTACCGTACAGCTAAAGACCGGGGCTTCTGCAGGGGAGATCAACGCCCTTTTCAGCACTGCGGCAAAACAGGAATACAAAGGCGTTCTCGATTATACGGAAGAGCCGCTGGTCTCTCTCGATATAAAGGGTAATACACATAGCTGTGTCATAGATGGCACGCTGACATCCGTTGTGGGACGTCAGGTTAAGGTCATCGCCTGGTTCGATAACGAGTATGGGTATACGAGCAGGATGATCGACTGGCTTTTTTACTGGAAGAAATTTATCTAACAAATAACCATTATGACCCTATTGCGCCGCCGGCTGGCTTCTATCGACGCCTTCAGAGCTATTACCATGCTGCTGATGGTGTTTGTCAACGACCTCATCCTGAATGAGCGTGTTCCGGCCTGGCTGGAGCATGCCGAAGAGGGGCAGGACCGGCTGGGCCTGGCGGACACGGTGTTTCCCGCCTTTCTTTTTATCGTGGGTCTTTCCATACCGCTGGCCATACGGCAGGGGCATGAAAGGGGAATGTCGCGCAGGGATACGTTCTGGCATATTTTGCGTCGGGGGGTTGCGCTGCTCATCATGGGTGTCTTTATCGTCAATTACGAAGAATACACCAAGGGGCCTGCGCTGATATCCGTGTGGTGGTGGATGCTGCTGATGACGATAGCGTTCTTTTTTGTCTGGCTGGTTTATCCCGCGAACTGGGCGGTGGGCCGGAAAACGCTTTTCCGGAGTTTTGGGATCATTGCCCTGATAATTCTGGCGAGGGGGGAACAGCGGAACACCCGACCTGGATGAAGACACACTGGTATGGCATATTGGGGCTTATCGGCTGGGTGTACCTGGTCTGCGCGCTGCTGTATTTTTATATCGGGGACCGGCTGCAGGTACTTGGAGTATGCTTTCTTCTCTTTTTGGGTGTGTCCATCGCCTGGAATATGGGCTCTCTCAAGGCGACAATGCATTCGCTGCCTCATTTCTGGTTCCTGGACAGCGGCGGTCTCTGTGCGTTTGCGATCGCAGGGATCATGGTTACGGTCTATTACAGGCGCGCAACGGGTAACGCCAGGGTTATGCAAAATCTTTTCAGGCTGCTCATATGGGTCCCTTTTCTGCTGGCAGCCGGGTTTGTGCTGCGTCCCATCGGGGGTATTGCAAAGCTGGATGTGACGCCTTCATGGATCCTGATCTGTACCGCGATAAGCATAGCTGCTTTTGTACTACTTGCAGTTGTCGTCGACATCCGGGGCCGGGAGAACTGGTATCGCCTGATCAAGCCCGCTGGTACTATTACACTGACCTGTTATCTGCTGCCCTATATTCATTTTGCCGTTCTCCATATACTGGGTGAGCAGGCCCGGCTTCCGCTGTTTATGCGGTCGGGTGGTATCGGGGTGCTTAAATCCTTTGTTTTTGCATTCCTGATCGTTTTGCTGACGGGCGTGCTGGAAAGAAAAAAGATCAGGCTTTCCGTTTAACGGGTAGTAAAAGAGGCCGCCAGCTTTTCGTCGCGCGAATGACTGCCGAGCACTAATTTATATTCTCCTTTATACAGCTTCCATTTGCCGGTAGCAAGATCCCATTTTTGCAGCTCGCTTACCGGTATTGAAAGAGACAGCAACCTGCTATTATGTGCCGGTATGCTGATGCGCCGGAATGCTTTTAATTCTTTCAGGGGCATCCTTTCCCCTGTTGGATATTCGATATAAGCCTGTACCACTTCATCTGCATTCATATCTCCTTTATTGGTTACCGTTGCCGAAAAGGCAACGGAATCCTTTACAGTGTATATTTTTTTGGGCTGCGACTGCCAGGTATAATCAAAAGACGCATAACTAAGACCATAACCAAAGGGGTATTGAACAGGGCCGTTGTAGTACCGGTAGGTCCTTCCTTTCATTCCATAGTCCTTATAATCCGGAAGGTCACCCAGGCTGCGGTAAAAGGTCACGGGCAGATGACCCGAAGGCGAAACTTTTCCAAAAATGATATCGGCCAGCGCATTGCCCCCCTGTTCGCCGGGATACCAGGCCAGCAGGATAGCATCCGCATAAGGCTCTACAGTGGACAGATCGACAGCGCTGCCGGCGGTGATGACGAGGATGAGCGGTTTCTTTCCGATGCTTTTGCGCAGCGCTTTCAGGAAGGCGATGTGGGCAGCTGGAAGACTGAGGTCGGTCCGATCGCCGCCATGTGCAGCCAAAAAGGCATCTCCTTCTTCTCCTTCCATTACAGGGGTAAGGCCAAGCACGGCGACGGTAACATCGCAGTTGGAGGCTGCCCAGGTGCCGCCAAAATGCACGGTATCCTTGTAGTCACACCCCTGGTCGTATTCGATGTGGACGCCGGGCCCTGCCGCTGCGGTAAGTCCTTCCACGAAGGTCACCATACGGGATGATACGCCATGATAGTTGCCGGACAGCGCGTCAAAAGAGAAGGAATTGGGGCCTACGATCATGAGCGAATTGAGCGTCTTAAGGGGCAGGGTCTTGTTCTCATTCTTTAGCAACACCATGCTTTGGGTAGCCATGGCTCTGGCGAGGGCGATGTGGCCGGCATTATGCACGCTGTCGGCGCCATAGCTGCTGAATGGAACGAGGGCCTTGTCATCGAAGAAGCCCAGCTTTATTTGCGTGCGGAGCAGGGCGGCGAGGGCGGAATCCACGTCCTGTCTGGTAAGAAGCCCTGCATTGACGGCTTTCAGGACATCGTCCTGGAGGACATTGGAGCAATCGAGATCCACTCCGGCTTTGATCGCTGCGGCGGCCGTTTCAACGGGGCCGGGGAGGGCTTTGTGACGTAGAAAGATGTCGTCGAGCGCTCCGCAGTCTGTCACCACATGGCCGTTGAAGTGCCATTCTTCCCGCAGGATCCTGTGCAGGAGAGTAGGGCCCGAGCAGCATGGCTCGCTGTTGACCCTGTTATATGCACACATGATCGATTCCACCCCGGAGTCGACCAGTCGTTTAAAAGCATACAGGTAGGTCTCGCGAAGGTCTTTTTCGTCTACAATGGCATCGAAGGTATGTCTGTTGGACTCGGGTCCGCTGTGTACTGCAAAGTGTTTGGCGCAGGCGGATGCCTTGAGATAGCGTGGATCATCTCCCTGTAACCCTCTTATAAAGGCCGAACCCATTGTCGCAGTGAGGAAAGGATCTTCGCCATATGTCTCCTGGCCGCGTCCCCAGCGGGGGTCGCGGAAGATATTGATATTAGGGGACCAAAACGTAAGGCCCATATATTGTTCTCTTCTGCCGGCGGCGGTGGACAGGTTGTATTTTGCCCGGGCTTCTGTGGAAATGGCGCCGGAGGACTGTTTGAGCAACGGGTCGTCAAAGGTGGCGGCCATACCGATGGCTTGCGGGAAGATGGTTGCTTCTCCTGCTCTTGCTACGCCGTGCAGGGCTTCGTTCCACCAATTGTATGCGGGAATGGAGAGGCGATCGACGGCTTTGCTGCGATAGCCCAGCAAAGAAACCTTTTCTTCCAGCGTAAGACGGGAGAGCAGGTCTTTTACTCTTGCAGCTTCGGGCTGGGAAGCGTCGCGAAAGGCGAGGGGTTGGGCTGATGCCGGAATAGAAAGGATCAGGATGACCAGGCCGTGTATTGAGCGGAGGCGCATAGTGGTTATTGTTTAGATATCCATTTGTTATTCGAAGGGTCTGCGTCTACAAAAATACCGCCATTTATTTCTACCGACTGGATTGTTTTTCCGGTGGCGGGGGACATTCGTATCGTGATATTCTTCTGGTCTTTACCCCAGACGGCAGGTGTCTGATGGCTTAGATCGGAAGAACCATCGGAATAGTGAATGATCAGATCGAAGGGCATCACAAAACCGCCGATGTTCCGGATGGAAACGTTATTCCCTTCTACCTTATCGATGGCTATATCCAGGTAATTGTTGGTGAAGAACCAGTTATTCCAGAACCAGTTGAGGTCCTGTTTTGCCGCGTCATCAAAGGAATAGAAGAAGTCCCAGGGAATGGGGTGTTTGCCATGCCATCTGTCCATATAGGTGTGCAGGCATTTTTTGAACAGCTCGTCACCGAGCAGGTCTTTCATGGCGAGGTAACCGAGTGAAGCTTTCCCATAGGCGTTGTTGCCATACGCCAATCCGCCTTTCAGGGCGTCTGCCGGTGTAATGATGGGGAGGTCTTCGGCTTCCGAGGGATCGTAGGTATAATAATTGATCCGGAAATCCTTATACGCTGCTTCGGCCTTTTCATTTCCCAGATCGGAGCGGCCTATCAGGAACTCCAATGTGGTGGCCCAGCCTTCATCCATAAAACCATAACGGGATTCGTTGATGCCCATGTAGAAGGGAAACCAGCTGTGAGCTATTTCATGTTCTGCTACGAAGCGGGAGAAGATGGGATCGTCTGTCGTGTTGTCATTGACCATCATGGGATATTCCATATCGGCAAACCCCTGGAAGACGGTGGTTTTTGAAAAGGGGTAAGGAACGCCCGGCCAGTTATTGGAAAGCCAGTCCAGCGCGTGACGACCGAATTCTACCATCTGATGAAAATCCTTTGCGGTGTCGTTGTAGGCGGACTGTACGCTGGCGCGTCTGCCGGTAGACTTATCGACGACAACACTGGAAGCATCCCATGCAAAATGGTCGCTGATGCCAACGGTCACGTCGCTGATGTCACCGGCCTTCCATGTCCAGGTATTGACCGGCTTTTGTGCGGTCACTTTTCCCTGGCTGATCTCAGCCGGGCCTGCAATGCGTACGATGGCGTCGTTCTTTAGCGTGGCTGTGAACTTGCGGGCATAAGAGGATTCGAGCACTTCCGACGGGTTTTGGAGGTCCCCTGTCGCCCAGACGATGTAATTTTTCGGAACACTAACGTTGAGCGTATAGTCGTTGAAATCATTATAGAATTCCATTACATCCGTAAAGTCCATCCGGTCAAAACCGTTGTAGTCGTCATAAACGGCTACCCTGGGATAGAAATAGGCCAAAAAATATGTGGTGGAATCGATCATTCCTTCCCGGTTGCTTTTCAGGGAGATGGGGTAATGCCAGTCGAAGTCGAGCAGAACGGAGTCATGTGGCGCAAGAGGCCTGGTCAACCTGACATTCTTCCAGGTGCCGTCCTGGTCAGTCGTCCGCCATGTTTTGGCCGTACCGTTCTCTGCATATTTGTCGATGGTGACCCCTGCGTTGAGATAGTCCGGCTCTTCAGAGTTCAACCGGATCACGCCTGGTTTGTGAATATTGGTGGCAAGCCGGATCACGATGACCTTTAATGTATCGGGGCTATTGTTGATATAGGTGATCTTTTCTGTTCCGCGGATAGTCCTGTCAGGAGGGGCTGCGCTGATGCTTATTATATAGTGACCTCTGTTCTGCCAGTAGTTGGCCCCGGGGCGGCCATCCAGTGAGCGGGTGCCTTTTTTATAGGCCAGCTTTACGTTTCTGGGAGTATAAAGTGGTTGGGCAGTAAGGGCTTCGAAACAGGACAGGGAGGCTAACAGGATGAAAAGATATCTTACCATAAAAGCGCAATTGTTTTATGGATGGAAGATAGTAATAAACAGCAATACAGTCCTCTCCAAGAGTATAAACAGTCGTTTTGAATGG
>Ga0310811_10000541_pt1 | contig 48248 bp, 33 predicted proteins | sample YCmetagenome_FD_207642 | JGI IMG/M metagenome (GOLD analysis project Ga0310811, IMG submission 207642) | Soil microbial communities from experimental microcosm in Duke University, North Carolina, United States - YC | ecosystem: Engineered > Artificial ecosystem > Soil microcosm > Unclassified ...
AAATAGAGCACCAGCCCCAGCGGCAGCGCGAAGCAAAAGCTGATCAACGCGAACTTTCGCGGAAAGGTCAGCAGGTTCAATAGGCGTATCGCAGGCGAAAACCACGCCTGCGCTGTCCGGCTCCTTGCCATGGAGAAACAGAGTAAATCGGCCGCCTTCTCCAGACAAGCGCGCATCCTTGCTTTTGGCTCCCCGAAATGACCACTTCCCCTGACCCCGGAGGCCCTGTAGCTTTGGGCAGGAAATTTCCCCCATGTCGGCCCCCACTGCCGTTGGCTTCTATCTCAATCCCCGTTGGAACCGAAATGTCGGCTATTCCATGGCTCTTGGGGCATCCTCGGCGGCTGCGATCACCGGCCGGCGACTGATCATCGCGGAGCAGGAGGACGCCCTCGAGGATCTTCCCCTGGCCGGGTTGCTGTTTTTCGACATGACGGGCGACGGCGATGCGCTGGCCCGCCGTATGATCGCGCGCGGTGTCCCCGTGGTGAGTCTGGCCCGTCCCGTGGACGACTCCATCCCCACCGTTCTGCTGGACAATCAGCTCGGCAGCCGCCGGCTCACCGAGACGCTCCTCGCCATGGGCCATCGGGAGATCGCGTTTCTCGGCGGCGTCGAGGACTACTGGGAGAATCACCTGCGGCTGACCGGTGTGCGCGAGGTCCTGGCCTCGGCGAATCTCGAGCTGCCCCGGGAGCGCATCTTCCACGTCGGCGGCTGGGAGCTTCCCGATGCCGTGCGCTGGGGGGAGCGTATCGCGATCGAGGGGCATGGCATCACGGCCTTGGTCTGCGCGAACGACCGCATCGCCCAGGGAGCGATCATGGGCATCCGTCAGGCCGGCCTCCGTGTGCCGGAGGACATCTCCGTCGTGGGATTCGATAATTTCGCGTTCCGCAATGACTTCGATCCGGAATTCAGCGATCCGCCGCTGACCACGCTCGTCTATCCCGGCTTCGAGATCGGCTGCCGTGCCTTCCAGTGGCTCTTCGAGGGCGGGACCGAGCCCGTGCTGCACGTGCCGCCGCCGGTGATCCTGCGAAAATCCGTCTGCCTCCGTGAGGGAGGCCGTGAGCCATCCGTCTCTGCCTTGGACTATGTGATCAGTCCTCCGATGTTCGAGATCCTCGGCGGCCGTCATCCCGCGCGGCTTTCCATCGCGGAGCTGGGTGGAGAGATTTTTTACGACGCCCTCGGCAGTGGGCACCCGTTGGAGCAGCTCTTTGCCGATTACCGGGAGGTCATCTACCGCGGCCTGAATGAGATGTTTGGCTTCTACCTTCTGCGGAAGTCCGCGGCCCTTCTCCAGGAGCTCTCGCCGCCCGCGGACGACCCTGGGCGTCGCCGGCTGGCCGCCGAGACCATGGGCCAGGTCATCGCGAAAAGCCGCGTCTGGCACTACCGGGATTTTCACAGCGCGCTCCAAAATCGCGTCAACGGCGCCTTGTTGAAGTGGCACCGGAAATTGTCCGACATTTTCGATTTCAAGGATGTCGTCGCCGTCGCGGATGAGATTCGCCGGACGCTTGGCATCCGGGGCATTCAGCTCGACGGTCGCGGGCTCGCCGGTGGCGGCATGTATTCCGCGGTGTCGTTGCAGCCCATGTCCCGGCGGCTGGATATCAGCCTGCAGGGCGGCGCGCTCGATTCCCTGCTTTTCCACGACGGCTTCCATGGCCATGCCGTCCTGCGGCGGAAGCTCAACGCCGGCGCTCCCGACGAGGTGACGCTCGAGGTCGACTTCAACGAGGCTCGCTCGGAGGATTGCGAACGTCTCGCCCAGGAGTTCGAGAGCCTTCTGCTCAATGCCCGCCTGAACAGCCAGCTCCGGGATCACGCGCTCGCCCTGGAGGCGCGCAACGACGAGCTCGTCCTCGCTCGCGCCCGGGCGGAGGAGGCCCGCCTCGTGGCGGAACAGGCCTCGAAGGTGAAGGGCGAGTTCCTCGCCAACATGAGCCATGAGATTCGCACCCCGATGAATGGCATCCTCGGCATGGCGGAGCTCACGCTCGATACCGACCTCACCGCGCAGCAGCAGGAATATCTGAATCTCATCAAGTCCTCGACCTTCGCCCTGCTCACGATCATCAACGACATCCTCGATTTCTCGAAGATCGAGTCGGGCCGGTTCCATCTCGAGGAGATCCCATTTTCGCTCCGGGACACGTTCGACGATACCATCCGCGCCCTCGGCATCCAGGCGGCGGAAAAAGGCCTGGAGCTCATCTACGACGTCCGCCCGGACGTGCCGGATTCATTCCAGGGTGACCCGGGGCGGCTGCGCCAGATCCTGAACAACCTCGTCGGCAACGCCATCAAGTTCACTCCGGAGGGTGAGATCGTCGTGCGCGTCGAGGCGGCGCATCCGATCGCGAGGGACCATTGTTCGTTGCGTATCGAAGTTCGCGACACGGGCATCGGCATCGCCGTGGAAAAGCTCGATGTCATCTTCGAGTCCTTCCGCCAGGCGGACAATTCCACCTCCCGGGTCTATGGCGGCACTGGTCTCGGCCTCGCGATCAGCGCCCGCCTCGTCGAGCAGATGGGCGGCAGCCTGTCGGTCGAGAGCGAGCTGGGGCGTGGCAGCACCTTTCATTTCGTCCTGAAGCTGCCGCTGGCGCCGCAGACCGTCACCCGCCATCAGGATCTCGATCCCTCCGCCCTCGTCGGCCAGACCGCGCTCGTCATCGATGATAATGCCCTCAACCTCGAGATTTTCCGCGAGACGCTAGAGGCCTGGGGCGTCGACGCCACTCTCGCCGCCGAGGCCCGGTCGGGCCTGGAGATGCTCCGCTTTGCGAAGCAGGACGGCCGTCCTTATGACTTCGTCCTGCTCGACGTCGTCATGCCGGGGATGGATGGATTCGAGGTGGCGCGAACGATCACCGCCGAGAAGCTGTGCGAGCGCACCGCCCTCGTCATGCTGTCCTCCGCCTTCCGGGGGAACGAGTTCGATGGCGCGAAGGACGATTGCCAGATCTTTCTCACCAAGCCCGTCACCCGCAACGAGCTCCTCCGCGCGATCCATTCCGCCCTGCGGTTGCGGGTCGAGCCCGCCGATCGGCCCAGGCCATCGTCCACTGCCGGACGGCTCCTGCGCATCCTTCTCGCCGAGGACAATCACGTCAGCGCCCTGGTTGCGTCCAGGTTGCTCCAGCAGCGTGGCCATGAGGTTGTGATCGCGCAGAACGGCCGCGAGGCGGTCAGCCTGTTTCGGACCGGCGGTTTCGATCTCGTGTTGATGGATATGCACATGCCGGAGATGGATGGCGACACTGCCGCGCGCGAGATCCGCCGTCTCGAGCAGGACCTCGGCACCCGGATCCCCATTATCGCGCAGACGGCGAATGCGATGATGGAAGTCGAGCAGGCCTGCCTCGCCGCGGGCATGGATGCCTATGTCTCCAAGCCCATCGTGCGGGAGAAATTCATCGCCGTGGTCGAGTCTTTTGCCCCGGCGGTTTGAATCGATCGCGCTCATGTTCAGGGATTTCCCTGATCTGAAAGCCTTTGACGTGGCAGGCCCCCTGGAAATCATTCGACACCACTCATGCGTCTCTCCTCAGCGATCGCGCCTGTGCGATGGACGATCGCACTGGGCCTTGTCCTTCTCAGCGCCTGCGAAAAGCGCGCTGAGAAAGCTCCCGTCATTCCACCCGCCCCGGTCGACGTGGCCACCGTGGAGCAGAAGGACATGCCGGTCGAGCTCCACGCCATCGGGGCGGTCGAGCCCATCGCCAGCGTGCAGCTCAAGGCCAAGGTCTCCGGCGAGATCACGAAGGTGTTCTTTTCGGACGGCGCCTACGTGAAGGCGGGGCAGGTCCTCTTCACGATCGACCCGCGCACGTTCGACGTCGCCCTCCAGCGCGCTCAGGCCGATCTTACGCAGGCCCAGACCGAGGCCCAGAATGCCCAGGCCCAGGTCGACCGCTATACCAAGCTGACCAACCAGGGCGTCTCGTCGAAGGAGCAGTTCGCCCAGTACCAGACGACCGCCACCTCGCAAAAAGCCATCCTCGCCGCCCGGCAGGCCGACGTCGACCAGGCGAAGCTTTCCCTGGATTGGGCCACGGTTCGCGCGCCGATCAGCGGGCGCGCCGGCGCGGCGTTGATCAAGGCCGGCAACATCGTGCAGGCGAATACCGACATCCTCACCCTGATCAATCAGACCCAGCCGATCTACGTGACCTTTTCCGTGCCCGAGAACCAGCTCGCCTCCGTGCGGCAATGGCTCGGCAAGGGGCAGGTGCCCGTCGTGGCCAAGGACCCCGATAGCGGCAAGCCCCTCGGTTCCGGCACGCTCGATTTCGTGGACAATGCCGTCGACCGCCAGTCCGGCATGATCACCATGAAGGCGACCTTCCCGAACCAGGACGAGAGCCTGTGGCCGGGTCAGTTCGTCGATGTCGCCGTCACGCTCACCGATGAGCCGGATGCCATCGTCGTGCCGATGACCGCGGTCATGGAAGGTCAGAATGGCTCCCAGGTCTTTGTGGTGAAAGACGGCGTTGCCAGCCTGCAAAAGGTCGAGGTCGAGCGTACGGTCGGCAGTCACGCCGTCATTCGGTCCGGCGTGCAGGTTGGCCAGGTCGTGGTTTCGAGCGGCCAGCTGCGCGTCGTGAATGGGGGCAAGGTCGTGGTCTCCGGGTCCGGCACCGCCGCCAAGCCCAAGGCCGGCCCATGAGCCTGACCGATCCTTTTGTCCGGCGGCCGATCATGACGACGCTCGTCATGCTGGCCATCCTCGGTTTCGGCGTGCTCGCCTACGACCGTCTCCCGGTCAGTGATCTCCCGAACGTCGATTTCCCGACCATCACCGTCACGGCGAACCTGCCCGGCGCGAATCCCGAGACGATGGCCTCGTCGGTCGCGACCCCGCTCGAGAAGCAGTTCTCCACCATCGCCGGTATCGAGTCCATGACCTCGTCGAGTTCCCTCGGCGCGACCACGGTCACCCTCCAGTTCGCGCTCACGCGGAATATCGATGCCGCCTCCCAGGACGTCCAGACCGCCATCTCCACCGCCGTGCGGTCCCTGCCGACCGACATGCCGACGCCGCCGACCTTTCGCAAGGTCAACCCCGCGGAGCAGCCCATCCTGATCCTGGCCGCGACCTCCGAGTCGCTGCCGCTCAGCAAGGTCGACGAGTATGCCGAGACGCTCGTCGGGCAGCGTCTCTCGACGATCAGCGGCGTGGCCGAGGTCGACGTCTGGGGCGCGCAGAAATTCGCCGTCCGCGTGCAGGTCGATCCGCGCGAGCTCGCCACCCGTGGCATCGGCATCGACGAGATCGAGTCCGCGGTGCGCGATGCGAATACGAATCAGTCCACCGGTACGCTCGACTCCGGCTCGAAGACCCGCACCATCGAGGCCTCCGGCCAGCTCCAGCGCGCGGAGGATTTCCGCAAAGTGATCGTGGCCTATCGCAACGGCGCGCCCATCCGCCTCGAGCAGCTCGCCAAGGTCGTCAACAGCGTCGAGGACGACAAGAGCCTAGGCTGGTTCAATGGCCGGAGCGGCATCGTCCTCGCCGTCCAGCGGCAGCCCGGGGCGAATACCGTGGAGGTCATCGACAACATCCTGAAGCTGCTGCCCTCCCTCCGCGCCCAGATGCCCGGCGGCATGGAGCTCGACATCCTCTACGACCGCTCGACCTCGATCCGGCAGTCGCTGCACGACGTCAAGTTCACCCTCACGCTCGCCATCGTCCTCGTGGTGCTGGTCATCTTCCTCTTTCTGCGCAGCCTCCGGGCGACCCTCATCCCCAGCGCCGCCATTCCGCTCTCCATCATCGGCACTTTTGGCGTGATGTACCTCCTCGGGTTCAGCGTGAACAATTTCTCCCTCCTCGCGCTCACCCTCGCCGTCGGCTTCGTCGTGGATGACGCCATCGTCGTGCTCGAGAATATCGTGCGCCACGTCGAGATGGGCGAGACCCCGTGGGAGGCCGCGCTCAACGGCGGCCGGGAAATCGGATTCACCATCCTGTCGATGACGATCTCGCTCGCCGCCGTTTTCATTCCCGTGCTGTTCATGGGCGGCATCCTCGGCCGCCTCCTGAACGAGTTTGCCGTCACGATCGCCGTCGCCATCCTCGTCTCCGGTTTCGTCTCGCTGTCGCTCACCCCGATGCTCTGCAGCCGCTTCCTGCGCCACGGCGTCAGCCATGGACGGCTCTACAACGCCTCCGAGCGCATCTTCGACGGAGCGCTGGCCTTCTACGAGCGCACCCTGCGCGTCGCGATGCGCCATCACCTGCTCGTCACGGGCGTCGCCCTCGTTATGGCTGTGGCTACGGCGTGGCTGTTCGTCCAGGCCCCGAAGGGGTTTTTGCCGAATGAGGATGCGAGCCGGGTGATGATCGCCACCGAGGCCGAGCAGGGCATCGCCTTCGACAAGATGGTCGAGCTGCAGCAGCGGGCCGCGGCGATCGTGGGGAAGAATCCGGCGGTCGAGTCGTTCATGTCCCGCATCGGTGGCGGCTCCGCGAACAACGGTCGGCTCATCGTCACCTTGAAGCCCCGCAGCGAGCGCGCCTCGGTGGACGATGTCGTGCGGCAATTCCGGCGCGATCTCTCCGGCATCGCCGGCCTCAAGGTTTATCCGCAAAATCCGCCGACCATCCGCATCGGCGGCGCACAGACCAAAAGCCTCTACCAGTTTACCCTCTTCGGTCCCGATCTCCACGCGCTCTATGCCGCGTCCGAGCGGGTACAGGCGCGCATGGATAAGATTCCGGGTATCGTCGACGTCACCACCGACCTCCAGGTCACCAGCCCGCAGGTCCTCGTCGATATCAATCGCGACAAGGCCTCCACCCTCGGCGTCTCCGCCGCGCAGATCGAGTCCGCGCTCGGCAGCGCCTACGGCGCCCGGCAGATCTCCACCATCTATACCTCGACCGACCAGTATCACGTCATCCTCGAGGCGCAGGATCGCTTCAAGCGCGAGTCGCCCGATCTCTCCCGGCTCTATGTCCGCTCCGCCTCCACCGGGCGGCTCGTGGCGCTCGATGCCGTTGCCCGGATCAGCCAGAACGTCGGCCCGCTCACCGTCCAGCATCTCGGCCAGCTCCCCGCCGTTACCCTCTCTTTCGACCTCGCCGCCGGGGTTTCGCTCAGCGAGGTCGTGCCGGAGATCCAGCGCGCGGCTGCGGAGGAGATCGACGCCAGCATCAGCACCCAGTTCCAGGGCACCGCGCAGGCCTTCCAGGCCTCGCTGGGGAATCTTGGCTTCCTCCTGCTCATGGCTGTCCTGGTCATCTATCTCGTGCTCGGCATTCTCTACGAGAGCTTCGTTCACCCGCTGACCATTCTCTCGGGTCTACCCTCCGCGGGCTTCGGGGCGCTGCTCACCCTCTGGCTCTTCGGCGTGGAGCTGAATGTCTACGGTTTCGTCGGTCTGCTCATGCTCATCGGCATCGTGAAGAAAAACGCGATCATGATGATCGACTGTGCGCTCGACGCCCAGCGCCGCGAGAATCGCCCTCCCGCGGAGGCCATCTTCCAGGCCTGCCTCATCCGCTTCCGCCCGATCATGATGACCACCTTCGCGGCCATGATGGGGTCGCTGCCCATCGCGCTCGCCTTCGGTCAGGGCGGCGAGGCCCGCCAGCCGTTGGGACTTGTCGTGGTTGGAGGTCTCGTCGCCTCCCAGCTCGTCACGCTCTACCTCACCCCGGTGATCTACCTCTATTTCGAGAAATTGCAGGCCCGTCTGACCCGCCGTGGAGGTTCGAAATCCGCGCCTCCGGCCGTCTCCGTGCCCGCCTGAGCGCGAAAACCGCATCGACGCCGGGCCGAATCGAGCCGATATTCCCCCGCATGATTCGTCACGCGATTCCCGTTTGCGTCGCCCTTGGCATCATTGCGACTGCGCAGGCCGGGAAAATTCAATCCGCTCCTCCCGAGGCGGAGGCCACGCCCACCGTTTCGAAGAAGCTCCCGGACAAGCTCGAGAATTTGCCCAAGCCCGAGGAGCCACCCGCGCCTCCGGCGCCCAAGCGGACTCCGGACGAAATCATCGCCACCTTTTTCGACTCATTGAAGGCCGACCATGTCGACGCTGCCTACGACACGCTCAAGGCCGAGTTCGCCATGGCCGATCGCGGTGACGACGAGGCGAAAGGCATGCGCGCCCAGACTCAGAAGGCGCTCGATGCCTACGGTCCCGTTCTTGGCTACGAGCTCGTGAAGGAGGAAAAGCTCGGCACCCATCTCATGCGCCGCACCTATCTGCTCGCGGGTGAGGTTCTCCCCCTGCGCTGGAAGTTCTATTTCTACAAGCCGGCCGACCGCTGGGCGCTCATCGACCTCCGGATCGACGACGCCATTGCCGATTGGTTCGAGGAGCCCGCCAAACCCGCCAAATGACGGACCCTGCGGTCGCCGCCCTATGACCGCGCTGGCCTCGGTCCCGAAGTTCCTGCAGTTCGTGCGCTTCTCGCACACGATCTTCGCCATGCCCTTTGCCCTGGGTGCGATGTTCGTCGCCGCCCATGGCCTCCCTTCCGGTCGCATTGTCCTGCTCATCGTGCTGGCCATGATCTTCGCCCGCACCGCCGCCATGACCTTCAACCGTCTCGCGGATTGGAAGATCGATCAGCGCAACCCCCGCACCGAGGGCCGCCATCGGCTCATCCCCCGGAGCACGGCCATGGTCGGGTGCGTCATTGCGTCCGTCGGATTCATCGCCACGAGCTGGGCCATTAATCCGTTGTGCTTCGCCCTTTCGCCCGCCGCGCTGGCGATCGCTTTCTTTTACTCGTTCACGAAGCGATTCACGCACGCCGCGCAGTTCTTCCTGGGGCTGGCTCTTGCGGTCGCTCCCGTCGGCGCGTGGCTCGCGGTCACCGGCAGCTTCGCGTCGCCACCCCTCATTCTCGCGCTCGCCGTCGTTCTCTGGCTGGCCGGCTTCGACACCATCTACGCGACCCAGGACTACGAGATCGACCGGCGCGAGGGGTTGAAATCCATGGTCGTCTGGCTCGGCATCCCCGGCGCCCTGCGCGCTGCCCAGCTCCTGCACGCGGGTACTTGGATCACCCTCGCCGCCTTCGGCTGGAGCGCCGGGCTCGGGCTTGTCTACTGGCTGGGGTTGGTCCCCATCCTCGGTTTGCTCATCTACGAGCACCGCACCGCGAAGTCGCTGAACGTGAACGCGATCAATGCCGCGTTTTTCAACGCCAATGCCTGGATCGGCGTCATTTTCGTGCTGACCACCTTTATCGATCGCACTCTTGCCTGACGCCCAGCCCAAACGCCGCCGCCGCTGGCTTCGCCGCATTCTCGCCGCGATGTTCTTCGCGGTGCTCGCCGTCATCGTCGCCGGCGTCCTGGCCGTGCAGCATCTGGATTGGATTGCGAAGTGGTCGATCCATCGGGTTTTTCCCGGCGTGAAGGTCGAGCTCGGCTCGCTGCGCGTCGTCTCCGCCTCGCGGTTGGAGGTGCATCAGTTCATCCTCAGGTCGTCGAAGACGAAGGAGCTTCTACTCACCCTGGAGGGCGGCACCGTGGTCTTCAGCTTTGGCGACATCTGGCGCCTGCGCCTCGACGAGGTGGAGCTTCAGAGGCCGAATCTGGTCGTCTCCCCGGACCTCGGCGAGGCGCTGGGGGTGAAGCCCGCGGTGGCGGCCGCCACCACCGCCAGCGGCGGCGGTTCCGGTTCTTCGAGTGGTTTGCTGGGCTGGGGGATCGACCGTGTTTTGATCACCGGCGGCCATCTGCGCCTCACGAAATTTGGAGAGCAGTCCCCCACGGTCGATATGGATATTTCGACCGACCTGCGGGACTTCGGTGTCGGTGGCGCCACGGGGAGGATCGAGCATGAGCTGCGGATCGAGAAAATCGCGGCCACCGATTCCCGGGACCGGGAGTTCCTCAAGATCGGCGCTGCGGATATCCGGTTCACCACCGAGGAGCTTTTCAACGGAAACAAGATCCGCTCCGCACGCATCGGCAAGGGCTCGCTCACCGTGTCCCCGAGCTTGATGGATTCCTTTCAGCCGGGCCCGGCCTCCACGGCTTCCCAGGCCGGCCCCGCCGCCTCCCCTGGGCCTGCGCCGGCGGCTTCCGCTCCCTCCGGCTGGTCCATCGGCTCCCTTCAGCTCGATGGCGTGCACGCTACGATCCTTGATGCGCCGGGGGTGATCGGGAAGGTGGAGTTTCACATCGCGGCCACCCTGCAGAATCTCGGCGCCGTCGGGTCGCCTCTTGCGGACGCCATGCAGAGCGTGGTCGTGACCGACCTGTGGGTGTCGACCGATGCGGAGCCGAAGGTCGCCCTGCTTTCCGCGGACGAAGCCGCGGTGAAATTCACCACCTCTGGCCTCGCGCAGCGGCGCATCGAGGAGCTGACCCTGGAGGAGCCGGATATCGACTTCGCCCCCGCGATGGTCGCCGTCCCAAACTCCGGATCGGCGAAAACCGCCGCGCCCGCGACCCCTGCCGCCTCTGGCCCGGCGCCGACCTGGCTCATCGCTCACGCGTCGTGTGATTACGGCACCCTGCGGATGCGAGGGCTCCAGAATGGCGCGGTCGATCTGACTGCCCGTCTGGCGTTTGACCTGACGAACCTTGGAACGCTTGGTGATGCGGCTAAGATCGTGCAGGAGCTCACGGTCTGGGATGTGCAGGCCAGCAGCGGACGTGCGAAGGCCTTCATCTCCCTGGATGTCGCCCGAGTGCGATTCACCACTTCGGGTCTGCTCGATCAGCAACGCATCGAGTCCGTGAAAATCGACGGCGGCCGCGTGTTGGTCGGCCAGGCTCTGCAAAAACTACTCGCGCCCGCACCCGCGGCAACGCCTGTGCCGCCGCCCGCCGCATCCACGGCGTCGGGCCAGCCGGCCACCCCGGGGAGCAGCCCTGGCTGGTCGATTGGATCGCTCGATATTTCCGGAGTTCGCACCCGCATCGAGGACCGGCGTCCCGGCGTTCCGGATCTCCGCTTCACGTTGAACACCACGTTGAGCAACGTCAGTGCGGGCAGCCTCACCGATCAGCTGCTCGGCGATGTGCAGACCGTGGAGCTGGCCAATATCGACCTCCGGTCCCCCCTCAACCCCGCGGCGAAGATCCTCTCCTTCCGCAGCGTCTTCGTGCGTTTCACCCTGCGGGATCTCGCCCGCAAGCATCTGCGCGAGATCGTCATCCTTCGCCCCAATATTTTCCTCAGCCAGGATCTCTTCGTCTACATGGAGCGGGCGTCCGCGCCTGCGGCCGCCTCCGGATCGCAGTCGTCCGCCCCCGCCTCTGCACCGGTGCCTGCTCCGGCCGGCCCCGATTGGTCGGTCGATCATCTCGAGGTCAAGTTTGGTCGTCTCGTCATTGGCAGCGGTGGTCAGGCGGATGTCGGTCTGCCCCTGGAGTTCGAGACCAAGGCCGACAATCTCGCCCTCGACAACCTCGCCGCCCTTCAGCTCCAGACCGTGCTCCGGGTGAAGAAGCAGAGCCGTGATTTCCCCGACTATCAGCTCGCGATCGAGGATGCCGAGGGCGACCTGCGCTTCGCCTATCCCCCGGAAAAAGGGGAGAAGAACCTCGTGCAGAAGCTGGAGATCGCCGGCATCCGCTGGCGCCAGTACCGCGCGAAGAAAACCTGGGTCGCGGTTACGTTCGACGCCCGCGGGATCAATGGCGAATTTGGCGGCGAAGCTTACAACGGCTACCTCAACGGCGGTTTCAGCTTCTTCTTCGAAAACGATTCCCCGTGGGTCGGCTGGGTTGCCGGCACCAAGGTGGATACTCAGATGCTCACCGGCATCATGGCTCCGGAGAATTTCCGCATGACGGGTCCGCTCAGCTTCGAGATGCAGCTCGATGCCTTCCGCAAGGAGATCGATCGCGTGCGGGGCGTCTTCCACCTCACCGAACCGGGGCACCTCAAGATCGGAAAGCTCGACGACCTGCTCGCGAATATTCCGTCGAATTGGACCGCGATCAAAAGCAGCAGCACCCGTATCGCGCTTGAGACCCTGCGCGATTTCGACTACACAGCCGCGTCGGGAGATCTCTGGTTTGTCCAATCCCAGGGAATCCTCAATCTCGACTTGAGCGGACCGAACGGCTCGCGAAAGTTCGAGGTGGCCCTCCACGACGACCACGAAACCCAGAACAAATGGCAGCAAGGAAAACTCGGCAAAGAATAGGCGCCGCTCTCGCGGTGGCCCTCCTTGCGTCTGTGGTCGGGTGCCAGACGCCTTCGATCAATCTTGCGACGAACCAGCCCATCAAGGTGGACATCGCGATGCGGCTCGACGTCTACCAGCACAACGGCGGCACCGGGGACGCCGCGGCGAAAACCACCGCGGCCTCCACCACTGCCAAAGGGGCGAATGCCGAGGAGCGCCGCAAGAACCGGCAGGCGGATATCCAGACTTTCAAGAACTCCCGGCTGGTCGGCGAGGGGCACGATGGCCTCCTCGTCGTGCTCGAGGAGACGGCCGGCAGCGATGGCGACTACGTGCGCGCCACCGTTTCTGCCGAGAATTCCGATCGCATGTCACAAATGAAGGCCCAGGCGGAAAAAGAAAAGCGCTCGCTGGTGGACATCCAGAAAGAGACGGCCACGCTGTGGGTCAATCGCTCCTTCAAGGGCGAGTGGATTCAAACTCAGGGAACCGACGGAAGTTATCGATGGGTTCAAAAACAAGGATAGTAATCACGACATTCGCAGGTCTGGCGTTGGCGGGAACGGCTCTGGCGGAGTCGAAACCCGGCGCGCTCGAGCTCAGCTACCGCAGTGCGATCGAGCGCTCGCTGGCCAAGAATTTCCAGATCCAGGTCGAGAAGTATAACCCGAAGATCGCCGTTGCGAAGACGACGAGTGCCGCCGGGCAATTCGATCCCGTGATCGGCGCGTCCATCACCTACGACGAGAACCGCCGCTCCCTTCGCTCGTTGGATTCGTCCGACGACGGCACGGCCAACAGCAGCGACAGTGGCGATTTTGCCAGCTCCAGCGGCGTCGAGGGTCAGGCGACCGTCTCCGGGCTCACGCCCTGGGGCCTCACCTACAGCGTCGGTCCGTCGCTGACCCGCAGCACGAATTCCCAATCCGGCGTCGACGAGGTTTACAATGCCTTCCTCGGCGGCTCGATCACCCAGCCCCTCTTGAAAGGCTTCGGCACGGATGTGAACCTCGCGCAGATCCGTATCGCCCGGGCCGATCAGGCCATCTCCGTCTGGGGGCTGCGCCAGCGCGTCATGGATGTCGTGACCGACACGATCAACGTCTACAACGACCTGTATTTCGCGATCGAAAATCTCGAGGTGGAGCGCCGCTCGTTGAACCTCGCGAAGCAGACCCTGCACGACAACCAGCGCCGCGCCGAGATCGGCGTCATGTCGCCGCTCGACATCGTCCAGGCGCAGGCCGACGAGGCCGATCGGGAGGGTCGGGTCATCACCGCGGAGCGCACCGTCGCGGATACGAAGAACTTCCTCAAGCAGCTCGTCACCGACCAGGTGGAGTCCGTGCTCGAGACCGATGTCGCCATCACGCCGCCGCCATTTGATCTCCAGTTCAGGACCGACGAGGAGAACGACCTCAAGCGTGTCTTCGATCTTCGTCCGGATTACCGCCAGGCCCTGCTCGATATCCAGAAGCGGAACATCAACGTCGTTTTCACTCGTAACCAGACCTACCCGCAGCTCGATCTGGTCGCCAGCCTCGGGCTGAACGGGATCGATACGAATGCCGCGAGCAGCATTGCCCGCATCGGCAAGCCCAGCGAGATCGCCGGCACGGTCGGCGGCGTGTTCAGCCTGCCGGTCCCGAATCGCACCGCCCGGGGAAATCTCGAGGTCGCCAATCTCGAGGTCGCCCGGCAGCTCGTCGCCCTCAAGCAGCTCGAGCAGACCATCTACGTCACGGTCGACAACGCCGCCGGACAGATCTCCACCACTCGCAAGCTGATCGACGTCTCGCGGGCCGCGCGGGAATACGCCGCGCGCACGCTCGAGGCGGCGCAGGCCCGATTGACCTCCGGCACCGCGACCACCTTCGAGGTCCTCCAGTTCCAGCGCGATCTCGCGACCGCGGAGACCAACGAAGTCCGCGCCCTGACCGCTCACCAAAAAGCCATCGCCGCCTACGCCCTCGTCACTGGCACCACCCTCGAGCGCAACCGCATCAAGCTCGATTGAGTCATCGCGGAATGACGAAAAGGCGCGAAGTCAAAGTGGCGAAGCCATCGGTTAGATGGTAGGGACGGCGCTCCGTCGTCGTCCGACTCTAGATAGAGAGTTCAGTCACCCCAAGTTGGCCTTCGCATCCGAAGGCCCTACTCATACCGCAGCGCCTGAATCGGATCGAGCCGCGAAGCTTGCACCGCCGGATAGATCCCCGAAAGAATTCCCGCCGCCGTGGCAAAGCCGATGCTCAGGGCGATACTGCCGCTGGAAATGATCGGTTCCGTATCCCCCGGGGCAATGATCCCGATGAGCTGAACGAGTCCGAACCCCACGACCACGCCGAGCAGTCCGCCCATGATCGCGATCGATACGCTTTCGATGATGATCTGTAGGAAAATATCCCGCGCCCGGGCTCCGACCGCGCGGCGGATGCCGATCTCACGAATGCGCTCCGTGATGCTGGCGAGCATGATGTTCGCGATCCCGATGCCGCCCACGATCAGACTGATGATCGCGATCAATCCACCGCTCATCCGCGTGGAGCGCATGCGCTGTTCCATCTGGTCGAACCAATCCTCGCGCGTGTTGAAGCCGAAGTCATCCACACCCCGGTGCGTGACGGTCAGCGCGGCCCGCATTTGCGCCAGCGCCTGCTCGAAATTCTTGATGTCTCCCACCCGGGCGATCAGCTCGTTGAGCGGCACGGTCTCCGCCGAGTTCTCCGGGAACTTCCCGCTCTGGAATTCATAGAAGAGGGTTGTGAAGGGAATGTTGACCGCCTCGTTCTTTCCTCGAAACGGGTCCCAATTCCGCTGCTGGCCGCCGCGCTTCGCCCGGCGCGCATTGGCGGCGGCCACCTGCCCGCGTTCGCGAGCCAGCTTCTCGCTCTCCCGTTCGTAGCGGGTGAAAACCCCCACGACCTGAAAGGGAGAGTCGCCGATGTAGATGGTCTTCATCAGCACCTGTTCGGGAGGCACACCGGGGAAAAGCGTGGAGGCGATCGTGTCGCCGATCACCGCGCAGCGCTGGCCCCGGTCGTTGTCGAGCGGCGTGATATAGCGCCCGACCTGCAGGACATAGTGGGCGATTTCCATGTAGTCCGGCCAGACCCCGACGACATTCGCCCGCATCGTCTCGGATCCGCTCGTGACCGGCAGGCCCTGCTGGATCGCCGGCGAGACGTGCGAGATGAACGGGGCGGACTGCTTGATCGCCTCGGCATCCTGGGTGGTGCGGCCGGGTGAAAGATCCCAGAAATTCTGGAGGTCGTTCGAGATTTCCTTCGGCTGGATCTCGATCTTCTCGAGCCCGCCCATCTGCTCCATGAAAACACGCATTCCCGCTTCCATGCCATTGGTAAGCGCCATGGTCGCGATCAGGCTGCCCACGCCCAGCACGATACCGAGCATGGAGAGAAAGCTGCGAAACTTGTGCGAGAAAATCTCGCGCAGTCCGGTCTCGAGGCTGATGAAAAGATTCATGGTTAACGAGTGGCCGGGGCGGCCGGGGTCGTGCCGGCGGGGCGGGTGTCGGCGCTTTGCCCGGTCGTGCCGATGGCCGAGACGGTATAGTAGGTTGGCACGCCGGCCGTCAGCGAGCGGTCCTTGTATTGAGGATCCTTCACGGTCACCCCTCCGGTGAAGGGCCCGGCTATGGAGGCGGATCGCTTCACATTGTAGCCGGAGGCGCCGGGCGAGGGGGCCCATTTCAGCGACGCGGTGGTGCCGTTCTCCATCACGACCTGGAGCCCTGCCGGAGTTGCGGGGAGCGGTTCGGGGGCGATGCTCGATGGCGCGGTCGCCGGGCTTTCACCGCCGCTGCCGACTGCGGCGACCGTGTAGTAGTAGGTCTTTCCTTGCACCAATCCGCTGTCCGAGATGCTGGTGCCGGCGACCAGTACGCTGTCGTTGTAGGGGCCGGTCTTCGAGGTGGAGCGGCGGATCCGGTAACGCTGGGCGCCGAGCGAGGGCGACCAGCTCAGGAAAAATTTGCCGCCGCCGGCGCGAATGGACAGGTTTGTCGGTGTCGCCGGGACGCCCACCGGAATAAGGTCGAAGGTCTCCCAGCCTCCGATGCCGGTCCGCTCGGCGCGGAGAGGGGATTTGCCGGCGTCCTCGGCGCTGACGTATTTTTTGGTCGCTTCGGATTTCAGCCCGATCCCGCCATTTTCTCCGGCGGTATCGAGGGTGAAAAGCGCGTCCGGCTTCACGGAGGATTCGTTCGCGATCAATGGCTTGCCGGTTTCGGAGACGGCCACATATTTCCCGGAACTCAGCGAGCGCAGGGCGAACTTCTCCTTGCCCTGGTCGACCTTGGCGAAAAGCTCGTCGGCGCCCGCGTTCTTTTGGTCGGCGATCATCGGCGCGTCGCCGCGTGCGCTGACATACAGGTCATTGATGCGGGCCTTAAGCGCGAAGATGGCGAGACCGGGTTGCGGTGTCGTCCCCGCCGGCGCCGATGGAGGGCTCTCCCCGCCGGGATTGACCGCGGTCAGCGTGTAGTAGAACGGTTTTCCATTCGGGAGGCTCGTGTTGACGTAGCTCGTTCCCGTGATGATCGGGCCCTTTAGATAAGGGCCGCCGGGCGCATTCGCCCGTTTCAGTACGTAGCTGTCGACCATGGGCGCGCGATCCCACGTCAGGCCGATCTGGCCGTTTCCGGGGATGGCGGTCAGTCCGGTTGGCGCCGCGGGGGCGGAGGTCGGAACGATTTCCAGGTAGTTGAGCCGTGTGTTCCCGCCGTCCGTGCCGCCATGCGTCACGGTCAGCTTTCCGTCGGTCACCTGGACCGCCTTCGTGGCGTTTTCGAACTGATTCGGCTTCAGCTTGGCCGCGTCCCAGAAAGTCACTCCCTCGATCGCGAGCGAGGCGGTGGTATCGTCATTCGCATCCCCTACGGAGGCTTTCACCTGGTAGGTGCCATTGGGGACGTCGACTTCCCAGGTGCTGTCGGGAGTGACCGTGGCGACGGTGGTGAGGAGGCGATCCTGGTTCGAGCCTTTACGCTCGCGGGTTTCCGCGGGCTTGTCTTTCCACCCGTAGGTCAGGCCCCAATCCCGTTCTCCATAGACCTCTCCCCCGTCCACGAAATACCCGGAAACCGGCGCCGAGGCCTTCGGCTGGAAGTTGACGAAGATGCTTGCGGCGCCCGGAGTCTGGACGGTGGTCTCGTTGCTGGCCGCGGACTCGGTATCCGCGGCGTTGAAGGCTTTCAGGCGGTAGCCGTAGGTCACGCCCCGCAGCACGTTCCCGTCCACGAAGCTGGTCACGCCAGGTTTATCGGCGCGTCCGATTTCGCAGTACACTCCGTCCGCGCCGAGCTTGCGCTCGATTTTCACTCCGGCTCTTCCGACCGCGGGCATCTTCCAGCTCAGGGTGATTTTCCCTGGCTCGGGTTTGGCGGAGAGCTCCGTTGGTGCGGCCGGGGCGGGAGCTGGCGTGGCGGCGAGAGCGGCGGAGCTCGTGCCGAGGCCGCGCGCGTTCTCGGCGGCGACCGAGTAATAATACGTCGCGCCATTCAGGGCGGTGAGGTCCGTGAACGTCGAGTCCAGCGGCATGGCCAGGGTCTCGAACGGACCCGTGCGGGTGCGGGCGCGCTGAACGCGGTAATTCGTGGCCCCTGTCGTGGCGATCCAGGAGAGCGCGACATTGCCGTCTCCCGACACGGCCTGCAGGCCCATCGGAGCGGCTGGCAGATCATCGCTGCGGAAGCCCTCGAGCTTGCGGCTGAAGGTCGAGGTTCCGGCCGCGGCCCAGGCATAGTTTTCTCCGACCGCGATGTGGTCGAACTTTCCGACGACCTGCTCCCAATCGCCGATGCCCGAGGCGCTCCGGCGAAAGACTGCCCCTGCGGCGTTGATTCCCCAGACTTCGTCCGAGCCGAGGCTCAACTGGGTCAGGCCGTGCGGGTTTGGCACTTCGATCCAGGTGCTCTTCGCGTCGTCCAGAAAACGCCGGTAGATTTTGCTGCCGCGCAGACCCCAGGCGAACGTATCGCCGATCCACACTTTGTCGAGCTGGCCGTCGGTCTCGGCCCAGTCGCCTTCGCCATCTTCGCGGCGGTGAAAGATCTTTCCGGCGGCATTGACTGCCCAGACCTCATGTTCACCGACATCGAGCTGGGTCATCCCGCCGCCCGCTTCGTTCCATCCGAACTGCGAGTTGGCCGCTCCGGGGTTGGCCAGCTTGGCGGTGTACACTTTGCCGTCCTTGCCGATGGCCCACGCGTGCGACTTTCCAACCGACAGACAGGTGAAGGGCTGGTCGGACTTGATCGGCAGCCACTCCTCGGAACTGCCGGAGATCCGCTGCGCCCAGCCCTGGCCCTTCGCATCCAGCGCCCAGACGTCCCAGAATCCCGCGTCGAGTTGCGTGAGCTTCTCGGGTGCGGCCGCCTTTTGCTCCCACGGCTGGAGATTGTGCAGCGGGCGGAAGACATCGAGATCGGTCGGCGAGTACCACTGGCGGCGGAACGTGCCTCCGAGATTCCCGGTCGGTTTGATCTTGTGATAGTCGTCGCAGCCTTCCGCTTCGAACATCAGCGACTCGGTGGCGGGATCCGCGAACTCCCGCATCACCCCGATATGCTGGTTCGGGTACGCCCACTCGCTGAGCTTGGCGCTGCGGGCGATCCCGTTGCCCTCGGAAATATTGGTGAAGCCTTCTTCTTCGATGAAACGGGCTCCTTTCTTCCGCGCCTCGTCGAGCGCACCCCAGAACATCGAGTTTCCCTTCGCGTCGAGGCGGGGCATGTGGGATTCTTTGCTGCCGGCTGCATCTCCACCTGGCGTGCCCGTGTTTGTCTTCGGGTCCCAGTCGTTCATAAAGACCGTGTCGATGCGCCGCCGGCTTCCGCTGGAGGCCGTGCCGAAGGTCGCCCCTCGCAGACTGCTCATCTCGACGAGCGGGCCGTTCCACGTGACCCACGGCGCCTGACCCCACGCCTGTTTCTTGGCCTCGGCGTCCACCCAGTCGTTGTTTGGCACCACGAACATCGGATCGAGTCCAAATCTCGCTTTCAGCCGATCGCGGATGCCCGCGAGAAACACCCCCATCTTGCCGTCCTGCACGATGCCGTCGGGGTTCGGATGGTAGATGCTGATGATGCAGCGGCCCGGCGTGGGCTCGTAAACGATGCCGCGTGCGGCTTCGAACCACGGCCCGAGCCAGTACTGCATGACGTAGTTTAGGAATGCCTCGTCGCCCCAGCCGGGATTATAGCCGTAACGCTCCGCGAAGGCTTTGGCGATGCCGCCATTCTCCCAGAGCATGCCGATCCGCAGCCACGAGGCGGCCTGGGGATTCCGGGCGATCGCTTCCGCCAGCTTTTTCAGCCAGCGGCCTTCATAGGCGCCACCGCCGGGCTGGTAGTCGCGGTCCTGCAGGCCATTCGTGAAGTCGGTCGTCTCGCGGCAGTGAAAGACCGGCACCGTCGCCCGGGCGGTCATGAGCTCGTCGACGAGCACATCCCAGTAGCGATCCGTGCGGCGATCGTAGTCACGATACATCGGCACCGAGTACCAGGTGCTGAGCTGCTCGTCGGTGTAGGGACGGCCTTTTTCGTCCTTCTCCGGCACATCGAGGAGCGAGGAGCCCACGTCGTAGGTTTTCGTCTTGTGCTCGAAGCCGACGATCGGGGCCAGCATCATCGCGTTCGCGGGCGGCCGGACCATCACCGTGTCCGATGGCTTTACCACCGGTGAGCTGTCGGCGTCCTTGCGCAGCATGAACCAGTCGAGCGAGATGCCGGCGCTTTGGAACGAGATGCGCAGGTCATGGTAGCCGACGGCGAGTTGCTTTGAGCCCAGATGTACGAGGCCAAAGGCATCCGGCCGGGTCGTCACCGGCACGGCCACCCCGGGCTTCACCACGGCCCCGTCGATCTCGAGCTGCAACGTGGCTCCGGGAGTCGTGGCTCCGGCGCGGGCCGTGAATCGATAGGCGCCATTGGCGAGCCAGACATGCTTGTACTCGATCCACTCGCCGGGTGCCGTATTGCCCACATACCAGCCGCCACCGCGTCCCGACTGGACGGCGGCCAGAGACAAAGCTGCGGCAACGAGAGCGAGGGAACGGCGGGGAATCATAAGAAATCTCAGTGCCCGGAGACGCTGCCTTCCAGGCGCGGATCATACTCCCGACGCACCCGGCCGTCGCGAATCTCGATCACCCGGTGCGTCACCGCGGCCACGTCGGGATCGTGTGTCACCAGCACCACCGTGCGGCCGCTTTGATGGAGCTCGTTGAACATGTGCAGGATCAGCTCGCCCGTGTGACTGTCCAGGTTGCCGGTCGGCTCGTCCCCGAAGATCACTTTCGGATCGTTGACGAGGGCTCGGGCGATGGCCACGCGCTGGCACTGGCCGCCGCTGAGCTGGGTCGGCCGGTTTTTCATTCTTTCTCCGAGACCGACCTGACGTACGACTGCCTCCGCTTTTTCGCGTCGGACGCGGGACCCGATGCCGCTGTAGATCAGGGGGACCTCGACATTCTCCACCACGTTCAGGCGGGGCAGGAGGTTGAAGGATTGGAAGACAAAGCCGATCTCGCGATTGCGCACCTGCGAGAGCTGGTCGGAGGTCGCATGGCTGAGATCGTGCCCGCAGATTTGCATCGAGCCGGAGGTGGGTGTGTCGAGGCAGCCCAGCAGGTGCATCAGCGTCGATTTTCCGCTGCCGCTGGGGCCGATGATCGCCACGAACTCACCTTCGTCGATGCGCAGGTTAATTCCGTCCAGTGCCCGGATCTCCTGCCCGCCGAGGGTGTAATATTTTCGTACGTCTTCGAGGAGAACGAGAGCCACTTTTGGGGGGGAAAGAAGTGGAGCCTAGGAGGGATTCGAGATCTGCTGGGCGGTCGGCTCGACGAGCAGGACTTCCTCGCCTTCCTTGAGGCCGCTCAGGATCTGGGCATAGCTCATGTTCGTCAGGCCCACGGTCACCTTGCGGCGCTCGGCGAGATTGCCCTTCCGGACGAAAACGACTCGGTCGGTGTCCTGCTTGAAGACGGCCCCGATCGGCACGCTGATCGCGCCCTTCGCATCACCCACGGGTGCGGTCATGCTCACGGACATCCCTGGCTTGAGGGTGCCGTTGTTCTCTTCGATGAGCGCGTGCACCTCGAAGCCCTTGATGTTGTTCACGACCGTGGCGAGCGGTGCGACGAATTCGATCTTCGCCTTCACCGTATGCGCGTCGTCGCCCTGCATGTTCACGAAGACGTCCTGGTCCGCGGAGAGTTTGCCAACGTCCATCTGGTTGACGTTGGTCTCGATCAGCAATTGGGAGAGATCGGCAAACGTCATCAGCGTCGTGCCGGAGTTCACGCTCGCCGCGGCCGTGACGACCAGTCCCTCGGTCACCGCGATATTGAGGACCGTCCCGTCGTAGGGAGCGATGATGCGGGTCTTGCTGAGCTTGTCCTTCACCGACTGGAGCTGGCTCATCGCCTTGTCGAGGGCGTTCTTCGAGATCAGCAGGTCGGCATGGAGATTGGCGTAGACTTCCTTGCTGATGAGCTTCTCGTCGAATAGCGCCTTGGCGCGATCGTAGTTGCCCTGGTTTTTGTCCACTTCGATCTGCGCGCCATCGATCGTGGTCTCGGCGGAATGTTTTTCGGTGAGAAGATCCGTGTCATCAATGACGGCCAGCAAGTCGCCTTTTTTCACCCGCTGCCCGACCGTGACCGCGATCTCCTTCACCTTGCCACCGACTTCGGGCTTCACGTCCTGCTCGGAGGCGGCTTTGACCTCTCCGGAGAGCAGCAGCTTCGACTCCAGGTCGCGCTTCTCGGCTTTCGTGAGCTGGCTCGCGGGGATTTCCGCGTTCTCGGCGGCATTCTTGCTCTCCGTGAGGACAAACCATGCACCTCCACCCGCGGCCACGAGGACCACGAGGAGGAATATGAGGATGGAACCTTTTTTCTTCCCTGCCATAACCCTTAGCTCTCCTCGACCAGAATGGCGCAGGATGCGGTGTAGCCGTGCACGCAGTTGCGTCCGGCGATCGGACCGATCTCACCGTTGCAGAAAAAGCCGGCCGAGGCATGCAGGCCCAGGATGTCCTCGAGCATGCCCGCGTCGTGGCCGTTCTTGCCAAAAAATCCCGAACCCCGGCCGGTGCAGCAGAACAGCAGCGAACCGACGATGGGGCTCTTGTTCTCCGCGGCGGCGTGGCGCAGCACGCGGCGCAAATCCGCATGCGCCACCTGGCGATCCCGGAGCTGATATTGCACGGTTTGTCCCACCCGCGGGATGCCGGCGATGACCACCGCCCCGGAGTCCGGGTCGGCGCCGATGATGTTGCGAATCAGGAAATGCCCCGGCCGGAAGTCCTCGACGTATTCCGTGCTCGCGATCCCGGCGAAGAGGTTGCCCTGCGCGTGCGAGCGCTCCGTCTCGGAGAGGGTTTGAAAGGCGGATTCGAGCGCCTGATACGCCGGCCGCGAGCCGAGCGAGAAAATGATGTTGTCCTCCGCCTTCGTCACCGGAAGCGGTTCCCCAATCGGCTTGCAGCCCTGGCTGACCGCGGGCTGCAGGCGCAGGGAACCGCTCAATCCCACCAGTACTCCGCCATCGATCAGGCGGCCGTTGTGAAAGACGCCGATGCTCTCGGCCTCGCGCCCGCCGCTCGCCAGGCCCCCGACCGTGGGGATGCCGGGAAAGGCGGCGTTCCAGTCGTTCAGCCAGTCGTCCACTCCGAAGCCGAACGGGTTCGTCAGGGCGATCCAGCCCGTCGCGGCGGGAAATTGCCGCTTCCAGAAGGCCGCGCCGTCTGCGCTCTCGACCAGGGAGTTTGGAAGCTCGTGAACCGATACTTGGGACGGGCCCGTTTGCAGGGCGAAAATGGAGAAGCCGCTGCCACTCTCCCGCTCGATGGCATTGGAGGTCAGGCCGCTGCCCGTGCAGCCGACGACCTCCAGCACATGGCCGTCCACGCGGATCGTGTCCACGAAGTCGTCGAGATGCGCCAGATAGTCCGACGTGACGAAGGCAAAAGCGACATTGGCCGGCCCATTCAGGCCTGCGCGAAGTTGCTGCGCGACGGCACGCACGGCGGATTCCTCGTAAGGACCCTCATGCGATACGGATACGGACTGGCTCGGCATGAATCAGATATTCCTGCGCCAGCCGCCGCTGTCAACCATTCGGCCCTAAGTTTAAGCCGCGGTAGCCGCTTTCAGAACCTTGAGTGCTTTGCGGGGATCACTGACCCGCATGATCAGCAGGCCCTTTTTCGCCGAGGGCTGGGAGGCGAGGTAGGCATACTCGATGTTGATCTTTTTCTCCGCCAGGACCTTGGCGATCCGCGATAGCATGCCGGGCTTGTTCTCGTTCTCGATCATCAGGACCTCACTCTCGATGGCCAGGGTGCCATGCGCCTCGAAGATGTGGAGCGCCCGCCGGGTATCGCTCACCACCAGCCGGACTACGGCGTGATCCACCGTGTCCGCGATGCTCAGGCCATAGATATTGATCCGGGCCTCTGCGAGGGCGTCGCAGACCGCGGCGAGAGTCCCGGGCTTGTTGTGGAGAAAAAGCGCGAGCTGCTCGACAATCTTCATGGCGGAAAGTGCCGATCCTATCCGCCAATTCTTCGTGAAGCAGTATTAAAAATCGTGGGTCTCGCCGATTTTCAGAAGATGAAGGCGCTTGCCGGCTTTGGTGAACGCGGCTTTGGCGGCTTCGTGATCGATGGAGATGGGTGGCCAGGTGTCGAAATGAACCCCCACGGCTTCATCGCAGCCGACAAAATCTGCCGCCTTGGCCGCGTCGGCGGCTCCCATCGTGAAATTGTCCCCGACGGGCAGCACCGCGAATCGAAGCTGGAACTCCTCGGCGATCAGTTTCATGTCGAGGGTCAGCGCCGTGTCGCCGGCGTAGTAAAAGTTCCCTTCCGGGCTCTCGATGACGAACCCGCCCGGCTGCCCGCCGTAGCTGCCGTCGGGCAGGCTGCTGGAGTGAATCGCGTTCACGCATTTGACGCGGCCGAAGTCGAACGTGTGCGCCCCGCCGGGATTCAGAGCGTGCACCGCGTTGATTCCTTGTTTCCCGATCCACTGGCTGACCTCGAAGTTCGCGATCACCGTGGCTCCGGTGCGCCGGGCGATCTCGACCGCGTCGTTGACGTGATCGAAATGCCCATGGGAGAGAAGGATGTAATCCGCCGGAATGGCCTCCACATCGACGGACTTTGCGAGTTCGTTCGGGGTGATGAACGGATCGAAAAGCAGGTTCTTCCCGCCGGTTTCGACCGCGAAGCAAGCATGTCCGTAGTAGGTGAATTTCATGGGTTGGAAACTAGGAAATCGAAGGAACCTCGCCAAGTGCGCTTACGCTTATTTTGGGGAAGAGGTTGATTTTCCGGAGCTGAATCAGGAGGCTTCATGCCGCGTTGATGAAAGGATGGCTCGTAGCGTGGTGTCTGTTGCTTGGAATCCAGAAGCTGGGGGCCGGTAACTTCGACGGCCGGTCGTGGTGCGACGGCCCCGTACACCTCCAGGTGGATACGTCTGGAGCGGGTGATCGCGGAGACGATCCGGACGTCCTTGCCCAAGGCATTTTGCAGGCCGCGGCGCGGTGGAACGAGGCTTTGAAGCTTCCCCTTTTCCAGGCAGAGAAGTCAGCCCCGGGTGCCGGGAATCGCTCGGGCGACGGAGTCAGCGGGATCTATTTCTCGGTCACGATTTCGCCGACCCAGGCTTTTGGCTCGCAGTTTGGTTTCTCGGCGACGGATCGTTCCTCCGATGGACGGTTGGGAGAAACGGATCTCATCCTGAATCCCGCCCACGCCTGGTTCTTCTATCATGGGCCGTTGCGATACGATGCGGATGGGAACCGCATTCCCGATGTCTATCGGGTCGTGCTGCACGAGATGGGGCACCTGTTGGGGCTCGCTCATCCTCCGTCCGATGACGAGCTGACCATCATGCGCAGCCGGATGTCGGACGTGGACGATCTCACGGCGCTCGATTTGGCGGACGCAAAAGATGTGGCCGCCTTGCTTCTGGAAAAAAACGCCCCGCGATTTCGCGGGTACGGCGGGGCAGCTGCGTCGACTTCCTCGCGGGGATACCGGTTCCACGGCACTGGGAATCCGTTCTTCGTGCCCGGGATGCTTGTGAAAATCTCTTCCTCGAAAGGGGAGCGGCGGCGCTATGTGCGCATCGGCCGCACCTGGTCATGGCGCGTCGGCTTGCAGCCGGGCCTCAACCGGTTCCGCTTTTATTATCGCGGAGCCGGTGCCCGGCCCGTTCGCTTCGCCACGCGGTCCGTGACCGCGCGGTAGTTCCTCAGGCCGTGCGGCCGCAGCAGTTCTTGAACTTCTTTCCACTGCCGCAGGGGCAGGGATCGTTGCGTCCGGCGACCGGTGGCGCCGGGCGGCGGAATTCCAGCTTCGGCTGCGGGATGATTTCCTCTTCTTCGGCGGCTTCCTCTGCGGCGTCATCGGCCGCCACGGCTTCCGCGGCGGAACCGGCGATTGAGAAGTCTCCGGTCATCATCTGCTGAAGCAGGTTCTGCGGGAGGCTGCTGAGCAGTTTCTCGAAGGCCTGGAGATTCGTCGTGCTGCGGAAGAGGTTGCTGAGGACTTCGTTTTTGATGTTGTCCATCAGCTCCACGAACATCGCATAGCCGTCGTTCTTGTACTCGACCAGCGGGTCTTTCTGGCCGTAGGAGCGCAGGCCGACCGCTTCGCGCAGGCCGTCCATGGCGTAGAGATGTTCCTGCCAGAGGCGGTCGATCGCGTTGAGGATGATATAGCGTTCGAGTCCCTTGAGCGCGGTCGGCTCCTCGATCGCGGCCTTTTGCTCGTAGGCTTTCTTGATCGTGTCGATGATGTAGGCGCTGTTTTCTTCGACCGAGCGCTTGCCGAGCTCCGCGCGCTCGGCGGTGAGGCCGATTGGGAACGTCGTATTGAGCCAGTTGAGCAGGCCCTGCTCGTCGGGATCTTCGCCCTCCGTGGCTTCGAGATATTCGGAAACGCGCTTCGGAACGACCTCGTTGATGACCTCGTAGATCATCGTGCGCGGCGTCTCGGTGTCCATCACCTCGTTGCGATAGCCGTACACGACTTCGCGCTGCTGGTTCATGACGTCGTCGAACTCGAGCGTGCGGCGGCGGATCTGGTAGTTGCGGGCCTCCACGCGCTTCTGCGCCGTTTCGACCGAGCGGTTGAGCCATGGGTGCTCGAGCTCCTCGCCCTCCTTCATGCCGAAGGTCTCCATGATCTTCGTCATGCGCTCGCTGGCGCCGAAGTTGCGCATGAGATCGTCTTCGAAGCTGACGAAGAAACGCGTCATGCCCGGGTCGCCCTGGCGCGCGCAACGGCCGCGCAGCTGCCGGTCGATGCGGCGGCTTTCGTGCCGCTCGGTGCCCATCACGTACAGGCCGCCGACTTCGGAGACGCCTTCGCCGAGTTTGATGTCCGTGCCACGGCCGGCCATGTTCGTCGCGATCGTCACCGCGCCCTTGAGACCCGCGCGCTGCACGATCTCGGCTTCCTGCATGTGATACTTCGCGTTCAGGACGGTGTGCGGGATCTTCTGGAGCTTGAGCATGCGGCTCACCAGCTCGGAGGCTTCGACGCTCGCCGTTCCAACGAGGACGGGCTGGCCCTTCGCGTGCACCTCTTTGATCTCGTTGATCACGGCGGTGTATTTCTCGCGGCGCGTCTTGTAGATGCGGTCGTTCAGGTCCACGCGGGCCACCTTGCGGTTCGTCGGGATGATCGAAACGTCGAGCCGGTAGATGTCGTGGAATTCGTTCACCTCGGTCTCCGCGGTGCCGGTCATGCCGCCGAGTTTCTCGTAGAGGCGGAAGTAGTTCTGAATCGTGATCGTGGCGAGCGTCTGGGTCTCGCGGTCGATCTGCACGCCTTCCTTGGCCTCGACGGCCTGGTGCAGGCCATCGCTCCAGCGGCGGCCGGACATCTTGCGGCCGGTGAAGGTATCGACGATCACGACCTTGTTGTCCTCGACGACGTATTCCACGTCTTTTTCGTAGAGGCAGTATGCCTTGAGGAGCTGCGTGATGTTGTGGATGCGCTCGGCCTGGGCGTCGCAATAATTCTGACGCTTCGACTTTTCCTCGATCTTCTGCGCGTCCGTGAGCGAGGTGTTCGTGTCGATGTCGGCGAACTCGGTCAGCAGGTCCGGCAGCACGAAGGCGTCGGGATCGTCGGGGTTCAGGTAGTCGCGGCCCTGTTGCGTGAGGTCGGCGTCGTGCTGGCGCTCGTCGATCGTGAAGAGCAACTCTTCCTTGAGCTGGATGAGTTCGTCCTTCGTCTTGTTGTCCTGGTAGAAATAGAGCTCGGCCTTGTCCGTGATGCGGCGTGTCTCGGGATCCTCCATCAGGCGCAGCAGGGCCTTGTTGCGCGGCTGGCCGAGCTTCACCTTGAAAAGGATGCGGCCGGCGGCGTCCTTGTCGCCCTTCTCGAGGAGTTCCTTGCCCTCGGCGACGAGACGGCCGCAGAGCATGGTCTGCCGCCGGACGAGCTGGTCGACGAGCGGCTTGAAGCGGTCGTACTGATGCGTCGACACCGTGGCCGGGCCGCTGATGATGAGCGGCGTGCGGGCCTCATCGATGAGGATCGAGTCCACCTCGTCGACGATCGCGTAGTAATGTCCGCGCTGCACCTGCTGCTCGCGGCTGCTGGCCATGCCGTTGTCGCGGAGATAGTCGAAGCCGAACTGCGCGTTCGTGCCATAGCTGATGTCGGCCGTATACTGCGCGCGGCGCGTCTCGGGATCCTGATCCTCCTGGATGATGCCGATCGAGAGGCCGAGGAAGTTGTAGAGCTGGCCCATCCACTCGGCGTCGCGCCGGGCGAGGTAATCGTTGACCGTGACCACGTGCACGCCGCGCCCGCTCAGCGCGTTCAGGTACACGGGCAGCGTGGCGACGAGCGTCTTGCCCTCACCGGTGGCCATTTCCGCGATGCGGCTGTTGTGCAGCACCATGCCGCCGATGAGCTGGACGTCGAAGTGCACCATCGCCCACTTCACGGGCTGGTCGCAGACGGTGAAGCTGTGGCCGCGATCGGTGAGGCGCCGGGCGCCCTGCTTCACGACGGCGAAGGCCTCGGGCAGGATTTCATTGAGCCGCTTTTGCAGCGCGGCGCTGTCCACGATCTGCGAGAGCTCGGCTTTCCAGGCTGCGGTCTTGGCGCGAAGCTCGTCGTCGCTGAGCGAGCTGTATTGCTGCTCGAGCTCGTTGATGCGGCGCACGGTCGGCTGCATGCGGCGGAGTTCGCGCGTGTTCTTGGAGCCGAGAATGAGTTTGAGAATCCAGTTGATCATACGGACGCCGCCGGACGGGATCGGGCGGAACGAAGAATGAAAGGCCGATTCGCCGGATTGTAAATCGGAAATGCCGATTCCGGCCACTCTCCTGCCGCCGGGATTTATTTCGGAGCGAGCGGATGGGCCGCATCCGGCAGCACGGCGCCGGAGGAAATTTCCACCTCGCGCTCCATCCCGAGGACTTCCAGCAGCACGGCGACACGCTCCCGGGCCGGGAGCAGGCGCGAGACGACCGCCTTCACGCCTTTGTAGGCTCCCTCGGTGATCTGGACCTCGGTCCCGGGTTCGATGGGCTGAGGGATGACGATCGTTTCCGCGTCGGTCACATGGGCTCGCAACTCCGCGATGATTTCGTCCGGGACGATGGCCGGGCTGTCGCCGAAGCGCACGATGGTCGAGACCCCGGAGATCGAGAGGATATGGCGGTGACTGTCCGCAAAGATGAAATGAGCGAAGAGGTAGCCCGGAAACATCCCCTCCGTGACCCACATGGTGCTGGCGCGCCTCGCCCGCTTGAAACGGATGAACGGGCAGAAAATCTCGATTCCCGCCTCGCTCCGCAGCATCCGCGCCGTCACCGCCTCCTGCTTCGGCCGCACCCGCACGCAGTACCAGTACGGCTCGGTGGAGGTTGTGGGATCGAATGCGGGCATGGTGTGTGAATGACTCGAAAAATCAGGATCTCTGAAAAAGGCAAAGAGCGGGTTGTATGCCTCCCGGGTTCCCGAAATCCAGATTCAACTTTGGTTTTTTAATCGCACCGCTCTCTGAACCTGTCGCGAAATCGTAACAACTCGACCGTTCTCCGAACGTGCGCCGATGTGAATAACTTGTTGATAAAACCAATTTACACTCATGGCGCACTATCGCACAGGATGGATCTCGGACGTGCATTTAGGTACCCGTGGCTGCAAGGCGGAAGCGCTGCTCGATTTTCTGCGCGTCCACGATTTCGACACTCTCTACCTGGTCGGTGATCTCATCGACATCTGGGCTCTCCGGCGGGGCATCTATTGGCCGCAGGAACATAACGACGTTATCCAAAAACTGCTGCGCAAGGGGCGCAAAGGGACCGAGATCATCTACATTATTGGTAATCACGACGAATTCCTCCGCAGTTTTTACGGGAATTTCGCGAGCGTCACCCTGCAGAAGAACGCCATCCATACCACGGCGGACGGCCGCCGCATCCTCGTCATGCACGGGCATGAACTCGACACCGTCGTCCAGAATCTGGGCTGGCTCGCCCATGTGGGCGACGTCGGCTACGTGCTGCTCATGCGTTGCAACGGATTGGTGAATTTCTTCCGCCGCCGTTTCGGTCTCGGCTACTGGTCCCTGAGCGCCTACGTGAAGGCGGAAGTGAAAAACGTCGTCGGCTTCATCGGTAAATTTGAGGAATCCATCGTGCGGTATGCTCGCGAGCATGATGTCGATGGAGTGCTGTGCGGCCATATTCACACCCCGGCGGTCCGCCGGATCGAAGGCACGGATTATTATAATACCGGCGACTGGGTCGAGAGCGGGACTGCCATGGTTGAGCACGATGATGGGCGCATGGAGCTCATTCGCCACTCCCTGAACGTGCCGCCGGTTTCCATGGACGAAGCCAAAGCCGAGCGCGAAGCCGGCCTCGAGCTGGCCGGCGCCTAAAAGCAGCGAGTCCCCGAGCCAAATGGCCCACGATTGCGGGCCCATCGTTTAGATGGTAGGGCTGGCCCCTCGGCTGTGGGACCGCCGGCCGATTCTCCGTAACCAATTACGCAAGTTCACCAGCCTTCGCCTTATTCAGACAGGCTCTCAGAGTGAGAATTTCGCCCAGAGGGGTGCCCTCCGCGCAGCCTATTTCAGCCGCCATCTCGTCCCCTGCGCTCCAGAGCTTATGGGCCCTATAAGTCCTATAGGACCTATACGCCCTATAAATCCGAGCCCCAGCGCTCCAATATCCTCAACGAAAGACCATCACTGCGCCACGACGTGGCCATCAGCATAGAGGCGATTGCCGTGGCCGTTGTGTACGTTTTCGTAGTCGGTCAGCAACAGGAGCCAGGTCGATTTTGGATTACGCGTGCCGCGACGTCCGTACACTTTCGGGGCGCTGGCAATTTCGTCATCGACGATATTCCGCCATTGGTAGCTGGAGCCTTCCTTGGCAAAATAATTTGGTCCGCGAATGTCGGCGGGGCACTGCAGGAGGCTCTTCGTGACTCCGTAGGGAGACAGGGTTTCTAGGATCGGCTTCTTCGGCTGGCCGTCGCCACCGCTGTCGTAGACCGGGTCCGAGGGCATCGATTCGATGGCCGGGAAGCGGTTGTCGTTATCCTGGGAGTAGAGCATGACGGAGGCGCCGATCTGGCGGAGATTGCTTGCGCACTTCGTGCTGTTCGCCTTCTGGGCCATGCGGCCCGCCGCGGGCGCGAGCATGCTCGCCAGGATCGCGATGATCGCGATCGTGACCAGAAGCTCGATGAGCGTGAAACCGGAGGTCGTCTTTTTCATTGTACGGTTAGGAAGAGGATTTGCCGGTTATCTGCGCTTTGCGCTGGATGTAGTTCCGGGCCCGGTCGGCACGTTTCTCAGGGCCGCTCTTTTCGTCTCGGGCCGCCTGGCGATCGGCCATTTTCTGCTGAACGTCGGGCTGGTCGAAAAATTGCTGCATCGCAGTCTGGCGCTGGTCATCCGGAAGGGCGCGCATTTTTTCGAAGAAGGCGCGCATGTCGTCGAAGTTCTTCTTGGCCTCGGCCTGTTCTTCCTTCGGCAATTGCGCGATTCTGGCCTCGGCTCGCTCGGCGATCCAATCGGGATTGAAGTTCTGGCGTCCGCCATCTCTGCCGCCGGGGCCACCGCCACGCTGGCCGAAGCCGCCTTCCGAACGGGCGACCCGATCTGGTCCTCCGCCATTGTCGGCGGTGCGATCGTCATTGGACACCCGGACGATGAAGATTTCTTCATACGAGCCCTTCACCGACTTGACCATGGCGCGCAGAGCGGAGGCCGACTTGCCTCCGGCCGGTGCCTTGGCGACTTGCGGATCCCAATTTCTGGGAACCATCGCCATCAGTCCTGTTTTCATGGAAAGCTGGTTCAGCCAGTCCTGGAGTTGCGTTCCGTCCTGAGTGGAGACCTTCCAGACCACCTGCCGGGCGTCGATTACCGTATCCGAGATATCCATCGGGCCACCGCCGCCACCGAAGCCTCCGAACCCGAAAGTCCGGAAATCGCGATCACGCTGCCCGTCGGAAAGGGCGGCCACTCCCGCGGAGACATCCGCCTTCGAGGGGCCTGCAACGTAACCCACGCTCCAATTTCCATCCAGGCGGGCGGCCAGGACGTCCACCGCCTCAGGCGCAGTCACGAGATCCACGTCCATCGAGATGGGCTTGGTCTGGTCGGCGTTGGTCACGATCGTGATCCCTCCCTGCCGCTCGATCGATTTGATCACCGTCGAAAGCGGCTTTGACTGTACATGGACGGTGACCAGGCCCCAATGGGCGATCACATTCCAGATCATGAGTGCCACCAGCACGCCGGCGATGCCGAGTAGTACTTTCAACCGGTTCGAGTTCATGTCTTAAATAACTCCCATCTCCGGTGATAGTTTCAAACTTTCTTCGATTTTTTTGGAAACGCTTTTGTATCTTATTAGGAGCTCGTATCGTTCTAGGGCGTATTTCCAACTCCATAATGAAGACTTGATCTTTGGAGGGTTTGCCGGAATAGTCCGCAGGGTCAGGGACTTTTCGTGCACTTCGCGGCCTTCCATTTCGCAACTCTCTCCTTTGGATTCCGACAGGAATGTTTGCGTTCGTTGCTCCGCTTGCTCGAAAAACTGCTCGCTGCAGTGCCGACGGAAACTCGATCGATGGCTACCAGCGAGATCCCCGACTCCAAACCATCGCGGACCGGTGCGGTCGCCGTTCTTACTCTGCGCGCCCGCGTTACCTCCGCATATCGCAACTACATACATGTCAACCAATTACACATCAGAAAATCCCCGCCGTTCGCGCGGGGGCCGCAGCCGTTCGCGTCGCAGCGGGGGAAACGACCGCTCTGGAGATCAGGGCTCTCGCAAATCCTCCGGTAACTCCGGGAACTCCAGCCAGCGCGGCCGTCGTTCCGAGGGACCGTCCACGCCTCGTCCCCCCAAGAAGCTGACCTTCTGGCAGAAGATCGTCGCCTTCTTCACCGGCGGCGAGAAATCCGCTCCGGCGCGGGTTTCCACCCCGGCTCGCAAGACGGAGTCTTCTTCTCCGGCCGCTCAACCTGCCGCCGAGCGCGCCCCGCGTACTCCCCGCAGCGGGATGCGCAAGCCCGAGTCCGTCGAGGTCACGACACCCCGCCTCTATGTGGGGAATCTGTCCTTCGACGCCGCCGAGAGCGACCTGTTCGAGCTCTTCAATGGAGTCGGCATCGTTCAGAACGTCGAGGTGGTGAGCAATCGCCAGACTCAGCGTTCGAAAGGATTCGCCTTCGTCCAGATGCAGACCGTCGATGAGGCCAAGCGTGCCGTCTCCGAGTTGCACGACAAGGAGTACATGGGCCGCAAGCTCGTCGTCAGCGGTGCCAAGGCCGCCGATCGTCGTGACGATCGTGAGGAACGCGAGGAGCGCCCGCAGGCTTCCGCCGAGCCGACCGAACAGCCCGAGCAGCAGCAACAGCAGCCCGAGCAGTAAGCTTCGGATATTCGAAAATTTGCAAAGGGCCGGCCTATAAAGCCGGCCCTTTTGCTTTCCTCGGTGCCCGATTCGCGCGAAAGATCGGGGATCGAACCTCGCGTCCCGAAAGTCCTCTATCTCGCCGGCCCCACCGGCGCCGGAAAAACCGCCCTCGCTCTCGCGCTGGCGGAGCGTTTGGGCGCGGAAATCGTCGGCGCCGATGCCTACCAGATCTATCGGGGACTGCCGATCCTGACCGCGCAGCCCTCCGCGGAAGAGCAGCGGCGGATCCCTCATCATCTCGTCGGGTGCGTACCGGTCGCGGAGACCTTTGACGCCCGGCAGTACGCGGAAATGGCGCGCCGTTTTCTGGACGAAATTGCCGGCCGGGGACGCATCGCTTTGGTGGTTGGTGGCACCGGGCTCTATTTCCGCGCCTTGATCGATGGGTTCGCCCCCACGCCCCCTGCGGATCCGGCCCTCCGGGACGAACTCGAGCGCATGGATTTGCCGGCCCTCATCGAGCGGCTCCGCAATGCCGACTCCGGCGCGGTGGAGCAAATCGATCTGAAAAACAAGCGGCGGGTCACCCGCGCCATCGAGATCGTCGAGACGTCCGGCCAGCCGCTCGCTCATTTCCGCTCCACGCCGAGGGCCGATGTTCCGGGTTTGCTCCTCGTTCGTGAGCGGGAGAATTTGCGCGAGCGCATCGAAAATAATGTTCGGGCGATGTTCGACCAGGGAGCCGTCGAGGAGGTGAACGCCCTCGGGGAAAGCGCGGGCGGCACTGCGGCGCGAGCGATCGGCTTCCAAGAGATCCAGGCGCTCCTTCGAGGAGAAATAAGTCGGGTTGACTGCGAGGCCGCCATCGTCACCGCCACGCGTCAATATGCGAAAAGGCAATTGACGTGGTTCCGCAACCAAACTAAGTTTTCGGCGTTGGATTTGACTGACTCGCAACATCCGTCACAGGTGGTTGACCACGCCCTCGGCGTCCTCGATTCGGAATGATCGACTCGAAGCCACGCGTCACCGAAAAGGCGATCCTCGTCGGCCTCGAACAACACGGCACCAGTCACTGGGATCTCCAGGATTCTCTCGATGAGCTGAAGCTGCTCGCCACCACTGCCGGTGCCGAAGTGGCGGATACCGTGGTCCAAAAACTCGAGAAGCCGACCGCGCCGTACTACATCGGCAAGGGCAAGGCGGAGGAAATCGCCCGCCTGTGCCGCGCTACGAAGGCCACGTCGGTGATTTTCGACGACGAGCTCTCACCCGCCCAGGGGCGAAATCTCGAGGAACTGACCTCCTGCAAGGTGCTCGACCGCACCCAGCTCATCCTCGATATCTTCGCGCAGCGTGCCCAGACCCGGGAGGGCCGCCTCCAGATCGAGCTCGCCCAGCTTCAATACCTGCTGCCACGTCTCACCGGCATGTGGACCCACCTTTCCCGTCAGAGCGGCGGCATTGGCACCCGGGGCCCCGGCGAGACCCAGCTCGAGGTGGACCGCCGCCGCGTGCAGGAGCGCATCTCCCGGCTCGAGCGCGATCTGCGTGATGTCCGCAAAAATCGCACCGTCCAGCGCGAGGGGCGCCTCCGTCATCATTGGCCCGTCACCGCGCTCGTCGGCTATACGAATGCCGGCAAATCCTCGCTGTTGAACCGGCTCACCGGCTCTCGGGTGCTGGCGGAGGACAAGCTCTTCGCGACGCTCGACCCGACCACCCGGCAGTTCGTCCTGCCGAATCGGCAGAAGATGCTCCTCACCGATACCGTCGGCTTCATTCGCAAGCTGCCCCATACCGTCATCGAGTCGTTCAAGGCCACGCTCGAGGAGGTCGCGCTCGCGGACATCCTCATCCACGTCGTCGACCTCAGCCACCCGCATTTCCGCGAGCAGATGGCCGCCGTTGATGCGACGATCCGCGAGCTCGATGCCGCCGGGAAGCAGACCGTCCTGATTTTCAATAAAATCGACGCCGTGGCCGATCCCGCCGTCGTCCAGTCCACGCTCGATCACCACCCCGGCAGTGTCGCGATCTCCGCACGCACGGGTGAGGGGATCGACTCGCTTATCGAAGAATTCGAGCTCCGGCTCGCCGCCTGGCGGATGCGCGTGGAGTTCTGCATCCCGACCTCGGAATCCGCGACCCTGGCCGAGCTCCACCGCGTCGGTCACGTCCTCGAGACCCGTTACGAAGACGATTTCGCCGTGGTCATCGCCCACGTCCCGCCCGAGCTAAAGGGCCGCTTCGCCGCCTACGAAGTCGTCGCCACCCACTAGATCTCTTCGGATTCAACTCGTCGCAAGCGACGACAAAAGTCGGAACTCGAAGTGGTCCCGCAACCGCGGGACCATCGTCCAAGGGAGGGCGAGGCTCCCGCCGAGCCGACTTTCGCAAAGGGCCTTACGCCCGGCCCTCCTCAGGCCAATGCACCGCCAGCCAGATCGTCACGCGCTCCGCATCCGTCCAGATCACCCGATGCCGCCGATGCGCCGCCAAAAACAGCCAATCCCCGGCCCCAAGGCTCACTTCCTCATCCGGCCCCTCGAGCAGGAGCGTTGCTCCGCCCTCGACGAGATAAACCCATTCCGCCCAGTCCTGGTCATACCACTCGCCCTCCGGCGTCACCTGCCCCTTGGAAACAATCCGCTCGATCCTTACCCCCGCATGCGTGGTCAGCGGCAGGAAATCCTCTGCCGTCATTTCCTGCGGGAGCGAGTCGAAGATATTCACGGCCTTCGATCATGGCTGAATTTCCCTCGCAGGGCGAGATTGCCCGCCCGCTTCCACGCGCTAGACTCGCCCGCATGCATCGATTCTTTCTCCCTGCCGACGCTTTGCTTTCCGAGTCTCCGACGCTGGGCGGCGACGAGGCGCACCATTGCCTGAACGTCCTGCGCCACGTCGAGGGCGACAAAATCGTTGTCTTCGACGGACGTGGGAATGAGGCCACCGCGCAGATAGACTCCGCCGGCAAACGCGAGGCGGCCCTGCGCATCCTTCACCGCGGCAAGTCCGCTCCGGTCGCCTGCCGCCTGACCCTGGCCCAGGCCGTGCCCAAGGGGAAAAACATGGATCTCATCGTCGAGAAGGCGGTGGAACTCGGCGCCGCGGCTATCGTGCCGTTGCTCTCCGAGCGTACCGTCGTGCAGCTCGACGCCGCCGAGATTGCCGCCAAGCGGGAAAAATGGGAGACCGTGGCCCGCGAGGCCTGCAAGCAATGCGGCCAGAACTGGCTGCCCGCCATCGCCTCGCCCGTCGCGCCGAAATCCTTCTTCGAGCAGCATCCGCCCAAGGGCCTGATGCTTATCGCCTCGCTCCAATCCGACTCGAAGCCCATCAAGGAAGTGCTTGCCGCCTATGAGGCCCAGCACGGCAGCCTGCCCACCGACGTCACCATCCTGGTCGGACCCGAGGGCGACTTCACGCCCGCGGAAATCAGCCTCGCGAAAAGCCACGGCTGCCAGCCCGTGACTTTGGGCCCGATCATTCTCCGCACCGAGACCGCGGCGATCTATTGCCTGAGCGTGCTCGGGCACGAGCTCTTCTCCGCCCGATGAAGCGTCTCGTTCTCGCCCTGCTGGGTCTCACGGCGCTGCTTCACGCCGAGGAGCCGGCGGTCTATCTGCCTGCCGTGCGCGCGACTCCGTTGCTCCGCACCTCGGTCACTTCCGCCGGCCAGCCGATCGTTTATCCGAAGACCGATCAGCCGGAGGTCACTTCGCTGCTCGTGACCATCCCCGTCGGCGCCGAGACCGGCTGGCATCGCCACCCGTATCCCTGCTACGCCTACCTCCTATCCGGTGAGCTCACCGTGAACGTCGAGGGCGGCAGGGAGAACCACTTCAAGGCTGGCGACGCCGTCGTGGAGACGGTCGGCCTCTGGCACAACGGCAGGAACACTGGCACCGAGCCCGTGAAGCTCGTGCTCTTCGTCACTGGTGAGAAGGATCAGCCGTTCACGGTGAAGACCGCGAAGTAGGAATTCGCCTCTCCGTGCCGGAGCGCGGAGCGAAACGTTCCGGGCCTTGTGCGGTGCACCGTTCCTGCGGGGACTTGGCGTCAACAATGACGTTATCTTGATGGTTTTTGGGCGGGATCTTACACCGGGATTCCCCTCCAAAAACATGATCCTCCCTGCGTTCCCCCGTGCAGTGGTTCGTCGATTCCCGGGAATCGAGAATCGTTCATCTCTCCGGAATTCTTTGTCGCTGCTGAAGCAGCCTCTGCTCTGCGCCCTCTCGGTCGCGGCGCTTCTACCGCATGTACATGCGGAGTCGAGTTGGTCCTTCGGCCAGTTCGAGGATGACCGGATTCTGCAAACGGTCGGTGCACCGTCTAAAGTCCTCTATGCGGTGAACCTTGGTGGCGGAGCCCTCACCACCGCCAATGGCTACTCGTTCCTGGCCGGCACCAGTACGAACGTTGCTTATCCGTCGACGACGGCCACCGGCTATCTTGGTGGCGGCGGCACCACCGGAGATGCGAATTTCGACTCGATCCTCAGCGACGGCGCCGTCTCTACCGGTGCGGCAGGGACTGACGCAACCTTGAGCGTGAGAAACCTGACCGTTGGCAAATATTACCGCATTATGTTGCTCTTTGCCGACACACGGGCGGCTTCGAGCGGATTTTCGGTCAAAGTGGGAGCCTGGGGCAGCTCGGATGAGACGATCGTTCACACCTTCGGCTACAACGCAGGGTCTCAGGCGATTGGCTCCTACGCCTCGTATGATTTCCCGGCCGTTGCCGCCACGACCTATGTTTACATCCGGGGAACGAGCTCCAGCCGCCAGATCAATGCGGTGATCGTGAGCGAGGTGCAGGCGGGTGACCTGACTCCGGCCGCGGTCACGCCCACTCTGAACACCAACGAGCGCGTCGTCTACATGGCCACGCCGGAGATGTTTGGCGCGGCGGGCGATGGGGTGAAGAACGACGCTCCAGCCTTCAATGCGGCGATCCAATCGATCGCGATGATGGGGCAACGCACCGCCGGGGTGCTCTATCTGGCGAACCGGAAATATGTCTTCAAGGACCCGGTCAACTTGCTGCCGGGCGTTTCCATCCATGGCGACTGGAAGAACTGGACCACCGGTACCACCGGGGCGACTGGCGCCACCTTGGTCGTCAGGACGGGCGTCGGCGGCACGACGACCACGCCCTTTCTGAAGCTCCTCAACGGCAATGCGGTCACGGGGGTCAACTTCTGGTATCCCGACCAATCCGCGAGCAGCATCCAGCCCTACGGACCGACCATTGCCGGTGACCACGACATCGTCCTGCGCAACATCGCGCTGATCAATTCCTACGACGGGATCATCGTCAACAACTCGCACTACACGATCGAAAACATCTACGGCTCGCCTCTGCACTACGGCTGCAATGTCTGGGTCAATGCCGGCTCCGGCTACATTTCCGACCTGCACTTCACGCCCGGCATCTGGCCGAAATCGCTGCTCGCCGGAGCTCCGTCCGCGGGCGGACCGCACGCGACCTGGATGTATGACCACGGCATCGGTCTCGTCCTTGGCCGCGACGATGGGGACAGTCTGACCAGTTGCAGTATCGATGGCTACAACACGGGCGTCTGGACCTATCGGACGGTTAACGGCTCCTTGTCCGGCGCGGTCGGGGCGTCGTTTGTCGATTGCACTATCTCGAATACGCAAACCGCCTTCCTGGCCGACGACATGAACGGTTCGGTCGGCATTCACCTGACCCGGTGCACGCTCAGCGGGCTCAAGGCTCTCGCCCGGACTCCCGGCTCGACCGGAAGCTGCCGGATGTTGTTCCACACCTGCACGCTGACCTCGGAGCTCGGCAACAGCAGCGTGGCGATTGCCTCTCCGGCGCTGACGATCACCAATCAGTATAACCAGATCCAGTTGACGAACTGCACGGTCAACGGGCAGATCATCCAGGCGGGCGGGTCTGCAAACCTCGTCAATTGTACGCTCAATACCGCGTCGGGCACGCCGCAGATCAATATGATGGCCGGCACGAACGTGACTTCACTGACCGGCTGCGCCTTCACGCCGATCAAGTCCATCACGAACACGGCGGGCCGCCTGATCGACAGCCCGATCGTCGCCACGACGACCGCGCCCCCGGTCTTCCATTGGTCCACGGTGGAGGCACGCCGCCAGTCCGCCAGGCCAGCCAGCGGCACCCTCTATCTGGCGACGGCCAGCCCTTACAATGCCGTGGGGGACGGCGTCGCCGACGATACGGTGAGCATCCAGTCCGCTCTCAATGCGGCGGGAGTCGCCGGTGGCGGCATCGTCTACCTGCCGGCCGGTCGCTATCTCACGAGCGGGACGCTGACCGTTCCGAGCGGCGTGGAACTGCGCGGCCTCTGGGAGAATGCGCACCCCATGGGAGGCTATCGATTTGGGACCGTCGTCAATGCAATCTCCCGCAATAGCGTCATCCGCGTGACGGCGGGTGCCGGATCGACGACCGGCCCCTCTGCGATCGTTCTGAACGCGAACTCCGGCATCGTCGGGGTCGACTTCGACTACATCAATCAAACGTCCGCGGCGACTCCATATCCAGCCACCATCAAGGGGCAGGGCGCGAACATCTATATCATCGGCGTCACCGTTGCGAATGCCTTCAATTTCGTTGATCTCGATTCGGCCTCCTGCACGAATCATTTCGTCTATGGGACACAAGGATTCGCGTTCGAGAATTCCTTCAAGATTGGCAATGGCGCCACCGGCCTCCTTGCGAATTGCGACACCTACGCCGGCTATTGGGCCAGCCTGATCGATTCCCCGAGCACGGCGGCCTACAATGCGACCGGCGCGGCGGCAGCCATCCGGGCCTACCAGTGCAACCACAACAAAAAGCTCTGGCTGGGCAATGCGCCGTCCGAGAAAATCATCAACGCGTCAACGCTCGGGAATCAGTATTATCTCTACGCGACAAACGAAAGCAGCCTCGGTCCCGTGGCGGAGGTTTACAATGCCCTTGCGGACAACGTCACGGTGCTCTTCCACTTCGAAGGCCCCGCGACGAACACCAGCGTCAATCTGGTGAACAGCTATTGGGTGCTCCCGAACCCAACCCAGCCGGTCAGCCAGAATATCGCCAATATCGAGACGACGGCGAACTTTGCCGGAAAGGCCAGGTTCTATAACTACGGCTCCCGCATGGGTCCCAACGCCTACGACTTCCTGCTCGCGGGTGGCACGATCGGCGTGGAGGGCTATCTCAGCGGGCTCGGCAGCAATCCCGGCACCCTCATTACCGGGGGCTGCGCGCAGCTCAACAATGTCTGCCTGAATCCGTATACCAACAGCACCGCCATCTATCCGGTGCGAATCGGGGGGCGAGGGGTGCTCGGCAACAAGTCGGAACTCATCAACTGGTCCCACCCGAATGGCTTCGACTATTTGAACACGGATCCGACCAATCAGGCCCTGAATGCGGCCAACATCTACAGTCCGAAGTCGACGATCACCACCGTGATCACCGATCAGCCCATTTTCGCGAACGCGCTCTACACGTTCAAGAACCTCGGGAACACTCAGGGTATCGACAACGGAGGTTCCCTGACCTCCGGGACCGACGTGGTGCAGTGGCTCTACACGGCGACGAATCTCAATCAGCAATGGACCGTGCTCTACGATACGACGACGAGTCCGCCGAGCTATAAGATCCGATCCAGGAAGAGCGGTTGCTTCCTCGACAGCCTCGGCCACATGGCGGCCGGGACGACCGTCGGTCAGCTCGCGGGCAGCGCGAGCACCACGCAGAATTGGTCGATCTACTCGTATGGAGCGGGCCGGTACCAGCTCATCAATGCGGCGAATGGTCTCACGGTGGATACCAACGGCTCGACGACCTTCGGTACGTCGCTCGTGTTTGCCCCCCTTGGGACGGTGGCGGATACGACGAGGGTCTGGAACGCGATTCCGATCGCCTATGTCCCGGAGGGCATCTGGAGCGTCCAGAACCGAGGGAACTCAAAGATGCTCGACAATCTTGGGTCGACCGCCGATGGAGCGGCCGTGGGCCAGATGCCGGATGGCACGGGGAACACCCAGAAGTGGTCTGTGGTCTACAACATCGACGGCTACTATCGGCTGCAGTGCCTGGCCACTCCGCTCTATTACCTCAACAACTGGTCGGGCGCGGTCAGTCAGGCCCACAACAGCCCGACCAATGGCGCGCAGCACTGGACGTTCCTGCCGGCGGATGGCGGCTACTTCCAGTTGATCAATCGATCGAGCGGGCTCGCGGTGGACAACCTCGGCAGCACGGTCGATGGAGCACCGCTTTCCTTCGCGGCTCCGGCATCTGCGAACAACAATCAACATTGGAGCTTTGTCGCTCCGTGATCGCGGAGTGATGAGCGGCCCCGGCTGAGAAATCGCGGAATTGAAAAATGCGGCGGGCGGTTCATGCCTCCGCCGCATTTCGGTTATTGGTTTGCCTGGTCGGCCAGGATCTGGCCCAGCGCGTTTAGCACGATCTCGACATTGTCCGGCGTCGAGGACTCGCCCATCAGGCCGATGCGCCAGACCTTGCCCTTGAGCGGGCCGAGGCCGGCGCCGATCTCGATGCCGAAATCCTGGAGCAGCTTCGAGCGCACGGCAGCCTCGTCCACGCCTTCCGGCACGGTGACCGAGTTGAGCTGCCAGAGCTGGTGGCCCGGCTGGGAGGCAATCTCCAGCCCAAGGCTGGCGAGGCCGTCCTTGAGCAGGTGATGATTTCGCTCATGGCGGGCGAATCGGGCCTCCAGGCCTTCCTCGAGCACGAGCCGCAGGGCCTCGTGCAGGGCATAGTTCATCGAGATCGGCGCCGTGTGGTGATAGACGCGTTCCGCTCCCCAGTAGGAAGCGAGGAGATTCACGTCGAGGTACCAGCTCTGCACCTTGTGCGTGCGGTGCGTGGCCACCTCCAGCGCCCGATCGCTCAGGGAAACGGGAGCCAGCCCGGGAGGCGCGCTCAGGCATTTCTGGGTGCCGCTGTACACCGCGTCGATGCCCCATGCATCGAGCTCGACCGGGCATCCGCCCAGCGAGGTGACCGTGTCGATCAGCATCAGCGCGCCGGCATCGTGCGCGAGCTTGGAAATTTCCGGGATCGGCGTCAGCGCGCCCGTGGACGTCTCCGCGTGGACCACGGCGACGAGCTTCGGCTTCCGTCCCTCGAGCGCGGCGGCGATCTGCGCCGGCTCGATGATGCGGCCCCATTCGGCCTCCACCTTCGTGACCTTCGCCCCGCAGCGCGAGGCTACTTCCGCCATGCGTCCGCCGAAGACGCCATTGATGCCCACCACGACTTCGTCACCCGGCTCGATCAGGTTCGCGAAGCAGAACTCCATCCCAGCGCTGCCCGTGCCGCTCACCGGGAAGGTCATGCGATTCTTCGTTTGGAAAACCTCGCGCAGCATCTCCTTGATCTCCTCCATCATCCCGACGAAGGCAGGGTCGAGGTGCCCGAGCAGCGGGCGCGACATGGCCTCGAGCACCGAGGGGGCGGCCATGCTCGGACCGGGGCCTAGAAGGAGTCGGGAGGGCGGCTGGAACGTTTCGAAAGCAGGCATGTTGGCGATCGTTCCATCCGCGGCGGCGCATTGCAACGCCGGGATGTTCGGGAACCGCAACTAGCTCTGCGTGCGATGCGCCGCCGCAAACCCGAGCAATGTCACGCCGTAGAAGATGGAGTTGATTCCGTAGAGCAATCCGATCGCCCATGCTGCGCTCGAGGGGAGTCCGGAAAAGATCATCACCCCGAGGACAATCGCCACGATGCCGTTCACCAGGATGAGCGGCCAGGCCCGGTTGTGGCGCAGTGCGAGGGAGGAGAAAATGAAGATCGCCCCCTCCGTGAGGAAGAAGACGCTTAGCACCACCGTCAGCGTGACGACGCCTTGCTTGATGAAGACCAGGAGCGCCAGGCCCGCCGCGAGGCGGACGAGCGCAAGGATGATCGTGGAAATGCGATGACTCGTGTGCCCGTGCGAAAGCGCGGCGCCGATGGAAAACACCCCGCTGAAAACCAGCACGATCCCGAGCAACTGCTCGATCGCCATCGATGCCGCCCACGGGAACGCGATGGCCAGGATGCCGACGAGAATGGAGAAAATACCGAGACCGGTGAGGAAGCCGGTGCTCTTCGTCGCCAGGGCCGGGGGAGTAGAAGGAGTAGCCATGGCGGGAGCGTAGCGTCCGGCCGGGCGCTCCGTCAAAAGTCGATTCGAGCTGCCGGGTTTACCCCAGCAGGAGGATGGCGGTGCCCGCGAGAAGGCAAAGAATCGCTACGAGGAGCGGCGCGATTGCAGTTTCGCGTGGGGGCGCGTATGGAGGTTCCATGCTTTGTTTTCGATTGCCCGCGCCGACGTGGATGCCAGCGCTGGCAATTCTTTGCACATTACTTGCCGCCTGCGAACAGAAAGGCAAGCGCGCAGATTTGGTTATGCTCAACGGTGCGGAGCCCGAGACGCTGGACCCCGCGATCATCACGGGGCAGCCCGAGATGCGGGTCGTGGAGTCGCTCTTCGAGGGCCTGACCGCCTTCAACCGGCAGGGGCGCGCCGTTCCCGGTGTCGCCGAGTCCTGGACCATTTCGCCCGATGCGAAGACCTACACCTTCAAGCTCCGCCCGGATGCCCGATGGAGCGATGGCACGCCCGTCACCGCGCAGGATTTCGTGGCCTCATGGCGGCGTACGCTCACTCCGGAGACGGCTGCTTCTTACAACTACCAACTTTTTTACATCAAAAACGCCCAGGCCTTCGCGGAGGGGAAACTGAAGGATTTCTCGCAGGTCGGCGCCCGGGCGCTCGACGATCGCACCCTCGAGGTCACACTCGCGAATCCGACCCCGTTCTTCCTCGACCTCTGCGCGTCACCGCCCCTCGATCCCGTTCCCGTGAAAGTCATCGAGCGGTGGGGGGACAACTGGATCAAGCCCGGCAAAATCGTCGGCAACGGCGCCTACGAGCTCGTGGATTGGCGGATCAACGACCACATCCGCCTTCGGAAAAATCCTTACTACTGGGATCGCGATCGCGTGAAGCTCGAGACGGTCGATCTCCTGCCGATCTCCAAGGCAAACGTCGCCTATAATTTCTACGCCAGCGGCGAGGCGGACCTCGCCCTCGACAAGGGGCTTACTCCGACGGCGTTGCTCGACGTGCTGAAAACGCGGGCCGATTACCACGCCGCGCCTTTTCTCGCCTCCAGCTTCCTGCGGTTCAATTGCTCGCGCGGCGTGTTCGCGGATGAGCGGGTGAGGAGGGCTTTTTCGATGGCGATCGATCGGGAGCGCATCGTGAGAAAAATCACGCGCGCAGGGGAGTTGGGCGCCTCGACCTTGGTTCCACCGGGTCTCGCCGGTTATGCATCGCCGGTCGGAGTACGCTATGATCCCGAGGCGGCCCGCGCCTTGCTCGCCGAGGCCGGGTATCCCGGAGGGAAGGGCTTTCCGTACGTCCGCTACCTCTACAACGAGGCGGAATTGAACGAAGCGATTGCCATCGAGCTCCAGAGCATGTGGCAGGAAGTTCTGGGCGTGCAGGTGTCGCCGGAGCGGCAGGAGTGGAAGGTCTATCTCAACTCGATGAACAGCCTCGACTACGACATCTGCCGGTCGAGCTGGGTGGGCGACTACCCCGACCCGAATACCTTCCTCGACCTCTTCCTCACCGGTGGCGGAAATAACCGTACCGGCTTCAGTGACCCAGCCTACGATCAGCTGATCGCAGCGGCCGCGCGCGAGCCCGACGCGCAGAAGCGCTACGGGATTCTTGCCGCCGCCGAGCAAATGCTGGTCGGGCGGAAGGCGGTCGTCTGCCCGCTCTATTTCTATGTCGGCATCCAGCTCTTTGATCCGAAAAAAGTTGTCGGTATCGAGTCCAACCTGCTCGACGAGCACCCGATCCGCCTGATGGAGAAAAAGTGACGCGTCGGTCGCGTCAGGTCTCCGCGATTGCCGAGGCGCGGTCCAGGGCGGCGCCGAGGGTGTCGGGCCGGACTGGCTTTTGCAGGTAGTCGTTCATTCCCGCCGCGAGGCACCGCGCGCGGTCGTCGGGCATGGCGTCCGCCGTGAGGGCGATGATCGGGATGGCGCTGCCGAGCTGGCGGATGGCCTGCGTGGCGCCCAGTCCGTCCAGCTCCGGCATCTGGATGTCCATGAGGATGGCTTCGAATTCCCCGTGCATTTTCACCGCCTCGACGCATTCGGCGCCATTCGTCACGAGCACGCTCGCGAAGCCCATGCCGTCGAGCATCTTTTTGACGAGCTTGCGGTTGATCGCATTGTCATCGGCGACCAGGATGCGGCGCGGCGGGTTCGCCGGATCGTCGATTACTGCCGGAGCTGATGCCGGAGTGGCCGCCGGCTCCATGGCCTTCGCGCCGAGAGTCGGGAACACGGGGGCCGTGCGGCGAATGGGCGGCGCGAGGACTCGCGCGATACGTGGCGCGGCGCGCAGCAGCGTCTCGGCGAGAGCGGCGATGTGAATGGGCTTGATGAGCCGGTGCAAGGCGTCAAAAGGCCCCTGCGAGGGAACCGGCAGCCGGCCTGGCAGGCCCATGATGATGATGCCGCCCACATTGCGGCGCGGAGAATTTCGCAGCCGATCCACGAGACTGAGCCCGTCCATGTCGGGAAGCGCGACATCGAGCAGAGCGACGTCGAACCGCCGATGCTCGGCGGCGAGGATGCTGTCCCGGCCTCGGGCGAAAGCTTCCACCTGCATGCCCCACGATGACAATTGGGCCGAAAGCACGCGCCGCACCGTGGCGTTTTTTTCCACCAGCAACACGCGGAGCTCCTTGAGCGCCTGCAGTGCGGGTGGCGGTGGCGGCTGGTGATCCGCGACCGCCATCGGAATCTCGAACCAGAACGTCGAGCCCTGGCCGGGCGTGCTCTTCAGGCCGATCTCGCCACCCATCAGCAGCACCAGCCGCTTGCTGATCGCGAGGCCGAGGCCCGTGCCGCCGTGCTTGCGCGTCGCCGAGCTGTCGGCCTGGGTGAAGGGCTTGAAAAGCTTCGCCTGCTGCTCCTCGTCGATGCCGGGGCCCGTGTCCCGTACTTCGAAGCGGATGCGCGAGACATGCGTCCCCACGGGCAGCGTGGCATTTTCCTCGTTCGGCGTGGCGGGCATCAGGCGCACCGCGACACTGACCTCGCCCTTCTCGGTGAACTTCACCGCATTGCCCGCGAGGTTCAGCAGGATCTGGCGCAGGCGGGCGCGGTCGCCGACCACGACCGGCGGCGCGTCGAGCGCGATATCGGCGACCAGCTCAATCTCATGCATCATCGCGGGCGCGATCAGCACGTCCAGTGCGTCCTCGATACAACTCCGGAGATCGAACGGCGCGTGGTCGAGCTGCATGCTGCTCGCGTCCATCTTCGAGAAATCGAGGATGTCGTTGAGCAGGTGCAGGAGGCTGTCGCCGCTCGAGCGGATCGTGTCGATGTAGTCGCGCTGCTGCGCGGTGAGCTGCGTGTCGAGGAGCAGGCGCGTGAAGCCCAGCACGCCGTTGAGCGGGGTGCGGATCTCATGGCTCATCACCGCCAGGAACTCGCTCTTCGCGCGGTCCGCGGTTTCGGCGGCTTCCTTCGCGTTGACCAGCCGGGCCTCGAACTCCTTCGCGGCCGTGATGTCGCTTTGGATCGCCACCAGCCTCGCGATGTGCCCCGCGTCGTCCTTGAGGGGCTGGAGCTCGATGTTCGTCCAATAGGTCGAGCCGTCGCGCCGCGTGAGATGGACCTCGGCGCGCCGCCCATTCCCGGCCACCGCTTCCTTGATGAGCGTGGCCAGCGCGACCGCGTCCGGTGAATCGGCAAAAAGGTCGATGAGCGCCTGTTTATGCGCCTCGAACGCCTCGAAGCCCGTGAGCCGCTGGAAGGTGGTGTTCGTCCACTGCACGCGGCCGTCCGCGTCGGTCAGGCATACCGCATTGTCCGTGCGGCTCGCGATCAGGGCCAGCGCGGCCAGCTCCTCCTGCTCGCTCTTGAGGTCGCTGATGTCCTCCAGCACGCAATCGACCGTGGTCGGGACGAAGCGCTGGTCCTCCGCGACGAAGGAGACCACGCCATGCTCCCGGAACCACTTCCACTCGCCGCCCTCGTGGCGGATGCGGTACTCGAGCTCGTAGGTGCGGTTGTCGTTCGTCGCCTTTCGCGCCGCGGTTCGCACCCGGTTCACGTCCGTCGGGTGGATGCGCTCCAGCCAGCCTTCGAAATCCATCGGCATGCGTTCGACCGCGGTGCCGATCAGGAGTTTCGCGTCGCCGTCCCACAGCAGGCAGCCGGCGTCGAGATCGCGATGCAGCACGAGCTGCCCCAGCGCCTCGACCAGGCGGCCGTTTCTTTGCTCGAGCCATTCCTGGCCGCGCTTGGCCTCGCTCCCCGTGCTCTCGGCCACGAGGTGGGAACTGCGGATGCTGAAGTAGATCAAGGCCACGATCCCGCAGGCGATGACCGCGATGCCCATGCCCGTGCCCACCCACATGCGCAGGTTCTGCAGGGTATTTTCCTGGGCGTGGCTGGTGAGATCCGCCTCGATCGCCGCGTCCGTGCCGAGCGGAACGACACCCGGTCTCCAGAAACGATAGCCGTCGTAGTTCGACGTCTCCGAGGCCTGGGCCTCCCGCGTTTTCAAAACATTCTTGATCACTGCGTAGGCGGGATCGTTCGGCGCGAGTTCCGTGCGCAGTGGCGCGGGATTCACCGGACGCTTCATGTCCAGTTGTCCGGCCACTGTCTCGCTGTCGAGGATGACCACTGGATTGCCGGAGCGATCGAGCATGAAGGTCCGCACCCGGCTGACGTCGGGATATTGCTTGTGAAACGCGACCAGCGTGGCCAGCGCGCGCTTGTGGGGCTCGGACCACATCTTTTCCTGCAGAGCCACCTGGCGATGAAGCTGTGGATCGAGGCCGAGCATGGCTGCCCGCGCGGAGTTGATCGCTTCCTTGCTGATCGATTCCGCCAGCTTTCGCTCCCCATACTGGCCGCCCATCCAGACTCCCATCACCGCACACGCCGTCAGCGCGACCCAAATAAGCAGGGCCTCGCGCGCCGGTTTAAAGGCGCTCGTCAGGTTGTTTTGAGGAGTGGCGGACATCACATTCTGTCGCGGCAGTGACTAAAAATAGTCAAATATGGTTCCAAGCCAAGTCCTGAGT
>Ga0310811_10000542_pt1 | contig 48224 bp, 37 predicted proteins | sample YCmetagenome_FD_207642 | JGI IMG/M metagenome (GOLD analysis project Ga0310811, IMG submission 207642) | Soil microbial communities from experimental microcosm in Duke University, North Carolina, United States - YC | ecosystem: Engineered > Artificial ecosystem > Soil microcosm > Unclassified ...
AGGCCGTCGGCCGGCGCGTCGAGCACGCGGCTGCCCGGCACCATCGCCGCGGGCTGCGCGAGCCACGTCGGATACCAGAACGAGCGGATTTCCCGCTTCGCCTGATAGCGCGAGCCGGCACCGCCGTCGAAACCGTCATACGAAGGGGCTTGCAGGAACAGCGTTTTCATCGTCATCGAGGCATTCTCACTGGGTACGGACCGCAGGCGCAAACTCAGCGCGCGGACAATGCGACCCGCGCGCGAGTGCGCCTGAGGTGAAAGACAACGAGCAGACGTAACAGACAATCTGCCGACAGAAAGACGGTTTGGGCCAAGTGTATCGCACACAATCGCATGCTGGCTCGCCACGGCGGGGCGAAATGCGTATCGCGCGACGCGGCGGATGACGAAATGTGTCAGCGCGACGGCTTCACGACGGTGTCCGCGCCAACACAAAATTACGATTCACCGACGTGTCTTTCTTATTGCTTTCTATTCGATGGATGGCGACCCATGACGTCGCGCGTCGGTGTTTACCCGTTAAGGCCTTGCGCGCGTTCTGTCGCGATCTCGATAATCCGATCCACTACGCCGCCCGGCGCGCGATCGCGGGATTTGCGCCGGGCTCGGGGCTTGCCCGTCGAACTATCACCCTTCCAGCGGGTTCACGATGCAACGACACAGAGTGCTGATCACCGGCGGCGCGGCCGGCATCGGCGCGGCCTGCGCGCAACGCTGCGAGGCAGACGGCTACGACGCGGTCGTGATCGACCGCGTCGGCGACGGACTGATCGCCGATCTGTCCGACCCGGAAGCGACCGGCCGCGCGCTGGAACGCGCGCTCGAAGGCGGCCCGATCACGCGGCTCGTCAACAACGTCGGCGCGGTGTATCCGGCCGAGGCGGGATCCCAGACGCTCGAAGAACTCGAACGCGCATGGGCGCTGAACGTGCGCTGCGCGATGCAATGCACGCAGGCGCTGTTGCCCGGCATGCGCGACGCGGGGTTCGGGCGCATCGTCAGCCTGTCGTCGCGCGCGGCGCTCGGCAAGCCGCTGCGCACCGCGTACTCCGCGACGAAGGCCGCGCTGATCGGCATGACGCGCGTGTGGGCGCTCGAACTCGGCGCGCACGGCATCACCGCGAACGCGATCGGGCCGGGGCCGATCCGCACCGAGCTGTTCGACCGCGCCAACCCGCCCGACAGCCCGCGCACGAAGGCGATCGTCGCCGCCGTGCCGGTGGCGCGCATCGGCACGCCGGACGACGTTGCGCACGCGGTCTCGTACTTTCTCGATGCGAGGAGCGGTTTCGTCACTGGCCAGGTGCTTTACGTGTGCGGCGGGATGACCGTCGGCGCGGCAGGAGTCTGAGATGGGCGACAGCCGCCGGCTGCGTCCGCGCGGGCCGCTGTCGAAGAACGAAGGAATCCGTACGATCGGCGGCCTCGCCCTGCAGTATCCGCTCCTTCCGGGCATCATGGCGGTGATGGCCGCCTGCGGGCACGCGAATGCGCTCGTTGAGGCGGCCGTTAGCCTCGCGCGACGCCGAACGTTGCCCGCGCCCCTTTCCCGATAACCGAAGACTCAAGACTCAACGACTGGAGCCACCATGCCTTACATGATCGAAACGTGGGACAAGCCCGATCATCAACACGTGCGCGACCGCGTACGGCCCACGCACCTCGAATTCCTCGCGCAGAACGCGTCGAAGCTGCTCGCGTGCGGCGCGAAGCTCAATGACGACGGCCAGGGCGCGCAAGGCAGCCTCTACGTGATCGACGTCGACACGCGCGCCGAAGCGGAGCGTTTTATCGCCGAGGACCCGTTCACGCTCGCCGAGCTGTTCGAGCGCGTGGCGATCGTCCGCTGGCGCAAGGCCTTTCTGGATGGACGCTCTTACCTGTAACGCGTCGAAGGCCGCCGCCCGCGCGGGCGGCGGCCGGTTGTCGGGGCAACGGCTCGCGCGAAGCCGTCTGCCGGCGCATGGCGCGTCATCGACGCGATTTGCGCTGCCCCTATCCACCTGGATAGCCTGCCTCGCGCCCGGCGCTGTCCTACAGTTGTACGGACAAGCATGAAGCGATGCACCGTTGCGGGGCCAACATGACATTCGTGGACCAGGAAATCGCGCACATCAAGCAGGCAATCGCGCTGTCGCTGCAAAAACCGGCGCAAAGCGGACTGCCCGTGTTCCCCGCCGCTTACTGGCGCAACCGGCTGCGCCAGTTGATGGACCGTCATCATCTGGAACACAGCCAGCTCTGCGCGGTGGACGCGCTGTTGCTGCAACTCGATCGCATCGAGGCGAGGCGGCGCTGGCTGCTTCCTGCGAACACGGCCGCCTGACTGCGCGGTCGCCTCCCCGGTTCGCGTCGCCCGCCGTCAGTGCTGCACGCCCCAGCGGCGCACCGTCAGGCGTTCGAGCGTATCGAACACCAGATGCTCGACGAGCAGCCCGATCGCAATCACCGCCGCCAGCCCCGCAAATACACGATCCGTATATAGCTCGTTACGGTTCTGAAAGATGTACCAGCCGAGCCCGCCGTTGCCGCTGCTCGCGCCGAACACCAGTTCCGCCGCGATCAGCGTGCGCCACGCAAACGCCCAGCCCACGCGCAGCCCCGCGAGGATCGACGGCAGCGCCGCCGGCACGAGGATCAGCACGACGTGGCGCAGGCCGGTCAGGCCGTAGTTGCGGCCGGTCATCCGCAGCGTCTCGGGCACCGACCGGAACCCGGAATACGTGTTGAGCGCGAGCGGCCACAGCACCGCGTGCACGAGCACGAACAGCAGACTGCCGGTGCCGAGCCCGAACCACAGCAGCGCGAGCGGCAACAGTGCGATCGACGGCAGCGGGTTGAACATCGCGGTCAGCATCGACAGCAGATCGCGGCCGATCCGCGTCGACACCGCGAGCGACGTCAGCGCGAACGCGCACGCGACGCCGAGCAGATAGCCGCGCAGCAGCACCGACATCGAGACGGCCGTTTTCTGCAGCAATTCGCCGGACAGGATGCCCTGCACGAAAGCGCTGAGCGTCGCGCCGAATGTCGGCAGCAGCAGGTCGTTGTCGATCGCGCGGGCGAGCGCCTCCCACGCGACGATCAGCACTAGCGCGATCAGCGTCTTGCGCAGCCACGCTTGCGACGCGATGCGCTTCGCGAGCGGCAGCGGCGTCTCGAGCGCGAGATCGCCGACGGGCTCGAGCGGCCGCTCGTATTCGGCGCGCACGGGCGGAACCAACGGGGCGGACGTGGTCATCGGACGGCCTCCGGGGTATTCGAGCTATTCGGCGTATCGAACAGCAGATGGTGAATGTGCGCGACGCTGTCGCGAAACGCGTCGTGCCCGGCGCTGTCGTGCGAATACTGATGGCTGTTCAGCTCCGCGCGAACCCGCCCCGGATGCGGCGACAGCAGCAGAATCCGGTTGCCGACGATCAGCGCCTCCTCGATCGAGTGCGTGACGAACAGCAGCGTGAAGCGCACGTCGTCCCACAGACGCAGCAGTTCTTCCTGCATCCTGCGGCGCGTGAGCGCGTCGAGCGCCGCGAACGGCTCGTCCATCAGCAACACGCGCGGCTGCATCGCGAGCGCGCGGGCAATCGCGACGCGCTGCTTCATCCCGCCCGACAGCGTATGCGGATAGGCCCGCGCGAACGCGGCGAGGCCGACCTTCTCCAGATAATGCAGCGCGATGTCGTCCGCCTCGGCGCGGCTCAGCTTCTTCGCGACGCGCAACGGAAACGCCACGTTCTGCAGCACCGTCTTCCACGGCGGCAACTGGTCGAATTCCTGGAACACGACGATGCGGTCGGTGCCGGGGCCGCGCACCGGCTCCCCTGCGAGCGAGATCGTGCCCGACACGGGCGGGATGAAACCCGCGATCGCCTTCAGCAGCGTGGATTTTCCGCAGCCGGACGGGCCGAGCAGCACGAAGCGATCGCCGCCGTACACGTCGAAGCTGACGTTGTGCGTCGCGCGGACGATCCGTTCGCGCGTCCGGTATTCGAGGCTCACGCGATCGACCGCGAGCAGACGGCCGCTCGTGGCCGGCGCTGCGACGCGTGCGTCGGCTGCAGGGCGCGCGGCGTCGAATGACGCGACGCCGCCGAGAACCTGAGCGGTGGCGCTCATCACTGCGCTCCCGGCCGCGCGCCGCGAACGGCAAGAACTGATGCTATGGCTTTCACGTTGAGGGTCATGGCAGAGGAATCGACGTTGGCACAAAACGACACGATAGGTCCGTGCCGCGCGTCGCCCAACCAATGATTGCGCATATCCAAAACGCGCTGACGCATAAGCGTCGTCAGCGCGTATCTCGCGGCCGGCGTGTCAGCGTCAGCGACGAAATCCACGCGGTGGCGAACGCGTCAGCTACCCGACGAGATCGCGGGATCGTCGAAGAAGTAGTCCTTCCACGACTTCGGGTCGTTGCGGATCGCGCCGACGCGATACATGAACTGCGCGAGCGGCAGCGTGTTCTGCGGCGCGACCTTGAACTGCACCTGCGGATTGCGGATCACCGACAGCAACAGGTTGCGGTCGATCTTCGCCTGATTCACGCGGATGTAGATGTCCGCGGCGGCGTCCGGATGCGCGGCGATGAAGCTGGCTGCATCCGCGAGACCGTTGATGAACGCGCGATACGTCTTCGGATTGTCGTCGCGGAACTTCTGCGTCGCGTACAGCACGGTTGCCGAGCTGGGGCCGCCGAGCACGTCGTACGAACTGAGCACGATGTGCGCCTTCGGATTGCCCGCGAGTTCCTGGTTCTGGAACGGCGGATTGCCGAAGTGTCCGGTGATTTCGGTGCCGCCCGCGATGATCGCGGCGGTCGCGTCCGGATGCGGCACCGCGACGGTCAGCTTGTCGAGCCGGTCGTAATCCTTGTCGCCCCAGCGCTTCGCGGCCGCGTACTGCAGCACGCGCGACTGCACCGACACCGACACGGCCGGCACCGCGATGCGATCCTTTTCGGTGAAATCGGCGATCGTCTTGATGTTCGGATTGTTCGACACGAGGTAATACGGCAGATTGCCGAGCGACGCGACGCCCTTCACGTTCTGCCTGCCGTGCGTGCGATCCCACACGGTCAGCAACGGGCCGATGCCCGCGGCGGCCACGTCGACCGAGCCGCTCAGCAGCGCATCGTTGATCGCGGCACCGCCGGACAGCTTCACCCAGTCGACCTTCACGTCGACGCCTTCCTTGCGGCCTTCTTTCTCGATGAACTGCTGGTCGCGCGCGACGTTCAGCATCAGATAGACGATGCCGAACTGCTCGGCGATGCGCAGCTGCCCTTCCGCATGCGCGAGCGGCGCAGCGGCGAAGCCGGCTACGCCGGTCGAGCATGCAAGCCACGTCGCGGCGACACGGCGTGCAACGGCGCGTTGGAAAACAGAACGAAAAGAGAAAGACATCGACGCTCCAGTAGACAGGTTCGGCGGCCCTGTGCCCGCCAGTGTCCGCGGACTGTACGGTTCGCGTCCCGATACGGTCAACGAAGCAAATCCGATACGCTTATCTGCTGGAACGATAAACAGGACGTGGAACTGGACGAAGCCGCGAGGCGCCCGTCACGAAGACGGCGCCCGGCCGCACGAAGTCGATGCGGCGCTGGTCGAGCAGTACCTCGTCGAGGAGGCGGCGCGCGTGGGCATCGCGCCGCGAGCAACGGGCGGTTTGCGGATTCTTCTAGAAGGCGCTTTTTATGACGCCCCCATCGGCTCGCAACGCAGCTCCCGTCGTGGCCGACGAAAGCGGACTCGCGATATAGGCAACGAGGGACGCAATTTCCTGCGGCGAAGCAAATCGCTTGATCAGCGATGTCGGGCGCACTTTCTCGAAGAATTCCTTTTCGAACGCTTCAAACGATTTGCCGTCGGCCTTGGCAAGCGTCTCGACGAATTCGCCGACTCCACGCGATTTCGTCGGCCCCGGCATCACGCTGTTCACGGTAATGCCCGTGCCGGCAACCGCTTCGGCCAGCCCGCGCGAGACCGCGATCTGCGCGGCTTTCGTCATCCCGTAGTGGATCATTTCGGCCGGAATCTGCACCCCGCTTTCGCTCGAAATGAAAATAATGCGACCCCAGTTGGCCTGCCGCATCGCAGGCAGATACAGGCGCGCAAGGCGCACTCCACTCAGCACGTTGACGTCGAAGAAACGCTGCCAGTCCGCGTCCGGGATCTCTTCAAACGGCTTGGGCTCGAAAATGCCGAGGTTGTTCACCAGGATTTCGACACCCGGAAAGCGCGCCACGAGTTCGTCGGCTGCGGCGGCCGTGCTCAGATCGCCGGCGAATCCGTGCACATCGCCGCCGGTGTCCGCTTTCAGTTGCGTCACCACGTCATCCACCGACGACTGCGAGCGGCCGTTGACGACAACGCGAGCGCCCTCCTGCGCCAATGTGCTGGCGATAGCGAGGCCGATGCCGGCCGTGCTTCCGCTGACCAGCGCGAGTTTGCCTTTCAGGTTCAGGTCCATGCGTGGATTCCTCCTTTGCGTCGACGAAGTAAAGATGACGAAATCGTGTCAGTGGCCTTCTACCGCGAAGAGGATATCGGCGAAGCCAGGAACCGTTTTCTCACGATTCCAGTCGCGCTGCAATTCGCAGATGAGTCGAACCGCGGCAGCTCGTGCGGCTTCTCGATCCGGGCCAGCGCGACGATATTGGCAACCCGTTCGCGCTTGGGCCTGGATGCAATGGAAGATACCTGAACGGGCATCAGAGCATCGGCACAGCGGGCGCGTCTGGTTTGATATGCGCGTTTTCAGGCCAATAGGGTTCGCATGGCTGCAGGATTCGTCAGACCAGACTGGGAACCTCTCGATGAGGATCAACGCATGCAGTCGGATCTCAACGACAGCCGGCACTTCGTCGCACGATTCAAGGCGGACTCAGTCTCGCAACTGACCCATTGCGCGAGCAAACGCAAAGAGAGCTTTTCCTCGACGGCAGATGTATTCACCGCGGCACCTATCCGGCGTAGCGCGTGTCGACCACCTCTATTGCCAGCCCGGCGTCACCCGCGTATTCGAATCGTTCGCGGGGGGCGGCCCCGCTGCATGGAAGCGCAGCACTCGAAGCAGACCAACGAGAGCCGCCTGAAGGCTCGCAATGGTCACAGAAGTGTCACTTCCGTTGCCTACGGTCTGAAATTGCACACCGCGACAGAGCGACACCGACGCTCGATGCAACGTCGACGCACCGTTTGTTCCGGATGCGAAAACCGCCCCACCGTTTGCGGCCTTGTCGCGGCTGGTCGCCAATTCCCTGGAGCCGGCTGCGATGAGAGAACCGACTGAACGCGACGTATCCTGGGAGAAGCAACTCGCGCAGGTGAAACGTGGCGTCGAGGAATTGCGGCGCGCCGCCCTGGAAGCAGAGCAGGAATATGGCGGAGAGTTTGCGCTGGTTTCACCGTCGATGCGCGAGAGCGCCGTCAACCTCGCCCACTACCCGCAGTGCGACGACATGACGTGCGACCTCTTCAAGACGAACTCGCGCGGATCGGACTCAGCTCGTTGGGACGAATGGAGGCGCATGTCATGGCCTCGCTCAACGCGGTGCTTCGCGTACTTCATACGCTGGCGGGCGAGCCGGTGCCGCCCGATATTCTCAAGTGCCTGCCGATCACGTTCGACACCGGCGCCGTCATGCTCGCTGCGCATACGGATGCCATCCTCGGACCCGAGCCCCAGGGGCACCCGACGCGCATCATGGTCACGATGCCCGGGGAGGCGGCCGACGATCCGAAACTGATCCGGGCGCTGATCGAAGCGGGCATGGGAATCATGCGCATCAATTGCGCGCATGATTCGCCGGCGATCTGGGAACGGATGGTCGAGCATCTTCGCTGCGCGGAGCGCGAACTCGGTAAGCGCTGCCTGATTTCGTTCGACCTCGCCGGCCCGAAACTGCGCACCCGTTCGATCGAACCAGGACCGGCGGTCGTCAAGTTGCGACCGATCCGCAATGCTGTGGGGCAGGTAATCGAAGTCGCCCGCGTGCGGCTCCTGGCGGACACCGTTGAATCAGGCGAGGCGGATGCGATTCCCGTCGACGCCGTGCTCATCGAAAAGGCAGAACCCGGCGACACGTTCACGTTCGACGATGCCCGCAATCGCAAGCGGACGCTTTACGTCGTCGAAATTCGTCCGGGCGAATGCCTGTGCGAAACCGACCGGGCCGCTTACGTCGTACCCGGCACACGGCTTGAATTGCGGCGAGGCAACACGTCGATTGCAAACGGCGAGGTGGGCGTTTTGCCGATGGTCGAGCAGTGGATCACGCTCACCGTCGGCGATAGCCTGGAGATCGCGCGCGGAGAAATGCCGGGCCGCGACGCAACGCATGACGACGATGGCCGGATCAGCGAGCCCGCATAGATCGAAACCAGGCTTGCGTTCACCCGCTTGCCCGACCTCCTGCTGAGCGCGATGCGACCCGGACGCGAGGTTCGCGACGGTCACGACCGCGGTCATCGGCCGCGGGTTTCGCGCGGTCGCGGGATGCGAAAAGCCATTTCGGCAGTGGCGGGACCGCAACGCGACGCGCCCGGTTCGTTGCATATGCAACCGATCCACGGTGCCGTAACCCTGAAATCCAACGCCCCAGCGAACGTGAATTCTCGAACCTGGGGAAGGCGTGGCACAACCGGGAGGCACGACGACGGATGCAACGCGGGGCCGGACGGCCCGCGTCGACGCGTCAGCGGTCGTACAGCGAGTCGATCGACGAGAGGTCGGGGGTGTCGCGGCTCGACGCGGGCGCGCGCGCGAGGTACTCGGCGGGCAGCGTCGCGAGGAACTCCGAAAAGCCGGCGTCGCCGCCCGGCGAATGCTCGGCCATCGCGCTCGCGGCGGCCGCTTCGTCGCCGGACAACAGCGCCTGCGCGAGCTTTTGATGGTCGGCGATGGCCTTCTCGCGGCGGCTCGGCGCGAGAAACGGCTTCGGACGGTAGCGCGAGATCAGCCGGCGAATCGAGCGGATCTGATCGGCCAGATACTCGTTGTGGCACGCGTTGCAGATCACCTCATGAAATTCGAGGTTCGCGCGGGCGAAGCGGCGCGCATCGTTTTCCTTCAACGCGGCGACGCCCTCGTCGATGGCCCGCTGCAACGCGTCGCGCTGCTGGTCGTTCATGCGCCGCGCGGCGAGCCGCGCCGACACCACCTCGAGTTCGTTCAACAGTTCGAGCACGTCGCGCAGTTGCGGCACCGACATCCTCGCGACAAACACGCCCTGACGCGGCACGATCTGCACGTACTGCTGGGCGGCCAGTTGCTGGAGCGCCTCGCGGATCGGCGTGCGCGATACGTTGAAACGCGCCGCCAGCGCCCGCTCGTCGAGGGTCGCGCCCGGCACGAGTTCGCCACGCTCGATTTCGGCTTCGAGGAGCGCCTTGATTTCCGCGGACCGGCTCAGTTTCGGGACATTCATGGGATGACACGAGAAGAGGGATCGGAATCGAGCGATGCGGCCGTCACGCCCCGCATTCGCTCAGACGAATGCTTATGATACCGCGGCGGTATACCAGTTATTCAACCCCAATAAGCGGAAACAGCCAAAAAACGCGCCGCGCTGTTCGCAAGGCGCCGTTACCGCGTCTAAAACCGTGCTAAGACGACTTAATTCGCCTTCAAATAGCGGCCTGCCCGGAAGTCATGCAGCATCTGCACGAACAGGCGACGCTTCATCAGCAGACCGGACACCGTTTTCAGCGGCGGCACGTGATGGCCTCGCGGACTCGACGCCTCGACCAGAATCAACAGCAACAGGAACCGGCGCCGGTACCAGCTTCGTTTCGATGCCGCCCGAACGCTCCAGGCTCGCTCCCTCTTCCATTTCGGTTGTCTCCTGTTTCCTTCTGCCGAATCCGCCGGGAGCCGGGATCTCCTGCAACGGGCCGCGAATCCGATCGACCAGCTGCCTCTTTTTGTATGCCAAAGGTGGCCTGTGGAGTTTCGCGAAGGTTCTGGCGCATGCCGCCGGCAAACACTACCGATTTGGTTGTGCGCGCATCCAAATCGGTAGAAACACCGCGGGAATCCATGTGCGGGAGGGTTAACCCTCAAGAGGCATTCACACTGGAACGAACCGGCGCCACTGAAAGCGCTCTACAAGCTGGCTGCAATATGGCGGCAATCCGCGGGCGCTATCGTCGCTCACCAACGGCGCGCAGTTGCATCGCAACGGAACCTCCCGAGTTCCGGCCCCGCGTCGTCCACACGCCAAACAGGTTGCGCACACAACGAACTGCGCGCAACTCATCGCGCATCTTCTTTTCAATGCGTCATACGATTCACGTCGCTGACACGCGCAAACGTTAAAGTGCGTCCGCTGATGTCGCTTGCGCAGTTCGCTTCGTCGGCACCAGCACCGCATCAAGTAGTGCAGATCAGGGGTAACAGAACAGATCTGACAAGTGCAATAGAAGCGCAGATGGTCCCATTCTGTTTGTCTTCCGGAGATTAAAGAAATGAAAAAGCGCAGCCTGGTTCAGCCTGGCGTAACGTCAGGAATACTGAGTTGTTTGCTGCTTGTCCCCTCTCTTCATGCAGTTGCAGCCCCCCAAAGCAACATGGAACTGCTGCCGACCGGCCAGTTCATCTCGCCCGCCGCCATTCCGGGCGCCGTCCAGCAGTTGCTGAACCCGCAAATCGCCGCCAAGCCGTCGCAGATCGTCAGCGGCGCCATCAAGGCGCAACTGAGCCCGGACGGCAACACGCTCGCCGTCATCACCGCGGGCTACAACACGATCTACACCGGCTCGAACAACAACACGCTCGACAAGGCCGACTCGACGCAGTACGTGTTCATCTATGACGTGTCGGGCGCGAACAAGGCGAATCCGAAGTTCATTCAGGCGATCCACCAGAACAACGCGTTCGACGGCCTCGCCTGGAACGGCAACGGCACGCTGTACGGCACGGGCGGCGCCGACGACAAGGTGTACGTGTACACGCACGCGTCGGCATCGCCGGCGGCGCCGTTCGCGCTCTCCACGTCGATCGCACTGAACCATACGTCGGGCATCGGCTCGGGCGTGAAGCCGAACGCGGGCGGTCTCGCCGTGTCGGCGGACGGCAAGACGCTCGTCGTCGCGAACAACTACAACGACTCGATTACGACCATCGACACGACGTCGAATGCGATCCTCGCCGAGTACGATCTGCGTCCGTTCCACACGTCGGGCCAGCAAGGCGTCGCGGGCGGCGAGTATCCGTGGGCCGTCACGCTGAAGTCGGACGGCACGGCGTTCGTGTCGTCGGTGCGCGACCGCGAAGTCGTCGTGCTGAATCTGGCGAACCCGGCCGCGCCGCAGTTCATCGCGCGCATTCCGGTGAACGGCAACGCGTACGGGATGACGCTGTCGCATGACCAGTCGAAGCTGTTCGTCGCCGTCGAGAACACCGACCGCGTCGCCGTGATCGACACCGCGAGCCACCGCGTCGAGCAGTCGATCGAGATCCGCATGCCGGGCTTCGGCGACAACGGCAACCACTTCGGCGTCGACAACGGCAACGGCGGCCACGAGGCGTACAGCGGCCGCGACACGGTTAACGTGACGCTGTCGCCGGACGGCCGCACACTGTACGCGGTCAACAACGGCGACAACTCGATTGCGGTGATCGGACTCGAAGGCGATGGCGCATACCAGGTGAAGGGCCTCATCCCGACCGCCTATGCGCCGAAGGACATCACGCTGTCCGCCGACGGCACGCAGATGTACATCATCAACGGCAAGTCGGTGACGGGCCCGAACCCGAACTACACGCCGGGCGGCGAGAGCGCGCAGTATCAGTTCGGTCTCGAGAAGTCGAGCCTCGTGAGCGCGCCGGTGCCGTCGTCGCGCGTGCTGGGCGAGCTCACCACGCAGGTCGCGGAGAACAATCACTACGCGATGGCCGCGAGCGCGGCCGACCAGCAGACGATGAAGTTCCTGCACGATCACATCAAGCACGTGATCTACGTGGTGAAGGAAAACCGTACGTTCGACCAGATCCTCGGCGACCTGAACAACGGCTCGAACGGTGACTCGTCGGTGACGATGTACGGCAAGTCGATCACGCCGAACTTCCATGCGATCGCGAACAACTTCGTCACGATCGACAACTTCATGGATCCGGGCGACGGCTCGATGGACGGCTGGTCGTGGGTGCAGCACGCGCACGTGACGCCGACCGAAGAAGTGTCGCAGCAGGAGGACTATGCGGGCGTCTCGCGCGGCATGTCGTACGAATCCGAGGGCGACAATCGCGGTCTGCCGGTCGGCCTTGCGACGACGGCGGCGCGCGACGCGTCGTACTACTCGTCGACGTCGAGCACCAACGGCTTCACGAACGCGACGTCATCGCTGCCGGGCGGCACGGCCAACGCGCTGCCGGGCATCGCCGACGTGACGGTCCCGAACGCGCCGTTCGGCTATCAGAAAGCGAGCATCTATGACGCGGTTCTGCAGGCGGGCGGCACCGTGCGCAACTACGGCGGCATGGTCAACAACGTCGGCCCGATCGGCACGATGACGAGCCCGCTCTTGAGCCCGTTCGCCGCCGACGCGATCGAAGCCAATCCGATCAAGCCGTCGCTCGTCGGCCGCACGGACCTGTACTACCGCGGCTTCGACCAGGCGTATCCGGACACCTTCCGCGAACTCGAATGGAACCGCGAATTCCAGCAGTTCGTCTCCAACGGCCGTCTGCCGTCGTTCGAAATCGTCCGCCTCGGCGCCGACCACACCGGCAGCGAGTCGACCAACGTCGGCGGAATGGGCTCGGCGGAGCAGGAAGAAGCGGATAACGACTTCGCGGTCGGCAAGCTGGTCGAGACCGTCTCGCACAGCCCGTACGCGAAGGACACGCTGATCGTCGTCGTCGAGGACGACTCGCAGGCCGGGTCGGATCACGTCGACTCGCACCGCGCACCGGTGTATATCGTCGGCCCGTACGTGAAGCAGCACGCGATCGTCAGCACCGCGTACAACCAGGTCAACGCGATCCGCACGATGGAAGACGTGCTCGGCACCGAGCACATCGACCTGAACACGGCCTACGCGAAGCCGATGGCCGACCTGTTCGACGTCCACGCGAAGCCCACGTGGACGTACACGGCGGTCGCGTCGACGATCCTCGCGAACACCGCGGTGGGCGCCGTCGCGACGGGCTCGACGTCGAACGGCAACGACGGCAACCAGTACGCGATGGGGCCGGTCGTTCATCCGCTGCATGGTCCGGAGTACTGGGCGAGCGTGCAGCAGGGCTTCGACTTCTCGAAGGAAGACCGCATCGATCCGGACGTCTTCAACCACGTGCTGTGGAAGGGCGTGATGGGCGACAAGCCGTATCCGGCGCCGCACACCGCCTATATCAAGGCGGCTGACGTGTCGAAGGGCAACGCGACGAAGGCTAACGCGGCGACGGTCGCGACCGCCGACGACGACGGCGACGACGATTAAGTCGCCTTCGTCCGGCGACGAACCGTGCGCATCGGGCGCGAGTCGCAATGCGCCCGATGCGTGCAACGCCCGGTCCCGTCGCTGAACCGCGAGTGAGTCGGTCCGCGACGCCGGACGGCCGTCCGAAAGGACCGCTGCCCCGGCGTCGCGATTACAACACCAACACAACAACAATTTCTTCAGCGTGAAGCCAACGAACAGACAAAAAACCAGCACCGCCATTGCCGTATCGGCGCTGTTTGCCACTTTTTCGTTCGCCCACGTGGCGAAGGCTCAACAGGTTCAACAGGCTCAACAGGGACAACAGCAGGCTCAACAACAGGTTCAACCCGCGCAGACGCAGGAAACGCAGCCCGCAGGCACGCTCCGCGAAGTCGCCGTGAACGCGGCGAATGCCGCCATCGCCCCGGACCACAACGTGAACGATCCGTATCAGTCCGCGAACATCAGCAAGACCGGCACGCCGATCGGCGAGCTGCCGATGACCGTGCAGGAAATTCCGCGCGGGCTGCTCGACGAACAGGGCGTCACGACGCTCAATGAGGCAATCCAGAAAGGCAACGTGTCCGGCGTGAACTACGGCGGCACCGACTCGAAGGGGTTCACCGATCACTTCATGATTCGCGGGTTACAGGCGCAGACCTACAACGACGGCTTTTCCGACGGCGACCAGGTCAACGGGACGATGCATTCGCTGCTCGGCGTCGAGCGCATCGAAGTGCTCGAAGGCCCGGGCTCGGCGCTGCTCGGCAGCGGGCCGCCGGGCGGCTCGATCAACCTGATTCACTACACGCCGTCGGCGCAGTTCCATTGGGGCGGCGACATTCAGGCCGGCTCGTTCGGCACCGTCGAGGGCAGCGCGTACGTGACCGGCCCCACCGGCATCGACGGGCTGAACTATCGCGTCGACGTCACGGGCAGCCGCTCCGACGGCTATCGCGACCTCGCGTCATGGAACAAGGAAATCCGCCCCGATCTGCAATGGAAGATCGGCGACCACAAGATCGAGTTTTCGCTCGACGCGCAGCAATACATGGCGACGCCCGATTCGTACGGGATGATCTACGTGAACGGCGCGCCGATTCGCAATGTCCCGTTCAACGCGAAGTACTCGTCGCCGTTCGCGAACGCGCACGGCGATTACGTGCGTGCGACGCTGTCGGACGAATGGCGCATCAGCGACTACCTGACGCTCAACAATCGTCTGTCGTTCATGCATCACACGCTGGACTTCTACAGCAACGGCGACAGCACGCACGCGAAAGTACAGGGCGACACGTTCACCGGCCGCCAGTTGCGCGACCAGAACGATTCGCTCAACACGCTCGACTATCAGCTGGAGCCGGTGTGGAAATTCTCGACGGGCAGCGTCCACCATACGCTGGTGACGGGCTTCGAATATCTGCATCAGGACCTCAACACCGACAAGCTGACGGCCGACCTGCCCGACATCGGCGACATCTTCGCGCCGGTGCCGCTCGAAACGTCGATCGCGAGCCTTGACTTCCAGTGCGCGCCGTCGCACTCGTGCCAGAACGACAACGTCACCGCGAACTTCTACAGCCTGTACGCGACCGATCAGGTGGACGTGACGGACCGGTTCAAGATTCGCGCGGGCGTGCGCAAGGACTGGTTCGACACGACGCTCACGCTGAACCCGATGCCGGGCGAACCGAACCGCACCGCGAACGACGGCACCACGCTGGTCCAGGGCAACAGCTACACGCGCAACGACGCGCCGACGAGCTGGAACATCGGCGCGCTGTACAAGCTGACGCCGTGGATGTCGCCGTACGTCGGCGTCTCGCGCAGCTACCTCGCGAACTTCAATTCGGAAAACGACGCGTTTTCGATCGGCGCGCCCGAATCCGCGCTGCAATACGAGGTGGGCGTGAAGTGGTCGTTCGTCGACGGGCGCTATGTGCTGAATACCGCGCTCTTTCACGTCACGCGCGACAACGTCGCGACGCCGTACGGCGACGACCAGATCGCATTCGATTCGCAACGCACGCGCGGCGCCGAGGCGTCGCTCGACGCGAGCCTCACATCGGACTGGCACGCGTACGCGAACTTCACCGCGCAGCAGGCGCACATCACGTATAGCCCGGATACGCCGGGCGCGGTCGGATCGGTCCCGCAGGGCGTGCCCGCGTATATGGCGAACCTGTGGACCACGTATCGCTTCAAGCTGTTCGGCAGGGCTGGCTTTCATGCGGGCGCGGGCATCAACTACCAGAGCCGGATGACGAACGGCTTCGCGAACGGCTACGCGTGGGCGCCGGCCTACGTGATCGGCAACCTGCAGTTCGGGTACGCGGAACGTCACTGGGGCGTCGATCTGAACATCGACAACGTCACCGACCGGCGTTACTACCTCGCGACCAACGTGGTCGGCGCATTCGTCGGGCCGCCGTTGAGCGCGTATGTGCGGCTCCATTGCGATTTTTGACGGAGATTAGGCCATGTCCATCGCCACCCTGTTGCGCGTCGCGAATCATTCCGGCGGCGTGCTGTACGTGATCGCAGCACTGTTGTTCGTCACGCTGACGGTCGTCATCGAGCGGCTGTGGCACTTGCAGCGCGTGTCGCGCGACACGCACGCGGCGCTCGCCGAGCTGGACCGGCACAAGGCGCTGAGCGCGGGCACGCTCGTCGCGTGGGCCGCGCGGCACGACGGGCTGCCGACCGGCAGCCTGATCGCGGCCGCGGCGCGCCTCGCCGGCCGCGCAAATCGCGACACGCTCGCCGCCAGCCTCGAAGAAGCGCTGATGCGCGAAGCCCCCGGCATCGACCGCTTTCTGTGGATGCTCGACACGGCGGTCACGCTCGCGCCGCTGCTGGGGCTTTTCGGCACGATCGTCGGCATGTTCGACGCGTTCCAGGTGCTGGCCGGCCCCGGCAACGCACCGACGCAGGTGACGGGCGGCGTGGCCGAGGCGCTGATCGCGACCGCGTCGGGCCTGTTCGTCGCGATGATCGGGCTCGTGTTCTTCAACGGCCTGCACAACCGCGTGCGCATCGTGATGCACCAGCTCGACACGCTGAAGACGTCGCTCGTCAATCGCCTGTCGAGCGCCGCTGCCGACGCGCCGCCGGTCGCGACGCAGACCGAGGCGGACGCGCCGCACGCGCTCGTCGCGCTCGCGCGGCAGGGAGCGTGAGATGAAGTACTTCGAAGCACGCAAGGCGCGCATCGAGATCATCCCGATGATCGACATCATGTTCTTCATGCTGGTGTTTTTCATCATGATCACGCTGCACATGATTCCGGATGCGGGGCTGCGCACGCAGTTGCCGTCGAGCGCGAGCGCGCGCAGTCTGCCGCCGCCGAAAGTCACCGTGATCCTCGCGACCGACGGCAGCGTGTCCGTCGACGGGCACACGCTCGGCACGGCGGAACTCACCGCGCTGCTCGCGAAACGCGCCGATCCCGCGCACACGGTCGTAACGATCGCCGGCGCGAAGGACGTGCAGTTGCAGAAGCTCGTGAACGTGATGGACGCGTGCCACGCGGCCGGCGTCACGCAGGTGTCGCTCGCCGCGCAACCGGAGAAAGGAGGCTGAGATGGCGTCGATCGTCGGGCAGCGTGCGCCGCGTCCCGGCACGCACAAGCCGCTGGTCACGTCTGCCGCGATTGCACTGGCCGTCGAGGCGCTGTTGCTCGCGGGCGTCGGCGGGTGGCTGATCCGGCCGCACGTCGCCGTGCCCGCGCGCACGGAGCCGATGACAATCACGCTCGCGCCATCGATGCCGGCGGCGACTCCCGCGCAGCACGTGTCGAAGCCGGCGCCGCAGCCCGCGCAGGACATCGCGAAGCCGATGCCGCAGCCGCGACGCGTCGCGCCCGCGCCGCCGGCGCACGCCGCGCATGCGGCAGCGCCGAAGCGGCAGATGCAGCCGCAGCCTCAGCCTCAACCGCGTCCGGTCGCCGCCGAGCCGCCGACGCCCGCGCCGGACGCGGCGCCCACGCCGTCAGCGACGCAAACCGCCGCGGCAACCGAGCCGGCGTCGGCCGCCCGCTCGTCGCAAACGCCTGTCCCGCCGCCGCCGGCCGCGGGCCACCCTGACGCCAGCTTCGACGGCGCGCTGCGCGCCGCGATCCAGGCGGCGCTGCGCTATCCGGAATCGGCCCGCATGCAGGGGACGACCGGACGCACGCTCGTCGCGTTCGTCTATCGCGATAGTGCGGTGTCGGACATACACGTCGTCACGTCGAGCGGCGTCGGCCTGCTCGACCACGCGGCGGTCCTCGCCGTGCGCGACGCCGAATGCCCGCCGCCGCCGCATGGCATGGAAGGCAAGCAACTGGCGGAGCGACTGTGGGTCGATTTCAAACTCGACGGCAACGGGTGACGGCTAACGGCTAACGCAGCGCGCCCGGCGCTCAGCGATGCCACGCGGCGCCGGTGAAGAAGTAGCTGCCGAGGCCGACCGTGAACACCATGCACCCATAGAGCGCGTGTTCGACGCAACTGAGCGCGAGCGACTGATGCTTGCGATAGCTGGTCGCGAACAGTCCGCCGCCGATCAGCGTCATCACCGGCGCGATCCAGTTCAGGAAGATCAGGTGGACGTAGCCGAACGCGACCGCGGACGCGACCACGTAGCCGCGTCCGTCGCCGACAATCGGCCGATAACGGTGAAACAGAAAGCTGCGGTAGACGAGTTCCTGCGGCCACACCGACAACACCGGATACAGCACCATCACGAGCAGCCAGAACGCCGGCCGCTGCCGCGGAAAGGACAGGAACACCTCCGGCGTGAAGTACCACACGGCGATCGCGACCGCCGCCGCCAGCATCACGAAGCGCAGCAGCACGTGCGCGACGCCTGCGCGAAATCCCGCCCAGTTCCATTCCTCGGAGTGAGAAACCTGATGGCGACTGCGCAGAAACAGATGAATGCCGATCGCGCCGAGCCACAGCACGGCCAGCATCAGCACGCGCAGCCGGAAGGCGACGATCACAAGCGGCACCCCGGCATACAGCGCAACGAATTCGACCCACAGCGATGCGATCTGCGTGGTCGACGCAGCCGGTTTCTTCGTGTCGTTCATGAGCGGGAATCCGTCACTCGGAGTCGACCCGATCGCGCAGCGCGTCCCGCTCCACGACGCTCGCCGCCTGCTCGCCGAACTGCAGCGCGGCAAGCTGCGCGTAAAGCGGCGAATCGTGCAGAAGCTCCGCATGACGACCCTGCGCGACGATGCGCCCCTGATCCAGCACGACGATGCGGTCCGCCTGCTGCACGGTCGCGAGCCGATGCGCGATCACGAGCGTCGTGCGGTTGCGCGCCGCGTTGTGCAGCGCCGTTTGCACGAGCCGTTCGCTTGCCGCGTCGAGTGCGCTCGTCGCCTCGTCGAGCAGCAGGATCGGCGGATTCTTCAGGATCGCGCGCGCGATCGCAATGCGCTGACGCTGTCCGCCCGAGAGCCGCACGCCGCGCTCGCCGAGAAACGTGTCGTAGCCCTGCGGCAACTGCTCGATGAAACCCGCCGCCGCGGCCATTTCGGCGGCGCGCCGCACTTGCGCCGGCGTGGCGTCGGGCATCCCGTAACGGATGTTGTCGAGCACGCTGCCCGAAAAGATCACCGAGTCCTGCAGCACGATGCCGATCGCCTGGCGCAGCGTGGCGAGCGACAAATCCTGCGTCGGCACGCCGTTGATCAGGATGCGGCCGGCCTGCGGATCGTAAAAGCGCAGCAGCAACTGGAACAGCGTGGTCTTGCCCGCGCCGGACGGCCCGACGAGCGCCACGTGCTCGCCCGGACGCACGTCGAGCGAGAAGCCGGCGAGCGCGGCAACCCCGGCGCGCGACGGATACGAAAAGCTCACGTTCTCGAAGCGGATGCCGTCGCCGCGGCCCGGCAGCGTCGCGGTCGTCACGGCCTCCTCGACGGGCGAACGCGCGGCCAGCAACTGCAGCAGCCGTTCGGTCGCGCCCGCGGCCCGCTGCAGATCGCCCCACACTTCGGCGAGCGTGCCGACCGCGCCCGCGGTGAACACCGCATAGAGGATGAACTGCGACAGCTGCCCCGCCGTCATGCGGCCGGCCAGCACCGCCTGCGCGCCGAGCCACAGCACGAACACGATCGCGGCGAACACGAACACGATGACCACCGCCGTCAGGCACGCGCGCGCCCGGATGCGCGTGAGCGCGGTATCGAACGCCGCTTCGACCGCACCGCCGAAACGCTGCGCCTCGAACGCTTCCTGCGTGTACGACTGCACCGTCGGCATCGCGTTGAGCACCTCGCCCGCCAGCGCGCTCGCGTTGGCCACCTTGTCCTGGCTCGCGCGCGACAGGCGCCGCACGCGCCGCCCGAAGATCACGATCGGCGCGACCACCACCACCAGCGTCGCGATGATGTAGCCGGACAGCACCGGGCTCGTCATCACCAGCATCCCGACGCCGCCGACGGTCAGCAGCACGTTGCGCAACCCGAGCGACAGGCTCGTGCCGACGACCGTCTGGATCAACGTCGTGTCGGTGGTGAGCCGCGACAGCACTTCGCCCGTCTGCGTGGTCTCGAAGAACTGCGGGCTCATCCGCATCACATGGTCGTAGACGGCCCGACGCAGATCGGCGGTCACGCGCTCGCCGAGCCACGACACCAGGTAGAAGCGCAGCGCGGTGGCGCCGGCGAGGATCAGCGACACCACGAACAGCGCGAGGAAATAGCGGTCGATATGCGTGCGGTCGCCACTCGCGAAGCCCCGGTCGATCAGGTATTTGAATGCGACGGGCAACGCGAGCGTCGCGCCGGCCGCCGTCACGAGCGCGACGAACGCGAGCGCCCAGCGCCCGGCGTGAGGTCGCAGAAACGGCCACAGCGCGAAAAGCGGGCCGATACGCGGCGAACGACTTGCCGCGTCCGGCGCTGCAGGTACGGCTGATACTTCGGACATGGGGCTTCCCGGGGCAGATCGAAGATGGTGTGATTGTGCCGGTTTCGTCGCTTGACGGCGCAACGTCGATCGGCTCGGCTATCCAGCGGATAGCCGTCGTTCGGGAAGATAACGGCGGAATGGGGCACGAGTGTGGCGGCCGGCTGGCCGCCGGAACAGCCGGGAGCAGCGAGATAGACGCGACGGGGCGCGCAGGCTGCAGGCTGCGCGCGTCAGTGGCCGAGGCCGGTGTTCGCGATCTGCTGCTCGACGAACCGGGCGAAGAGCGCGTGCATCCGCGTCGTCGGATGCAGGTCGTCAGCGAACATGTACGTCTGGTCCGCGTTGGCGCTCACGTAGGTCGGCGGCGAGCACAGCAGCGCGGTGTCGTCGGGCGTCTTGTCCGGATCGCACGCCTGCCCGGTGTTCGACACCGCGAACCCGTTGGCCTGGAAGTTCGCGATGATCTGGTTCGTCCACGTGTACGAATCGATCTGGATTACCTTCGACTGCACGCCCTCGGATTGCAGCGCGCCGTTCAGCGTGCTGTCGAAAAGCTGCGACAGCTGCGTGAGATTCGCGCCGCCGTCGGGCGCGGCGAGTCCCTTCGGCGACAGCCCGATGTCCGGCACGTTGACCACGACGACGTGCGTGGCGCCGTTCTGCACGATCTGCGCTACGAGCTGCGCGAGCGTCGTGGCCGCCGCGTCGACGACCGGCGCCGCGGCGGGCAGCGCCCCGGCGCGAAGCACGTCGTTTGCGCCCGCCCACACGAGCACGAGCTGATTCGCGTCGAAACTGCCGTGCACGCTCAGGTAATTGGCGACCTGCTGGTTGACCGGCATTTCAATGTTGCCGATCACGTCGGTCAGGAAGTCGTATTGATCGGCCGGCGTCGCCACCGTGGCGCCGCCTTCCGCATAGCCGAAGCCGCCTTGTGCGCTCAGCTTGTGCGTGGCGTCGATCGTGTACGCGGCGCTTAGCGTGTCGCCGTAGTACTGCGCGACGTCCTGCGCCCACACCTGTCCGGGATTCGTCGTGAAGCGCCCGCCGCCGACGGCGCTCGCGATCGGCGCGTAGGTTCCGACGTCCGACAGGCTGTCGCCGAACGACACCACCTGCAGATGGACGCCGCCTGCCGGCGCGGCCGCATTGCCGTTGCCCGACCCACCGCCACCGCCACCGCCGCATGCTGCGAGCAGCGACGCCGACACGATCAATACCGCAGCGCGGACCTTGTCACGAATTCGTTGCATGGTGCCTCCCGGCAGCGGTTTCTACCGCGTGACGCGCTCTCTGATGCGCCCGCCCCGATCAGCAATTCACATGCCTCGCGACGAAGTCTTGCGGCCGGCATGCAGCCATCCGCCGACGTCGCCTGCATCGTCCACGTTGCGGGATCCGGATTGTCGTGGCGAGTACCATTTCAGCTACGCCGGGCAGGCCTCGATGAACGGTCGCGCGATGCCCCGCTCTCTCGTCTGGAGGAAGCATGGACCGAAACGGTGCGAGCAAAAGAATCGGCGCGATGCTGGCTGCGGTCGTCGCGAGCTGGGCGAGCGGCGCGAACGCGCAGACACAGCAGCGCGCGCCCGCTGACGCTTCCGTGCAGAAAGTGGCGGCCGCCGGGCGGCAACCCGGCACGCGGCCGGACACGTCGATCATCCGCGACGTTCGCCGCGCGCTGCGGCGCGTTCCGGAACTCGACGATTCGGACATTCACATCCGCGCGAGCGTCGGCGTCGTCACGCTCACCGGATCGGTGCCGGAAAGCTGGCAGATTTCGCGCGCCGGCAATGCCGCGAGGTCGGTGCACGGCGTGAGGTCGGTATCGAACCGGCTGACCACGCACGAGGACGACAACGGCCATTGAGCCGTCGAGCCGTCGAGCGCGGCGCGCAAAAAAAACCCCGCCATGAAGGCGGGGAAATCGCTGCAAACCCACCGCGGGAGCGAATCCGCCTCTCGCATTCGCTCCGACGGCGTTCAGCCCAGTTGCACCGGCACCGAAGCCTGCTGGCCGTCGCGATCGATGATGATCGACACACGGCCGTGCGCGCCGGCAATGATCTGCCGGAGTTCATCCGCACTCTGAATCTGCCTGCCGTTGACGCCGAGAATGATGTCGCCCGGCTGCAGGCCCGCGCGTTCGGCCGCGCCTTGCACCTGCATGATCAGCAGACCGGCATCGACGCCCGCTTGCTGCTGTTCGTCTTCGGTGAGCGGCCGCACGGCCACGCCGAGTTTCGCCGGCGCCGCGTGCGGACGCGGCTCGCTGCGCGCCGAACGCTGCGGCGCCGACGCCTGCGCGGCCCCGATCGTCACCGTCAGCTGCTTGCGCGCGCCGTTGCGCCACACTTCCACCGGCACGTCGGCGCCCGGCGCCAGTTGCATCACGCGCGACGGCAGTTCGTTCGATTCGGTCACCGGCTGGCCGTTCAGCGACAGGATCACGTCGCCCTTCTGGATGCCGGCCGCCGCGGCCGGACCGTCCGGATCGACCGAACCCACCAGCGCGCCGCGCGGCGCGTCGAGGCCGAGCGACTTCGCCGCGTCCTGATCGAGCGCCTGAATACCCACGCCGATGCGGCCGCGGGTCACCGTGCCCGTCTTCACCAGTTGATCTTTCACGCGCATCGCCTCGTCGATCGGAATCGCAAACGACAGCCCCTGGAAGCCGCCGGTGCGCGAGTAGATCATCGAGTTGATGCCGATGACTTCGCCCTTCAGATTGAACAGCGGACCGCCCGAGTTGCCCGGATTGACCGGCACGTCGGTCTGGATGAACGGCGTCGCCGCGTCATCGGACATCGTGCGCGCCTTCGCGCTGATGATGCCCGACGTCACCGTGCTGTCGAAGCCGTACGGCGAACCGATCGCCACGACCCACTCGCCGACCTTGCTCTGCGACGGATCGCCGATCTTCACGCTCGGCAGGTCGCTTGCGTTGATCTTGATGACCGCGACGTCGGTGGTCTTGTCCGCGCCGATCACTTTCGCGCGGAACGTGCGCTTGTCCGTGAGCTTCACGGTCACTTCGTCCGCGCCGTCCACGACGTGATTGTTGGTCAGGATGTAGCCGTCGCTGCTGATGATGAAGCCCGAGCCCAGTGCCGAGCTCGGCTTGTCGTCGCTCTGGCCGGACGTATCGCCGAAGTGCTTCACGCTGATGTTCACGACGGCCGGGCCGTACTTCGTGACGATGCCGGAGAAGTCAGGCGTGGCCGCCGGGCCGGCGACCGCAGGCGTATTCACCTGCTCGGAAACGGGCACGATGCCGGCGTTCGCGACCGGCTGGCCGCCGATCGCAGTGTGATGTCCGACCGCATACGCGCCGACCATCGCGACGGCGAAGCCGACGGCGACGACGCCGCTGCGCGACCGGGTCTTTGGAGTGTTTTCTTTCGTTTCCATGGTGCTGGTCGAGCCCTCAACTTTCATTAGGGCGTACGGTACGTGCCGGCACTTAAGCGGAACTTAAAGTTTCGTTCGACGAATCGTCAGATTCGCTCGTGGTTTTCCCGACCACGAAAACGCCATCTGTGCCGGGGAAAATCGGTGACGACGAAGCGCATCGCGCCCTATATCGTTGCGTTCGCATCGGTTGCGGGCCGTTTTAAGCAACCGCTTTCGGGCGGTCGATCCGTTCTCGTCGCGCGATGCATTTTCCTTTTTGCGGCAACGCCGGTACTGTGTGGCGCTGTCGCGATCCGCCCCGACATTCACGAGACCCATGACCATCGATCATCACCGCCGCCGTTTCCTGCTTCAGTCGGCCGAGGCGACGGGCGTCGCCGCCGCGCTGTCGATGCTGCCGCCGTCGATTGCCAAAGCGCTGGCGATCCCCGCGCATCGCAACAGGGGCACGCTCGACGATGTCGAGCACATCGTCGTGTTCACGCAGGAAAACCGCTCGTTCGACCACTACTTCGGCGCGATGCACGGCGTGCGCGGGTTCGGCGACCGCTTTCCGATACCCGTGCCGAACGCGCCGGATCTGAGCGGCAAGACCGTCTGGTATCAGCGCAACGACGGCGGCACGCCCGCGATCCTCGCGCCACAGCACAACGACACCGGCGCGAACTTCAGCCTGATCCGCACGGCCGATACGCCGCATCTGTATCCCGATGCGCAGCAGGCGTGGGACGGCGGCCGCATCGGCAACTGGCCGCAATACAAGCGCAACGCGTCGATGGTCTACTACACGCGCGACGACATTCCGTTCCAGTACGCGCTCGCGAACGCGTTCACCGTGTGCGACCACTATCACTGCGCGTTCACGGGCGGCACGAACCCGAACCGCTGCTACATCTACACGGGCACGAACCACGGCCGCGACGATCCCGGTCTGCCCGGCATCTACAACGGCCCCGCGCTCGACAACTCGTACAACCAGATCGCGAACGGCCCGATCGCCACCGGTTACACGTGGACGACGTATGCCGAGCGCTTGCGGGCCGCGGGCATTACGTGGCGCGTGTACCGGCCGGCGGCCGAGGACTACGCGCTGAATCCGCTGCTCGGCTTCAGACGCTTTCGCGACGCGAATGCCGCCAGTGCCGGCACGCGCACGCCGTTGCAGCAGCAACTGGTCGAGCGCGGCATCCGGACACGCGAGCTGTCCGACCTGAAGAACGACGTGATGAACGGCACACTGCCGCAGGTGTCGTGGATCTGCGCGACCGCGTCGGGGTCCGAGCACCCGAGCGCATCCAGCCCGCTGCAGGGCGCGAACTACACGGCCGAGGTGCTGGACGCGCTGACCGCGAATCCCAAGGTGTGGAGCAAGACCGTGCTGATCCTGCATTTCGACGAGAACGACGGCTTCTTCGATCATGTGCCGCCGCCTGCGCCGCCGTCGTACGTCGCGTATCACGCCGATCCGGCGCTCGCGCAGTTCGCCGGCCAATCGACGGTGGATGTCGCCGACGACTATCTCGGCGACGACGTCGGCGGCATCACCGCGACGCTGCCGTATCGGCATCATCCGTACGGAATGGGGCCGCGCGTGCCGATGGTCGTCGTGTCGCCGTGGAGCCGCGGCGGCTGGGTCAATTCGCAGGTATTCGATCACACGTCGACGATCCGCTTCATCGAGAAGCGCTTCGGCGTGCACGAGCCGAACATCAGCGCATGGCGTCGCGCCGTCGCCGGCGACCTGACCACGTGCTTCGATTTCCGGCATCCCGACGATGCGCGCGTGATGCCGTTGCTGCCGCCGACGGCCGCGCTCGACGCGAAAAGCCGCACGCTCGCGCACACGACCACGCCGCTCGCGCCCGCGACGCCGACGCTGCCGGTCCAGGAAACCGGCGTGCGCCGCTCGCGCGCGTTGCCGTACGAACTGCACACGAATGCGCGTGTGCTGCCGGGAAGCGATCGCGTCGAACTCGCGTTCGCGAACAGCGGCGGCGTCGCGGCCGTGTTCCATGTGTACGACCGCCTTCGCCTGGACGCACTGCCGCGTCGCTACACGGTCGAACCCGGCAAAGCGCTGAGCGACGTGTGGACCGTGCTGTCCGACGACGGCGCGTACGACCTGTGGGTGCTCGGCCCGGCCGGCTATCACCGTCATTTCACGGGTGCGCGGGCGAACGGCCAGCCGAGTCCCGAAGCAGAGGTCGTGTACGAGGCGAACAGCGGGGATCTGACCTTGAAGGTGTTCAACACCGGCACGGCGGCAATCGAAGTCACGGTCCACGCGAATGCGTACTTCGACGCGGCGAAGTCGTGGACCGCCGACATCGAAGCGGGCGGCGACACGACGCTGCACTGGTCGCTCGACCACTCCGGTCACTGGTACGACTTCACGCTGCGCGCAAGCGGACTGCCGGGTTACACGCGCCGCTTCGCGGGCCGCATCGAAACGGGTGAGGACGGCATCTCCGACCCGGCGATGGGCGGCGCGGCGATCGGCGAGCAGCTGAAGATTCGCGCATAGCGCAACGCGGCGGGCCGCCTGTCGTCACGCGTGCAGCCCAGCGTTCGCGCTGCGCATCCACGCTTCGAGCCGATCCGCCGGCATCGGGCGACCGAGCAGATAGCCCTGCAGCACCGGGCATCCGTGGTCGAGCAGGAACTGCCGCTGGGTGTCCGTCTCGACGCCTTCCGCGACGACTTTCATCCGCAGCGTCTCCCCGATGCGCAGCACCGTGGCGGTCAGCGCCCGCGCCGAATCGCTGGTGTCGAGATCGCGCACGAAGCTGCGATCGAGCTTCAGTTCGTCGAGCGGCAGCTTGTGCAATCCGCCGAGGCTCGAATAGCCGGTGCCGAAATCGTCCATCGACAGCGTCACGCCGAGCCGGTGCAGCCGCGCGATCATCGTGTGCACCATCGGCTCGTCGCTCAGCATCACGCTCTCGGTCATTTCGAGCGTCAGGTCGCGGGGCCTCAGCCCGTGGCGCAGCAGCGCGTGCGCGACGCGGTCCGCGAGCGTGCAGTCGCGAAAGTCGCTCGCCGACAGATTGATCGACAGACGCGGAATGTCGACGCCGCGTCGACGCCAGTCCGCGAGTTGCCGGCACCCTTCTTCTAGTACCCAGCTGTCCAGCTCGCCGATCAGTCCGCACTCCTCGGCGAGCACGATAAAGCGCGCCGGCGACACGCTGCCGAGCGTCGCATGCGTCCAGCGCAGCAGCGCCTCGACGCCGGCGAGCCGGCGCGCGCCGTCGCCGCCGAACTGCGGCTGGTAGTGCAGCGACAGCAGGTTCTGCTGCAACGCGACGCGCAATTCCGCTTCGATCAGCACCTGCTCCTGCACGAGACGGATCATGTCCGCGCGAAAGAAGCTATAGCCGCCCGATGCGAGGCCCTTCGCGTGATACATCGCGAGGTCCGCGTGACGCAGCAGCGTGTCGAATTCGACGCCGTCGGCCGGAAACATCGCGATGCCGACGCTCGCGCTCGCATGCAGCGTCGCGCCGGGCAGCACGACCGGCTGCGCGATGGCCGAAATCAGCCGCCTGGCGACGCGCGCCGCGTCGTCGACGCCGCAACGCGGCAGGATCGCGACGAACTCGTCGCCCGCGAGCCGGCCGAACAGATCCTTGCCGCGCAGCACGGAGCGAAAGCGGCGACCGGTCTCGCGCAGCAGCGCGTCGCCGATCGCATGGCCGCGCGTGTCGTTCACGCGCTTGAAGCGATCGAGGTCGACGAAGAGGAGCGCGAATTCCCGCCCGTGGTCGTGGGCGTCTTTCAGCAAGTCGGTCGCCTGCGCTTCGAGCATCGCGCGATTGGGGAGGCCCGTCAGCGCATCGCGATACGCGAGCTGGTGAATGCGTGCGCGCGCCTGTTCGCGTTCGAGCAGCAGCGCGCACAGGTTCAGCCCGATCTCGACGAGCGCCTGATGAAACGCGGCCGGTCCGTGACTGTCGCGATAGTAGAAAGCAAACGTGCCGAGCACCGTGCCGTCGGTGCCCTTCACCGGATACGACCAGCATGCGGCCAGCCCGTGCGGCAGCGCGAGATCGCGGTACGCGGCCCACAGCGGATCCGTGGCGATGTCGGTCACGGCGACCGGCTCGCCGCGCCACGCGGCCGTGCCGCACGAGCCTGCGCACGGCCCGATGTGCTGGCCGTCGATCAGCCGCGTGACCGACGCCGGCAACCGCGGTGCCGCGAGCGTGAAGAGCCGCCCGTCCGCATCGACGCGCAGAAACGAGGCGATCACTTCGGGCGCGATTCGCTCGACCTCCTCGCACAAAATCCGCGCGACTTCGGTCGCCGGCAACTCGCGCGCCATCGCGTCGAGCACCTTCTGCTGCAACGCCTCGTGCATCTTCGCGAGCGTGATGTCGGTGAGCACCGCGAGGACGTCGACCGGTTGCCCCGCCTGATCGCGCACGACCGTCATCCCGACGCAGACCCAGACCGGCCGGCCGTTCTTCGCATACAGCAGCACGTCCTGGCGGAATCCGTCGACGAGCGGCTGACGCTCGGCCATCGACTGCAACTGCTCGAGCGCATCGGCATCGGTGTGAATGCCGACGAACGCATCGAACAGCCGCTGCCCGGCGAGTTCGTGCAGTTCGTAGCCGAGCATCTTCGTGAGCGCCGCGTTCACGAACGAGATGCGCCCGTCGAGCGTCGAGATGATGAGGCCGTTATGGCTGCCGTTCACGGCCATCGCGAGCCGCTGCCATTTTTCGCGCTGCCGGCCGTCGTCGGTCACGTCCTTCACGAACGCCGCGCGAAAGCGGCGTCCCGCGACGTCGAATTCGCGCACCGACAACGTCGCGTGACGCACCGCGCCGTCCGGGCGCTCGATCGGCATGTCGGCCGCGCCGGCGCTGCTCTCGGCATTCGCGTAGTCGTCCGAAGCAAGCGGCAGGTGATCGACTGCCCGCTTTGCGTCGTCGACGAAGAATCCATCCGGAAAGAGCGCGCCGGCGTCGCGGCCCAGCACGGCGCGGGCCGTCAGTCCCCACAGCGCCTCGGCCGCCGGATTGAAGAAACTGACCGCATCGTGTTCGTCGACGAGCACGACCGCGTCGGGCACCTGCGCCAGAAGCCGCTCGAATACTTCGGCCGGATCAGCGTGATTCATGTCGTCCCCTGGCTGTCGTGAAACGCCTCGCCCAGCCCGCGGTGATTACGTCACCGAGCATAGCGCAGCGTTGCGGCGAACACTATGAAGAAACCCCGCGCCCACCGCGACGTTGCGTTCGACGATTGCTAACGCGTGAGACCGAAGCCGATTCGCGCGATTCGCCGCTTCTGGTTGTAGCCGGGCAGGTCTTCGCCGAAGCCGTTGAAATAGTCGAATAGCCTCCCGAGCGGATAGGTCAGTTGCGCGTCGATGCTGCCGTACCGCGACTTCGTCCCTTTTCCGAGCGTGGCCGCCAGTTCCCAGCCGATCGATGCCTGGCCGCCACTGCGCACGCTCGCTCGCGGCCCCTTCGCGGATATGCGACAGTGCGAAAGCGGCGCGCCGCCACCCCGCGCCGACGAGGCCAACGCGCGATGACCGACGACCGCTCTCCCGTCTTTGCCCCGCCCTCACGCCGGCCGCGCCGGCGGCTCGCCGCGCGTGTCGCCGCGATGCTCCGCTGGACGGTGGCCGCGGTGGCCGCGGCGGTCGCGGTCGCGCTGCTGCTCTTCGCACTGCGCGCGTACAACGTCAGCAACGGCCCGCCGCTGCAGCTCTGGCACAAATACGTGCCGCCCGAAATGAGCGCCGCCGACATCGACCGCGCCGACTGGCCGACGTGGATCGCACACGAAAACACGCTGTTCGCCGACGTGCGCGCGAACGTCACCGATCGCCTGCCGTGGTCGGAGCGCATTGCGTCGAACCGCTATTTCGCCGGCAGTCCGCTCTATCCGGCGAAGTTCGAGCACGACTGGAACCGCTCGTACGTGCTGCATCCGCCCGGCCCGCCGGTCGGCGCGGTCGTGCTGCTGCACGGGATGACCGATGCGCCATACAGCCTGCGCCACGTCGCGCAACGCTATGTCGAGCACGGCTATGTCGCGGTCGGGATCCGGCTGCCGGGGCACGGCACGGTGCCGGCGGCGCTCACGCGCGTCGACTGGGAAACCTGGATGGCCGCGACGCGGCTCGCGGTCCGCGAGGCACGCCGGCTGGCTGGCGCGGACAAGCCGCTCGACATCGTCGGCTATTCGAACGGCGGCGCGCTCGCGTTGAAGTACGCGATGGACGCGATCGAGGACGGCCGCCTCGCGCACGCCCGCCACATCATCCTGGTGTCGCCGATGGTCGGCGTCACGCGATACGCGCGCTTCGCGGGCCTCGCCGAATTGCCCGCACTGCTGCCGGCGTTCGCGAACGCGGCGTGGCTCAACGTCGTGCCCGAGTTCAATCCGTTCAAGTACAACTCGTTTCCGGTGAACGGCGCGCGGCAGTCGCACCGGCTGACCACCGCGCTGCAGGCGCAGCTCGTCCGGCTCGGCCGCGGCGGCCGGCTCGCGGCGCTGCCGCCCGTGCTGACGTTCCAGTCGGTCGCGGACTTCACGGTCAGCACGCCGGCCATCCTGCAATCGCTGTATGCGTGGCTGCCCGCGAACGGCAGCGAACTCGTGCTGTTCGACGTGAACCGCCATGCGAAACCGGGCGTGCTCGCGAATCCGTCGGCGCTCGGCGCGCTGCGGCAGATGATGCCGGCGCTGCCGCTGCGCTATCGGCTGACGGTGATCGGCAACGCGAGCGGCGACGCGCGCGTGACGGAACGCGTCGTCGAGCCGGGCCGGACCGTCGCGCGCTATCGGCCGCTCGCGCTGTTCTATCCGCCGAACATCTTCTCGCTGTCGCACGTCGCGCTGCCGTTTCCGCCCGACGACCCGCTGTATGGATTCGCGGCCGCCGACACCGATCGTCCGGCGTTCGGCATCGCGCTCGGCTCGCTTTCCGTGCGCGCCGAGCGCGGCGTGTTGACCGTGAGCCTCGACGCGCTGTTCCGGATCGGCTCGAATCCGTTCTTTCCGTATGTGCTCGAACGGCTCGACGGGTGGATCGATCATGGCGTCACGGTAAGCGCCGATGCCGGTACGGCGGCGGCGGTCGCACCGTCGACCTCGCGCAAGGCGGCGGCGCCGCTGCCGTCGTTCGACGACGTCGCGACGTCGCCGTACGGGGTCGGCACGATGACGCCGTGATTCGGCACGCGAGCGCCGCCGTCGCGCGAGCGAAAACGGCAGCACGCCGACGATCGGCACGAGACTGCGCCAGTGAATCGATCGGTACGCGGCGTCGCGATCGACGCAGCGCAAGAGCCGCATCGGCAGGCAGCCGCCGATCGTTGCCCGCTCAATCAAGGCGTGACGCGCGTAATGCCTCCGCTCGACACGAGCCGTACGCGCTGCCCCGGATGGAAGAAATCGCCGGATGCCGTCTGCGTGATCGCGCGCAGTTCGCCCGTGTCGAGCAGCACGGTGATCTCGAGGCCGTCGCGCATCGCGACGCGGTTCTCGACCGCATTGCCGGCCACCGCGCCGCCGATGCCGCCGAGGATGCCGGTCGCCACCGATCCGCGGCCGCCGCCGATTGCGGTTCCGGCCAGCGCGCCGAGCGCGGCGCCGCCGGCCGCGCCGAGGCCGATCGGCTGGCCCGCGTTGGTCTGGATCCGCACCGGACGCACGCTCTCGACGGTCGCAAAGCGCACGGTGCTCTCGCGCTGCGCCTGCCCGGGGGTGAAGACGTTCGGCGAACTGCTGTTGTAGGCGCAGCCGGAAACGAGCGCTGAAGCGGCGAAGCCGACTGCGGCAAACGAGCTGATCCGTTTCATCTCCTGTCTCCCGTTGACCCGTGCGGAAAGCAAAAGCAGGAAGGGGCGCAAACGTGTCGTCGACGCGCTGCGAATCCGGCCGCCAGCCGCGATCGCAAGATGCACACGACGTTACCTGAAATCCCCAAGTCAACGCGCCAGATTGACGCGCCCCTGCACTCACGGGCCTCCCAGCCGATAGAGGGTATACCCTGGAGAAATGACTGAAAGCTGATTGAAACCTTCGCTTATCTCTTTAAAATACGTCCTGTTCGTTAGCTATTTGAAAGAAAGCATCGAGCCTCTTCCAAAGTCGACCGGCCGCCTCGCGGCGCAACGCTGTCAGCTTTGACTGTCAAGGAACCCTCAATAAACGGAGCATCACTTATGAACCGTCTCGCCCAACAGATCGCCACGATGTTCGCCGTAGTCGGCATGCTCGCCGCCGGCTCTGCCGTCGCCCAGCAGGCCGTGAACCAGGCTGCAGCGGCACCCGCGCCGGCCGCGAAGCATTCAGACCCGATCGTGCAAAAGCGCATGGAAGTGCGCGCGGCGAACCAGCAGCAACGCGCGCGGACAGCCGAGGCACGCAAGGCGTTCCGTGCCGAAGCGCGCGACGCGCGCAGCGAGCGCAACCAGTCCGCGCAGGAATCGCGCGCCCGCGCAACGGAAGCGCTGCAGGCGGCGCAGCCGGTTCACCCCGCGCAGCCGTAACACGAAAGGCTGCGTGGACAGGCCGCGCAATGAGATTGCGCGGCCGGCAGGTCTCGATCGCCCAGGAGCGGACCTGCCACGGCCGGCGGTGAAACCGCCGGCCTCCAACCAGGCCGGTTTTTCCTGCCGCGATGCTCTTTCCGTGACGGCGGCGGCGTCACCGTCCTGCCTGCCCTCCCCTCTTCCTCCAGCTTGTTCGATTTCGTTGCAGCAGCAACGAATGCCGGTTTCCTCTGCTTTCGAACTCTTTCTATTTCCGTGCGAGGACGCCCGTCCGACAATTGCGTCATCTAAATCTGACTTGGGCATTTCCACTCTGTCGGGGAACGTCAAATTCTCAGCATTCAAGAGTCCCGCACTGACGTACCGCAATGTCGTTGGCCGAAAGCCACGGCGTAATCGCAGGTTTCGACGCGTTCACAGTTGCACCTGGACCGACGTTCGATGTCTGCCTCGGGGAGTTGAGAAATGCGGTACGGCAATCAGAAATGGACACTGCTAGTCGCGCTGACGGCAGTGCCCGCTGTCGTGGTGGCGGCCGATGGCGCAGGCAATCCGAAAAAAGAGAACGCTTCGCTCTCGGTGCCCGGCACCCGCGCCACGAAAGTTGTCAACGCTGCGGGAACCGCAAGAGGCACTGTCGCGAAGGCCGCGCCCGTGCGCCAGACCGCGGACGACGATCCGCTGCCGGCCGTGCGCATCAGACACCCCGAGACCGCCGCAGCGGCCGTCGCGAGCGTCGACGGCCCGACCGTGCCGACGGCTGCGCAACCGGCCCCCAGTGCGAGCAAGACGCCCGCGCCGCTCGCGGCCACCCGCACCGCACCGCTGCCCGCGCCTCCGCTCACGGCCACCGGCACCGCACCGCCGCTCACGGCCACCGGCACCGCACCTCCGCTCACGGCCACCGGCACGACACCGCCGCCCGCCCGCTTCCCCGGTGGCGCGCCGCTGCCCATGCCTGCCGGTGTCTCCACCGGCACGACACGGCCACCCGGCTCCGCTCAAACGTCGCCGCCGCTGCCTCCGTCTCGCATCGCCCGACCAGCCACAGCGACACTGCCCGCGAAGCCCGTCGCGGACGAATCGATCGCGCTGTCCAACGCCGCCGCCGCCGCGGGCGTGCGCGGCATGCTCGACTCGTCGCGCCAGCAGACGCTGCGGCAGAACCTCGCGCGCGAGGGCCTGCACGTCGCCGACGAAACCGCGCGGCGGCCCAGCGGCGCGACGATCGATCTGCAGCAGGTCGTCGCGATGGCCGTCGCGAACTATCCGTCGATCCGCAGCGCCGAGGCATCGGTCGGCACGCAGCAGGCCGGCGTCGACGTCGCGCGCGCCGGCTACTACCCGGCCGTGCAGGTCGGCATCAACACCGGACGCCAGGGCTCGTATGGCGCGGGCCAGGCCGCGTCGGCATCCGTCTCGCAGATGCTGTTCGACTTCGGCAAGGTGAAGAACGCCGTCGCGAGCGCCGAGTCCAGCGTGCGCACGAGCGAACTGCAGCTTCGCGCGGAAATCGAGCGCATCGCGACGCAGGCTGCACTGACCGCGGTCGAACTGGAACGGAGCATGGCGCTCGAAACGAGCGCGCGCGCAGCTCGACTCCGTCAAGAAGCTGCTCGAACTCGCGAGGAAACGCGCCGAACTGGGTGCGAGCAATCGCGCCGACCCGGCCCAGGCCGAAGCGCGCGTCGCCGCCGCCCAAGCGACGCTAGAGGCGATCCGCACGCAGGTCACCCAGCGCCGCACGCAGCTGGCCACGTTGATCGGCGGCGAGATTCCGCCGGGCGGCGTCCTGATCGCGCCGGGCTTGCTCACGCAGGCAATCGCCGGCATCCCGCCCGACGTCATGAACGCGGTGAACGTGCAGATCGCGCAGGCGCAGAAAGACACGGCCGTCGCCGATCTCGCGCAGGCGAAGTCGAACACGCTGCCGACGCTGTCGCTGCAGGCCGGCGTCAGTCAGTACCTCGGCAGCGCGAGCAACTACCTGCCGAACGGCCGCGACTACACGGTGACGCTCGGCGTCACGCACAACGTGTTCCAGGGCGGCGGCCCGAGCGCTCGCGTACGCGCGGCGGCCGAGGCGCTGCGCGGCGCCGGCGAGCGCATCGCCACCGAGCGGCTGCAGGCCGAGAACGACCGGCGCGTCTACGACGACCAGATCCGGAGCCTGTCCGCCCGCATGGAGACGCTCAAGCGGCGCCGGATCAGCATCGTCGAAACGCGCAAGCTCTACCAGGAGCAGTACCTGTCGCTCGGCACCCGTTCGCTGCTGGATCTGCTCAATTCGGAATCGGAAATATTCCAGGCGGAATCCGACGAAATCAACGCGCGGCATGACCTCCTCATCGCCGAAATTTCCTACGTCAGCACCACCGGCTACACGCGAGACGTCTTCAACCTGAGGAATGGATCATGACGAACGAACCCATCGCGACGGCGCCAGCCGCTGCCGCCGAACCGCAGCCGAAGCCGAAGCCCCAGCCCGCGCGCGACCAGGCTTACGCGCCGTGGCTCGAAGCGATGCTGTTCGTCGCGCGGCACTTCCGGCTCGACGTGTCCGAAGAACGCGTGCAGGTGGCGCTCGCATGGCGCCGCGATCGCTCGCTGGAGGAACGCCTGCGGATGATGGCCCGCGACATGGGCATGTCGCTGCGCGTCGAAAAGCTGACCCACGGCGTGTTCGATCCGTGGCGGCTGCCGGTGATCGCCGAGTTTTCGAACGGGCAGGCCGGCGTGATCGAGAGCGTCGATTCGAGCGGGCGCGTCGGGGTCCGGCTGAGCGGCGAACAAGGCGTGCTCCAGGCGATCGCCGCCGACGAACTGATCGCGCGCGTGCAACGCATCTTCAGCGTGCGGCCCGACATCGCGGTGCCGGACCTGCGCGTCGACGAATACATCAAGCCGTATCGCGAAGACTGGTTCTGGTCGATCGTGCTGCGCGACTGGCGCCGCTACGGCGACGTGATGCTCGCGTCGCTCGTCGCGAACGTGCTCGCGCTCGCGTCGATGGTGTTCTCGATGCAGGTGTACGACCGCGTGATTCCCGCGCAGTCGGAGCCGACGATGTGGGTGCTGTTCGGCGGCGTCGTCATCGCGATCTGCTTCGAGTTCACGATGCGGCTCGCGCGCACGCGGATCTCCGACACGATCGGCAAGCGCGCCGACCTGCGCATCTCCGACCGCGTGTTCGGCCACGCGCTGCGCATCCGCGCGGACGCGCAGTCGAAATCGACCGGCTCGTTCATCTCGCAGTTGCGCGAACTCGAACAGGTGCGCGAGATGATCACGTCGAGCACGCTCGGCGCGATCGCCGACTTGCCGTTCTTCCTGCTGTTCGTCGTCGTGCTGTGGTATATCGGCGGCGCGATGGCGCTCGTGCCGCTCGTCGTGCTGCCGCTGCTCGTCGTGCCGGGCCTCATCGCGCAAAAGCCGCTCGCGAAGCTGTCGCAGGAAGGGATGCGCGAATCGGCGATCCGCAACGCGATGCTCGTCGAAGCCGTGCAGGGGCTGCAGGACATCAAGCTGCTGCGCGCGGAGGCGCGCTTCCAGAACCAGTGGAACCATCTGAACGAGACATCCGCCGGCATCAGCATGCGCCTGCGCTTTCTGACCGCCACGCTGGTCACGTGGGCGCAGGAGTTGCAGTCGCTCGTCTATACGCTCGTGATCCTCGTCGGCTGCTTCGCGGTGATGAAGGGCGACATGACGACCGGCGCGCTGATCGGCATGTCGATCCTGTCGTCGCGAATGATCGCGCCGCTCGCGCAGATCTCCGGAATCATGGCGCGCTGGCAGCAGGCGAAAGTCGCGCGCAAGGGCCTCGACGAACTGATGAAGCGCCCGGTCGACCAGCCGGAGCACGCGAAGATGCTCCATCGCCCGGTGATCGCCGGGCAGTTCGAACTGCGCAACGTGAGCTTCAGCTACAACGTCGAAGACAAGCGCGCCGCGCTGGAAGTCAGGAGCCTGCACATCCGCCCCGGCGAACGCATCGCAGTGCTCGGCCGCAACGGCGCGGGCAAGTCGACGCTGCTGCAGTTGCTGTCCGGCCTGCACACGCCGCAGCAGGGCGACGTATTGCTCGACTCGCTGAAGATGTCGCTGATCGACCCGTATGACGTACGCCGCGACGTCGGTTATCTGCCGCAAAACGCGAATCTCTTTTTCGGCACGCTGCGCGACAACCTGACGATGGGCAAGCCGCACGCGACCGACGACGAACTCCTCGAAGCGCTGAGACTGAGCGGCGCGATCGGCTTCCTGCAGTCGCTGCCGAACGGACTCGACCAGGTGATTCTCGAAGGCGGCCGCGGGCTGTCGGGCGGCCAGCGGCAGTTGATCCTGCTCGCGCGCACGCTGCTGCGCGCGCCGCGCGTCGTGCTGCTCGACGAGCCGAGCGCGTCGCTCGACGAAGTGAGCGAGCAGCACCTCGTCAACGCGCTGATTCCGTGGCTCGAAGGCCGCACGCTGGTGGTCGCGACGCACCGGCCGGCGCTTTTGCGCTGGGTCGACCGGATCGTCGTCGTGGACAACGGCCACGTCGTGCTCGACGACACGCGTCAGGCCGTGCTCGACAAGCTGCACCGGTCGAAGACGCCCGCGGCGCAACCGGCATGAGCCCCCGCGCGAACTGAACGGACGGCCTCGCAGCGATCGCGACTCGCCGGCAACGGCGCTCCACTGCAGCAAAGGAAATGAACATGCAAGTCAGGACTCCCACGACTCCCACCCGGGCGCGGCGCTTGCCGGCGATCCTGCGCAAGGCGTCGGGCCAGAACCAGAACAGCTATTTCGCCGAAGAAGAGCGCGCGCCGCGTGCGTCGTGGCTCACGTGGCTCATCGGCGCCGGTCTGCTGACGTTCGTCGTCTGGGCGTGCCTGTTCCAGCTCGACGAGGTGTCGACCGGCACCGGCAAGGTGATTCCGTACTCGCGCGAACAGGTGATCCAGTCGCTCGAAGGCGGAATTCTCGAATCGCTGGCGGTCAAGGAAGGCGATGTCGTTCAGGGCAGCCAGGTGCTCGCGCAGCTTTCGCGCACGCGCACGGAATCGGCGGTGGACGAAAGCGCATCGCGCGCCCGTGCCGCGCTCGCCACGGCCGCCCGCCTGCGTGCCGAGGTCGACGGCGGTCCGCTCGTGTTCCCGCGGGAGGTCACTCAAGACCCGGCGCTCGTCAAGTCCGAGACCGCGCTGTACCAGTCGCGCCGCGAAGGCCTGCAGCGCAGCCTCGCGAGCATCCACCAGTCGCTCGCGCTCGTGCGCAAGGAACTGCAGATCACCGAAAAGCTTGCGACGCAGGGCGCGTCGAGCGACGTCGAAGTGCTGCGTCTGAAGCGCCAGGCGAGCGACCTCGAAATGCGGGCGAGCGACACGCGCGACCAGTACTACGTGAAGGCGCGCGAGGAACTGGCGCGGGCCAACAGCGAAGTCGAAGCGCAGAGTTCGGTCACGCGCGGCCGCGCGGACGCGCTGTCGCGGCTCACCGTCCGCTCGCCGGTCAAGGGCGTGGTGAAGGACATCGAGGTCAACACCGTCGGCGGCGTGATCCCGCCGAACGGCCGGCTGATGGCGATCGTGCCGATGGGCGACCAGCTCGTCGTCGAAGCGCGCGTGTCGCCGCGCGACGTCGCGTTCATTCATCCCGGCCAGAAGGCGATCGTGAAGATCACCGCGTACGACTACGCGATCTTCGGCGGCATGGACGGCAAGGTCACGAGCATCTCGCCGGACACGATCCAGGACGACGTGCGCAAGGACCAGTACTACTACCGCGTGTTCGTGCGCACCGACACCGATACGCTGAAAAACAAGCAGGGCAAGGCGTTCCCGATCGTGCCGGGCATGGTCGCGACCGTCGACATCCATACCGGCGAGAAAACCGTCTGGCACTACCTGACGAAGCCGCTGAACCGCGCCCGGGAAGCGCTGCGCGAACGCTGATGCGGCAAACCCACGCGATGAACCCGTCAATCCCCCGTTCGGGCCGTCCGCGCTCGAAGCAGGAACTGCTCGTCGCCGCCGCGGGCCAACGCGCGAAGGCGCTTCACGAAGCCGGTCGCTACGCGCAGGCGCTCGAGCTGTGCCTGCGGATCACGCGCACGCATCCGCGGATCAGCGGCGCGTGGATCGACGCCGCCGTCAACTGCGTGAAGCTCGAACGATGGGACGACGCGATCCGTTGTGCGCAAACCGCGCTGGCCTGCGGCGGCGACACGCTCGGGCTCTACGATGCGCTCGCGCACGCTCACTGTGCGAAGCGGCAGGCGGACGACACCCGTCGCTACGGTCTGCGGGCGCTGACGCTGCGCGAGCAGCGCTTCGGCGTCGCACCGCCGGTGCCGCACGCGCTGCCCGCGCCGATGCCGCCGCTGCCCGGCCCCGGCACGCGCGAGCGCAACGTGATCTCGTTCGCGCTCTTCGGCGGCAGTTCGAAATACTGCGAGACGGCCGTGCTGAACGCGCTTCTTCAGCCGCACGTCTATCCGCACTGGATCTGCCGCTTCTACGTCGATGACAGCGTGCCGGCCGCCATCGTCCGCCGTCTCGCCGACGCCGGCGCGCAGGTCGTTTTCGTCGAAGGCGAGGCCGCGCGCTGGCCGGGCACCACCTGGCGCTTTCTCGCGCTCGACGATCCGCACGTCGACCGCGCACTGTTTCGCGACGCCGACTCGGTCATTTCCGAACGCGAAGCACAAGCGGTCGACGCGTGGCTATCGAGCGGCAAGCACTTTCACGCGATGCGCGACAACGGCACGCACACCGAATTGCTGCTCGCGGGTCTGTGGGGCGCGGTGCGCGGCAGCCTGCCGCCGCTCGTCGATCTGATGGGCCGCTATCTGACCCGTCCGCCCGAATCCGCCCGTTTCGCCGACCAGTATTTCCTGCGGCAGTACGTATGGCCTTATGCGCGCACGAGCCTGCTGCAACACGATTCGGTGTTCGGGTTTCTCGATGCGCAGCCGTTCCCCGGCGGCCCGACGCCCGATGATTTCCACGTCGGCTACGCGGAGGGATCGACGCGTTTTCACGTCCGCAGTTCGCTGCCCGACGGCACCGCAATCGAGTGGCAACTCGTGCGCACGGACGCCGAAGCGCAGCCCGTGTGTGCGTATCCGGCCCGCGTGACGGGCGGCGCGGTCAGCGCTCACCTCCCCGCGAGGTACGCCCGCTGGATCGACGAGGGCCGCGCGTCGATCCGCATCGTCCACGCCGGCGATCCGCTCGCCTGAGCGACGCTCGCGCAGCGGCAGCCAGAATCGAATTCCTTCGATATCGCCGGCCGCGTCGTTGCGGGATCCTTCCAGTTGTCCCAATGGACCGCGCAAGCGCCAAGGAGGTGCCGGGCAACTGACCGGTGTCGAAACACGGTAACTCGGAGCGAAGGATGACTATCTGGCACCGGCACACGACACGCAACCGAATCCCCCCGTCCGTCGGCAACGACACCACGTTCGTGCTGCTGGCCATCTCGCTCGCCGCGTTCGCGATGTCGTGCATCGTGCTGTTCGGGCTCGCGATGTCCAAATCGGCCAGCGCGTGGCAGATCGGGGAGTCGGTGATCGTGATCGCGACAATGGGCGCGATATCGTGGCGCCTGCGGCGCGCGTACCGGCGCGAGCCTCAGCCCGGCGACGTCGCCTCCGCGATTGCGCCGGCCGACGCGGCGCCCGCCGCGGAAGTCCAGCGCTTCTCCGAACTGCGCACGACCGCATGCCGGCAGGATGCGTCCGACGGCAAAGGGTTCGCCGTCCGCTGCTTCCGCGTGAACTGCCCGTCGCCGCACGCGTGCCCGGAAGAGAACGCGCAGGACCCTCCGCGTCGTCGCCCATAATTCAAGCCGCCCTTGGTCCGGCCCGGTTCGGCCCAGCCCGGCGTGGCATTTTTCCGGACGTGACAGAATACGAGACAAGGCGGTTACTCGACCTTTCCCTTCGGCCATCGGCCGTCGGCGCTCGCCGACGTGTGCGGTGACCCGTCGTCCACGAGGCGCTTTTCGCGCCTGCGACGGGAAGCGGAACAACAGGAGGCTCGCGTGACGACTGGCGGACGTCATCCGCGCGTGATCGTCGCCGACGATCATCCGATTGTGCGCATGGCGATGAAGCAGTTGCTCGAATCGTTGCCGGGCGTCACGGTGGACGCCGAGGTGGCTTCCGGCCGCGAACTGCTCGACACGCTCGCCCAGTCGGACGCGGACTTGATCGTCACCGACTACTCGATGCAGCAGACCGACCCCGACGAGGACGGCCTGCGTCTGATCGCGCGCCTGCGGCGCATTTATCCGGCGATTCCGGTCGTCGTGTTCACGATGGTGACCAACGGCGCGATCCTGCATCAGCTGTGCCGTCTCGGCGCAGCCGGCGTGGTCGGCAAGGGCGAGGACATTGCGGTGCTCGGCGAGGTGTGCGAGCGCGTGCTGGCCGGCGACAGCGCACCGATCCTGTCGCCGGGCATCGCCGCGCGGCTCGCGCAGGCGGCCGGCGAGCCGCGCGCCGCCGTCTCCGAGCCGAAGCTGACGGCCAAGGAAATCGAAGTCGTGCGGCTCTTCGCGAACGGCTCGTCGCTGACCGACATCGCGCACCAGTTGAATCGCTCGCTGACGACGGTCGCGACCCAGAAGCGCAGCGCGATGCGCAAGCTGCGCGTCGCGTCGAACGCCGACCTCGTCGCGTACGCGCGCGACCGGGGACTCGCCTGATGGAGCCCGGCCGCCCGGCGCCGCCGCTACGCACGCTCGCGTCGCTGAACGAGGACCTGCGCCGCGAACGCCGCGTGTTCGCGCTGGTGATCGCGTTGCTGATCTGCGCGACGCTCGCCGCGGCGGCCTTCGCGATTCTCACGCGCGTGGCCGCGTCGCTGCGCACCGAGGAGCAGATCGCGCGGCTCTACGACCGCGCGCTCGCCGACAAGATCCTCGACCGCCACAGCGCGCTGACCGTCGCGTCGCTGCTCGTCTCGCTGCATGCGAGCGGCGTGCTGCCCGACAAGCCCGCGAGCAACGGCCACCCGTGCCGGCTCGCCGGCTCGCAGCATGCCGACCCGGCGCTGCAGGCGAGCTGCGACGAAGCCGCGGACATCCTGTCGACCAACGGCAGCGGGCCGCCGATCGAGATCATCCGGATCGGCGACGAAGCCGCGTACCTGTATCAGCCGCCGGACGATCCGCGCGCGCCGCCGCCCGTCGACGCGGCGCTGATCCACCACGTGCTCGCGCGCTTCTCGCAGGCGCGGATCGACCCCGCGGCCGCCGCGAAAGACAAGCACGTGTTGTGGTTTTCGGGGCCGTCGATCGGCCGGCAGACGGGCGAGATGTTCGGCGTGTCGATCGCCGCGAAGGAATCGGCGCCGTACGCGATCGTGCTGACGAGCATCGACCTCGCGGAAGTCTACGCGGCGGTCCGCCCCGACGGCCGCGAGCGCCAGCCGCCGCTGCTCGACGATGCGGGCCGGCTCGTGATCGGCGCGTGGACGCGCCCCGACGCCGACGCCATCAATGCGCAGTTCGCACATCGCGCCGACGGCGTATTCCACTGGATTCCGTCGTACGGCTGGGCGCTGCGTCGCGCGCCGCCGCTGTCCGGGTTCGGCCAGACGCTGTATCTGATGCCTTACCGGCAGCAGATTGCCGCGATGCGCAACGAGCTGGTGCTGATCGTCGCCGTTGCCGCCGCGCTGATCGCGCTGCTGCTGTCGACCTACCGCTACTGGAATTACCGCTTCCTCGGACGGATCTACGGGCAGGCCAACCACGCGCTCGAAACGGAGATGCTGAACCACCTGCTGGTTCACGCGACGCCGGTCGGCCTGTGCATCGTCACGCGGGTGACGCTCGAAATCGTCACCGCGAATCCGATCGCGCGCAACGTGCTCGGCCTCGGTCCGGACGATACGCGGCTGCCCGACGCGCTGCGCCGCGAGTTCGATGCGCACCGCGACGCGCATTGCGCGCACGTCGCGGCAGAGCCGGGCGAACCGGTGATCTCGCACTTCTCGTTCGCAATGGCGCGCGCGCCGCAAGACGACGTGCATCTGGAGATCACCTACGCGCCCGCGACGCTCGACGGCGAGGACGTGTACTTCTGCTCGATGACGGACATCACCGAGCGCCATCGCGCCGAGCAGATGCTGGTCGAAGCGAAGCGCACCGCCGAGGACACGGCGAGGTCGAAGGTCGCGTTCTTCGCGTCGATGAGCCACGAATTGCGCACGCCGCTCGCGTCGCTCGTCGGCAACATCGAGCTGCTCGCGATGGGGCCGCTCGCGCCCGAACAGCACGAACGCGCGCGCGCGATGCAGGCGTCCGCGCGCGGACTGCTGCAGATCGTCAACGACGTGCTCGACTTCTCGAAGATCGACGTCGGCGAGTTGACGCTGTCCGAGCAATGGGCGTCGCTCGCGGACCTGATCGACCGGATCGCGATCCAGCATGCGCCGCTCGCGGTGGAAAAGGCGCTGCGCTTCCATGTCGTGATCGACCGGGCGCTGCCCGCGCGGCTGCTGTTCGATCCGATCCGCGTCGCGCAGATCGTGAACAATCTGCTCAGCAATGCGCTGAAGTTCACGGACTCCGGCAAGATCGTGCTGCGCGCGGCGTGGGTCGACGACCGCGTGCAGATCACCGTCGTCGATTCGGGCGTCGGCATTTCCGACCAACTGAGGCAACGTCTTTTCCGGCCGTTCACGCAGGGCGACGTGAACCGGCTCGCGCAGGCGCGCGGCACCGGGCTCGGGCTGTCGATCTGCGCGCGCCTCGCCCGGCTGATGAACGGCTCGATCGAGGTGGACAGCACGGTCGGCGTCGGCACGCGTGCGACGGTCGTGCTGCCGCTGCGGGCGTCGTCGCGCGGAGAAGGAAGCGCCGAATGGACGCTGCCGTGGCAGCGTCCGGCGCTGCTCGCGCTCGCGCCCGAATCTCAGGAATGGCTCGCCGGGCTGTTCGATCCGAACGTCTCGACGGTCACGATCGCGACGGACACCGACACGCCGCTCGATCCCGCCGCGCACGAGTTCGCGATCGTCACCGACGAATTCGCGCCCGCGAACGTGCTGTCGTGGTGGCGCGATCCGCGCACGATCGTCTGGGCGACGCAGGACGGCCCGCTCGTTCCCGCGCGGCGCAGCGACGGCGGCGTCGAAGTGTCGGTGTTCAGCCTCGCCGGGCTGCGCGGCGCGACGCAGTCGGTCGTCGCGACGGCGCGCGAGCCGGCGACCGAAGACGCGGGCGCGCCGGCTCCGGTTCCGGTCAAGAGCGCGCCTGCGCGCACGGTCGAACCCGAGGGCGGGCGGCACGCTGCGCGGCTCACCGTGCTGATCGCCGAGGACAACGTGCTGAACCGCAACCTGCTGCACGATCAACTGGCGACGCTCGGCGCGAAGGTCATCGACACCGCGAGCGGCGACGAAGCGCTCGCGGTGTTCGACCGGCAACCGGTCGACGCCGTGTTCACCGACATCAACATGCCGGGGATCGACGGCTACGAACTGCTCGGCCACCTGCGAGCGCGCCGGCCGTCGCTTCTGGTGTTCGCGATCAGCGCGAGCGCGCGGCCGGATGACGTCGCCGAAGGACGCGCGCGCGGCTTCACCGACTATCTGACGAAGCCCGTGCCGCTCGCGGCACTGGCGCTCGCGCTGGAGACGGCGGGGGCGGCGGGGGCGACGGCGACGACCGGCGCTGTGGCGGGTGCTGCGCCCACTGCCGTGCCCGGTCCTGCGCCTGGCCGTGCGCCTGGTCCCGCGCCTGATCCCGCGCCCGGCGACGAATCCGCCGCCAGACGCGGCATGCCCGACGTGCCCGAATTACGCGACGTGGCTAACCCGCCCGACGTGCCGCACGAACCCGACGTACGCGAAGTCGCCGACGCGCCGGAAGTCCCGGAAGTCCCCGACGTCCCCCCCGCGTTCGCGCAGACCTTCGCCGAGCAGGCGCGCATCGACGTGTCCGAACTCGCCGATATCGTGGCGGAGCACAGCGTTCCCCGCCTGCGACATTGGCTGCACCGGGTCAGCGGCGGTCTTTCGGTGCTCGGCAAGTCGAGGCTGCTCGACGACTGCCTGCAATTGCGCGAGCAAGCGGCTCAAGCGAGCGGCTGGAACGACGCGATCGAGCAGCGCGGCCGCGCGATCGGCGACAAGCTTCAGTCGATGCTGTCGCTGACGGCCGGTCACGACTAGACGCGGCACGGAAGCGCCCTCGCGCGCCGCACACCGTACCGACCGCACGGCCGCACGGATGCGCCGCCAACAGGCGCGCATCTTGCTCTATCGCGGCACACGGCGCGCCATTCCCGCGAGCGCCGGCCTCAGGCCGATCCCGGAGCCTCCCTGATGACGAAAACTGCTCTACGCCTTGCAGAAGGCCAGCCCTACCCGCTCGGTGCCACCTGGGACGGGCACGGCGTCAATTTCGCGCTGTTCTCGGCGAACGCAACGAAGGTCGAACTGTGCCTGTTCGACAGGAACGGCAAGCGCGAAACCGAGCGCATCACGCTGCCGGAATACTCGGACGAGGTGTGGCACGTGTATCTGCCCGATCTCGGCCCCGGCACGATCTACGGCTATCGGGTCCATGGCCCGTACGAGCCGCAGGCCGGTCACCGCTTCAATCCGCACAAGCTGCTGCTCGACCCGTATGCGAAGGCGCACGTCGGCGACCTGCAATGGCACCCGGCCGTATTCGGCTACACGCTCGGCGCCGGATCGCTCGATCTGTCGTTCGACAAACGCGACAGCGCGCCGTATGTCCCGCGTTGCCGCGTGGTCGATCAGACCTTCGGCTGGAGCCACCCGCTGCGCGCCCGCGTGCCGCGCGAGCGGACCATCCTGTACGAAACGCACGTGCGCGGCTACACGATGCGGCACCCGGAAGTGCCGCCCGAGGAGCGCGGCACGTTCGCGGGGCTGTCGCATCCGCGCGTGCTGGAGGCGATCCGCGAGCTCGGCGTCACGACCGTCGAACTGCTGCCGGTGCACACGTTCGTCAACGACTCGACGCTGCTCGAGAAGGGCCTGACGAACTACTGGGGGTACAACACGATCGGCTTTTTCGCGCCCGACCCGCGCTATTCGGTCGGCCGCCAGGCGTTGATCAGCGAGTTCAAGCAGATGGTCGACCGCTTCCACGAAGCCGGTCTCGAAGTGATCCTCGACGTCGTGTACAACCACACCGCCGAAGGCAGCGAACTCGGGCCGACGCTGTCGTTTCGCGGCATCGACAACGCGTCGTATTACCGGCTGATGCCCGACGAGCCGCGCTACTACATCAACGACACGGGCACCGGCAACACGCTGAACCTGTCGCATCCGCGCGTGCTGCAGATGGTCACCGACAGCCTGCGCTACTGGGTGACGGAGATGAGCGTCGACGGCTTTCGCTTCGACCTCGCGACGATCCTCGGGCGCGAGCCGTACGGCTTCGACGAGGGCGGCGGCTTTCTCGACAGCTGCCGGCAGGACCCGATCCTGTCGTCGGTGAAGCTGATCGCCGAGCCGTGGGATTGCGGGCCGGGCGGCTATCAGGTCGGCGGCTTTCCGCCCGGCTGGGCCGAGTGGAACGACCGCTTTCGCGACACCGTGCGTTCGTGGTGGAAGGGCGACGAAGGCACCGCGCCCGATCTCGCGACGCGCCTGTGCGCATCCGGCGACCACTTCAACCGGCGCGGCCGCCGCCCGTGGGCGAGCGTGAACTTCGTGACCGCGCACGACGGCTTCACGCTGAACGACCTCGTGTCGTACAACGACCGGCACAACGAGGCGAACGGCGAAGACAACCGCGACGGGCACGGCGACAACCGCTCGTGGAACTGCGGCGTCGAGGGGCCGACCGACGATCCGTCGATCCGCGCGCTGCGCGAGCGTCAGAAGCGCAACCTGCTCGCGACGCTGCTGCTCGCGCAGGGCACGCCGATGCTGCTGGCGGGCGACGAATTCGGCCGCACGCAGCACGGCAACAACAACGCGTATTGCCAGGACAACGAGATCAGCTGGGTCGACTGGGAGGGCATCGACGACGACGGCCGCGCGCTCGCCGCCTTCGTGCGCAAGCTGACGACGTTGCGCCACGCGCTGCCGGTGCTGCGCCGCAACCGCTTTCTGACCGGCGAGCACAACGACGCGCTGAACGTGACCGACGTCGAGTGGCTGTCGCCGTCCGGCACGCCGCTCACGCAGGAGCAGTGGGACGACCCGTCGATGCACTGCTTCGGCATGTTGATCGACGGACGCTCGCAGACGAGCGGCATCATGCGGCTCGCGTCCGACGCGACGCTGCTGATCGTGCTGAACGCGTATCACGACGTCGTCGATTTCGAGCTGCCGTCGGTGCCGGGCAACGATCAGTGGAGTTGTCTGATCGACACCAACATGCCGGTGCGCGACGAGTTGCCCGAATTCGAGGCCGGCGACGTGTACCAGGTGACCGGGCGTTCGCTGCTGATGTTCGCGCTCGAGGCGCGCGGCGCGACGCAGCGCCTGTTCGAGCGGCTGGAGCAGGACCTGACCGGGTAGGGGCGGACCCCGCGTCTACCCCGTCTATCGCGCCTAGCGCATCTGAAACAGCTCCTGGTGGAAATCGTTCCGGTCGAGCCCGTGCGCGACGAGATCGTCGCGCACCGCCTCGCCGAACGCCGGCGGCCCGCAGAACCACACGCTCGCGTGCGCCCAGTCCGGGATCATCTCGCGGATGCGCTGGCCGTTCAGCCGCCCATGCTTCGAATCGACCAGCAGATGCAGCTGTACGCCGGCCGCCTGCGCGTCGGCCGTCAGTTTCTCGATCGCTTTCTCCGAGAAGTCGGCAGTCGCGTGGAACAGATCGATCCGATGAGCCCGGTCCGGATGCTGCGCGAGTTCCTTCATCCGCGCGATGAACGGCGTGATGCCGATGCCCGCGCCAATCCAGATCTGCCGGTCGCGGTCGTCGTCGAACGTGAATCCGCCGTACGGACCTTCGATCGTCACCGTCTGGCCGACTTGCAGCAGGTCTTTCAGCATGCTTGTGTGATCGCCGAGTTCCTTCGTGCAGAAGACGACCTGCGGCGCGTGCGGATTCCACGCGGACGCGATCGTGTACGGATGCGCGCCCTCGTTGCGATCGGACGTGACGAACGCGAACTGCCCGGACTCGTGCCCCGGCCAGCCGGGCTTCAGGTCGACCGCCGTCTCGATCACGCGCAGTTCCGGATACCACGTGAGCGACGCGATGCGCCCCTGCACCTTGCGCCCCGCGCCGACCCGGCCGGCCAGCACGCGCACGGCCGCCACGACGCCCACCGCCAGCAGCAGCGCCGTGACGATGCCGGCCGGCGCGCGCCAGTAGCCGAAGCGCAGCAGCACGACCGTGTGGAACGCGAGCAGCAGATACAGCACCGCGAGCACCGTATGGGTTTTCTGGAACCAGCGATACGGGAAGCGGCGGGTCAGCGCGAGCACGATCAGCACGACCGCCGCATAGAACGCGTATTCGCCGACGGTTTCGGCGAGACCGCGATACGCGCGCAGGAACTGATCGACCGACGACGTCGCCGGCGGCCGCGGTCCGCGCGGCGGCCGCACGAGCCAGCCCCAGCCGACCGCGTACTGCACGCCTTTCGTGAACAGCCAGTGCAGCACCTCGAACGTGAGCGCGCCGATGCCGAGCCACTTGTGCAGCCGGTACATCTTGTCGAGTCCGCCGAGCGGCTTTTCGATCCGGCGCGGCCGGTTCGCGAGCGCGAGCGCGACGCTCATCGCGGCGATCGCCATGAGCCCGGTGTACTGGATCCAGACCGGGCGCAGCCCGAAGACCGTCCACGGCTGCGGGAACGGGTTGTCAGACGCGATCCACGCGGGCGTCACCACGATGAATACCGCCCACAGGGCCCACTTGATTTTGCGCATCCCATCGACTCCTTCGCTGATTCGACGCCGGCTGACCGCGACGTCAAGCATAGGCAACCGCCCGGATGGCGACCGGCA
>Ga0310811_10000543_pt1 | contig 48215 bp, 40 predicted proteins | sample YCmetagenome_FD_207642 | JGI IMG/M metagenome (GOLD analysis project Ga0310811, IMG submission 207642) | Soil microbial communities from experimental microcosm in Duke University, North Carolina, United States - YC | ecosystem: Engineered > Artificial ecosystem > Soil microcosm > Unclassified ...
TCAACAGTGTCGGCAACGCCATCCTCACGGTGCTTGCCGCGCTGCTCATCGTGTTTGTCGGCTGGCAATTGCTGCGCTTCCTGCTGCTCGATGCGGTCTGGCACGGAACGAGCCGCGACGCCTGCCTCGCCGAGAAAACCGGACACGCTGTCGGGGCGTGCTGGCCTTTCATCGCCGCAAAACTCGACCAGTTGCTGTACGGATTCTATGAACAAAGCCAGCGCTGGCGCGTCGATCTGACGATGCTGCTCGGCGCGGGTGTACTCACGCCGCTGCTTATCCCGCAGGTGCCGTTCAAGTTTCTCAACGGCATCGTCGCCTTTATTATTTTTCCTGTCGTTGCGTTCGTGTTGCTGGTCGGCGGTGTGTTCGGCCTGGAGCATGTCGAGACGCGCACATGGGGCGGCCTGCTGGTGACGCTCGTGCTGTCGTTCAGCGGCATTTCGGCTTCGCTGCCGCTCGGCATCCTGCTCGCGCTGGCGCGGCGGTCCAACCTGTTCATCGTCAGATGGATCGCGATCGTCTTCATCGAATTCTGGCGCGGCGTGCCGTTGATCGCGGTGCTGTTTTTCGCCACCTACATGCTGCCGTTGTTTCTGCCGAGCCAATGGAGCATCGCGGCGTTGCTGAGTGTCATCGTCGGCGTCGCGCTGTTTGCCTCCGCCTATATGTCAGAAGTCATCCGTGGTGGATTGCAGGCAATCGGCCGCGGCCAATATGAGGGGGCGGCAGCCCTCGGGCTCGGCTATTGGCGCATGATGGGGCTGGTCGTGCTGCCGCAGGCGCTACGGCTCGTAATCCCCGGGATCGTCAACACCTTCATCGGCCTGTTCAAGGATACGACGCTGGTGCTGATCGTGGCGATCTTCGATTTTCTTGGCCAGTTGCGCGCTTCCTTTGCCGACCCGGCTTGGGCGACGCCGGTGACCCTGTTTACCGGCTTCGCCTTTGCCGGCATCGTCTATTTCGTGTTCTGTTTCGGCATGTCGCGTTATTCGCAGATGCTGGAACGGCGCGTGCGCACCGACAGACGCGAGGAATAATGACTGACACCGCGCCGCAAACACAGGACAATCCGGTCGTCACCATGCAGGCGGTCAACAAATGGTTCGGCCATTTCCATGTCCTGCGTGATGTTGATCTCGTCGTCGGCCGTGGCGAGAAGATCGTCATCTGCGGGCCGTCGGGATCGGGCAAGTCCACGCTGATCCGCTGCATCAACGGGCTCGAGCAGCACCAGAGTGGCACCGTCATCGTCGACGGCACAACTCTCGGCGACGATGTGCGCGCCATCGACACCGTGCGCCGCGATGTAGGCATGGTGTTCCAGCAGTTCAATTTGTTTCCGCATCTCACGGTGCTGGAAAACTGCATGCTGGCGCCGTTGTGGGTGCGCAAGATGAAGCGGCGCGAGGCGGAGGAGATCGCACGCAGATATCTCAAGCGCGTGCGCATTCCCGAACAGGCCGACAAATATCCCGGCCAGTTGTCCGGCGGCCAGCAGCAGCGCGTGGCGATCGCGCGCGCACTTTGCATGAATCCGACGCTGATGCTGTTCGACGAGCCGACGTCGGCGCTCGATCCGGAAATGGTGAAAGAGGTTTTGGACACCATGGTCGAACTGGCGCGCGACGGGATGACGATGCTGGTCGTCACCCACGAAATGAAATTCGCGCGCGAGGTTGCCGACCGCGTCGTCTTCATGGACGACGGACAGATCATCGAGGTCAACGCGCCGGGGCCGTTCTTTTCATCGCCCCAGCACGAGCGCACGAAGGCGTTCCTCGGTCAGATTTTGAGCTGACATCTCTCTTCACCTCTCCCCAATGGGGAGAGGTCGGCGCACGTCGTGCGTCGGGTGAGGAGACCTGTAAAAATCGATAGTTCGAATACCCCTCATCCGAACCCTCTCCCCTCCGGGGAGAGGGAGAATGCTTTGAGCGGAGCGACTGCTTCAATTGAATAGTGACAGTTACGCGCCTTCCACCGGCATGTCGGGACGTGAAGCCCATTCCGTCCACGAGCCGTCATAGAGCGCCTGCGGCGGCTTGCCGAGCGCATCGAGGGCAAGCCACAGGATGGCAGCCGACACGCCGGACCCACAACTGGTGATGATCGGCTTTTCCAGATCGACCTTGCCGGCGGCAAACACTTTTTTCAGCCGTTCGGGATCGAGCAGACGGCCATTTTCGGTCACCGTCGATGACGGGACATTGAAGGAACCAGGCATGTGGCCTGATTTCAGCCCCGGCCGTGGTTCGGGGGCCGTACCCTTGAAACGATCCGACGCGCGCGCATCGACAACCTGTGTATTGCCATCGGCAAGTGCCATCTGCACGTCGGCGAGCATGGCGACCGCATGGGTGTCCATCTCGGCCTCGAACGTTTTTTGCGCGGGCTTTTCCTCGCCTGACTTCAGTGGACGGTTTTCTGCCTTCCACTGCGGCAGTCCGCCGTCGAGGATGTAAACCTTTTCCGCACCGAAAATGCGAAACATCCACCAGACGCGCGGTGCGGAAAACAATCCCTGGCCGTCATAGACGACGATGGTGTCCGTCTTGCCGATGCCCAGCGCCCCGACCTGATCGCCGAATTGTGCCGGCCCGGGCAGCATGTGCGGCAGTTCGATGTCGCGATCGGAAATCTCGTCGAGATCGAAGAAGACGGCGCCGGGAATGTGACCCTCGCGATATTCCGCCTTTGCGTCACGCTTCATCGCGGGCAGGTACCAGGAGCTGTCGACGACAGCGACGCCGTCCTTGCCGAGCCGTCCGGCAAGCCAGTCTGTCGTCACGAGCCAGCGGCTCGCCGGTTTCTGCGCGCCGGATGATGTCGCTTCGGCCATGAATGGTCCTCTTTAACTGTTGTCCCCGCACCGGCAGGCGACACTATTGGAATTGGTGTGACGGACTTCGAACGCAAGGCAGCGCTCACCGCGCCGTGCCCCATTTGATACAACGCAGAGCGGGGCGTCCGGTTCGGTTATTCGTAGGGGATCGTCAATTCGCTCGGCCGTTCGAGCCATTCCGGTACGGGAAGGGATTTTGAGCGCAGGAAGGCGGGGGCGAATAATTTCGACTGATAGCGCGTGCCGTAGTCGCAGAGCACAGTGACGATCGTGTGGCCCGGCCCAAGATCCTTCGCCAGACGCACGGCGCCTGCAACGTTGATGCCCGACGAGCCGCCGAGGCAGAGGCCCTCGTGCTTCAGCAGATCGAAAATGATCGGCAGCGCCTCCGCATCGGGAATCTGATAGGCGACATCGATCGGCGCATCTTCGAGATTTTTGGTGATGCGGCCCTGGCCGATGCCTTCCGTGATCGAGGAGCCTTCCGATTTCAGCTCGCCGGTCGTGTAATAGCTGTAGAGCGCGGCCCCAAGCGGATCGGCGAGGCCGATGCGGATTTTCGCACTGCGCGCCCTGAGCGCCATCGCGACGCCGGCGAGCGTGCCGCCGGTGCCGACGGCGCAGATGAAGCCATCGACCGCGCCGTTGGTCTGGTCCCAGATTTCCGGCCCGGTGGTTTTGATATGCCCGTCGCGGTTGGCGACATTGTCGAACTGGTTGGCCCAGATCGCGCCGGCTGGTTCGGACTTCGCGATTTGCGCGGCGAGCCTGCCGGATAGTTTTACGTAATTGTTCGGATTGGAGTAGGGGACGGCCGGCACTTCGACAAGTTCGGCGCCGCACAGCCGCAGCATGTCCTTCTTTTCCTGACTCTGTGTGTCCGGAATGACGATGACGCTGCGGAAGCCCATCGCATTGCCCACGAGCGCGAGACCGATTCCGGTATTTCCGGCCGTGCCCTCGACGATCACGCCGCCCGGGCGAAGCTCTCCGCGCTTGACGGCATCCTCGATGATGAACAGCGCGGCGCGGTCCTTCACCGACTGGCCGGGGTTCATGAACTCGGCCTTGCCGAGAATGGTGCAACCCGTTTCCTCGGAGACCTTCCGCAGCTTTATCAGGGGAGTGTGGCCGATGGCCTCGACTATGCCGTTCTGAATTTGCATCGATAATTCCGGATTAACCGACACAACCTAGTGGAGGCCGCGCCCGCGAGCAAGCCGGGCACTCACGCGGAGCGCGCAAGACATTAACCCTCACGCCGGTTCGGATATGGCGCAATTTTCATCACGAGGGACGATAAGCGAGAGAATTTAACGATTCCGGCAACCTTTCCGAAATCATATGTTTCAATCTCCGGTGGAAGACAGACCCCGGCTCCCCGATCCCTTCTGCCAGGACGCGCTGCTGACGCTAACGTCGAAAGCACCACCTTCCGATGCGACCTGGGGCCGCGCATGAATCTGGACGTCAACACACTCTTTCTCGTGACGATCTATGTCGAGGCGATGCTCGGCCTGCTGTTGCTGTTCGCGTGGATTCAGAACCCAACGATTCATGGCGTGGCGTGGTGGGGTTTCGCGCAGCTGATGCGTGCCGGATCTATCGCACTCTACGGCCTGTTCGGTTCGGTGCCGGATCTCGTTTCGGTCGATCTCGCCCATGCCGCCCTGTTCACGTCCTTTGCGATGATTTGGGCTGGTGCGCGCGTGTTCGACGGCCGACGTCTGCGTCCGCTGTCGCTCTTCTCCGGTGCGATCGTCTGGCTCTGCATCAGTCATATCCCCGCTCTTGCGGACAACGCCAACCTCTGTGTGCTCATCACTTCGGGCATCATCGCCGGCTATTTATGGATGGCGGCTTTTGAACTCTGGGCCGGCCGCGAAGAGGCCCTTGTCTCACGCTGGCCCGCGATCTTCCTGCTGTTCGCGCACGGGGCGCTGTTCCTGCTGCGAAAGCCCTTTTCGTCCGTTCTGCCATGGTCATCGGGAACCGAAGTCTTCAGCAGCCTCTGGATGACTGCGCTCAGCTTCGAGACGTTGCTGTTTACGATCGCGACCGCGTTCGTCTTTCTCGCCATGGCCAAGGAACGGATCGAACTTCGCCACAAACGGGCAGCGCTGATCGACCCTCTGACCGGCATGGCCAACCGTCGCGCTTTTCTGCAGGACGGCATGGCGCTGATGCAGCGCCAACAGATCGACAGATGCGCGACCGCCGTTTTGTTGATCGATCTCGATCACTTCAAGTCCGTTAATGACCGTTTCGGTCACGCCGTCGGCGACAGGGTCTTGCAGGTTTTTGCAGAAGCCTCCGACGCGGTTCTGCGTCAACGCGATCTCATCGGGCGTCTTGGCGGCGAAGAGTTCGCCGCCGTGCTTTACGATGTAGAGCGCGACGAGGCGCGTCATATCGCAGATACATTGCGCGCGTGTTTTGCCCGTTTTGCGCATGAAGTCGACGGCCGGACGGTTGCGGCGACCGCCAGCATTGGGATCGTCATCAACGAAGATCCCACATTCGACGTGCCCGGATTGCTCGCTCTCGCCGATCAGGCGCTTTATCTGGCTAAGGCGCGTGGCCGCAACCGGGTCGAGGTTGCCGGTCTCGATCTGCTGACGTCCGCGGAGACCTCGCGCGGCCACATCTCCCGCACGGCAGCTTGAATTGGTTTTGGTATTACGGGCTTTGCGGCTGCGGTTTGCCGAAGCGCAGATGTTCGGCCTTGATTTGCAACGCCGCCGCCTTGCATCCGAGGTCGTAAAGGCGCGCGATGTTTTTGGCGTGGTCCATTTGCCGCAGACTTCCGATTTCTTTTTCGGAGACGGCTTCCTGGAGATGATCGCGCAGCCACGGGGCTTCGAGCCGCGCGTCGTAGCGCAGGAATTTGAACAGTTCTCCGGTCGGCGGCATGGCCGGGCCGATGTCGCCGATTTCCGAATTGATCGGCCAGGATATCGGTGACTGGCCGAGAAACGTCATCAGCGTCAGGACGAGTTGCTGTCCCTCCGCGATCATCGCCGCGAGCGAGCGTACGGCGAGTTTCATGGCGCTGGCGCCCATCGCTTCGTCGGCGGGAATGGTGGGCCGGAAGGAGCCAGTGCCGACGGACACGACCAGCAGATTGTCAGGTCCAAGCGTCCAGTTCAGCCCGAAGGCCGGCAGCATCGCGGCCATCAGCAGCAGCAAGGACGGATTGTTGTGCGGCGTCAGCCCGCCGTCGATGAACAGGCCCTTCGGCTGGCCGGCAATGATCTCGATCAGTTCGGGGTCGAAGAAACTCGGTGCCGCGGTGCTGGCGCGCACGAGATTGACGATCGGCAAATAGCGGTTGCCGGAAAATGACATATCCGTCGGCGTATTCCAGAAAGCCGAGCGCGGATTGTTCATCACCATCCAGGCGCTGCCGGTGTCCATGCGCTTGAGCACGATGCAGAGGCCGGTGCGCAGATCTTCGCTTTCGAGCGTGCGGCCCTGGATGATGCTTTCGAGTTGCTGCATCAGCGGCCGTGAATTGAATTTCGCCTGCCAGCCCGCAAGGCGGAAGAACGATCGCTTGAAGATGCGCGGCCCAAGTTCTTCGTAAAAGGTGCGCACTTCTTTGGCGCTGTAACCGAGCGCCAGCGTCGTTGCGATGATCGCGCCGGTCGACGTGCCGCCGATGAGGTCGAACCAGTCGCCGAGACGGACGGGGCGGCCTTCGATCTCTTCGATGACGGCTTCGAGCCGTTCGAGAAACGCAATCGACATGGCGCCGCGCACGCCGCCGCCGTCGAGCGACAGAATGCGCTTGGGTCCCGGAGAAAACAGATGCCGATCCCGCTGCGAGCCGATGTGCTGCGCGGGATCCGGAGGGGATGGGCCGGTCTCCATGGTGTTATCCTGCCTGACGACGATGCGCGGCCGCGTCCATGCGCAAGGATGGTGCTCGTGTCATGCGGGAAGCTCCAGCTTTTTCGTGCTGTAGAGCGATTGCCAGCCTTCGACATCCGCGGACAGCACGTCGGCGGTGGCGAGCAGGATGTCGAGACTATGCCGGAATTTCGGCTCCGGCAGCGTGGCGTCGATGTCGGTGCCGATATCGGCGAGTGCTGTCGCCGTCTGCGCCGAACGCGCACCGAGCTTGCTGAATTCCCCTGTAAAGCGAATGCCGGAAATCGAGGCGCCCAGCGCTGGCAGCAGGATGTCGAAGAACGTGAAGATGTTCTTGATCTTTTCGAGGATGTGCGCGAGCCCGCCCACGTGTTCTGGAGCTTCGCCGCCGTGAGCCGTGGCGTGCTCCGCGGCATGCGCCGGCTCGATCAGCAACGCGACGACGAACAGCGCGAGGTAGCACATCAGCAGGATCGCCGTGAGCGAGAAGCAGCCGAGCCCGAGGCGATGCAGCCGATGGTCGAGCGCATGCAAAGTGCGTTCGTTCGCATGGTGGTAGGAGACCTGGTCGTCGATCTCATAACGGCGTAGCGCCCGCAGGGCCTTGCGCTGGAAATCCGCGTCGAGATTGCCGGGCCGCAGACCGAGTTCGCGGCAGGTCGCGCGCACGTACCACAACACCCAGCTTTCCGCCTGCGCGCTTCCGTGCGGCATGCGGAAGAGCCGCGCGCCTTCGCCGAGCTGGCTGAGGAAGCGGATGTGGCGCAGCACTTCGGCCAACGCCCGATAGTCGAGCCAGCGCTCGTGCCAGCGTCCGGTGCGGCCTCGACGAACCAGCATCACCACCGTGATGACGACCACGAGTTCGAGCGCGGCGAAGAGGGCCTTGTAGGCGAGTTCGGCCATCGTCTCGAGATGCCCGGTCAGCGGCAGCAGTTCGGTGGCGGCGACAGCGACGGCAAGCGCCGACAGGAGATAGGTCAGGACGTAAGTGCTGCGATAGACGTGGGCGTAATAGGTGGCGAGCATGTCGGCCCAGGCCTGACGCCGCATAAGGATATTGAAGAAGCGTTGTTGCGCCGGGCCATCACTTGCCTCGGGCGCGAAAGCCTCCCACTCCGCGCGACCGTCCTCGAGCCCCCGCATCGGGATCACGCTGCGCCACGTCCACACGCGCGGCCAGCGCTTGAGGCAATCGAAGAGAACCCAGCGGCAGGCGGTCTTCCATGACTCGTGCTGAAAGTCAGCGAGCCGCGTTGCCGCCGTGACGACGGGTTCGCCATGCCCACCTTTGTGATGTCGGTTTTTATGATCTCCGCTTTCGTGATGGCCGGTGGCCGGCGGCGCGGCGATCTGCGTAACGATGGCGGCGATCTGTTCCGGCGTCGCCTCAACCGGCGCGGCCTCGTCTGTTACGGAGCGCAACAGTGCCGGCGCACGGGCTTCGGCGGCATGGATCCAGATCACGGGAATGCCGGCGTCGAGCGCATGGGCGACGACGCCTTGCGTGCCGCCTATGCCGGCCTTTTCATCACCATCCCAGATCGCGACCAGAAGATCGCTTTGCCGCAGCAGAAATTCGCCGGCGCTCTGATAGGCCAGCGGCGGGTCGGTTTCGTCGGCGAGAGCGACGACCGTTTCCGCCTGCGCAAGCGCCGCGCGGAATTCCGCGCGCCGGTCGATGCCGCCGGTCGCCGCGTCCGGTGCGAAATCCATGGCGTAGCGGTCGCAGGGGAAGGGGAGCACAGCGTCCACGGCCCAACCTTGCGGCCGCACCGCCACGGCGATCTGGTCGGCGCCCTCCGCGAGTCCCGATACGAGGCGGACCCGGTGCGCGGTGGAAGCGAAGGCTGAGGGATGCTGCGCAAGAAGCGATGCGCAGGCCGCGTCGATGGCGGCAAAGACATCGATGAGCGCCCGTTCGATATGATCGGTCGCGCCTTCGTTGAGCTTGTTGAAACGATGCCCGGTGATGCCGACGACGAGCGTCAGCGCAGGCTTGTCGGGATGCGTCTCCACCGCGGTCATTGTGGATGTTCTACCGACGGCAATCCCGCGAGATGCGCGACGACCTCATCGAGCCGCATGACGTCGGCGTATTTGTGATGCATGTCGAACAGGCTGACCTTGTGGATGAAGTCCGAGCGATCGAAGGTGCATTCTTCGACCACGCTCACATGCAGTCCGCTGGAATAGGCATCGACCACGCTCGCACGCACGCAACCCGATGTGCTTTCACCGCAGACGATCAGCGACCTGATGCCGAGCAATGCCAGATGCGAGGAGAGGGGGGTGCCCTGGAAAGCGCTGGCGCGTTGCTTGTAGATGACGGTGTCGGAGGTCTGCGGCGCAAACGCTTCGTGAATGGCGTAATTGTCCGACTGCGATGGAATTTTTCGTTGCCGCCGTGTTGCCACGGCACCTTCCGGCCGGTTGTTGGCGCGTTCATCCTGAGTGCAATAGAAAATCGGCAGCTTCGCCTGCCGTGCGGCCGCGAACAGGCGCTGCGTCGGCGCGATGGCGGCGTGAGCGAACGCGCCACACGTGTTGGGGAATTCGTCGTTGAGGTCGTAGGGCGAACCGGGGCCGCCGAGATAGACGAGATTGTAAAGGTCGATGGCGAGCAAAGCCGGTCGCGGGCCAACGAAGGTGTCACGGCGCCAGCCGGCATAAAGCGCAATATCGGCCTCGGAAATCAGGCCTTTCCAGCAATGCTCTTCAAACTGGTCGATTGACGCCATGAAGCCCCCCTCATGCCGCGCTCACGGCGCAATGCAACGCTGCCGCCGGTTCGCGCGTTTCTCGACGGCATTATAAATGGATCATGCGCGCAGGCGAAAGCCAATCGCCGCGTGGCCGGCTTTTATGGAATCAAAATCGAATGGAGCCGGCAACGGAGCCAAACGTATCGGCCTGTTGTTGCGTCGTGTATTCGCGTGAGCGCCGGATGAGCGTGAATGACAGGCCATAACCCGTCTGCGTGAAGATTTCCGCGCCTGCGACCAGATCGAGGACCAGCGGCTTGCGTGTCACGTGCACGCTGTCTTCAAACGTGTTGCCGTCGAGGAAAATGTTGCGGGCGACAGCGCGGCCCTGGAAACCGCCGAATACGTCCCATCCCCACCACGGTCCGTCACGATCGGGACTGACGAAAGAGGCGCCGGTCGGACCGGGCCGGACCACGGTCGGTCCCCATGTCGTCGACAGTGAGCGGCCGAATCGGGCGATGGCACCCACAGACCCGTAAGTGAGGACGTTTCCGGCGGTGAACCCGACAGACGGAATGATATCGGCGCCATAGCCGTCGGCGAACGTGGTGCCGATCTTCCAGCGGCGGTCCCAGGCGACGAGCAGGCCGGGTTCGTTGTGGAGTTCGAAGCCATTGATGAACGGCTTTGATTGGCCGAGCAGGCCGTGAAATATCCCTTGAACCTGTTCAGCCAGCGAGGCGCTGCCGCCGACGGCGCCGACCAGGACTTCCAGCGAATCGAGTTGGGTCTTGCCCGTCTCCTGAGCGGCGTTGAAACCCGTGTAGAGCCAACCGCTGAACGGCCTGTCGCCGGGGGCGCGCGTGGGAAGTCCCACCTTGTCGGGCGTGAAAATACTCTGGCCGACGGCGATCCATTCAAGCTGCTGTCGAACGGGGCCGGCGGGTGCGCCGGCCGTGATCAGCGCCGGCTTCATGAAATCGAAGACGCTTCCGGCGAAATGGTCTGCCGGCAGATTGTCGAAGATAAAGGATTGCCGAAAGCCGTTGGTGTAGTCGCGGTCGGTCCCGGCGATCGTATCGTTCTCGCCGATGAAAAGCGAACGCTGGGCGTGTGCCGCGCTCGAGAGGGCGACGAACCCGAGGACCAGACAGGCTGCTCGCAATGCTGACCGCATCACCGGCTCTGATTTGTTACGTTGCGGGAAAAGTATGCGTTGGCGCGGGGTGAAAGCGAAGCCTTCAATCCATGCAGGCGTGGCGAATAAATCGGCCGCCCGGTGGTCAACACCTGCATCTTGATCAAGGAAATCCCCACTTTTCCCGTCGCCACTCCCGCGCGTGGCTTACCTGAAAACTGCCGACGCTTCGCGCCCGGGAGCTTTCGGAACGCCATATAGCATGTTCCGTGAAGGCAAACACCATTGTCGGGAACAAAAGTCCGGACTGAATTTTGAGCGTTGCCGCGCCGCCACAGGACCCCTGCACACTGCCGGCATCGCAAGCTTTGCCGTGCGAACCGCCGGACGCCTTCAGCGCTTCATTCAGCGATCCAGATCGGCGGTCCGGGAAAAACGGATTGTCCTACCGTTTCCGCTTCGAATGATCGTTGCGCATGTCTCGAAACTCGCTCGGACCTTTCAGCAGCCGCCGTTTGCGACTGGCGCGCTCAGCGTCGGAAGCCGCCGGGTCGGCGAGGGCGTCGATTTCCTTGCCTGCCATCTCCTTTGCGGCGGACGCCCCTTTGGGCGTGGCGGGCCGGCGGACCCTGTTGCCGGTCAGCGCGATCTCGACAAGGCGGCGGATGGCTTCCGCCAGATTCGGATCGTCAGCCTGCTTTTTAGCCCACGCCTTGATGGTCTTCTGAAAATCGAGCGTCATCCGGACGCCGACGAGCGGCGCCGTGCCCGTTGCCGGGCGGCCGCGCTTTTTTTGATTATCGTTATTTGAGTCTGCCATGAATATATGATTATCGTAAAAATGCGGCGGAAAGGAAGCCTCATCGGTTCCGGCCAGCGCTTTACAGGACCTCTTTTAATTGATCGTCAGGCGACTTTGGCGGACGACTATGGCGCACAGACGTGTTAGGGTGGCTCCCTACGTAACAGGAGAGCGATGTGGCGACAGGTACTGTAAAGTGGTTCAACGCAACCAAAGGCTTCGGATTCATTCAGCCCGATAACGGCAGCAAAGACGTGTTCGTTCACATCTCGGCGGTTGAAAAGGCAGGCGCGAGCACCCTCAACGAGGGCGCCAAGGTGAGCTACGAGGAAGTAGCGAACAAGGGCAAGACGTCGGCCGAAAATCTCAAAATCAGCTGATAGGCTCTTCAAAGTGACATTAAAGGCCGCGCACCGGGCAACCGGCGGGCGGCCTTTTTCGTTTTCGAAATGTCGTCGAAGACGTTGAGACCGGGTGAAGCCGCTCAGATCGGCGCCGGATTCTCTTGGGGTTTTCGGACCCTCATTCAGATTCTAATGATGTCTGCGGCGTTCACCGCTATGGCGCTTGTCGTAGCGAATCATGAATTGACGACACGGCCTGCTGACCTTTTTGAAGTGAGCCTTCAGACAGGCGGCGATGCGGCCGCGATCCGGAATATCGTCCCCACACATCGCGAACACATCCTCCTGGCAGGCCTGCTGACCTTCCTGATCCTCTTTTGATTGCGCCTGAGCGTGGGTGCACAAAAGTGTCAAGGTCAGCGCGGCTGCGATTGGAAAACCAACTCTCACGGGATTGCCTCTTATTCGCTGGAGGGCACGACTCTGTGTTTGCAAATGCGCGTAGCCCGCTCTGGTTCCGAAGCATTGCGACCGGCCTCGTCGGTGGCGGCAATAAAGTGAGCCAGTGTGTTGAATGAGACGGTTCTCGTTTTTTGGCTCCCCGGGTCGATTCGAGCCGGTGACAACCGGTTGACCGTTCATGCGGATTACCTGAACCTGCGACTGGCAGCAGAATCTTGTGGCGATGCTGCATCAAGATCAACGAAGCCGGTAACGGCTCCTCGGCAAGGTGAGGAATATGAGGTTGCTGCGCACATTACGACGCGGAACGCTTTTTGGTCTTCTCCTGATCTTTGCTCTGGCCGCGCCTGCGATCGGCGTGCGCGCCGCTTCGGTCGAGGATTTCTATCGCGGCAAGAGCGTCGACATGATCATCGCGTCCGAGGTCGGCGGCGGTTACGATGTTTATGCGCGGCTTGTCGCAACGTTCCTCGAAAAGCACATGCCCGGCCATCCGCATTTCGTGCCCAAGCAAATGGTTGGTGCGGGCGGGATGATCGCCACGAACTACCTCGCCAATGTCGCGGCGAAGGACGGAAGCGTCATCGCGCAAGTGCAGAACACGATACCTTTTCAGCCCTTGCTCGCGCCGAAGGGTGCGCGTTTCGACGCGGTGAAGCTCGGCTATATCGGCTCGGCGAACAGCGAAACGTCTGTGGCCTTTGTCTGGCACACGTCCTCGGTAAAAAATTTCGCGCAGTTGCAGCAACACGAGACGCTGATGGCTGGCGTCAACCGTTCTATCAGCGCCCAGTATGCGCAGGCGATGAACGAGCTTGCCGGTGCGAAGATCAAGATCATCACTGGCTATGCGGGCGCGACGCAGTCGATGCTGGCCGTCGAACGCGGTGAGGTCGACGGCTATCCGGCGATCTTCTGGTCGACGCTGAAGGCGACCAAGCCCGACTGGCTGAAACAGAACAGCATCCGCATTCTCGTGCAGATGGCGTTGAAGAAGAATCCGGAACTGCCGGACGTTCCGCTGATTTTCGACTACATCAAGAACGACACGGACCGTCGCGTGGCCGAATTGCTGCTCGCGCCGCTGCTCGGCGGACGACCCTTTATTGCGCCTCCGGGTATCCCCGCCGAGCGGCTCGCCGCGCTCCGCGCCGCCTTCACGGCGACCATGCACGATCCGGACTTCCTGGCCGAGGCAGCGAAACACGCGCTGGAGATTCAGTATGTCAGCGGCGAAGAGCTTGCCGCCATCGTCGCCAAGGCGGCGCAGAGCCCGCCCGAGATCGTCGATCCTGTGCGCGCCATCTACGAGGGGCGGTGAGTGAGAATGCTCGGCTTGCCTTTTTGGCGACATTGCCTATAGCGGGCGCTCCATGTTCTTTTCGGTCTTGAATGAAGCGATGGCAAACGTCGCGGGAGAATGGATTCGATGGTCCAAAGGATTCTTTCATCCGGTTTGCTGGCGCTGATGCTGGCAGCGTCTGCGGAAGCGGCAAATGCCGAAACCGCGCCGGCGTGGCCGGATAGTTTTACGTCCCGCGTTGAAGCGCTCGCGCTGCTACAGAGCTTGAATGCCGATTTGCTGAGCCACGAAAGTGCAACCCTGACGCTTGACCGGTGGTGCGGTCTGCACAAACTGGCTGCGCCAGCACGCATTACCGCTGAGCAAGTTCATGGCGCGCAAAAATCTCCAACCGCCGAACAGCGTAAACTTCTCGGCGTCAGCCCCACTGAACCGGTCCGCTACCGGCGGGTGAGGCTGCATTGCGGCGACCGTGTCCTTTCCGAAGCGGACAACTGGTACGTCCCAGCCCGATTGACGCCGGAAATGAATCGGGTGCTCGACAGCACCGATACGTCGTTCGGCCGGGTGGTGCAGCCGTTGCATTTTCAACGCCATACATTGGCGGCGCAATTGCTATGGCGACCCTTGCCGGAGGGCTGGGAAATGGGAAGCCCGCTTCCGTCGCCGGGCAAGACTTTGCAGATTCCGGCAGACGTCCTGCAGCATCGGGCCGTCTTGACGCTGCCGGACGGCACGCCGTTCAGCGAGGTGATCGAAACCTACAAGAGCGATATTTTCGCCTTCCCGATGCCAAGGCGATAACGCGCGATGTCGTCGCAGCGGAGTTGCTAAACTCCAGCATGTTTCCGACGCAGCAACGGACGTTGCCCCCGAAAGATCCCGGGAATCCCCGGTGGCCGGAAACGCCATCCAAATATTTGAAAAAAATTGGCTCCCCGGGCCGGATTCGAACCAGCGACCAACCGGTTAACAGCCGGTTGCTCTACCGCTGAGCTACCGAGGAAAAGGCCAACGCGTCAGCGCTCAGGGCTATAACAAACCGGAGCGCCGATGCAAAGCGGGATTGCGCGGGCGGCGTTCGTATTGTTTGGGGCGGCCGGCCCTAGTGGCGCGTCGTTTTGCCGATTATAGGCTCAGGCATACGCCTTTGGGCGGACCGTGACCGCGCATCGACACGACATCGATGGGCGACTCGGGGTTGCGTCTTGGAAGGTCCGCACCACCTTTCGGCGGCTCGCAGCAGGATCGACATCCCTTGAGGGGCGCGCCGGAACCCCTGCATGTCGCTAATTCCGGTGTTGCATAGAGCCTTGAAACTGACTAGCACCTTGAGCCCAAGGCCACGTGGCGGAGTGGTTACGCGCCGGTCTGCAAAACCGTTTACCCCGGTTCAATTCCGGGCGTGGCCTCCACTCATCCTCGCATGCTTATCTCCTTGGACGTATTGCGCGATCCTCCGGCATCGGCGGGCTGCGGATGCCCGCTGGTGGTATCCGGGGGCGGGACTGTTGCTGCATTGCGTCAATCGCCCATTTATTTGTCACGCTTTCCGGGCTTTTGTTAACCTTGGGCTTGGCCGCAGATGAAGAGTCGGAATAGAGTGCGCCCCATTGTCGTCGGCGGGGGCGCTTTCTACTACGGTTCGCGTGGCGGGGTTCTGCGCGCAACAGTGGGTTGAGGTGGTTTTGATGATTTTTGTGGGGGTGCTCGACGTCGGTGTTCGGCGGCGGATCAGGCGCGTTGCTGCATTGACGGCAACGGTGTCTGCGGCGGCCATGGCGTTGTGGAGTGTCGTGCCGTCGGATTCGGCCGTCGCGGCAGATCGTTCGCTTCCCACCAGTGTGCGCTCCGCCCGTGCGGTATCCACCCAGGGGCGCGGCCACGGAACAACCACCCTCTATGGCGCGCTGTTGCACGCCTATCAGAACAACCCGCAGCTCAACGCGCAACGCGCCTCGGCACGCGCGCAGGATGAAGCCGTGCCGCAGGCGCTGTCGGGTTACAGGCCGCGTGTCAGCGTCACCGCGACCGTCGGCGAGCAGGCGGAATCCGTCCTGCAAAAGTCGTCGCAATCACCGACCGGTTACGCGAAGTCGTCCGCCGTCACGACGCCGTACAGCTACGGCGTGACGGCGACGCAGACATTATTCAACGGCTTCCAGACCGCCAATCGGACCCGGGCGGCGGAAGGCCAGGTTTTTTCGGCGCGCGAAGGCTTGCGCGTGGTCGAGCAGACGATTTTGCTCAATGCCGCCACGGTGTACATGGACATGCTGCGCGACTCGGCGATCGTCGCCGTGCAGCAAAGTAACGTCCGGGTGTTGCAGGAGACGCTCAAGCAGACGAACGACCGCTTCAATGTCGGTGAGGTGACGCGCACGGACGTTGCGCAATCGCAGGCGCAACTGGCGGCCGGTGATTTCCAGTTGCAGAATGCTGAGTCCAATCTCAACACGACGCGATCGAATTTCCGCCGCATCATCGGCTTCGAGCCCGGAGCGCTCAGCCCCGGTTCGCCGGTCGACCGTTTTGCGCCGCATTCGTTGCCGCAGTCCGTCGAGACCGGCCTGACGCACAATCCGAACGTCATCGCCGCCATGTACGGCATCGACGTGTCCTATCTCCAGGTCAAGATCAACGAGGGTGCGCTCTATCCGGTGCTGACCTTGCAGGGTTCTTTGCAGCAACAGATCAGTTCCTCGCCTTCGACAGTCTCGACGAATGTCGCTTCGGTCGTCGGCCAGCTCACGATTCCGATCTATCAGGGCGGCGCCGAATATTCGCTGATCCGCCAGTCGAAGGAAACGCTGACGCAGCAACGACTCAATCTCGAGCAGGTTCGCGACCAGACACGGCAGAGCGTCGTGCAGGCCTGGGGCCAGGTGGAGGCGACAAAAGCGCAGGTGCAGTCGGCGCAATCGCAGGTTCGCGCCAGCGAAGTCGCCCTTAACGGCGTGCGCGAGGAAGCGCGTGTCGGCCAGCGCACCACGCTGGACGTCCTCAATGCGCAGCAGGCGCTGGTCAATGCGCGCGTCTCGCTCGTGACGGCGCAGCATGATCGCGTTGTCGCCTCGTACAATCTGGTCGCAGCCGTGGGAAATCTCGACCCGCGCCTGCTCGGCATCCCGACGCCGGTCTACGATCCACGCGTGCACTATCAGCAGGTGCGCGATAGCTGGATCGGCGTGCGGACTCCTGACGGCAAATAGACCGCAGCAAATAGAGTGCGACGAAGACAGCGTCGCGCCGGCGGACCGAGGGCCATCCACAGCCAATTGACCGGCTGCGGCGGCTGACCTCACGCCGGCCTCGCGCAGCGGCATCGAGTTTCGGATAATCTACTGAGCGGGTGCGATTCGTTTGCCGCGAATGCGCCGCGCACGCGACGTGGTTCAGGCAACTTGATTCAAACATCTTGCTTCAAGCGACTTGCATCCTGCTTCAAGCGACTTGATTGTCGTGTTGTCTCACGCGCCAGATGAGTAGATGGGGATAATTGGATGAACCAGCCAGCGAAAACCCCAGAACCGTCGATGGAAGAAATCCTGGCTTCCATCCGGCGCATCATCGCTGACGACGACGCACCGAAGACGGAGGCGCCTGCCGAGGCACCGAAGCCGGCCGCGCCGCGTATCGTCGAATCCTCTCCGCCTCCATCGGTCGCGTCCTTGGCCGCGGGTGCGTTGCCGGAAAGGCCGGCCGACGCCTTGCGCGATCTCAACGACGATGCCCCGATCGCCAGCGAGCCATCGGCAGATTCGAGCGAGCAGGCGGTGGAGGATGTCTTCCAGCTCACCGAATCGATGGCGACGCCGGGACACGAGACGCCGCCGGTGTTCAGGACGGTGGATTCGCGACCTGACGTTTTCTTCTCGGAAGAGGAGATTGCACCGACGCCGGAGCCGGACGAGCCACAGCCGATCCGGCCGCAATTCACGCAGCAGCCGGCACCTTCCGCAGCTTACGAGCCACAAGTCGGCGGCATATTCTCCGATCTCACGGAGCGATCATTGATTTCGGACGCGACCAGTTCGGCGGTGAATTCGGCTTTCAACTCGCTGGCGCAGACCATCCTCGTGCAGAATTCGCGCACGCTCGAGGATCTGGTGCGGGAGATGCTGCGGCCGATGCTCAAGGGCTGGCTCGACGACAACCTGCCGGGTCTCGTCGAACGCATCGTGCGCGCGGAAATCGAGCGCGTCTCGCGCGGCAAATAATCTGGCGCGCTCGGGCGTGGACTGACTGACGCGCTCAGTCGGCTTGTCTGATCTGGAAGATATTTCCTTCCGGGTCGTGGCCATCGCAGACTCTGGCGCCTTCAAATTTCCATTCGTGCTCGATGGCATTCATGGCGCCGCCTTGCTCTGCCGCCGTATTTCGAACGCTTGCAATGTCCTCGACGGAGAACACGAGCTTGACCGGCGTGTCGTCACGGCGCTCCGGAGGCGTCGAAATGTCGATCGAGTCGGCAATGCGCTTCGGAATCTGGACGATCACGAGTTGTGATGGCTCCCGGCCGAGGACGGCAAATCCCTTTTGCACAGACTGGATATCGAGTCGTGCGACGGCAGAATAGAACTCCACGAGCCGCTGCAGATCCTTTGCGTACAAGACGGCGCCGGTCAGTCCGCGATGTGTCATGCGCCAATTACCAAGACAGACATCAATTGCCGAAATCGAGCGAACGGGACCGGGCTTCTGGTCTCAATGTTTGATGATGTCTGCTGGATAGGGTCGAAGAGGGCGTCCAGCACAAACATTGTTGCGAGCCTGTACCGCCTCGCGGTGGTACCTTTCCACCTGGTTCAGCAAGGGACCAGATATGTCGCATGACTCGCGATTGTTGTCTGCGTAATTGAGTGTCGCTTCCGCGGCCAAGGAGGCATGATTCAATGCTCCGCAGCGCTCCGATCGCGGCGCTCTCATCGCTTGTTTCCAGGCCTCGGTGGCCGCGTTGCGCAATTGCAGGTATTCCTGGCACGGCGTCCGCGCTTCGACCTGACCCCCGAGCCCGGCCATTGCGATCATTGTGAAGGTGAAGGCTGCCACTCCTATCGGTTTCATAGGATATCCTCGCATGCGTTGGCGACAGCATGCCGCAATATTGGCCCAGCAAGTACGGCGGATATGCGACCTCACGGTTTGGGTTGCCTGTGTCCGACCGCCTCGATCAGACCCAGTCATCTAGACCGACGGCGTCGCAAGTGACCGGCTGTGGCGACGCAGCCCGCGTGCAAACCACAGTGTCAGCACCAGCAACGCGATGGCCGCTGCGCCAAAGACCGGTCGCGCCGAATAGGCGTCGACGATAAAGGCCGCGGTCGCCACGCCTGCCGTCTGTCCGATGTAGAGCGCAGCGGCGAACAGCGCGACCGCCGTCGCCCGCGCCTGCGGCACCATCTGCGTGGCATTGGTCTGCAAAGTGTTGTGGAACATGTAGAACCCAAGCCCGATTCCGGCCGTCGCGAGCGGCGCCGTCCACCACACCGGTTGCACGGCAAGGAGCCCGTAGGCGAGGAAGAACAGCACGCCGCCGGCGATGCAGAGACCGCTCTGGCCGAGCCGGCGCACCAGAAGGCTGACCGTCAGGCTGTAGAGGATGCCGCCGATGGCGAAGCAGGCGACCACCAGCCCGATCGTGGTGAAGCTGAGCGCGAAGCGCTGATGCAGATCGACGCTGATATAGGTCAGCGCGCCGAAGGCGAACGCGCCCTCGCAAAACACAGTGAAGATCAGCGCGCGCGCCCACGGGTCGGCGAAGACGATGCCGTAATCGGCAAAAAAGCTGCGGCCGCGCACGCCCGGCGCCGGCACCGGACGCGGCTGATTGCGCACTTCCCACAACACGGTGAGCGCAACGATGGCAAACAGGCCGCCGAGCATGAAGAACACATTGCGCCAGCCCATCAGATCGCCGAGCACGCCGCCGGCGGCCTGGCCGAACAATTGTCCGCTGATGGTGCCGAACAGATAGCGGCCGAGCACGGTCTGCCGCCGCTCGTAGGGAATGGCGTCGCCGATATAAGACAGCCCGAGCGGAATGAGCATGCCGGCGGTCGCGCCGGACGCCATGCGGAACAGCGCGAGTTGCGGCAGCGAGGCGGCGAAACCACACAGGGAGACGGTGATCGCCGTCAGCCCGGCAGCGGCAACGACGGTGCGCAGTTTACCAAAGCGGTCGGCGACCGGCCCGATGGTGAGCTGCATCGTGCCGTGCATGACCGCATAGAGCGTGACGACGATGGAGGCGGCGCCGATCGACACCGCCAGATCGGAAGCGATCTGCGGCAGCAGCGAATCCGTCACACGGACGAGCGACTGGCTGCAGAATCCGGCGAGCGACAGAAGCACGATGGGGCGCAGGGAATCAGTTTGCGCCGATGGCGCCTGCGCGGGGTCCGCAGGAGGCGGGGTTTTGGTCAAAAGCGGAGTCCTTCTGGAGCACGATCCCGAAAAGTGGGTACCGGTTTTCGGAAAGATCGTGCTCGACAACGAAAATCAGCGGTGGGTCTGGTTCAACGAAGTTGGATCAGACCCAAGCCAAAAAGCGAGTATCCCCCGACCGTTGACAGCGGACCGCGCGCCGGGCTTTGTACCGCGCGCGAGATAAATGACAATGATCGAAAAGACCTACCAGCCCTCCACCACCGAGGGTCGCATTTATGCGGCCTGGGAAGAATCCGGCGCGTTCCGTGCCGGGCAGCCCGCGCGCGCCAATGGCGTGCCTTATTGCATCGTGATCCCGCCGCCAAATGTGACGGGCTCGCTGCATATGGGCCATGCGCTCAATAATACGCTGCAGGACGTGCTGTGCCGCTTCGAGCGCATGCGCGGCCGCGACGTGCTGTGGCAGCCGGGTACGGACCATGCCGGCATCGCGACCCAGGCCGTGGTCGAGCGGCAATTGCAGGAGCGCCAGCAGCCCGGCAGCCGCGAGATGGGGCGCGAGGCTTTCATTGAGCGCGTCTGGGAGTGGAAGGCCGAATCCGGCGGAACCATCATCGGCCAGCTCAAGCGGCTGGGCGCGTCCTGCGACTGGTCGCGCGAACGCTTCACCATGGACGAGGGGCTGTCGCGCGCGGTGCTGAAAGTGTTCGTCGCGCTCTACAACGAAGGTCTGATCTACAAGGACAAGCGCCTCGTCAATTGGGACCCGAAACTGCTCACCGCGATCTCCGATCTCGAAGTGCAGCAGGTCGAGCATTCGGGCAGTTTCAAGTGGTCGCGCGCGGCGGGCGAACCGCTCGATGCGGCGGCGCTGGAAAAAACGCTCAAGCGCGATCCCAACGGACATCTCTTTTATTTTCATTATCCGGTCGAGGGCACGACCTTCGATCTGTCCGATCCCGCGAGCTACGTCACAGTCGCGACGACGCGGCCGGAGACGATGCTTGGCGACACCGCCGTCGCCATTCACCCCGAGAACGAAAAGCTCGGGCACCTCATCGGCAAGACGGTGATCCTGCCGCTGGTCGGCCGCCGCATTCCCATCGTCGGCGACGACTATGCCGATCCCGAGAAGGGCACCGGCGCGGTGAAGATCACGCCGGCGCACGACTTCAACGATTTTGAAGTCGGCAAGCGGCATGACCTGCCGCTGGTCAACGTGCTGACGCGCGACGCAAAAATGGATTTGAAAAGCGATCCGGCTTTCGGCGATGTCAGCGCGCAAGCGCGCGCGGTGTTGAACGCCTTCGATGGCGCCGACCGCTTTGCCGCGCGCACGGCTGTTGTCGTTGCGATGGACGCGCTGGGGCTTGTCGAGAAAATCGAGCCGCACACGAACATGGTGCCGCACGGCGACCGCTCCGGCGCGGTGGTCGAGCCGTATCTCACCGATCAATGGTATGTCGACGCTAAAACGCTGGCGCAGCCGGCGATCGCCGCCGTGCGCGAGGGCAAGACGCGTTTCGTACCGCAGCAGTGGGACGCAACATTCTTCAACTGGCTGGAGAACATCCAGCCGTGGTGCATCTCGCGGCAGATCTGGTGGGGACACCAGATTCCGGCGTGGTATGGGCCAACACATCCGGACCAATATGGTGCTCTCCCAGCGCCGGATCATATTTGGCACAAGGAAATTTTCGTTGCTTCCACTGAGGAAGAGGCGTTTGAGGCGGCAAAGAAGTTTTATCCCGCCGACATCGAAATCAGTATTTCTAAAGATGACAGTGAATTTGAAGCGTGGAGAAAAAACTATGTTTACGGCGGCCGGGGGCCGATAAAATTACGTCGCGATCCTGACGTGCTCGACACGTGGTTTTCTTCCGCACTGTGGCCGTTCTCGACGCTCGGCTGGCCGGACAAGACGCCCGAGGTCGCGCGCTTCTATCCGAATGCGGCGCTTGTCACCGGTTTCGACATCATCTTCTTCTGGGTTGCCCGCATGATGATGATGGGGCTCCATTTTATGAAAGAAGTGCCGTTCCGCGACGTTTACATCCACCGTCTCGTCCGCGACGAGAAGGGTGCAAAAATGTCGAAGTCGAAGGGCAACGTCATCGATCCGCTCGGCGTCATCGACGATTACAGCGCCGATGCGTTGCGCTTCACGCTCGCGCGCGCGGCAGCGCAAGGTCACGACATAAAACTCGCGCCGCAGCACGTCGAGAACAACCGCAACTTCACGACCAAGCTGTGGAATGCGGCGCGTTTCGCCGAGATGAATGGCTGCGTGCGGGTCAAAAATTTCGATCCGAAGTCGGCGCAGCAGATGCTCAACCGCTGGATCGCGCACGAGACGGCGAAGGCCGCGCAGGAGATCACCGCGGCCATCGAAGCCTATCGCTTCAATGATGCGGCGGCGTCCGCCTATCGTTTCGTCTGGAACGTGTTTTGCGACTGGTATCTCGAACTCGCAAAGCCGGTGCTGACCGGTCCCGATGGCGCGGCGAAGGACGAGACGCGCGCCATGACGGCGTGGGCGCTCGACCAAATCCTCAAGCTGCTGCATCCGTTCATGCCGTTCATCACGGAAGAACTGTGGCGCGTGACGGCGGAGCAGGGGCCGGCGCGCAAGAGTATGCTGGTGCTGGCCGATTGGCCGGCGCTCGACGGGCTTGAGGACGCTGCGGCGGAAGCCGAAATCGGCTGGGTGGTCGATCTCATCACCGCGATCCGTTCGGTGCGCGCGGAAATGAACATTCCGCCGGGCGCGATGATCCCGCTGACGTTGTGCGGTGTGTCGACCGATACGCGCGATAGGGCCGGGCGCTGGACGGATTTCCTCAAGCGGCTGGCGCGTTTGTCCGACCTCGGTTTTGCCGATGCGCCGCCGCAAGGCGCGATGCAACTCGTCGTGCGCGGCGACGTCGCGGCGCTGCCACTCAAAGGCGTCATCGATTTTGCTGCCGAGCGCGTGCGGCTCGAAAAGGAAATCGCCAAGGTCGAAGCCGACATCAAGCGCGTCGACGGCAAGCTCGGCAATGCCGACTTCATCGCGCGCGCGCCGGAAGACGTCGTCGACGCCGAGCGCGAAAAACGCGAGGAAGCCATCGCACGCCGTGCCAAGATGCGCGATGCGCTGGAGCTTTTGAAAGGCGCGGCCTGAGATGGCCGACCTCAGGCTCACGCTTGCCTGTTGGGACTATGACCGCACGCGGCCGCTCATCGATGGACGGGTCAAGCCTGAGGGGATCGACCTCGATATCCAGGTCTTGCGGCCGCGCGTGATGTTCGACCGCATGCTGCACGATCAGGCGTTCGACGCGTCCGAACTCTCGCTCGCGTCCTATGTGGCGATGAAGGCAAAAAACGCGTGTCCCTTCGTCGCCATCCCCGTCGCCCTCTCAAGGCTGTTCCGGCACTCCTGCATCTATGTACGCAGCGGCGCGGGAATTTCCTCGCCACAGGACCTGCGCGGCAAGCGCGTCGGCACCACGCAATATGGCGCCACGGCCGTCGTCTTCATGCGCGGCATGCTCAAGGATGATTTCGGCGTCGCGCATTCGGATATGCATTGGTTCATGGGCGGCCTGACGGCGCCGACGGAGCGTCCGCTTCTGCCGCTTAATCTGCCGCCGGAGGTGAAGCTCGATTTGCTGGGGCCGGGCCAGACATTGGAAGCGATGCTGGAGCATGGCGAACTCGACGCCCTGTTCTCGATCTACATTCCAAAACTGTTTCTGGCGGGTTCGCCGAAAGTCGTCAGGCTGTTTCCCGACTACAAGGCTGCTGAGCAGGACTATTACCGGCGCACGCGCATTTTCCCGATCATGCATACGGTGGTGCTGCGCGAGGACATCCATCGGGCGCATCCATGGGCTGCGGCCAGCCTCTACAAGGCTTTTTGCGAAGCGAAAGCGCTTGCGCTCGACGGTCTTTACGACACCGATGCGCTACGCGTCGGTTTGCCATGGCTGCTTGACCATATCGAGGAGACCAGGCGCGTCATCGATGATGATTTCTGGGCCTATGGTCTGGAAGCCAATCGCCCGACGCTCGCTGCCGTCGCACGTTACGTGCATGAACAGGGGCTGGCACCGCGCGTGGTCGAAGCGAACGAGATGTTTGCGCCCGGCTTGACGTGAGATCAGCCGGCGGCTCATTTTCTGCACGATCATCGATCGAATGGAGTCGTTCATGCGTATTCTGCTGGCCGGTGCCACCGGCGTCATTGGCCGCCCGCTCGTCCTTCTGCTGGTGCGCGCGGGCCATGAGGTGATCGGTACGACACGCTCGGCGGCCAAGGGCGCCGAATTGACGAGCGCGGGCGCAATCCCGGCGGTGGTCGATGTGTTCGACGCCAAAGCGCTTGTGCAGGTCGCGCGCGATGCGCGGCCGGATGTCGTGATCCATCAACTGACCGATCTGCCCGATAGCGCCGATCCCGACGCGCTCAACGCCGCTCTCGCCGCCAATGCGCGCATCCGCATCGAGGGCACGAAGAACCTCATCGCCGCGGCGAAAGCGGCAGGAGCGAAGCGCATGATCGCACAGAGCATCGCCTTCGTTTACGCGCCGGGACCATTGCCGCATGCGGAGACCGATCCGCTGCTTCCGCCCGACGGTGTCTCGGCGCGCGGCGTGCACGCGCTCGAAGACGCGGTCACAGGCACGCCCGGCCTCGACGGCATCGTGTTGCGTTACGGCAAACTTTACGGCGCCGGCACATGGAATGCGAAGTCGGGCGCCGAAGATGCAAAGCCTGACGGCACCGGTTATGTGCACGCCGACGCGGCGGCACAGGCGGCTTTGCAGGCGGTCACGCGTGGCGCTTCCGGCATCTACAACGTCGCCGAAGACGATGGCGAACTCGTCATCGACAAGGCGCGCCGCGAACTCGGCTTCGATCCTGATTTTCGGCTGCGAGTTAACTCATAGCTCAAACCAACGTCCGTCATTCCGGGATGCGCCACTTGGCGCATGCCCGGAATCCATACGCCCGGCGGTGGTTATGGATTCCGGGCTCGCTCGCGAAGAACTCGCGCCCCGGAATGACACCGTGAATGCGAATCTGGTGAGATCAAAATGCTCTAAAGCGATCACGCATTCGGTCGCTGCGCGCCTGCGTTTCAGCCGCAGTTGCATTTGCGAGGGCGTTCGAACGCGGGACGGTAGAAATACACTCCCGGCGACGGCGAATAATAATATTTCGCCGGATAGAGCGTCGGCGGTGCGTAAACCGGCGCGCTCACCGCAGGGGCTTCGGTCTCGGCCGGGTATCCGTCAACTTCGGCGCCGGTCTCATAGCCGCTCGTGACGTACACCGGGTAACCACCAAAGAAGCCGCGGCGGCCACGGAAGGGTCGCCGGGCAAAACGATGGCGGACGGTTTCATGATGCTGTCGTGCAAGGGGGCGGCCCGCGTGCGCGGGAGTGGCTGCTCCATGTGCCGCCGGTCGCGGCGCGGCGACGTGCATGTTGCCGTTAGGGTCGGCTTGGGGGCCGGCTTGCGCCATCGCGGGATCGATCGCGATGAGGCAGGCACCGGCAAGCGCAACCGCAGTCATCAGTCCTATGATGCGCATCGTGAGAACTCCGGGCCTCGGACGCCGCGTCCCGAGACTACAGCATTGTCCGGCCCGTCGTGGAGCCGGCGCGGATCAAGAAAACGCTATCCACAAGCCTTGTGCCGGACCGGGCGGTGTCAGAATTCCTTGCGCAAGCGGCTGTCGATGGAGAACGGTCCGGCGCCTCTGATGAAGAGCGCGAGTGCCACCAGCCCCATGAGCAGCGCGTATTCCATGCCGCGATTGGTCCATCCCCAATGCGGATAGAGGACCGCGAAGGCGATCACGGCCATCTCGATGGCGATGGCCGCGGCGACGATGCGGGTGAACAGCCCCAGGATCAGCAGCACGCCGCCGAAGAACTCCACCACGCCGATGAAATAGGCCCAGGCCAACGGATAAGCCCAGCCAAAGGCCACAAAGTTGCGCGATGCGCCCTGCGCGGCACCTTGAAAGAGTTTTGGATAACCGTGCGTGATCAGGATGATCCCGAGGGCAATCCGCAGCATCGGCCAGGCATAGGGCGCGAGCGAGGTGTAGAGCGGGCCTGCCGCCGGCACATAAAGGCGATTGTGGTCGATGTCGGAATCCGTGCCTCTGCCAAACACCATAACGTCCCCCCCGTTTTGATTTTTAGGCCGCCAATCTAGCGCGCCGCCGCAGCGGAGGCGAGGACGGTCGCGCTTTGCTCCAACGGTTTGATCGGTTTGCTCAGGAAGCGGGAGCCGGCAACGCCGTAACGCCACGGGTAATCCATGGCGCGGGTGATGCCGATGCGGACGCCGACCGCCACGTCTGGCTTCTCGGGCGGCAGGAGGAGCGAGAAGGGCGGCGTATCGAGCCGGTGGCCGCTCAGCGCGTCCGTGATGCCGAGCGCCTGGCAGACGCGGCCCGGGCCGGAACAGAGCAGCCGTTCGTCGTCGAGCCCGCGCCGCCGCCGCATCGTCGGAAGACCGGTCAAAGGCTCGATCGCGCGGATGAGGACGGCGCTGGCGCTGCCGGCTTCCTCGCAGACGAAGTTGACGCACCAGTGGATACCGTAGGAGCGGTAGACATAGGCGTAGCCCGGTGGCCCGAACATCACGGCGTTGCGCAGCGTCATGCCGCGGTAACTATGCGCCGCGGGATCGGTGTGGTGATACGCCTCAACCTCGACGATGCGGCCGCCGATGCCGTTTACCATCATCACCATGCCGATCAGGTCGGGTGCGACCGCATGAACGCTGCGATCGAAGAAGGCACGGCCGACCTTTTCGAGAGGCGCGTCCTTGCGGGAGCGGCTGACTTTGCTTGGAGACATGGTGTTTTATCCGCGTACGCGCAGTCGTTTTTGCAGGCCGGCCATGTGGCGATCAGGCAACAGGTTTAGAACATTTAAATCTCGGGCCGCCATGGTGATGACTACGCCGTGATTTGGCCACAGGGTACGCCGAAATCAAAACTCATATGTTGTGTCTCCCCTATGCGTCCGGCCGCCAGTTCGGTTGCGTTGCGGCAGAAGGGGAGCGGGGCTGGGGGGCCCTGATGATCTGATGGATGCAAAGACAAATCTGAAATCGCGTTTGCCGAGCCGCCACGTGACCGAGGGTCCCGAGCGCGCGCCTCATCGCTCATATTATTATGCCATGGGTCTGACCCGTGGGCAGATTCATCAGCCGTTCGTCGGCGTGGCGTCATGCTGGAACGAAGCCGCGCCCTGCAACATCGCGTTGATGCGCCAGGCGCAGGCCGTGAAGAAGGGCGTCGCGTCCGCCGGCGGCACGCCGCGCGAGTTCTGCACCATCACCGTGACCGATGGCATCGCCATGGGCCACGAAGGCATGAAGTCGTCGCTGCCGTCGCGCGAGGTCATCGCCGACTCGGTCGAACTGACAATGCGCGGCCACGCCTATGACGCGCTGGTCGGCTTGGCCGGCTGCGATAAATCGCTTCCCGGCATGATGATGGCGATGTGCCGGCTCAACGTGCCGTCCATCTTCATCTATGGCGGATCGATCCTGCCGGGCACCTTCAAGGGCAAGCCCGTCACCGTGCAGGACGTGTTCGAGGCGGTCGGCAAGCATTCGGTCGGTTCGATGTCCGACGAAGATCTCGATGAACTCGAGCAGGTCGCCTGTCCGTCGGCCGGCGCCTGCGGCGCGCAGTTCACGGCCAACACCATGGCGACGGTGTCCGAGGCGATCGGGCTGGCGCTTCCGTATTCGGCCGGCGCGCCCGCGCCCTACGAAATCCGTGACGCGTTCTGCATGACCGCCGGCGAAAAGATCATGGAGTTGATCGCTTCCGGCCTGCGGCCTCGCGATATCGTGACCCGCAAGGCGCTGGATAACGCCGCCGCCGTTGTCGCCGCCTCCGGCGGATCGACCAATGCCGCGTTGCATCTGCCGGCAATCGCTCACGAATGCGGAATTCCCTACACGTTGTTCGACGTCGCGGAGGTTTTCAAGCGCACTCCCTATATTGCCGATCTCAAGCCCGGCGGCCGTTATGTTGCCAAAGATATGTTTGAGGTTGGCGGCATACCGCTGCTGATGAAGACGCTTCTCGACCACGGTTTTATGCACGGCGACTGCATGACGGTCACCGGCCGGACCATCGCCGAGAACATGGCCAAGGTGCGGTGGAACGACGACCAGGACGTCGTTCTGCCGGCCAACAAGCCATTGAGCCCTACGGGCGGCGTTGTCGGGTTGAAAGGCAATCTCGCGCCGGAAGGCGCGATCGTGAAGGTCGCTGGCATGAGCCAGCTCAAATTCGTCGGTCCGGCCCGCTGCTTCGATTGCGAGGAAGACGCTTTCGCAGCCGTCAAGGACCGCAAGTACAAGGAAGGCGAAGTTCTCGTCATCCGCTACGAGGGCCCCAAGGGTGGCCCCGGCATGCGCGAGATGCTGGCGACGACTGCGGCGCTTTATGGTCAGGGCATGGGCGACAAAGTGGCGCTCATCACTGACGGACGATTTTCAGGTGCGACGCGTGGTTTCTGCGTCGGCCATGTCGGCCCGGAGGCGGCGATCGGCGGTCCGATCGCGCTGGTGCGTGATGGCGATGTCATCACGCTCGATGCCGAGAAGGGTACGCTTGAGGTTCAGGTGGCGGATGCCGAAATGGCTGATCGCCGGAAGAACTGGAAGGCGACCGAAAGAGGTTTTGGGGCGGGGTGCTTGTGGAAGTACGCTCAACTGGTTGGGCCGGCCGTCAATGGTGCGGTGACCCATCCGGGCGGGGCGAAAGAAAAGTCGTGTTATGCGGATATCTAGTATCGCCGCCTGTGCTGTTGTTCTGAGTGTGTTCGGGTTGACCGGGCAGAGCATGGGTTTTGACGCCGACCAGTCGAAGGTCGCAGCGCCGCTCAGCCCGCTCGAAGCCTTTCGCAGCGGGGCCAAGGCGCTGGAAACCGGCGACACCGCCAAGGCGCTGACGTCCCTGCAATATGCCGCGGAAAACGGACATGCCTTGGCGCAATGGCAGCTCGGGCGCATGTATGCGCTGGGCAAGGGCGTGCCGCATGACGATCTGCGCGCCTTCGAATACTTCAAGAGCGTCATCAAGGGTCATCTCGACGACTCGCCGTCGCAGCCGCAGGGCCGCGTCGTCTCCAGCGCTTTCGTCGCCCTTGGCGAATACTACCTCACCGGCATTCCGCATTCGGCGGTGACGGCCAATCCGGCGCGCGCCCGCGACATGTTCGGCTACGCCGCGTCCTATTTCGGCGACCCCGACGCGCAGTATCAACTCGGCAAGCTTTATCTCGAGGGCGGCGCCGTCAAGCGCGAGACAAAGCTGGCGCTGCGCTGGCTCGCGCTTGCGGCCAACAAGGGCCATCATCAGGCACAGGCGCTGCTCGGCCGGGTACTGTTCAAGGGTCACATCGTGCCGCAGCAGCGGCCGCTCGGCCTGATGTGGCTGACGCTGGCGTGCGACGGGCCGGGAGCAAAAATTCCCGGCGTCGTCGATCAGCGCGATGCTGCGTTCCAGCAGGCGACGGAAGACGAGCGCCAGGTCGCACTCACGCTCCTCGAAGGTTGGCTCAACGGCCGCCGCGACTGGTAGCGCACTTTAGGCGCGTGCGACGTAAGGCTTTATCGCGTCGAAATCGACTTCTATTCCCAAGCCCGGACCTGAAGGCAGAGCAACGCTGCCGTTTTTCGGCGTGAGCGGCTTTTTCAGAAGCCGGTCGCGCAACGGATTGTCGCCGATGTCGAACTCGAGCATCCGCGGATAAGGCGGGTTTTCCGTATGTGGTGATGACGCCAAGCTGGCCATGAAGTGCATGGCGGCTGCGACGACGAAAGCACCGCCCCAGACCGCCGGGACGATGCGCAGATTTGCGGTTTCGGCGAGCAAGGCAACGGCACGCAGCGTGGACAGGCCGCCGCATTTCCCCAGTGCCGGCTGCAGGATGTCGACGCCGCGGGCTTCCACGAGCGTCTTGAATTCATGCACCCCATGGTAACCTTCGCCGGTCGCAATCGGGATCGGCGAGCGGGCGCGCAACTCTGCATGCCCCGCGATGTCGCTCGTGCGCAGCGGCTCCTCGATCCAGTGGATGTCATAAGGTTCGATTGCGCGCGCACTCAACAGCGCAACGTCGGGCGTATAGTTGCCGTTGACATCAACCATGAGCAGGAGGTCGTCGCCCAGCATCTTGCGGGCGAGGCGTACACGTTCGACATCCGATTTCGGATTGATGCCGATCTTGATTTTCACACCGCGAAACTGACTTTTATCCACGGCCGCAAGCTGCCGCTCGAGTCCGGCCATGCCGTCGCGCGTAATGTAGCCGGTGGTCGCGTAGCACGGAATGTTTTCGGCGGAACGCCCGCCGAGCAGATCGTGGACCGGAACACCAAGCTTTTTCCCCATGGCGTCGAAGGCGGCGACGTTGATGCCGCTCAGGCATGATATGTTGTGTCCCTCGCCGAAATGATCGAGGCGATCGCGGATATAGGTCGCGATGAGTTCGAAGTCGTAAAGACGCTTGCCGATGAAAAAGCCTTTCAGGATCGCAAGGTATTCGCGAATTGGCGCGATGGGACCGGATGCTTCGCCATAGCCGGTGATCCCATCGTCGGTTGTCAGTTTCACGATCGTGCTTGACCGCTTGTTGTTGAGTCCCCGTGCGGTGCCGTAGGCAAGCTCGGGCGCGATGGAATATTCGAGGGAAATGAGATCGAGATCCGCAATCAGGGTCACGAGTCCTTCCTTTCCATTGCGACGCGCGAGCCGCAGAAATGGGTCTGCGTGCGCCGTACATCGATGCGACATACAGACACGTATTGTCGGATGTTTTGCAATTTTATCCTACCCGGCTTTGGGCAAAAATGGAGCAGGCGTTCGATAGGCCGCTTCTCGATGGCAGTATTCGGAAGACTGAATTTGGGAAAGAATCTTGAACCGCTTGCCACTATGCGCGAGTGTTGCCTTGCGCGTAACCGCAAAAAGCGGAAGCGTTGATCGGACACCATGAGACGCTTGCCATGCGACATCGCGAGCAAGCCGTTGCGAGGACGAGGAATCATGGGGCAGTTTCGTGGGATGACGCTCGCCTTGATCGCTGCCGAACTGACGGCGCTGGCGGCAAAGGCCGATCCTGTCGCCGACTTTTACAAAGGCAAAACCGTCACCATCCAGGTCGGCACCGCGCCCGGCGGCGGTTATGACACCACGGCACGCATCTTCGCGCAAAACTTCGGACGCCATATTCCGGGAAATCCGAACGTCGTCGTGCAAAACGTTCCCGGCAGCGGCGGCATGAAAGAGGCGAACGCTCTTTATAATATCGAGCCCAGGGACGGCACCGTTCTGGGAGATTTTTCCGCCAACGTCATTCTGGAGCCGCTCTACGGCAACAAGCAGGCCCGTTACGACTCGCTGAAATTCGGCTGGATCGGCAGCATGGACGTCGATGTCCAGGCATGCGGCGTATGGAAAGGTGCGGGCGTCGGCATCAAGACTTTTGACGATCTGGTCCATGCCAAGAAAACGGTGACGTTCGGGTCAACCGCGCCGAGTGGCGGCACGAGCCTTTATCCGCTGTTTTTCAAGAACGCGTTTGGCGCGCCCGTCAAAGTGATCAATGGCTACAAGACCACGAAGGAAGTGCTGCTGGCGATGGCCCGTGGCGAACTCGATGGCACGTGCGGCATTACACAGGCCACCAGCGCCGTCGACATGCAGTCCGGCAATCTCGACGTTCTCATTCACATCGGAATGGATCGCCATATCCCGATCTACGGCAAGGCCATCGCGATCAGCGACGTCGCGAAGTCCGGCGAACTGCGCAAGATCGCCGAACTGGTGTTCAATCCCGGTCTTATGACGCGGCCGCTCGCGACCCCTCCCGGCGTGCCGCAGGCGCGCGTCGCGGCTCTGCGCAAAGCCTTCATGGAGAACATGCGCGATCCGGAGACCGCAACGGTGGCGAAGCAGGCGAACATGGCGCTCACGCCGATGGACGGCGAGGAGGTCGAGCGCCTGATCGTCGGATTTATGGCGACGCCACGCGAACTGGTGAAGAAGGCTTTCGACTACACGCACAAAGAATAGCGGCACTCTTGAGCCAGTGCTCACGACGAATTCCGGCGTGCGCTTCGGTCTAGACGCTCAGCGGCTTTTCCATATCGATGTCGGCGTAAACCGGCACATGGTCCGACGGCTTCTCCCAGGACCGCACATGCTTGTCGATGCCGGCGCCGGAGAGCCGGTCGGCGGCCTGTGGTGAGAGCAGCAGGTGATCGATGCGGATGCCCCAGTTCTTTTGCCAGGCGCCGGCCTGATAATCCCAAAACGTATAGAGGCCAGCCTGGTCCGTCGTCGCGCGGATCGCGTCGGTCAGTCCGCGATTGACGAGTTGCCGGAATGCCGCCCGCGTCTGCGGCAGGAACAGCGCGTCATTCACCCAGCCGGCGGGATTATGCACGTCGGCGGCGGTCGGGATGACGTTGTAGTCTCCGGCCAGCACGAGCGGCTCTTCGAGGCTGAGCCGGTTATCGATATGTGCGCCGAGCCGCGCCATCCAGCGCAGCTTGTAGGGATATTTTTCGGTGTCGGTCGGATTGCCGTTAGGCAGATAGATACTGGCGACGCGGATCACGCCGCCCGGGGTTGAGATCAGCGCTTCGAGGAATCGCGCCTGCGGGTCGCCGTCGTCGCCGGGCAGCCCACGCATCACGTCTTCCATCGGAAAACGGGACAGGATCGCCACGCCGTTGAAAGCCTTCTGCCCGTGCGTTGCCACGTTGTAGCCCAGCGCCTCGAAGGTCTCGCGCGGGAACGCCTCGTCGACGCATTTGATCTCCTGCAGGCAGACGACGTCCGGCTGCCGTTCGCGCAGCCAAGTCGCTGTATTTTCAACGCGTTGTTTGATCGAATTGACGTTCCAGGTGGCGATGCGCATGGGACACCAGGGCAAGGGGAATGGGGGCGGACGATGCCCGTTCCCGCCAGACTGGGGAACCTGCGACATGCCAAAGCGGCCAACTGTCCCCCAAAATTAATCCAACTTCCAACCGAAACCCAAACATTTGATGCTTAAGTCTAACGAGTGTGTTAGATGGTCGCAGGGTAAGGTATCAACCAGAGCGCGCTGCCATAAAGCGTGCCTGAAAAAACAGAAACAGGGAGTTCGGCGGGGCGAGATTCCACGCCTACCTCAATGCGATGAGTGCAAAGAAGATTGTTATCGGAGTGGCGATCATCGCGGCTGCGGGGGTGGGTGTTTACGCGGCGCGGGATTGGCTGCATCCAACGGGCGCTGTAGCGCAATCGAAGGCGCCCGAACGCACCGTCGCGGTGGAAGTGGCCAAGGCCAACCGCAAGCAGGTCCCCGTTCAGATCGAGGCGCTCGGCACGGTGACGCCGATGGCCTCCGTCAATATCAAGCCGCGGCTCGATACGTCCATCGTCAGCGTGGACTTCGCCGATGGCGCTGCCGTGAACAAGGGCGATGTGCTGTTCCGGCTCGACAGCCGCGCCATCGAGGCCCAGATCAAGCAGGTCGAGGGCATGCTCGCGCGCGACAATGCCCAGTTCGACGATGCCCAGCGCAACGTCCGTCGCTACACCGAGCTTGTCCAGAAAAGCGCAACGCCGGTCACCAATCTCGATAACGCCAAGACCCAGGAGCGCGTCTTCGCCGCGGCGATCAAGTCGGACGAAGCGCAGCTTGAAAACCTGCACGTGCAACTGACCTATTGCACGATCGTTGCGCCGATCGCCGGACGCATCAGCACCGCGAGCGTCAAGGCCGGGAATTTCGTGCGCTCCGCCGATCCGGCGCCGCTCGCCACGCTTATCCAGATCGCGCCGGTCTATGTCACGTTCCAGGTCCCGCAGAACAATCTGCCTGAACTGCGCAAGGCGCTGGACGCCGGGGAGGCGGCCCTCACGGTCACCATTCCCGGCGAGGAGCGTAAAGCGCACGGCAAGGTGGAAGTCATCGAGAACACCGTCGATCCCGTGACCGGCATGGTCACGCTGCGGGCTGTGATGCCGAACGACGACGCGCTGTTGTGGCCCGGTACGCTCGTGACCGCCAGCATGACCATGCGCAGCGAGGAGGAGGTGATCGTTCCCTCGACCGCCGTTCAGGTCAGCCAGTCCGGCAATTACGTGTTCGTGGTCAAAGACGGCAGGGTCGCGGTCCAAAAGGTGACGGCCGGCCGCATCGTCGATGGCGATCGGGTCATCGAAACCGGCCTCAAGGGCGATGAGACTGTGGTCACGGAAGGCCAGCTCTTGCTGTCGAACGGCACGAAAGTTTCACCGCGGCCGCCCAAGGCTCAATCCTGATGGGCATCTCCGAGACCTGTATCCGGCGGCCCGTCCTGACGACGCTGATTACCGCCACTTTCATTGTCTTCGGTGCGTTTGCCTATCGTCTGTTGCCGGTGGCGGCGCTGCCGTCGGTGGATTTTCCCACCATCTCGATCTCGGCGCAGCTGCCCGGCGCGAGCCCGGAAACCATGGCGGCGTCGGTCGCCGCTCCGATCGAGCGGCAATTGTCGACGATCGCCGGCATCAGTTCGCTCACCTCGTCCTCGGCATTGGGTCGCACCTCGATCACGGTGCAGTTCAATCTTGATCGCGACATCGACGGTGCGGCACTCGACGTCCAGACTGCGCTGACGGTCGCCGCGCGTCGGCTCCCGCAGGAAATGACGACGCCGCCGAGCTTCCACAAGGTCAATCCCGGCGACTTTGCCATCATCTACATCAGCATGATTTCGCCGACCTTGCCGCTGTCGACGGTCAACGACTACGGCGAGACGGTTCTGGCGCAGCAAATCTCGCAATTGCCGGGCGTGGCGCAGGTCGACGTCTATGGCGCGCAGCGCTTTGCCATCCGCGTGCAGGTCGATCCCGTCGCTGCCGCCGCGCGCAACATTTCGCTCGACGACATCCGCAAGGTTGTCGCCAATGCGAATTCCAACGCCCCGGTCGGCACGATCTATGGCGAGAAGCAGAACGTCACGCTGCTGGCCACGGGCGCGATGCGCAAGGCCGAAGAATACGCCAAGGTCGTCGTCGCCTATCGCAATGGCACGCCGGTGCGGCTCGATCAGGTCGCGCGCGTGGTGGATGGGGTCGAAAACAACAAGATCGCGACGTTCTTCAATAACGAGCGCGCAATCGTGCTGGCCGTACAGAAGCAGCCGGGCTCGAACACGATCGCCGTCGTCGATTCCATTCGCGAACGTTTGCCGGCCTATCAGGCGCAGGTGCCGGCTGCGATCAAGCTCCAGGTGCTCAACGACCGCTCGGTCTCGGTGCGCGACTCCGTGCGCGATGTCGAGGAGACGCTCGGCATCGCCATCGTGCTCGTCGTGCTGGTCATCTTCCTTTTCCTGCGCACGGTCCCCGCCACCATCATCCCGGCGCTGGCCGTTCCGATTTCGCTGATCGGCACTTGCGCTGCGATGTATGCGCTCGGATTCTCGATCAACAACATGACGCTTCTGGCGCTGACACTTTCTGTCGGCTTCGTCGTCGACGACGCCATCGTCATGCTTGAAAACATCGTGCGTCACATCGAGGGCGGCATGCGCCCATTCGAAGCGGCGCTCAAGGGCTCGCGCGAGATCGGCTTCACGATCATCACGATCACGTTGGCGCTGATTGCCGTGTTCATCCCGGTGTTGCTGATGGGCGGCATGGTCGGACGCATGTTCCGCGAATTCGCGGTCAGTATCGCCGTGGCCATCATGATCTCCGGCTTCGTGTCGCTGACGTTGACGCCGATGCTTTGCGCGCGCGTGCTGCGCGGGCATCATGAGGGTGAAAAGCAGAATTTCGTCTTGCGCTGGTTTGAAGCCGCATTCAATTCCTGCCTGAACGGCTATCAATGGGCGCTGGACAAAGTGCTGGCCGCCAAATTCGTCATGCTCATCGTGACCGTGCTCACGCTTGTGGCGACGGTCGCGCTGTACATCTACATTCCGAAGGGCTTTTTCCCGAGCGAGGACACCGGATTCATTTCCGCCAGCACCGAAGCCAATGCGGACATCTCCATCGGTGAGCTGACGCGGATGCAGAAGCGCGTGGCCGATATCGTCCAGCACGACAAGGCCGTTCAGTACGTGAACTCGACCATCGGGCCGAGCGGACGCAACCAGACCGGCAACACCGGGAGCATGTTCATTGCCCTCAAGCCGCGTTCCGAGCGGCACGAAACGTCACAGCAGATCATCCAGCGGCTGCGCAGGGCGGCCAACGTGGTGCCGGGTCTGGCCGTCTATTTTCGCAACGTCGAGAACATCAACGTCACCGGCCGCGTCGCGAAGAGCGAATTCCAGTACACGCTGCAGTCGAGCGACACCGACGCGCTGTATGGCATCGCGCCGGTTCTGCAGAGCAAGATCGAAAAGATCGCCGGCCTGCGCGACGTCACCACCGACCTGAACCTGCGCAATCCGCAGATGTCGGTCGAGATCGATCGCGAGAAGGCGGCGGTTTATGGTATCTCCATCGACCAGATCCGGCAGGAGATGTTCAACGCGTTCGGCACGCGTCAGGTCGCGACCATCTATACGCCGAACAACGATTACGAGGTGATCCTCGAAGGCGATCCCGACAAGCAAAAGGACGTCTCGGCCCTCGCGAAGACCTATGTCAAGACCGCCAGTGGCCAGTCCGTGCCGCTCGAAGCGGTGACGACGATCACGCCCACGGTCGGCCCGCTGCAGGTCAATCACCAGGCCTCGCAGCCGGCGGTGACGATCTCGTTCAACCTCGCGCCCGGTTTCTCGCTCGGGCAGGCCGTCGACGCCATCCATGACATTGAGCAGGAGTCACGGCTGCCGGCCTCGATCTCGACCGGCTTCCAGGGCACGGCGCAGGTCTTCCAGGAATCGCTGCAGGGACAGGGGCTGCTCGTCCTCGCCGCCATCTTCGCCGCCTATGTCGTGCTCGGCATTCTTTATGAGAGCTTCATCCACCCGATCACGATCATCTCCGGCCTGCCGTCGGCGGGCGTTGGCGCGCTGCTGACGCTGATCGCCTTCCGGATGGATTTGTCGGTCATCGCCATGATCGGCATCATCATGCTGGTCGGCATCGTGAAGAAGAACGCGATCATGATGATCGACTTCGCGATCGAACGGCGACGCGTGGGCCTCACCGCCGAGGCCGCCATCCGCGAAGCCTGCCTGCTGCGTTTCCGGCCGATCATGATGACGACGTTCGCGGCGATTTTCGGAGCGCTGCCGATTGCGCTCGGCACGGGCGCGGGCGCCGAACTGCGCCAGCCGTTGGGCGTGTCGGTCGTCGGCGGGTTGCTGCTGTCGCAACTGCTGACGCTGTTCATCACGCCGGTCGTCTATGTCTATCTCGATCGCATCGACCGCATGCTCAAGCGCCGGCTGGAGCCGCAATTGGAAGAAGTACCGGAATTGCCCGAACAGCGCCGCCCGGTCGCCGCCGAATAGTGCGCGCTAGAGCATTTCCGCTTTTTCGGAAGCACGGAAATGCTCCATCTCCGTGTTCTTGCGCAATTCCGGACGGAAAACCGCTTCGCACTTTTCTTGGAATTGTTTTACAGCGAAAAGCTGGTGCCGCAGCCGCAGGACGCGGTGGCGTTCGGGTTGTTGATCTTGAACGAGGCGCCGATCAGATCGTCGACATAGTCGATCTCCGCGCCTTGCAGGAAGCCGAGCGACACCGGATCGATCAGCACCACCGCTTCTTCGCGGCGCAGGACGACATCCTCCTCGGCCTGCTGGCGGTCGATGTCGAACTTGTACTGGAAGCCGGAGCAGCCGCCGCCCTCGACGCTGACCCGCAGCATGGCGCCGTCCGACTCGGTTCCCAAAATCTCGCCGATCCGCCGCGCCGCGCCTTCGGTCAGCGTCACGCCAACCGGCGCGGCCGCCGGGGCCGCTGTCGCTGCGATCTCAGTCGTATTGTCCGTCATCAGCTTCCATCCTGGCGGAGCGGCGAGTCTGCTCCGTCTCATCCATCCTAGGGTATTTTCGTTTGCCGCACGACCGGCCTTGTCGCACGACCTGTCTTGCCGCACAGCCACGCCGGCGCGAAACGCCGTTGCGTAACGGAACTCCTCATAGGTAAGTGTCGGGCGGGCGAATTCAATTCGGGACCCCCGCATGACAGATGACCCGAGGCGCGACAATGGCGATTGAGGCGGCAAGCCCGCGGATGCCTTATTCCTGCGATCCGACGCGAAGCCGCGGCCGCCTCCATCTTGAGCCGCTGAGCGTCGGCCGCAACGCCTTCCGGCGCGATTGCGACCGGATCATCCATGCGACCGCCTTTCGCCGCCTCCGCCATAAGACACAGGTCTTCGTTTTCCATGAAGGCGACCATTACCGCACGCGGCTCACCCATACGCTGGAAGTCACCCAGATCGCCCGGGCTCTGGCCCGCACCCTTGGCCTCGACGAGGATCTGGCCGAGGCGCTGGCGCTTTCCCACGACCTCGGCCATCCGCCCTTCGGCCATGCCGGGGAGCGGGCGCTCGATGCGTGCCTGAAGGCGTATGGCGGCTTCGACCACAACATCCAGACCCTGCGCGTCGTCGCTGAACTCGAGCAGCGCTATCCGGAATTCGACGGGCTCAATCTGACCATCGAGACGCTCGAAGGCATCATCAAGCACAACGGCCCGTTCCGAGAACCGGAGCAGCCTTCCAAGGGGCCGCGGCTTCCGGCCCGGATTGCGAAAGCGGGGGGCATCGATCTCGCCCTCCACGCACCCATGGAGGCGCAGGTCGCGGCCATTGCCGACGACATCGCCTATGATGCGCACGACATCGACGACGGCCTGCGCGCCGGATTGTTCACCCTCGACGCACTGACCGATATTCCGCTGCTTGCCAAAATACTCACGGCAATCCGTGACCGCTATCCGGCGCTTGATGCCGAACGCACCGTGCATGAACTGATCCGCCGGCTGATCGGCGCGATGATCGAGGATGTCGGCCGCGAGACCGCCGCGCGCGTGACGGCCCTGTCGCCGGCAACGCCGGACGATGTCCGCCGGGCGGGGCGCACGATGGTCGCCTTTTCCGAACCGATGCGGGCGACCGATGCCGCGATCAAGGGCTTCCTCTATCCGCGCATGTATCGCCAGGAGCGGATCGCGCGCATCATGCGGGACGCGGAAGCGGTGGTCGCCGATCTCCACGCCCATTTCGTCAGGCAGCCCGAAACGCTACCGGCAGATTGGCTATCCGCTGCCGGGCGAGCGGACGAAGCGTCGCGTGCACGCCGCGCCGGCGATTTCATCGCCGGCATGACCGACCGCTACGCGCTCGTGGAACATGCGCGCTATTTTGACTCGACCCCGGAATTGCGATAGGCCGCGCGCGCAAACGGCGGCGTGGCCGCTCTCATTTTTCGCGCTGTGACGCACATATATCCATGAACGTTTTCAATGATTTCACCGGACATATTCGTTCGGTTGTAGAACATCTGCATGCGACGGGAGTCTTCACCGCGCCGCCGGCGCTCGAGCGCATCGTCGTCGAACCGCCGCGCGACGAGACGCATGGCGATCTTGCGACGAATGCGGCGATGGTGCTGGCCAAGGATGCCGGTCTCAAGCCGCGCGACCTGGCGGAAAAGATCGTCGCCGGCATCGCAGCATTGCCGCATGTGACGCGCGCGGAGATCGCGGGACCCGGCTTCATCAACATCACGCTCGACCCGGCGGTGTGGCAGCGTGCGCTCGGCGCCACGATCAAGGCGGGGGCAGATGTGGGTCGCAGCACGCTTGGCGGCGGCGAGCCGGTGAACGTCGAATATGTCTCCGCCAATCCGACGGGGCCGATGCATGTCGGCCACTGCCGCGGCGCGGTGTTCGGCGATGCGCTGGCCAATCTGCTGGCTTATGGCGGCTATGCCGTCACCCGCGAATACTACATCAACGACGCCGGCGCGCAGGTCGACGTACTCGCGCGCTCGGCGTTCCTGCGCTACCGCGAGGCGCTCGGCGAAGAGGTTGGTGCGATCCCCGAGGGGCTTTATCCCGGCGACTATCTTAAGCCGGTCGGCGCGGCCCTTGCGGCAGAACATGGCGACAAGCTCCTGAATAAACCTGAAGCGGAATGGCTCCCTATCGTTCGCGATAAAGCCATCGCCATGATGATGGATGAAATCCGCGGCGATCTGGCCGCGCTCAAAGTGCGTCATGACGTGTTCTTCTCGGAGCGCACGCTGTCGCAAAGCGCGGCCGGCGAGCCGAATGCGATCGAAGCCACCATCGACGACCTGCGCGCCAAGGATCTTGTGTACGAAGGCCGCCTGCCGCCGCCCAAGGGCGCTCCTGCAGAGGATTGGGAAGACCGCGAGCAGACGCTGTTCCGGGCGACCGCTTTCGGCGATGACGTCGATCGTCCGTTGCGCAAGTCCGATGGCAGCCCGACCTATTTTGCCGCCGACATCGCCTATCACCGTTCGAAATTCGAACGCGGCTTCGACACCATGATCGACGTGTGGGGCGCCGACCATGGCGGCTACATCAAACGCATGCGCGCGGCGGTGCGGGCGATCAGCGGCGAGGGGGCCGATCTCGACGTCAAGATCGTTCAGCTCGTGCGCCTGCTGCGCGGCGGTGAGCCTGTCAAAATGTCGAAGCGGTCCGGGGAGTTCGTGACGCTTCGTGATGTTGTGGACGAAGTCGGTCCTGACGCCGTCCGCTTCATCATGCTCTATCGCAAGAACGATGCGACGCTCGATTTCGACCTCGCCAAGGTGATCGAGCAGACGCGCGACAATCCAGTTTTTTATGTCCAGTACGCCCACGCGCGGGCGCAAAGCATTTTCCGCAACGCTCTGGCCCAGGTTCCCACGCTACCCGTGGAACCCGGAGCGCGAGCGATCGCGCTGTGTGAAGTTGATGTCGGTTCGCTGACTGATCCTGCGGAACAAACCCTGCTGCGGCGGATCGCGCTCTATCCGCGTCTGGTCGAGGCGGCAGCGGCTGCCCACGAGCCCCACCGCGTGGCCTTTTATCTCTATGAACTCGCCAGCGATTTCCATGCTTTATGGACGAAAGGTAAGGACGCGCCACATTTACGCTTCATTATGCAAGATGATCCATTAATGACCCTGGCGCGCCTCGCGCTCGTGCAGGGCGTGGTCACCGTTCTCGCGTCGGGGCTGTCCATGCTCGGCGTCGAGGCCCCAGATGAAATGCGGTGAGCTTGACTAACGCAAGCGGTGTTTGATCCTCGGCACGATTTTTGACACCGACGATACATGCGCTTGCGCCAATGCGGGCCACTCCGCCGACGGGATTCAGGATGGCTGACGAAAAACAGTATCGCAGTGTTGCACAAGATCGCGGTCAAGAGCGTCAATCCACGCGCGCACGCGGCCACGATGTCGATCCGCTTGCAGAACTCGCGCGACTGATCGGGCAGACAGACCCTTTCAGCGACAAGCGCGACCCACGTGCTGCGCCTGCGGCGCGTCCCTCCCTGCGTCCTGCACCGCCTGCGCCAACTGCGCCGCCGGCACAACCGCCGCGCAGTGCACGGCCATCCAAACAATACGACTACGACGATGCGCCGCAGCCGGAGGCCTATACGCCGCCCGCCGCACAGGAACGAAACCGCTATCAGGCGCCGCAGCGCGTCGCCTATCCCGTGACGCCGCCTGCGGCTCCGACCCATGCGCCCGCTTATGCTCCGGCGCCGGTCTATGACGCAGCGCCGGAGGCCGACGCTTACGGCCATGCGCAATACGCCACCGGCTACGATCAGCAGAGCGAAGCATACGGTGCCGACGCACAGTACGACGATCCGAACGCCGAAGGTTATTATGCCGAGCCCGAATATGCGGCCGACGACGCGTCCGTCCACCCGCGACGGTCACGAAAACTCCTGATCGGCGTAGCGGTGGTTTCCGTCGTGCTGCTCGGCGCGGCCGGTGCTCTCGGCTATCGCACCATTTACGGCCATCTCCAGCACAGCGGTCCGCCGCCTGTGATCAAGGCCGAAACCACGCCATCGAAAGTCGCTCCCGAGCAGTCGGCCAGCCAGCAGCAGGGCAAGCTGATCTATGACCGTATCGGCGCAGCCAACGGCAAGGATGAGCGCATCGTTTCACGCGAAGAAAAGCCTGTGGAGATCAAGCCGGCCGGCGGCCCGGCACCAGGCGCGCAGACGGCACCGCCGCCCGAGTCATCGCTGCCTCCCGGTCCGGTGACATCGCAGGTCCCGATCTCGACATCCGGCGGAATAGGGGCGCAGGCCACGCCGCAGTCGCCCACGCTTGGGCGCGCCCCCAGCATTGGCCCGAGCGGGGCAACGCCGCGCAAGGTCCACACGGTCACGATCCGCCCCAACGAACCGTTCACGCCGCCGGCGCCACAACCTCCCGCCGCAACGCCGGGGCCGCGTTCGGAGATGCAAGCGCCGGAACAGACAGCCTCGGCCGGCCCGATCACGCCGCCATCATCGGTAGAGAAACCGGTTCAGCCGCGGCAGGTCCGGACGCAGCCGATCCATGCAAACAACGCCCCGCTGTCGCTGACCCCCGCCGCCAATGCCGCGCCGGCCGCCGCTGCGCCCGAGCACGTCGCCTCGACCGGCTCGGTGCCTGTCGGCTCCTATGCTGTCCAGCTGGCCTCGCATCGGACCGAGGGCGAGGCGAAGACGGCATTCCATCGCCTGCAGGGGAAGTTTCCAAGCCTGCTCGGCAATCGTGAGTTGATCATCCGCAAGGCCGATCTCGGGGCCAAGGGCATCTACTACCGCGCCATGGTCGGACCGTTTGCCACCGCCAGTGAGGCGACTGGGTTCTGTGGGAACCTGAAATCGTCCGGCGGCCAGTGCGTCGTCCAAAGAAATTAGCATTGCGAGCCTTGAGCTTGGGCGAGGCAGCGGCTAAGCCCGGCCCATGGCTGCGCGCGCTTTCATCACCGGATTGTCCGGCCTGACCCTGTCGGACGCGGAACGCGGCTTTGTCCAAGCCGCGCTTCCGTGGGGCTTGATTTTATTCAAGCGAAATATCGACACTCCTGCCCAGGTTACTGAACTCATTCGCTCTTTCCGCGATGCTGTCGGAACAGAGGCGCCTGTGCTGGTCGATCAGGAGGGCGGGCGCGTGCAGCGGCTCGGACCGCCGCATTGGCCGGCCTATCCGCCGGGAGCGGCCTATGCCGCGCTGTTTGCGGCCGATCCACAGGTGGGTTGTGAGGCGGCACGCATCGGCAGCCGGCTGATCGCGGCTGATCTGCATCCCTTGGGCATCACGGTGGACTGCCTGCCGCTGGCCGATGTGCCGGTGTCGGGAGCCGATGCCGTGATCGGCGACCGGGCCTATGGCACGACGCCGCGCCAGGTGGCGACGATCGCGGCGGCGGTAGCCGAAGGTCTGATGCAAGGCGGCGTGTTGCCGGTGCTCAAACATATCCCCGGTCACGGCCGGGCAACGGCCGACAGCCATCGCGACCTGCCGCGCGTCGACACTGACCGCGCCACTCTCGAAGCGACGGATTTCGCGGCCTTCGCGCCGCTCGCCGCCATCCCCCTGGGGATGACCGCTCATGTGGTCTACACGGCGATCGATCCCGCGTGTCCCGCGACCACATCGCGGCTTATGATCGACGAAGTGATTCGCGGCGTGATCGGATTCCGGGGTGCGTTGATGGGCGACGACGTGTCGATGGGTGCTTTGTCTGGAACCATTGCCGCGCGCACGCGCGCCTCGCTGACAGCGGGATGCGATCTGGTCCTGCACTGCAACGGCCGGATGGACGAGATGGAAGCGGTCGCGGCGGAAACACCGGAATTGTCCGGCGCGGCATTGGCGCGGACGGATGCCGCGCTGGCGGCACGCCGGGTGCCGGACGGGGCGGACATCGCCGCGTTGCGACAACGCTTCGCGGCATTGCTTGCCACATTCGCGCCAAATGGCGGAACGGATCCTACGGTGGCGTCATGACGACAGACGACGATTGGCCCGACGAGACGGCCGGGACGCCGGACAAGGCGGCGCAAGAGGGGTCCTCGGCACAAGAGTCCTCGGCGCAGCAGAGCGCCGATGCGGTTGCGCCAGCCGAGGTTGCGGCGGCAGAGGTTGCGGACGCAGTCGAAGCGACGGCGGCCGATGCGCCGGAGGTCGATCGCGGCGTGAGCGAGCCCGCGCTGGTCGTCGACGTGGAAGGGTTCGAAGGCCCGCTCGATCTGCTGCTCACGCTGGCGCGGCAGCAAAAAGTCGACCTCGCCAAAATCTCGATCCTCGCGCTCGCCAATCAGTATCTCGCCTTCGTCGAGCAGGCGCGCCGCACGCGGCTCGAACTCGCCGCCGACTATCTCGTGATGGCGGCGTGGCTCGCCTACCTGAAATCGCGGCTGCTGCTCCCCGATGCGCAGGCGCCGGACGGTCCGTCGGCCGAAGACATGGCGACGGCTTTGGCACAGCGCCTGCGCCGGCTTGAAGCGTTTCGCAATGTTGCCGAGCAACTCATGGTGCGGCCGCAGCTTGGCCGCGACGTTTTTCAGCACGGCCAGCCGGAGCCGATCGCCGAGCGCCGAACGCCGAAATTCACGGCCACCCTTTACGACCTTCTGTCGTCCTATACCGGCCAGCGCCAGAAGTCGGCGCTGTCTCATGTCCGCTTCAAGAAGCGCACCGTGTGGTCGCTGGTCGAGGCGCGCGAGGCGCTCGAGCGCCTGCTCGGGACCGGACAAGCCAAGGACTGGATGCGCCTGGACCAATATTTGATCGCCTACATGGCCGAGCCCGGTCATGCCGCAACGGTGATGGCGTCGAGTTTCGCGGCCACGCTTGAACTCGTTCGCGAAGGCGAAGCCGAACTGCATCAGGCGCAGGCTTTCGCGCCGCTTTATATGCGCAAACATCTCCCGGTGCGGGAGGTCTACAGCAATCCCGATGCGCCGGGACGGACCGGTCTTTCCGGTTGAGCAACAGGACTGTGACGCATGAATAGTCTGGCCAAGAAAAGCGAAATGGACGTGCACGAAGAAATCGACTCTGTAACCGCGACACGCCCGGATGAATTGCGTCTGCTGGAAGCGGTGCTTTTCGCCGCCGCCGAGCCTGTCGACGAGGCCTCGCTCGCCCAGCGGCTGCCGGACAATATCGACCTCCAGGCGATGCTGGCGCTGCTGCAGCAGGACTACGCCCATCGCGGCGTCAATCTTGTGCGCGTGTCCGGCAAATGGACGTTCCGCACCGCCGGCGACCTGTCCTGGCTGCTGACGCGCGAGACAATCGTGTCGCGCAAATTGTCGCGGGCGGCGGTGGAGACGCTGGCCATCATCGCCTATCACCAGCCGGTGACCCGCGCCGAGATCGAGGATACCCGTGGCGTTTCGACCTCGAAGGGCACACTCGATGTGCTGCTGGAGACCGGCTGGGTGAAGCCGCGCGGCCGCCGCAAGGTGCCGGGACGGCCTTTGACCTACGGCACGACCGCGGACTTCCTGTCGCATTTCGGGCTCGACGCCATTGCCGACCTGCCGGGTCTGGAGGAACTCAAGGGGGCTGGCCTGTTCGATGGGCGCCTGCCATCCGGCTTCTCCGTTCCGACGCCGTCCGACGACGCGGCGTTGCGCGACGACGAGGACCCGCTGGAACCCGGCGACCTCGACCTCGGTCTCGCGCCGCCGCCTGAGCGTGTCGAGGATTAACTACGCGCCCATGCGCCGCGCAAGGCGATCACAGAGTGCGGCGAAGTCCTTGTTTTCGCCGTGACGTGAGCCTAGGTTCCGGCTTGAAACGGAATGGGTTGCGCCGCGCGCCGATCCATCGCGACGGAGGATTTTCCGTATGGGTTCGCTAAGTATCTGGCATTGGATCGTGGTCGTCATCGTCGTCATGCTGCTGTTCGGGCGTGGCAAGATTTCCGACCTGATGGGCGACGTGGCCCAGGGCATCAAGGCCTTCAAGAAGGGCATGTCCGAAGACGAGACGGCACAGGCGACGCCGCCGAAGACCGACGTGCCGCCGCGGACGCTCGAGAACCAGCCGAAAAGCCGTACCGAGGCCGATTTCAAGCACCGCGCCGAGACCGAGCGCAAGGTCGAAGGCGATATGGTCTGAGCGTCTTTCTCAGGCGCACGGATCGCGTGAAGGCCTCCTCGACGGATGCCTTGGGAGTCTGATCTTCCATGTTCGACATCGGTTGGGGCGAGTTGATTGTCATTGGCGTGGTTGCGCTGATTGCAATTGGACCGAAGGAACTGCCCAGTGTGCTGCGCACCGTCGGGCAGTGGGTCGTGCGGATTCGCCGGCTTGCGGGCGATTTCCAGTCCCAGTTCCAGGATGCGATGCGCGAAGCCGAACTGCACGACCTGAAACAACAGGTCGAAGACCTCGGCAAATCCGTGAAATTCGACGACGGCTACGACGAGCCTTACAACAATCCCCCCGATACTGTGGCGGCCGAGACCAAAGGCAGCGACGAACCGCTGATGACCCCGTTGTCCGACGCTCACACGGCGCATGCTGATGTGGCGCATGACGATGCGCCGGCCAGACCGGATGCGACGTCGCATGATTCAGCGCCTGCGCAAATGGTGCCGGACGCAGGCGGCGAGGTGACAGGTGGAGGCGACGCGGCGGCGAAAAAGCCGGCGGAGAAATCCGCATGACGCATGACGACATCGAGTCGACAAAAGCGCCACTGATGGAGCATCTCATCGAATTGCGGTCGCGCCTGATCAAGGCGCTGATCGCATTCGCTGTGACGTTTATCTTCTGCTTCTTCTTCGCCAAGCAGATTTACAACGTGCTGGTGTGGCCCTTCGTCTGGGTGGCGGGCGCGGAGAATTCCCACTTCATCTACACGGCGCTGCTCGAATATTTTCTGACGCAGCTCAAGATTGCGATGTTCGGCGCCGCGTTCCTGTCGTTTCCGGTGGTCGCAGGCCAGATTTACATGTTCGTTGCGCCCGGCCTCTATCGCAACGAGCGTCAGGCGTTCCTGCCCTATCTCGTCGCAACGCCGCTTTTCTTCGCGTTCGGATCGGCGATGGTCTATTTCCTCGTGATGCCGGCGCTGGTGCGGTTCTCGCTCGGGATGCAGCAGGTCGGCGGCGGCGAGGCGCAGATCGCGCTGCTGCCAAAGGTCGGCGAATATCTCAGCCTGATGATGTCGCTGGTCTTTGCATTCGGCGTCGCCTTCCAGCTTCCTGTCATCCTGACGTTGCTCGGCCGTGTCGGAATCATCACCTCGGCGCAATTGCGCGCGAAACGGCGCTTCTTCATTGTCGGCGCCTTCGTCATGGCGGCGGTGCTGACGCCACCCGATGTCATCAGCCAGATGTCGCTCGCGATCCCGTTACTGCTGCTGTTCGAGGGATCGATCATCTCGGTGAGGATCGTCGAAGGACGGGCGAAGAAGGCGCAGCAGACGCCGCCGGCGGCCGGGATGCCGGCGAATCCCGACGAGTGATCGACGAAGCGTTTATTTTCGTGAAACGCGGCGCTGCCGGATAATCGGCAGTATGATTGCCAGACTGATTGGATGTGAGATTTTTTCATGTACGACATCAAATGGATCCGTGACAACGCCGCCGCCTTCGATCGCGGCCTGACGCGCCGCGGTCTCGAAGCGCGGTCCGCGGATCTGATCGAGCGCGACGAGAAACGACGCGCGATCATCACCCGCCTGGAGCAGGCGCAGGCACGGCGCAATGCCGCCTCGAAGGAAATCGGCGAGGCGAAGAAGGCCAAGGACGACGCGCGCGCCGCAACGCTGATGGCCGAAGTCGCGGAGATCAAGGCGACGATGCCTGATCTCGAAGCGTTGGAAAAAACGAAATCAGAAGAATTGATGCACAAACTGAAAGACATCCCCAACGCGCCGCAGGACGACGTGCCCGACGGCAAGGATGAGCACGACAATATCGAGCACCATCATTTCGGGGCCAAGCGCGAATATGCTTTCACGCCAAAACAGCACTTTGAACTCGGCGAAGCGCTCGGGCAGATGGATTTTGAGCTCGCCGCCAAGCTTTCCGGCGCGCGCTTCGTCGTGCTCAAGAAGGGATTGGCGCGGCTCGAACGCGCGCTTGGGCAGTTCATGCTCGACCTGCACACCGGCGAGCACGGCTATACCGAAGTCAATCCGCCGCTGCTCGTGCGCGATGAGGTAATGTTCGGCACGGCACAACTACCGAAGTTTCAATATGACCAATTCGTATCATCGCGAATTTCGGTAAGGTCCGATTTGCTTTCTGAGGCTCTGGCAAATGTTGACGCTGAATTTGAGAAGCAAAAAAGGCAGGGTAGCATTAGGGACTTAATCAATAAGGTTCTTGAAGATGCTCCCACGAAGGAGGACTTCTGGCTCA
>Ga0310811_10000544_pt1 | contig 48210 bp, 40 predicted proteins | sample YCmetagenome_FD_207642 | JGI IMG/M metagenome (GOLD analysis project Ga0310811, IMG submission 207642) | Soil microbial communities from experimental microcosm in Duke University, North Carolina, United States - YC | ecosystem: Engineered > Artificial ecosystem > Soil microcosm > Unclassified ...
CGGCGCCGACCTGTACCGCGTGATCTCGCAGATCGACCCGGAAGAGACGCTTGCGATCATCGTGTCGAAGACCTTCACGACGCTCGAAACGATGACGAACGCGCTTTCGCTGCGCGACTGGTTCGTAAAGAACGGCTGCACCGAAGCGGGGCTCGCGAAGCATTTCGTCGGCGTGTCCGCGAATCCGGCCGAGGTCGTGAAATTCGGCATCGACGCGGACAACGTGTTCGAGATGTGGGACTGGGTCGGCGGGCGCTACTCGCTGTGGTCGGCGGTCGGCCTGTCGATCATGCTCGCGGTCGGCCCCGAGCAGTTCGACGAACTGCTCGCCGGCGCGCACGACATGGACATGCACTTCCTGTCCACGCCGCTCGAACGCAATCTGCCGGTGCTCTCCGCGATGATCGGCATCTGGTACCGCAACTTCTTCGGCTCGCAAAGCTATCTCGTCGCGCCGTATTCCGAAGCGCTGCACTACTTGCCGTCGTATCTGCAGCAGCTGGAGATGGAGAGCAACGGGAAGTCCGCGCGGCTCGACGGCGCGTTCGTCGACTACCCGACGGCGGCGGTCACGTGGGGCGAGCCGGGCACGAACGGGCAGCACGCGTTCTTCCAGATGCTGCACCAGGGACCGACGATCGTGCCGATCGACTTCATCGCGGTGCTGACGCCCGAGCATCCGCTCGCGAGCCATCATCCGAAGCTGCTCGCGAACTGCTTCGCGCAGAGCGAGGCGCTGATGCTCGGCCGAACCGAAGAAGAAGCGCGCAAGGTGGCGGGCGCGGACAAGCCCGAACTCGTGCCGCACCTGATGTTCCCCGGCAACCGTCCGACGACGACGCTGCTCGTCGACGCGCTCACCGCGCGCTCGCTCGGCGCGCTGATCGCGCTGTACGAGCACAAGGTGCTCGTGCAGGCATCGGTGTGGGACATCAACCCGTTCGATCAGTGGGGCGTGGAGCTCGGCAAGATCCTCGGCAAGGTCGTCGAGGCCGATCTCGGCGCGGCGCCGGCCGATGTGAAGCCGCACGATTCGTCGACGGCCGCGTTGATTGCGCGGGCACGTGCCGCGCTAAAGGGCTGAGGCGTTGAAGAAACGTTCGGGGCGGCTCGCTCAGCGCCCCACCGCGACGCTCGGCGCGTGCGTGACGATGCGGCCCGCCTCGATCGTGACGATCGTATCGCAGCGATGCGCGAGGTCGATGTCGTGCGTGACGAGCACGAGCGTCGCGCCGTTCGTGCGGTTCATCTCGAACATCAGGTCGATCACCGCATGGCCCGTTGCCGCGTCGAGGCTGCCGGTCGGCTCGTCCGCGAACAGCACCGCCGGATGCGTGACGAACGCGCGAGCGAGCGCGACGCGCTGCTGCTCGCCGCCCGACAACAGCTTCGGATAGTGGCGCGTGCGCTGCCCGAGGCCGACGCGCGCAAGCAGCGTACGGGCACGTGCATATGCGTCGCGTGTGGACAGGCCGCCGTGCAGTTCGAGCGGCAACGCGACGTTTTCGAGCGCGGTCAGGTGCGGCATCAGCTGGAACGACTGGAATACGAAGCCGACCGATCCATTGCGCAACGCCGCGCGCTGGTCTTCGTCGAGTTCGGCCAGCTCATGCCCGAGCAGACGAACCGAGCCCGCGCTCGCGCTGTCCAATCCGGCGAGCAGGCCGAGCAGCGTCGACTTGCCCGACCCCGATGCGCCGATGATCGCGACGCTGCTGCCCGCGTCGACGGTGAGATCGATCCCGTCGAGGATCATGAGTTCGCCCGTCGCGTCGGTCACCCGCTTCGACAAGCCCCGCACTTCAATGACAGGATCGCTATTCGTTCGCATGATGAAGCAAAGAAGACGAGTGAAAGCCGCCATATTCGCGGCACTGGTTGGCGTAGTGGCCGTGGTCGGCCTCGATGCGGGCGCGGACGTCGCGCACGCGGCGAATGGGCCGGCGTCCCCCACGGCCGAATCGAAGCCGGTGATCGTCGTGCTCGGCGACAGTCTGTCCGCCGAATACGGCCTGCCGCGCGACACCGGGTGGGTCGCGCTGATGCGTCAGCGACTCGCGGCCGAGAGGCTCGATTATAGCGTCGCGAACGCGAGCATCAGCGGCGACACGACGAGCGGCGGCCTCACGCGCCTGCCGCTCGTGCTGCAGCGGCTCAAGCCGTCGATCGTCGTCATCGAGCTGGGCGCGAACGACGCGCTGCGGGGCGTGCCGCTCGCGACCACCGGGCAGAACCTGCGCACGATGATCGCGCTGATCCGCAAGGCCAACGCGAAACCGGTGCTGGTCGGCATGTACGTGCCGCCGAACTACGGACCGGACTATACGCAGCACTTCCACGCGGTCTACGGGCAGCTGTCGAAGGAATTGCACGTGCCGCTGGTGCCGTTCCTGCTCGCCGGCATCGGCGATCGCCCCGACCTCTTCCAGTCCGACCAGATGCATCCGACCCAGCAGGCACAGCCGCTGCTACTCGATAACGTGTGGCCGACGCTGAAGCCACTGCTTGGCAACGCATCGGCACAATCGACGCCGTCCGTGCCATCAGCCCATTAGCCGGCTGCGTTCGGCGGCAACAGGGTCGCGCTGGCCGACGCTTGCGCGGCGAACCTGACTGGAGGAATACAGCGTGAAATATTTGTCTCTGATCGCGATGACGGCGGCGCTCGCCGCCTGCGCTACCCATCCTGTTCCGCCGGGCACGCAGTCCGTCGGCACGAGCCAGCAGCCGCCCGCCGCGGTTGCGCAGTGCATCGCGCAAAAGTGGTCCGACCGTTCGCAGCAACAGGTCGTCTCGCAGACGGAGCTCGCCAACAACCGCGCCGTCGACGTCTACGTGCCCGGCCAGCAGCCGCCGAACGGCGCCGCGGCAATCGTGCGCCCCGCGTGGTCGAACACCGCGCAAACGTGGGTCGGCTTCCGGGCGGGCGCGGGCGACGCAGGCGGCGAGGCGGCGGGAGACATCAGCGGCTGCCTGTGAGCGCCGCATGGCCCCGCCGGTGCTTCGGCCGACGTTGCGTCTGGCCCGCAGAGACAAAAAACCCCGCGAAATGCGGGGTTTTTTGATGTGATCGCGTAGCGCGGGTCGATGCGTTACTGCCCGTCGCCCCCGTCGCTGTTGCCGTCCGCGGCGCCGAGCGAACCGTACGTCTTCACCTCCGAGCGCGCGCGCAGCGCATCGAGGTAAGCCTGTGCCTGCGCCTGGCCGCTGACCTGCGCGAGCTGGCCTTGCGCCGCTGCGATCCGCGTCGCATCGATCGCCTCGCCGCTCGTCACCGCGTTCACGCGATAGATCGCAAACCCGTCCTTCCCGAGATCGACGCCGACATACGCAGGCAGTTTCTGCGGATCGACCTTGAACACCGCGCTCAGCGCATCCGCCGACAGCCCGTGTGCATCGTTGCGCGCGACCTTCACCGCGGCGGCAAACCCGTCGGTCGACTTCGATTTCTGCAACGCGTCGAGTTTCGCGTGGCCTTGCGTACGGGCCATGTCCGCCGACTGCTGGGCGATCACCCGCTGGCGGACCGCATCCTTCACGTCGGCGAACGCGGGCACCGCAGCCGGCTTGAAGTTCGTCACGCGCGCGGAGATCAGCATGTTGTTGCCGACGTCGATCGCCTGCGTGTTGTTGTGCTGATCCACCGAGTCGCTCGCGAACACCGCTTCGAGGAACTTCGCATTGTTCAGCGGGCTGTCAGGCGGCAGCGACGGATTCGGCTTCGGCGTGACCGTCGCCGTCTGGATCTGCAGATGGAACTTGTCGGCGGCCGGCTGCAGCGTCTTCGACTGCTCGTAGACGGTGGACGTAAAGCCTTCCGTTGCGTCCGAGAACAGTTTGCCTGCCTGCTGCGCTTTCACCTCGGCGGCGATCGTCGGCTTCACGTCGTCGAACGGCTTCGTGACGGCCGGCTTCACGTCGGTCACCTTGACGATGTGATAACCGAAGTCCGACTGGATCACGTTGCTGATCTCGTCTTTCTTCAATGCGAACACCGCGTTGTCGAACGCGTCGCCGCCTGCGATCATCCCGCGGCCGAAGTAGCCGAGGTCGCCGCCCTTCGGCGCGGAGCCCGGATCCTGCGACTCGCGCTGCGCGATCTGCGCGAACTGATCCGGATGCGCCTTCACTTCGGCGAGAATCGACGCCGCCTTCTGTTGCGCCGCCTTGCGATCGGCGTCGCTGGCGTCCTTCGACACCGCGACCAGGATGTGGCTCGCGCGCACCTGCTCGGCGGTCTGGAATCGCTTGATGTTGTCGTTGTAGAACTGCTTGAGGTCCGCGTCGCTCGGCTGCGTCGACGCGGCAACCGTCTCCGGCGACAGCACCAGGTACTGGATCTGCGCGGTCGCGGGCGTAGCGAACTCGTTACGGTGCGCGTCGTAGTAAGCCTGCAGTTGCGCATCGGTCGGCTGCACCTTCGACGCGAAGTCGGACGCATGGAAAACCAGCGCCTGCACGTCGCGCTGCTGCAGACTCAACTCCGAAAGATGCTGCGCGACCGACTTCGGCGTGAATGCCGTGCCGATGATCGCGGCCGGCAGCTGTTGCGTCGCGATGCTGTAGCGCACGCGCTCGTCGTACTGCTCAGGCGTCATGCCTTGCATCGCGAGCAGTTCCTTGTAGCGGTCGAGATCGATCGACCCGTCCGGCTTCTTCAGCGACGAGATCACCGGGTCGGCGAGCAGCGCGCGGCGCACCGCTTCATCCGATGCGGTGAGGTGCAGACGCTGCGTTTCGCCGGCGAGCACGCGTTGCTGGATCAGCCCTTCGAGCACGTCCTGGCGGTGCTGCGGCGTGTCGAAGGTGCTCGCGTCGAAATTCGAGCCCAACATCTGGCGAGCCTGATCGAGTTGCGCGCGCGCGGCGCTATCGTATTCGGCCCGTGTGATCTTGTGTCCGTTGACGCTCGCGACGTTCGCGCTTTCGTCGAAGAAGCCCCGGAAACCCTGAATGCCGACAAAGCCAAGCCCCGGCAACACTACCAGGAGCAGCATGAACATCATCAGCCGTTTGTGATTGCGGAAAAAATCGAGCATGCGTGACAGACCGAATTGGGGCGCCGGAAAACAGAACGCCCGATATTACAACAGCGGGCAATAAAAAAGGCGAACCTCAGGTTCGCCTCTACATTCTTTCGTCGCGGTTTCGTTGTTGTGTCGTTGTGAGCGAACTGGCGGAGCGGACGGGGCTCGAACCCGCGACCCCCGGCGTGACAGGCCGGTATTCTGACCAACTGAACTACCGCTCCGTGCGTTTTGCTGCGCTCTTTCCTGCCGCTTCTTGCTGCACGAGCCGCTTGAACGGCGGATGTGCCTGAAACTGAACCGCGACTGAACCGCATGTGAGCCACGCATGAGCCGCAGACCCATCGCGCGTTAAACCGCGCGCGGTGAACCGCAAAGCTGGTGGGTGCTGAGAGGCTCGAACTCCCGACCTACGCCTTGTAAGGGCGCCGCTCTACCAACTGAGCTAAGCACCCAGCGTTACGATTCTTGCTGCGAGTCTTTCCTGGTGCTCGCGACCCAGTCGCATCGCTCCAACGAGAGCCCGCTAGTTTAGCGCATCTTTCAGCGCTTTACCAGGCCTGAATTTCGGAACCTTCGCGGCCTTGATCTTGATTGCCGCGCCGGTGCGCGGGTTACGTCCCGTACGCGCCGTACGCTTGCCGACCGCGAACGTTCCAAACCCGACCAGCGTCACCGTACCGCCCTTCTTCAAGGTCGTCTTGACGCCGCCGATCACGGCGTCGAGTGCGCGGCCCGCGGCAGCTTTCGAGATGTCAGCCTGCTGAGCGATGTGGTCGATCAATTCCGTTTTATTCATTCCAGCCCCCGAGAATGTGTTTGGGCAATCGTGATGACGCAAGCCGCGCCGGGAAAAAACGAAGCCGGCGCTCTCCGGCGCCGGGCTCGCACATTAGAAGGGGCACAATTACACGTGTCAAGCGGGGTTGCGCCGGATGACGCTCGCACCGCCGTTTCGACGCGCGAACTGCGCGGCCATAAAAAAACCCGCGGCATGAAAACCGCGGGTTTTGGCTCAGGTCCGCCGCGCGAAAGCGCGCGGGAACAAGGGCATCAGTGCTTGACGACTTCGCCGGCCGTGGCGTCCTTCGACGCGTCGGCAACCGGTGCGTCGGCAGCCTTCGCTTCTTCTTCCGGCAGCGCCTCCGGCACGCGTTCGAGCGCCAGTTCGAGCACCTTGTCGATCCAGCGGACCGGCACGATCTCGATCGCGTTCTTCACGTTGTCCGGAATTTCCGCGAGATCCTTCACGTTCTCTTCCGGAATCAGCACGAGCTTGATGCCGCCACGATGCGCGGCCAGCAGCTTCTCCTTCAGCCCGCCGATCGGCAGCACTTCGCCGCGCAGCGTGATTTCGCCCGTCATCGCAACGTCGGCGCGCACCGGAATGCCGGTCAGCACGGACACCAGCGCGGTCGTCATCGCGATACCGGCGGACGGACCGTCCTTCGGCGTCGCGCCTTCCGGCACATGGATGTGGATGTCCTGCTTCTCGAACGCCTCGTCCTTGATGCCGAGACGACGCGAGCGCGAGCGCACCACCGAGCGAGCCGCTTCGACCGACTCCTTCATCACGTCGCCAAGCGAACCCGTGCGGATTACGTTGCCCTTGCCGGGCATCACCGCCGCTTCGATCGTCAGCAGGTCGCCGCCGACTTCCGTCCACGCGAGGCCCGTGACCTGACCGATCTGGTTTTCCTTCGCAGCGAGGCCGAAGTCGTACTTGCGCACGCCAAGGAACGTGTCGAGGTTGCCGCCATCGACCGTCACCGCGCCTTCCGCCTTCTTCAGCAGCAGCATCTTCACGACCTTGCGGCAGATCTTCGATACTTCGCGCTCAAGCGAACGCACGCCCGCCTCACGCGTGTAGTAGCGAATGATGTCGCGGATCGCCTGTTCGGTGACCTCGACCTCGCCCGCCTTCAGGCCGTTGTTCTTCTTCTGCTTCGGCAGCAGGTAGCGCAGCGCGATGCTGACCTTCTCGTCTTCCGTATAGCCCGACAGACGGATCACTTCCATCCGGTCGAGCAGCGGCGGCGGGATGTTCAGCGAGTTCGACGTCGCGACGAACATCACATCCGACAGGTCGAAGTCCACTTCGATGTAGTGGTCCGCGAACGTATGGTTCTGTTCGGGGTCCAGCACTTCGAGCAGCGCCGACGACGGATCGCCGCGGAAATCCATGCCCATCTTGTCGACTTCGTCGAGCAGGAAGAGCGGATTGCGCACGCCGACCTTCGTCAGGCTCTGCAGGATCTTGCCGGGCATCGAACCGATGTACGTGCGACGGTGGCCGCGGATCTCGGCTTCGTCACGCACGCCGCCCAACGCCATGCGCACGAACTTGCGGTTCGTTGCACGGGCAATCGACTGGCCGAGCGACGTCTTGCCGACGCCCGGAGGTCCGACGAGGCACAGGATCGGCGCCTTCACCTTGTCCACGCGCTGCTGGACCGCGAGGTATTCGAGAATGCGCTCCTTCACCTTCTCGAGACCGTAGTGGTCTTCATCCAGTACCGTTTCGGCGTTCGACAGGTCGTTGTTGACCTTGCTCTTCTTGCGCCACGGCAGCCCGATCAGCGTGTCGATGTAGTTGCGCACGACCGTCGCTTCGGCCGACATCGGCGACATCAGCTTCAGCTTCTTCAGCTCGGCATCGGCCTTCTTCTTCGCTTCCTTCGGCATGCGCGCAGCGGTGATGCGCTTCTCGAGCTCCTCGAGATCCGCGCCTTCCTCGCCCTCGCCCAGTTCCTTCTGGATCGCCTTGACCTGCTCGTTCAGGTAGTACTCGCGCTGGCTCTTCTCCATCTGACGCTTCACGCGCCCACGGATGCGCTTTTCGACCTGAAGGATGTCGATCTCGGCTTCGAGTTGCGCGAGCAAATGCTCGAGACGCTCGACGACCGGGAACATTTCCAGGATGTGCTGCTTCTGATCGAGCTTCAGCGGCAGGTGCGCGGCGATCGTGTCAGCGAGACGCCCGGCTTCGTCGATGCCCGACAGCGACGTCAGGATCTCAGGCGGGATCTTCTTGTTCAGCTTCACGTACTGGTCGAACTGCGACACGATCGCGCGACGCAGCGCCTCGGTTTCGGCGCTATCGGCGTGGTCGGGTTCGAGCGGCATCACTTCGCACGAGAACTGGGTTTCCTGTTCCTCGATCGACAGCGTCTTTGCCCGTTGCAGCCCCTCGACGAGCACCTTCACGGTGCCGTCGGGCAGCTTCAGCATCTGCAGGATGTTCGCGATACATCCTGTTTCGTACATGTCCTTTTCGGTCGGCTCGTCCTTGGCGGCGGTTTTTTGCGCGACCAGCATGATGTGCTTGCCGCCCTCCATCGCCACTTCGAGAGCCTTGATCGACTTCGGCCGGCCCACGAAGAGGGGAATCACCATATGCGGGAAAACTACGACGTCACGCAGCGGGAGCAGCGGGAGCGTGGTGCGTTCCGGCGGGAGGAGTTGGGTTCCTGACATTTCATTTCCCCATGAGTGGAATCAATTCGTTCGGTAGATGAGGCCAGCGGTAACGATTGCAAGCCTCCAGCGTGTGGGAAAAGTTCAGTGACACCAAAAAAGTACGCCTTCGACCACAAGGTAAACGAAAAAGCCGTTCATTCCATGCATGAACGGCTTTTTCCCGGAACTCTTTAGCCGATCACAATCAGTTCGATCCGGCGACCTTCGGCGCGTCCTCGTAGATCAGGAGCGGCTTGCCGTCGCCGTCGATCACATTGTCGTCGATGATCACCTTGCTGACTCCTTTCATCGCCGGCAGCTCGTACATCACATCGAGCAACGCCTGTTCCAGAATCGATCGCAGCCCCCGGGCGCCCGTCTTGCGGCGGATCGCCTTGCGGGCGACCGCCTGCAGCGCAGCCGGGCGGATCTCGAGTTCGACACGTTCCATCCCGAACAGTTTGTGATACTGCTTCACGAGCGCGTTCTTCGGCTCGACGAGAATCTTCATCAGCGCTTCTTCGTCGAGCTTGCCGAGTGTCGCCACCACCGGCAGACGGCCGATCAGCTCGGGAATCAGGCCGAACTTGATCAGATCTTCCGGCTCCACCTCGCGCAGCACTTCGCCCGCATCGCGCTCCTGCTTGCTCTTCACGCTCGCGCCGAAGCCGATGCCGGTCTTTTCAGTCCGGTCGGTGATGACTTTTTCGAGCCCGTCGAACGCGCCGCCGCAGATGAACAGGATATTCGTCGTGTCGACCTGGATGAAATCCTGGTTCGGATGCTTGCGCCCGCCCTGCGGCGGCACCGACGCCATCGTGCCCTCGATCAGCTTCAGCAGCGCCTGCTGCACGCCCTCGCCGGACACGTCGCGCGTGATCGATGGGTTGTCGGACTTGCGGCTGATCTTGTCGATTTCATCGATGTAGACAATGCCGCGCTGGGCCTTGTCGACCTCGTAGTTGCAGTTCTGCAGCAGCTTCTGAATGATGTTCTCGACGTCCTCGCCGACGTAACCGGCTTCGGTCAGCGTCGTCGCGTCGGCGATGACGAACGGCACGTTCAGAAGGCGCGCGAGCGTCTGCGCGAGCAGCGTCTTGCCCGAGCCGGTCGGCCCGATCAGCAGGATGTTGCTCTTCGAGAGCTCGATGTCGTCCTTCTTGTCGAGGTGCTTGAGCCGCTTGTAGTGGTTGTACACCGCCACGGCGAGAATCTTCTTCGCGCGCTCCTGGCCGATCACGTATTGATCGAGGATCTCGCGGATTTCCTGCGGGCTCGGGAGGTCGGAGCGTGACAGCGCCGCGTCGACGCCTGCGCCGGCCGCCTCGTCACGAATGATCTCGTTGCACAGGTCGATGCACTCGTCGCAGATGAACACCGACGGCCCTGCAATCAGCTTCTTGACTTCATGCTGGCTTTTGCCGCAGAACGAGCAATACAACAGCTTTTCGCTGTTAGAACCTTTCTTGTCCGCCATGGATGAATGAGCCTCCGGACACTCTGTTACATGATACGCCGTTTGCCCCGTCCCCGCGGGAGGGGGCAGCGTGAACCGCTTGCTGTGACGGCGTGGGGGCCGCAGGCGCGAAGCGCTAAGTCTGATTATTCCATAAGGTCCACGTCGCAACCGCACCCCACCTCGCCCGTGAAAACACCGATCCGAAACTGGTGCCAGGTCATGCGGGGCGGCTCGCCGGGCCCCGACAGACCCCGGTCACGACGTCAGCCGACAATGCGGGTCACGTTCGCGCGTCATTGGACGCAACGCGCGGACGCCAATCACGGACGCTTGTGCAGCACCTGGTCGATGAGCCCGTAAGCCTGTGCGTCGTCGCCGGACATGAAGTTGTCGCGATCCGTGTCCCGCGCGATGCGCTCGACCGGCTGGCCGGTGTGGCTCGCGAGCAACTGGTTCAGGCGCTCCTTCAGGTACAGGATTTCACGTGCCTGGATTTCGATGTCCGACGCCTGCCCGCGCGCGCCGCCCAGCGGCTGGTGGATCATCACGCGCGAGTTCGGCAGCGCAAAGCGCTTGCCCTTCGCGCCCGATGCGAGCAGGAACGCGCCCATGCTCGCCGCGAGACCCATACAAAGGGTCGAAACATCCGGCTTGATGAACTGCATCGTGTCGTAGATCGCCATGCCCGCGGACACCGACCCGCCCGGGCTATTGATATACAGGCTGATGTCCTTGTCCGGGTTTTCGCTTTCCAGGAACAGCAACTGGGCGACGACGAGGTTCGCCGTCTGGTCGTTCACTTCGCCGACGAGGAACACCACGCGCTCCTTCAGCAGGCGCGAGTAGATGTCATACGAACGTTCGCCGCGGCCACTCGTCTCGACGACGATCGGCACGAGCCCCAGCGCCTGCGGTTCCAGATCACGCGAGGCGTGTGACGTCAACGTATCCAGCGATTGGGCGCGAATGGTCATGCGATGAATCCTCTTCGGGAAAGTTCTTCTGTTACCGGGTACCGACGATGGCGACGATAGCGACTATTGGCGGTATGGCGACGCGCCCCGTGCAATTCAACCCTGTCGGCCGCAGGGTTGAATCGGCGAATGCAAAAACGGCGTGCTGGCCGTCGCTCCGACGGCCAGCACGCCGTTCGGGCGACGTGTTACGCCTGCGCCGTTGCGCTTGCCAGTTCCTCGAAGCTCACCTGCTTGTCCGTCACCTTGGCCTTGCCGAGCACGAAGTCGACGACATTCGATTCGACGACGAACGCTTCCATTTCGGCGAGGCGCTGCTGGTTCGAATAATACCAGCGGACGACTTCCTTCGGGTCTTCGTAGCTTTTGGCGAATTCGTCGACTTCGGCGCGGATCTGCTCCGGCTTCGCCTGCAGTTCGTTCGCCTTCACGAGTTCGGCCAGCACGAGGCCGAGCTTCACGCGACGCTCGGCCTGCTCGCGGAACATTTCGGCCGGGATCGGCGCGTCCTTCGCGTTCGGCACGCCGCGCTGCGCGAGGTCCTGACGAGCCATCTCGACGAGGCGCTCCTGATCCTGCTCGATCAGCGCCTTCGGCACGTCGAGTTCGGCGATCTTCAGCAGTGCGTCCATCACCTGGTTCTTCACGATCGACTGCGTACGGCGCTTCGCTTCGCGCTCGAGGTTTTCCTTGATTTCGCCGCGCATCTTCGCGAGATCGCCGTCGGCCACGCCGAGCGACTTCGCGAATTCCGCGTCGATTTCCGGCAGATGCGGCCACTCGATCTTCTTGATCGTGATGGTGAACTTCGCGGTCTTGCCGGCGACGTCCTTGCCGTGATAGTCGTCCGGGAACTTCAGGTCGAACTCGCGCGACTCGCCGGCTTTCAGGCCGAGCGCCGCCTGCTCGAATTCCGGCAGCATGCGGCCTTCGCCGAGCACGAACGCGAAGTCTTCCGCGCTGCCGCCCGGGAATGCGACGTCGTCGATCTTGCCGACGAAGTCGAGCGTCACGCGGTCGCCGTTCTGCGCCGCCGCGTCGGCACCGCCGTCGCCGTGCTCGCCGGCTTCGCCGCGTGCGTGGAAATGCACGCGCTGCTTGCGCAGGATGTCGAGCGTGCGGTCGATCTCGGCGTCGCTGATCGTCGTGGTCGTGCGTTCGATTTCCGCGCTCGACACGTCGCCGAGCTTCACTTCCGGATACACCTCGAACGTCGCGTCGAACGCGTATGCGCCTTCGGCCGCATCGGTCTTCGGGCTGAAGCTCGGCTGGCCCGCGACGCGCAGGTTCTCCGCGCGGCTGATGTCGAAGAATTCCTTGCCGACCTTGTCGCTCAGCACTTCGGCTTCCACCTGGCCCGCGTACTGCTGCGTGACCATCTTCAGCGGCACCTTGCCCGGACGGAAACCCGGCATGCGCACGTTCTTCGCGAGTTGGCGGATGCGGGACTCCACTTCCTTCTGCACGGCGTCCTTCGGCAGGGAAATCGTCACGCGGCGTTCGAGCTTGCCGAGGTTTTCAACAACGTTAGCCATGGCTTCAATCGTCCTAAAATTATTCGAGCGAATCAGTAGTCTTTGCTTTGTCGCAGTCCGTTGGAGCAGGCCGTCTCGAGCTTGCTGCCGCATCGAGGGTCCAGCCGGGTTTCAGCCGGGTTTCAGCCTGGTGTCCGCCCGCACGTCCGGTTCGCCCTGCTTCGAGCCCGGGCTGCGCCAACGCCTGCGTCTCTTGCAGTATCTCTCTGCAGCGTCTCCCGCTTACCGCCTGCGCCCGGTTCTGGGGCACCCGCGGCACGGTCTTTTGAAAAAGAGCCAAATATTCTAGCAAACTATTTCCGCCGCCAAGCGGAATTGCCGTGGAGGGCGGCCTCCCGCACGGCACCGGCATTCTCGCAGGCGTGGCAGACACGACCGGGGAACAAGTACCGGCTCGCCATGCGTTGCTGATAAGCTAGCGCTCGCACGAGACCCGAGCGGTCTCTGACGAACCACAACCTACGTCACCAGATCGAGACACCATGCCCAATCCACCGTCCGCTTCCGCTGTTGCCCCTGTCGTCGTGATCGCGCCGGACTCGTTCAAAGGATCACTCAGCGCGAGCGAAGTGGCCGAATCGATCGCGACCGGCATTCGCCGTGCCCGCGCCGACGCGCAGATCCGGCTGTGCCCGATGGCCGACGGCGGCGAAGGCACGCTCGACGCGATGCTCTCCTGCGGCGGCGAACGCCGCACGCTGCGCGTGCGCGGTGCGGCCGGGCCGGCGCTCGACGCGGCAGTCGGCCTGCTGCCGGACGGCAGCGCGATCGTCGAGACCGCGCAGATCGTCGGCATCACCGACCCGGTCGGGATGGGCGTGCCGGTCGACAAGCGCGACACGCGCGGGATGGGCGAAGCGATTCGCACACTGCTCGACGACGGCGTGCGGCACTTCTATGTCGCGCTCGGCGGAAGCAGCACGAACGACGGCGGCGCGGGCCTGCTCTCGGGCCTCGGGATGCAGCTCTACGATGCGAACGACGTACCGCTCGAACCCACGCCCGACGCACTCGCCCGCGCGGTCCGCGTCGATGTTTCCGCACTCGATCCGCGGCTCGCGCAGGCATCGTTCGTTGCGATGTCCGACGTCGACAATCCGCTGACGGGCGACCACGGCGCGACCGCTATCTTCGGACCGCAGAAAGGCGTCGGCGCCGAGCAGATCCCGGTGGTCGACGCGGCACTGTCGCGCTTCGCCGATCTGCTCGAAACGGCGCTCGACCGTCACGAACGCAACGAGCCCGGCGCCGGCGCGGCAGGCGGCCTCGGCTTCGCGTTGCGGATGCTCGGCGCAAGCTTCGAGCCGGGCGCGGAAGTCGTCGTTCGACAGATCGGTCTCGATGCGGCGCTTCGCGACGCCGACTGGCTGATCACCGGCGAAGGTCGCTCGGATCTGCAGACGCTGCATGGCAAGGCACCGTACATCGCGTGCCGGCATGCGACGGCGGCGGGCGTTCCGGCGACGCTGCTGTCGGGCGCCGTCGACGCCGCCGCGCTGCCGAAGCTCGCGGAACATTTCAGCGGATGCTTCTCGCCGGCCCCCGGCCCGATCACGCTCGACGTCGCGATCCGCGATGCCGCGACGCTGCTCGCAAACGAAGCCGAACAACTGACGCGTCTGAAATTCGGCACGCGCTGAACGCGGGCTGAAATGAGGATTCGGCACGCGCTGAACTCGCTGTGAAATGAAGAATGACTGGCCTCATGTGCGAATGCGGTGAACCGCTCATACCGGAGCATCGGCCCGCACGATGATGCGCCCAACGCGTTGACCCGCGGACCGGTTCGGGGAAGAATCGCAAAAATACGCGCTTTACCTCGCGCGAACCACACGCAACCAGGAAAACCATGAAGGCTCCCAGAAGGTCCGGGCTGGAACAATTCTTGACCTATCGACTCCACATCTTGAACAAGCTGTCGGAGCGCGGCAGCAGCGAGCGCTATCAGGCGAAGCTCGGCATCACATTGCCGGAGGCGCGGCTGATCGCAGCGGTCGGCTCGTTCGGGCCGTTCTCGGTGATGGAACTCGCCCGTCACGCGAATCTCGACAAGAGCCAGGCGAGCCGCGCGGCCGACGCGCTGATGCGGCGCGGGCTGATGCGTCGCGATGCGAGCGAACAGGATGGCCGGCTCGTGCTCGTGTCGCTGACACCCGAGGGCCGCGCGCTATATCGGCGCGTGATGCCGGTCGCCCGCAAGCTGAACACCGATTTCTTCGCGTGCCTCGACGAGCGGGAGCGCAACGCACTCGACCAGATTCTCGACAAGCTGATCGTCAACGCGACCGCGCAAGACTAGGCGGATCGCATCCGGCGGGCCATGTTTGCGAAGGTTCGAAGTCCCGATCAACATGGCGTCCCGAGGTGGCGAAGATGACGCGCCGGCAACGAAAAAGGCCGCGTATCTCGCGATACGCGGCCTTGCTTTTCGTGGTGCGTGAGGCCGGACTCGAACCGGCACGGAGTTGCCCCCGTCAGGACCTAAACCTGGTGCGTCTACCAATTTCGCCACTCACGCAGGCATCTTTTTCGACTGCGGCGCCAGCCGGCGCAACGCTGCACAGGCAGCGACCCGCTGCGCAGGTCATCGAAACCGTCGCGGCTTCGCAGACTGCTGCGCTGTCTGCCAGCCGTGTTCCGTCGCCGCCGCTTGCTGCAGTATCGCGCGGCATGGCAGGACGTGCGAGCGCGAGATTCTAACCGATTGCCCTGCGCTTGTCTGCATGCGCAGTCGTCGCGCGATGCTAGAATCGCCCGTTCGGCGCGGCACCGCGCCCGAACACCGCGACACCGCGCGCCCTTCTTCCATTTGCCGTGAACTTCGACGACTACTGCCAGCAAAAGGCAGCCCCACCCGGATCGAGCACCTACTACGCGCTGCGGCAGGCAAGCGTCGCGCGCCAGCCGCTGATCGCCGCGCTGTTCGCGCTGCGCCGCGAACTGGAAGAAACCGCGAAGGAAACCAGCGACCCGACCATCGGCCGCACGAAACTCGCGTGGTGGCAAAAGGAGCTGGCCGCGTTCGCCGAAGGGAACGCTTCGCATCCGGTCACCCAGGCGCTCGCGAAGCATCTGCCCGACCCGCGGGCCGAATATCCGGCGTTGCAGACGCTCGTCGCCGGCTTCGAGATGGATCTCGACCAGGCGCGCTATCTCGACTTCGCGAATCTGCGTCGCTACATCGACGGCGTGGGCGGCGCGTTCGCGGCACTGATCGCCCGGGTGAGCGCGAACGAGCCTGGCGATGCCGCGCGCTGGTCGGTCCCGCTCGGCAACGCGCTGATGCTCGCGCAGTTCGTGCCGGAGATCGGCAACGATGCGCGTCACGGACGCATCTATGTGCCGATCGACGAATTGCAGCGCTACAACGTCACCGCCGCCGATCTGATCAACCGCCGGTACAGCGATGCGTTCACCGAACTAATGCAGTTTCAGACGGCACGGGCACGCGACGCGCTGTACGCGGCGCTCGACGCGATGCCCGCCGCCGAGCGCCGCGCGCAACGCACGCTGCGCGCGCAGGCGGCGCTGTCGCTCGCGCTGCTGGACGAGATCGAACGCGAACGCTTCCAGGTGCTGCATCAGCAGATCGTGCTGACGCCGATCCGCAAGCTGTGGATCGCATGGCGCGCCGCGCGGCGCGCGTGAGCGCCAGGTCACGCAGCGCTGCGCGCAGTCAGACGCTCAGTAGCGGCAGCGGATCGAAGCGCTGCTGCAACACCGACCGTGGATCGAGCCCCCACCACGAACCCAGCACCGTGGCATAGATCCGCCTGAAGTCGACGCCGACCGGCAGATGACCGTTGCCGTCGATGTGTGCAACGCGCGGGGCGTCGCCGTACAGCCCGCCGCGCACGCGGCCGCCCGTTACGAAATGCGCGGCCACCGTGCCATGATCGGTGCCGAGGCGGTCGTTCTCCCGCACATTGCGGCCGAACTCCGAATAAGTGACGATCAGCGTGCGGTGCCAGCAGCCCATTTCGACGAGCGCGTCGCGCATGGCCATCATGCCGGTCGCGAACTCGGCGAGCAGCGCCGCATGACGATCCGGCTGATTGCAGTGCGTGTCGAAACCGTTCAGCGTCAAACGGATCGCCGGCACGCGTTGTTCATTATTGCTCGCCGCGAGCGCTTCCATCGCTGTCCTGATCGATGCGCCGAACCGGCCCGGCGGAAACGTCGACCTCAATGCACGCGCGGCATCGGAAGGCACAAGCGCCAGCGTGCGAGCGCCGTTTGCGAACGGGCCCTTCTCCGCACTGCCGAGCACGATGCCGTCGGCGGCGAAGCCCGTGGGCACCGGACGCTGCGCGAACGCGCGAGCGAGCCAGCCATCGCGCAGATACTGCTGGGGATGCGATGCGGTCTCCCAGATCTCGATCGACCGGAAGTGGGACAGATTCGGCTGCGCGTAGCCGACGCCCTGCACGATCGCGAGCTGCTGTGAGCGCCACAGCGGCATCAACGGGGCGAGCGACGGATGAAGCGCCGTGTGTTCGTCGAGCGCGATCGCCGCATCGCGGCGAACCGCAACGCGAGGACGATAGCGGTAATACAGCGGATCGGCGAACGGTACGACCGTGTTCAACGCATCGTTGCCGCCCTTCAGTTCGACGAGGATCAGCAGGTTGTCGTATCCGCGCGAAAGCGCGTCGCTCTGAGCGGGGCCTGCCCCGTCTTGCGCACACGCGATGCGAGACAGCGACCACGATGCGCCCGCCACGGCCGCTGCCGCGAGAAAATCGCGTCGCTTCATTGTTGTTCACCTGGCGCTGTGCACATCGCGTGTGTTCGTCCCGAGATTGGCCCCATACGCGATTGTTCACGCGACGAACGGGTGAATGTGGTCAGACCGGGACGAAATCCGCGCGACGCGCATCAACGCTTGTACAGTTCGCGGACCGCGTCTTCGATGTGTTGCCGCAGCAGGCGGCGCTCTTCGGGCGTCATGTGGCCGTCGCGGCGACGCTGGTCGAGATCGGGAGGGACGGCGTCGCGTGACGCCGGTTCGGGTGCGTTGCGGTCCGTGGGTAACGTGCCGCGCATCCGCAGCATCGTTCGCGCGTTATTGTTTGCGCGGGCGGGCAGCCGCTGGGTGTCGGCCTTCGCGGAAAAGGACTGAGCGTGGGACGGAACCGGCGCGAGAATCACCGCGACCGCACTGGCTGACGCCAACCCGATCATCACGCGGCGCATTCGAGGCCCGGCTCCTCCCTTCATCTTGTTCCCTTCGTGACGCGCCAAACGGATACCTTGATTGCGTGTGCAAACCCGTTTCGGAGCGGGCGTAAAGTTTAAAAAAGTCTTTAAGTCGGATGAAGTATCCACCGAACGGCGTCCTTCCGTAAAGGAGTCTAACGAGCGGTGCTTTACGCCGTCGCACAGCGCGGGTAAATTTTGTAACTGACTGTAACCCGTCGGCGAGTGCAAACTCGCTCCCATTTGCAATCGCGCTAAGATGCCGGGCATGGAAACGAAGAACCCCTCGAAAATTCTCGTCGTCGACGACGATCCGCGCTTGCGCGATCTGCTTCGACGTTACCTTGGCGAACAGGGCTTTAACGTCTACGTCGCCGAAAACGCCCCCGCCATGAACAAGCTGTGGGTGCGCGAACGGTTCGATCTGCTCGTGCTCGACCTGATGCTGCCCGGCGAGGACGGCCTGTCGATCTGCCGGCGCCTGCGCGGCAGCAACGACCGCACGCCGATCATCATGCTCACCGCGAAGGGCGAGGACGTGGACCGCATCGTCGGCCTCGAAATGGGGGCGGACGACTATCTGCCGAAGCCTTTCAATCCGCGCGAGCTGGTCGCTCGCATTCACGCGGTGCTGCGCCGCCAGGCGCCGTCGGAACTGCCGGGCGCGCCGTCCGAAACCACCGAAGTGTTCGAGTTCGGCGAATTCGCGCTGAACCTTGCCACGCGCACGCTGACGAAGGCCGGCCAGGAAATACCGCTCACCACCGGCGAATTCTCCGTGCTTAAGGTGTTCGCACGTCACCCGCGCCAGCCGCTGTCGCGCGAGAAGCTGATGGAACTCGCGCGCGGCCGCGAATATGAAGTGTTCGACCGCAGCCTCGACGTCCAGATCTCCCGCCTGCGCAAGCTGATCGAGCCGGACCCAGGCAGTCCGCGCTTCATCCAGACCGTCTGGGGCCTCGGCTACGTGTTCATTCCCGATGGTGCAGCCTGACGGGAACGTCCCGTTCGGGACGCGCAGTAGCATCTCTCCGTGGCTATCTGACAGGAAGGGTTCATGCGGATCGACCGGCGTCTGCTGACGCTCGCATTCGGCGGTCTCTTCTGGCGGACCTTCCTGCTGATCGCGTTGCTGATCGCGGTCAGCCTCGCGGCCTGGTTCCAGAGCTTTCGCGTGATCGAGCGCGAGCCGCGCGCGCAGCGCGTCGCGCTGCAGCTCGTCGCGATCGTCAAGTTGACGCGCACCGCTCTGCTCTATTCCGATCCCGATCTGCGCCGCGCGCTGCTGCAGGACCTCGAGAGCAACGAGGGCGTGCGCGTGTATCCGCGCGAAGCCTCCGACAAGTACAAGCTGCAGCCGAACGAGTCGCTGAACCGGCTGATCGAGCATGACATCCGCGGCCGGCTCGGCGACGACACGGTCATCGCGCAGTCGGTCAACGGCATCCCGGGCGTGTGGATCAGCTTCAAGATCGACGAAGACGACTACTGGGTCGCGCTCGATCGCGATCAGCTCGACAGCGTCACCGGCCTGCAATGGGCGGGCTGGGGCCTCTTTGCGCTCGGCTTGTCGCTGTTCGGCGCGGCGTTCATCACGAGTCTCGTGAACCGGCCGTTCGCGCGCCTCGCGCTCGCGGCGCGGCGCGTCGGCTCGGGGCAGCAGCCGGAGCCGCTCCCCGAGCGCGGGATGGGCGTCGCCGCCGAGACGAACCGCAGCTTCAACCAGATGGTGCGCGACCTCGCGCAGCTCGATGCGGATCGTGCGCTGATGCTCGCGGGCATCTCGCACGATCTGCGCACGCCGCTTGCGCGTCTGCGGCTGGAAACGGAGATGAGTCCGTCCGACCAGACCACGAAGGACGCGATGATCGACGACATCGAACAGATGGACATGATCATCGGCCGCTTCCTCGACTATGCGCGGCCCGCGCAGCGCATGGCCGAGCGCGTCGACCTGTCGGTCATCGCGAGCGAGATCGCCGGGCGGATGGCCACCGAGGACGGCATGCGGCTCGTCACGCGGCTTGCGCCGTCGGCGCTGATCGATGCGAACGACACCGACATGCGCCGCGTCGTCGGCAACCTGATCGAGAATGCACGCAAGTACGGGATCAGCGACACCGACGGCATTCCGCACATCATGGTCGAGACGCGCGTGTCGCATTCGCGTGTGGAGCTGTCCGTCGTCGACGAGGGTCCCGGCATTCCCGACGACCAGCTGCCGCTCGTCACGCGGCCGTTCTATCGCGTCGACACCGCGCGCACGCAGGCGAACGGCACGGGGCTCGGGATGGCGATCGTGCAGCGGCTCGTCAGCCGCTATCGCGGCGCGCTGCGCCTGCGAAACCGCACGCCGGGCCCCGGGCTCGAAGTGACGATCGAGTTCCCGCTCGCGAAGGGGCTCACGTAGCGTCGGCAGCGCTCACGCAACGGCCTGGCTGGCGGCATGCAGCGACGCTGCGTGCCCGCGCAACTTCCTTTCATCCGTACAGGAGGTTCTGCATGAAAACCGTGGGCGACAAACTCGAAGCCTTCACCGTCAGCGCGGCGAAGCCCGGCTTCAATCTTCCGGAAGAACGCGGCGAATCGGCGTTCGAGGAGATCACCGAGCAATCGTTCTCCGGCAAGTGGAAGGTCATCTATTTCTATCCGAAGGACTTCACGGTCGTGTGCCCGACCGAGATCGTCGAGTTCGCGAAGCTGCAACGCGAATTCGAGCGTCGCGACGCGGTGCTGATGGGCGGCAGCGTCGACAACGAGTATGTGAAGCTCGCGTGGCGCCGCGAGAACAAGGACCTCGACCGGCTGAACCACTATGCGTTCGGCGACGTGAAAGGCGAACTGATCGACCAGCTCGGCGTGCGCGACAAGGAAGCCGGCGTTGCGCTGCGCGCGACGTTCATCGTCGACCCGGACAACGTGATCCAGCACGTGTCGGTGAACAACCTGAACGTCGGCCGAAATCCCGACGAAATCCTGCGTATCCTCGACGGCCTGAAGACGGGCGTGCCGTGCGCGTGCAACCGCCCCATCGGCGGCGCGACCGCCTGATCGACGCCGCGCGCGTCACGCCGTCGGCTCCGCCGACGCGCGTATCGGCAGCCGGTGGCGGATCGCGGCTTCGGCCGGCTTCTTCCATTCGAGGATCCGTTTTTCGAGCAGTTGCCACGACAGATGCGCGAGCAGCAACGCGAGCGCGAACTGTATCGCGACCGGCAGCGCGTCCTGCAACGGCAGCGGCAAGTGCAGCCGCCCGTACAGCGCCGGGTCGACACCGAGCCGCGTCGGAATCAGGTTGTGGAACAGATAGAAGCCGTAGCTGATCGTGCCCAGATACGCGAGCGCGCGCACGTCGAGCATCGTGACGAGCGCGCTGTCCTGACGCTGCACGATCCATAGAAACACCGTGAACAGCGACAGCGCGAGTCCGATATCGAGCGCGCCCGGCACCACGGACGTCAAGGATCCCGAATAATCCGCGCGCAGCAGCGCGAACGCGACGACGCCGGCGAGCCCGCCCGCCAGCGCCGCACCGCTCGCGAACGCCCGGTGCGGCGACAGCGCCGGATACGGCGAGTCGATCGTCGCCACGGTGCCGCCGAGCGCGATCAGCGCGAAATTCCACGGCGACAGCGCATAGACGAACGGCTCGCTCGCGCCAAGCCGATACAGCGCGAGATGCACGACGGCCCCGCCGATCACGACCGCGACGCAGAGCGTAAAATGCCGCGACGCGCGCGTGAAGACAAGCGCAAACGGCGCGATCAGATAGAACTGCTGCTCGACGGCGAGGCTCCAGAAATGCGAGACCGTCCCGGCCCAGCCGTCGTGCACGAGCCCGATCCAGACGTCCGACAGGAATCCGTAATGCCACGCGAGGCCGAGATTCACGTCGCGCTGGTAGAACGACGCGTGCGCGATCGTCAGCGCGATCAGCAGCAGGTAGTAAACGGGGAAGATACGCAGCGCGCGTTTCATGAAAAACACGTACATCACGGCCGCGCGCCTTGCGTGCCGAGCCTCGATGCGCAGCCGGTTGCGATGCAGCTCGCCGATGATCAGATAGCCGCTGATCAGAAAAAACAGCCACACGCCGAGCTTGCCGGCATCGATTGCGTCGAAGTGCGCCTTGTGCGACAGGAAGACGAGCACCACCGCCAGTGCCCGCAGGCCGTCGAGCCCTTTCACGTGGTTTGCCGTGCCGGTCATCGCCCCTCCTTCCATACCCATGTCGGCTCAGTATGGGGGCAAAAAAACCGAAATTTAATCGCCACAATTGCTCAGACAACAGGCAATTCCGACGATCGAGCGCGATGCAGGAACGGGCACGGCACGTGCGGCCCGTTACCTTTTTGCAAGGATCACGCGTGGATCAGCAGCACCGCGGCTTGCGCCTCGATCCCTTCTGCGCGCCCGAGATAGCCGAGCTTTTCGTTGGTCTTCGCCTTCACGTTCACGCGCGTGACCGGCAGATTCAGGTCTTCCGCGATCGCCGCGCGCATCGCGTCGATGTGCGGCGCGAGCTTCGGCGCCTGCGCGATCACGGTGCTGTCGACGTTCGCGATCGTGAAGCCCGCCTGCGCGACGCGCGCCGCGCATTCGCGCAGCAGCACGCGGCTGTTCGCGCCGGCAAAGCGCGTGTCGGTGTCGGGAAAGTGCCGGCCGATGTCGCCGAGCGCCGCCGCGCCGAACAGCGCATCGGTGATCGCGTGCAGCAGCACGTCGGCGTCCGAGTGACCGAGCAGGCCGCGATCGTACGGCACCGTCACGCCGCCGATCACGAGCGGGCGTCCGGGCACCAGCGCGTGCACGTCGTAGCCTTGTCCGATTCTGATGTCCATACCTGAAGCTTCCGTAGTGAGAATGGGTTCCGACGTCGCGCGCTAGGGCGTGTGCGGCCGGCTGAGAAACGCGTCGGCGAGTTCGAAGTCTTCCGGATACGTGACCTTGAAGTTGCGCAGATTGCCCTGCACGAGCAGCGGCGAGTGACCGAGCCATTCGATCGCGCTCGCCTCGTCGGTCAGATCGTGGCCTTCGCGCTGCGCGCGCGCGATCGCGTCGCGCAGCATGCCGATGCGGAACATCTGCGGCGTCTGCGCCTGCCAGAGTCCGTCGCGCGTCTCGGTGCGCCCGATGCGTGCGGCGCCGCCGTCCGGCGCGACGCGCTTGAGCGTATCGGCGAGGGGCAGCGCGACGATCCCGCCCACCGCGTCGCCATTCACCGAGCCGATCAGCGAGCGGATCAGCGCCGGCGTAATGCCGGGACGCGCGGCGTCGTGCACGAGCACCCAGTCGTCGTCGCGCGCGCCGAACTCCGCGAGCGCATTCAGCCCGTTGAACACCGATGCCTGTCTCGACGCGCCGCCGCAGCGGCGGACCGCGAAGCGCAGGCCGCCGAAGCGGCGGGCATCGAAGTGGCTGTCGTCGGGCGAGATCACGACGAGCGTCTGCGAGAACTCGCTGCATGCGTCGAACGCGGCGAGCGAATAATGCAGCAGGTCGCGGCCGGCGACGGTCCGGTATTGCTTCGGCATGGCCGAGCCCGAGCGGCTGCCGGTGCCGGCGCACGGAATCAGGGCAAAAAGGCGGGAAGTCACGGTGTTACGAGGCGCTCAGTCAAAGTGGAGGACGGATTTTATAATACGTGCTTTGCCCGCATGCCGGACGCCCTCGCCGACAAGCGCACCACCCGTGCGCGAGGCCGCGCCGTTCCTGCGGATTTCGTGCCGTACGCAGCACGCCTGGCCCGCCTGATTCCTTATGCCCGATACCGCCGCACCCTCGCAGTTCCCGTCTCCGGTCGCCGTCGTCAAGCCGGGGCAGCGCTTCGCGTTCGACGGCACGCACGGTTCGTCCGACGCGCTGCTGATCGCCCGTTACCGCGCCGCGTCGCGCGCTCACGCGCCGCTTCTCGCGGTCGTCTGCGCGAGCGCGGTCGATGCGCAAAGGCTCGCGCAGGAAATCCCGTTCTTCGCGCCCGACGCGCGCGTGCGCCTGCTGCCGGACTGGGAGACGCTGCCGTACGACTCGTTCTCGCCGCACCAGGACCTCGTGTCGGAGCGGCTCGCGACGCTGCACGACCTCGGCGAAGGCCGCTGCGACATCCTGCTCGTGCCGGCGACGACCGCGCTGTACCGGATGCCGCCCGCGTCGTTCCTCGCCGCGTACACGTTCTCGTTCGCGCAGGGCGAGCGGCTCGACGAGGCGAAGCTGAAGGCGCAGCTGACGCTCGCCGGCTACGAACACGTGAGCCAGGTCGTGCGGCCCGGCGAATACTGCGTGCGCGGCTCGCTGATCGACCTGTTCCCGATGGGCTCGCCGCTGCCCTACCGGATCGACCTGTTCGACGACCAGGTGGATTCGATCCGCGCGTTCGATCCGGACACGCAGCGCAGCCTGTACCCGGTGAAGGACGTGCGCATGTTGCCGGGCCGCGAGTTTCCGTTCGACGAAGCGTCGCGCACCGCGTTTCGCAGCCGCTGGCGCGAGGAGTTCGAAGGCGACCCGAGCCGCGCGACGATCTATCGGGACATCGGCAACGGCGTGCCGTCGGCGGGCATCGAATACTATCTGCCGCTCTTTTTCGACGACACCGCGACGCTGTTCCATTACCTGCCGCAGAACGCGCATCTCGTGTTCTGCGGCGACCTCGAAGCGTCGATCCGGCGGTTCCTTACGGACACGAAGCAGCGCTACAGCTTCATGTCGCACGATCGCGAGCGGCCGATTCTCGAACCGCAGCGGCTCTTCCTGTCCGACCAGGACTTCTTCACGCTGGCGAAGCCGTTCGCGCGTCTCGCGCTGCCGGGCGCCGACGGCGGCTGGGCCAACGCGCTGCCGTCGCTCGCGCTCGATCGCCACGCGGACGACCCGCTCGCCGCGCTGCGCGCGTATCTCGACACAACGACGAACCGCGTGCTGTTCGCGGTGGAGTCGGCGGGCCGGCGCGAGACCATCGCGCAGCTGTTCGCCGACAGCCATCTGCGCCCCGCGACCGCCGACAGCTACGAGGACTGGCTGACCGGCGACGAGCGCTTCGTGCTCGGCGTCGCGCCGCTCGCGAGCGGCTTCGCGCTCCCCGCGGAAGGGCTCGCGATCGTCACCGAGACCGAGCTGTACGGCCCGCTCGCGCGCCGCGCCGGACGACGGCGCCAGGAACAGGCGAGCAACGTCGATTCGATGGTGCGCGACCTGTCCGAGCTGAAGATCGGTGATCCGGTCGTGCATGCGCAGCACGGCATCGGCCGGTATCACGGCCTCGTGACGATGGATCTCGGCGAAGGCGACACCGAGTTCCTGCACCTCGAATACGCGAACGGCAGCAAGCTGTACGTGCCGGTGTCGCAGTTGCACGTGATCTCGCGTTACAGCGGCGCGGACCCGGAAAGCGCGCCGCTGCACGCGCTCGGCTCCGGCCAGTGGGAAAAGGCGCGCCGCAAGGCCGCGCAGCAGATCCGCGACACGGCCGCCGAGCTGCTGAACCTGTACGCGCGGCGCGCGGCGCGCGAAGGCCACGCGTTCAGGCTGGAGCCGCGCGACTACGTGAAGTTCGCGGAGAGCTTCGGCTTCGAGGAAACGCCGGACCAGGCGGCCGCGATCGCCGCGGTGATCGGCGACATGACGAGCGGCAAGCCGATGGACCGCCTCGTATGCGGCGACGTCGGCTTCGGCAAGACCGAAGTCGCACTGCGCGCGGCGTTCATCGCGGTGATGGGCGGCCGCCAGGTGGCGATCCTGTCGCCGACCACGCTGCTCGCCGAACAGCACACGCAGACCTTCACCGACCGCTTCGCGGACTGGCCGGTGCGCATCGCGGAACTGTCGCGCTTCAAGTCCACGAAGGAAGTCGCGAGCGCGATCCAGCAGATCAACGACGGCAGCGTCGACATCGTGATCGGCACGCACAAGCTGCTGTCGTCGGACGTGCAGTTCAAGCGGCTCGGGCTCGTGATCATCGACGAGGAACACCGCTTCGGCGTGCGCCAGAAGGAGGCGCTGAAGGCGCTGCGCGCCGAAGTCGACGTGCTCACGCTGACCGCGACGCCGATTCCGCGCACGCTCGGGATGGCGCTCGAAGGGCTGCGCGACTTCTCGGTGATCGCGACCGCGCCGCAAAAGCGCCTCGCGATCAAGACGTTCGTGCGCCGCGAGGACGACAGCGTGATCCGCGAGGCAATGCTGCGCGAGCTGAAGCGCGGCGGCCAGGTGTACTTCCTGCACAACGAAGTCGAGACGATCGAGAACCGCCGCGCGATGCTCGAGGCGCTGGTGCCCGAGGCGCGCATCGCGGTCGCGCACGGCCAGATGCACGAGCGCGAACTCGAAGCGGTGATGCGCGACTTCGTTGCGCAGCGCGCGAACGTGCTCTTGTGCACGACGATCATCGAGACCGGCATCGACGTGCCGACCGCCAACACGATCCTGATCCACCGCTCCGACAAGTTCGGTCTCGCGCAGCTGCATCAGTTGCGTGGACGCGTCGGCCGCTCGCACCACCAGGCGTACGCCTATCTGCTCGTGCACGATCCGCAGGGGCTCACGAAGCAGGCGCAGCGCCGGCTCGAAGCGATCCAGCAGATGGAGGAACTCGGCGCGGGCTTCTATCTCGCGATGCACGACCTCGAAATTCGCGGCACCGGCGAGGTGCTCGGCGACAAGCAGTCCGGCGAAATCCACGAGATCGGCTTCCAGCTGTACACCGACATGCTGAACGACGCGGTGAAGGCGCTCAAGGAAGGCCGCGAGCCGGACCTGAACGCGCCGCTCGCGGCGACCACCGAGATCAACCTGCATGCGCCCGCGATCCTGCCGGCCGATTACTGCGGCGACGTGCAGGAGCGTCTGTCGCTGTACAAGCGCCTCGCGAACTGCGAGCACGACGATGCGATCGACGGCATCCACGAAGAGCTGGTCGACCGCTTCGGCAAGCTGCCGCCGCAGGCGCAGGCGCTGATCGACACGCATCGGCTGCGGCTCGCCGCGAAGCCGCTCGGCATCTCGAAGATCGACGCGGGCGAAGCGGTGATCGGCTTGCAGTTCGTGCCGAATCCGCCGGTCGACGCGATGCGGATCATCGAGATGGTGCAGAAGCACAAACACATCAAGCTCGCGGGACAGGACAAGCTGCGCATCGAGACGCGCAGCCCCGATCTCGCGGTGCGCGTCGCGACGGTGAAGGAAACGCTGCGTGCGCTCGGCGCGCCGGCGCGCGCAACGGCAAGCGCCGCCATGCGTTAAGGCGGTGCGAAGCCGCGCGTCGGGCCGGTTGCAAGGCGCGCTGGTGCGCGATGCTGCATCGCGCAACGCGCGCTGCCGCCCGGCATTCGCCGCCTTCGCCGCGCACGCTTTTTCGGTAATATGAGATGACTGTCCGTCTGGAGTCATCCCATGTCCGTCGCGCCCCGAAGTCAGTCCCTTGCCGGGACCGCTGAATCCGCGCCCACGTTGTCCGCTGCCTCGTCCACCGCTTCCGCTGCCGCCCTCCCCGCATCGCTGCCCTGGGTCACCCGTCTCGTGTCGATGGACACGGTGAGCCGCCATCCGAATCTCGGCCTGATCGAAACCGTGCGCGACGCGTTGCGCGAGCGCGGCATCGAATCGACGCTCACGCATGGCCGCGACGGCAAATGGGCGAATCTGTTCGCAACGTTGCCCGCCGACGACGGCTCGACGAACGGCGGCATCGTGCTGTCCGGCCACACCGACGTCGTGCCGGTCGACGGGCAGAAGTGGGACAGCGATCCGTTCCGTCCGGAGATTCGCGACGGGCTGCTGTACGGCCGAGGCACCTGCGACATGAAAGGATTCATCGGCGCGGCGCTCACGCTCGTGCCCGAAATCCAGCAGACGAAACTCGCGAAGCCGATCCATCTCGCGCTGTCGTTCGACGAGGAAGTCGGCTGCGTCGGCGCCCCGTTGATGATCGAAGAGCTGGTGAAGCGCGGCGTGAAGCCGGACGGCTGCATCGTCGGCGAGCCGACCAGCATGCGGCCGGTCGTGGCGCACAAGGGGATCAACGCTTATCAGTGCTGCGTGCGCGGCCAGGCTGCGCATTCGTCGCTGACGCCGCGCGGGCTGAACGCGATCGAATACGCGGCGCGGCTCATCTGCCATATTCGCGACGTCGCCGATCAATTCCGCGAGCAAGGTCCGTTCGACGAACTGTACGATGTGCCGTTCACGACCGCGCAGACGAGCACGATCGAAGGCGGCAATGCGATCAACACGGTGCCGGCCGAATGCCGCTTCGTGTTCGAGTTCCGCAACCTGCCGGCGCTCGACCCCGATGCGATCTTCGCGCGCATCGACGAGTACGCACGCGAGACGCTATTGCCGAAAATGCGGCGCGAGCACGCGTCGGCCGCGATCGAGTTCACGAAGCTTGCGGCCGCACCCGGCCTCGAAGCGTCCGAGCAGGCCGCCATCACGCAGCTCGTGCGCGCGCTGACCGCCGACCAGGACCGCCGCAAGGTCGCGTACGGCACCGAGGCAGGACTCTTTTCGCGCGCCGGCATTCCGAGCGTCGTGTGCGGGCCGGGCGACATCCAGCAGGCGCACAAGGCCAACGAATTCGTGTCGCTCGATCAGTTGTCCGCGTGCGAGGCGTTCTTGCGCAAGCTGGTTCGCGGGATGTCGGTCGACGCGCAGCCTCGGTGAAACGGCGCGCCCGTCCTGGCAAACGCCATGTCCGCCGGCATTCCGCACCACACGGACCACACGATCGACGGCGAGCCGATTCCGACGCTCGACGACATCGCCGCGCAGCATTTCGCGCTCGCGCCGTGGGTGCTGCGCACGCCGGTTTTCGATCGCCATGATTCAGCACGCTCGACAGCACGCTCGTGAACTTCAAGTTCGAACTGTTGCAGGCGGCCGGCAGCTTCAAGGTGCGCGGCGCGTTCACCCATCTGCTCGCGCTCGATCCGGCGGAGCGCCGCGCCGGCGTCACCTGCGTGTCGGGCGGCAATCATGCGATCGCAGTCGCGTACGCGGCGATGCGCGTGGGCACCAGCGCGAAGGTCGTGCTGTTTCGCACCGCGAGCGAGTCGCGCGTGGCGCTGTGCCGGCGCTATCGCGCGGACATCGTGATGGCAGGCAACAGCCGCGAGGCGTTCGACATCGTTCGACGCATCGAAGCCGAGGAAGGCCGCTATTTCGTGCACCCGTTCAACGGCTATCGCACCGTGCTCGGCACGGCGACGCTCGGCTACGAATGGGCGACCCAGGCGCGCGACCTCGAAGCGGTGATCGTGCCGGTCGGCGGCGGCGGACTCGCGGCCGGCGTCGCGACCGCACTGCGTCTCGCGAATCCGGACGTGCACGTGTTCGGCGTCGAGCCCGAAGGCGCCGACGTGATGAGCCGCAGCTTCGCCGCGAATCACACGGTACAGCTCGGCCGCCAGCATTCGATCGCGGACTCGCTGATGTCCCCGCACACCGAGCAGTACAGCTACGAGCTGTGTCGGCGACACGTCGACCGGATTGTCACCGTGACAGACGACGAACTGCGCCGCGCGATGCGCGTGCTGTTCGACGAACTGAAGCTCGCGGTGGAGCCGGCCTGCGCGGCCGCCACCGCCGCGTTGCTCGGGCCGCTGCGCGATCGGCTGCAGGGCTGGCGCGTCGGCGTGCTGCTGTGCGGCAGCAACACCGATCCGGCGAGCTTCGCATTGCAGATCGCGGGGCCGCACGCGACGGTTCATTGACGCATCGGCGAGGTACAGAAAAGGTCAATTCGCTACCCGACCTGGCGGGCGTTCGTTATGATTGCGCCAATGCGGATTAGCCGCGAGTCAATCTAATGGAGCACTCCCCCATGAGCATGATTCAGGAATTCAAGGAATTCGCCGTCAAGGGCAATGTGATGGATCTCGCGGTCGGCGTGATCATCGGCGGCGCGTTTTCGTCCATCGTGAATTCGGTCGTGAAAGACCTGATCATGCCGGTCATCGGCGTCGTCACCGGCGGCCTCGATTTTTCGAACCTGTTTATCCGGCTCGGCGACATTCCGGCGAACTACAAGGGCAATCCCGGTTCCTACCGCGACCTGCAGACGGCGGGCGTCGCGGTGTTCGGTTACGGCTCGTTCATTACCGCGGTGATCAACTTCGTGATCCTCGCGTTCATCATCTTTCTGATGGTGAAGTTCATCAACCAGTTGCGCCGTCCGGCCGCGCAAGCGCCGGCCGAAGCGCCGCCGACGCCCGAAGACGTGCTGCTGCTGCGCGAAATCCGCGACGAGCTGAAAAGGCAGACGCCGTAAGCCACGCGCGGCTTCCGCTGCAGACACACCGACCCCGCGCCGTTCATTCGCGCGCGGGTTTTTCGTTTTGGCGGGAGGCGGCGAATCGATCGCGATGCGCTATCGCATACGCGCGTCGAAGCGCGCGACCAGTGCCTGCTCGATCATCCGTTCGAGCTGCGCGAAGTCGACTGGTTTCGTCAGATGCGACGTGAAGCCCGCATCGAGGCAGCGGCGCACGTCTTCGTCGGTGCCGAAGCCCGTCAGCGCAATCGCGGGCGCAGCCGAATGCTCGCGAAACGCGTGCACGAAATCGAGCCCGGTGCCGTCGGGCAGCCCGACGTCGCTCACGACCAGATCGAACGGCATCTTCTGCGTGAGCGCGAGCGCGTCGGCCACGCGCCCCGCGACGGCCACGTCGTGACCGAGGCCGCGGATCAGTTGCGCCATTACGTCCGCCGTGTCCTCGTGGTCCTCGATCAGCAGGATCGACAGCGCGCCCGCCTGCTGCGGCAGCGCCGCGTCGGCCGGCGCGGGCGCGTCGCGCAGCGCCTCGGCGGTCGGCAGCCGGATCGAGAACGTCGCGCCGCAATGCGTGCCCGGACTCACCGCGCAGACGGCGCCGCCGTGCGCGTCGGTCAGCGCCTTCGTGACCGCGAGCCCGAGGCCCAGCCCGCCGAACTGCCGCGTCAGGTTGTGACTGCCCTGCTCGAACGCGTTGAACAGCTTGCCGATGTGTTCGGGCGCGATTCCGATGCCGGTATCTTCGACGTCGATGCGCACGTGCATCCGCTCGTCGCGCGTGCGCACGTAGATGTGCCCGCCGTCCGGCGTGAACTTGGCCGCATTGCGCACGAGGTTCCACAGCATCTGCTGCAGCCGCGCACGATCGCCGCGCACGTAGTGCTCGTGCGCGTACAGCTCGACGTGCACGTCCTGCTGCTTCACCTGGATTTCGCTGTGAAAAAGATCGAGCACCGCGTCGATCACCTCGTGCACATCGACGGTTTCGAGCGTCAGGTTCAGCTTGCCGTTCGCGACGCGCGTGAGGTCGAGCAGATCGTCGATCAGCCGCGCTTCCAGTTCAATGTTGCGGCGGATCATCTTCACGCCCGCGCGCGCCAGCTCCGGCAGATCCACCATCTGTTCGAGCAGACGCGTGCCGGCCAGCACCGGCGTGAGCGGCGTACGCAGTTCGTGCGACAGCATCGCGAGAAACCGGTCCTTCGCGCGGTTCGCGTCCTCGGCGATCTGGCGCGCGGCCTGCTCGGATGCGAGGAGGCGTTCGTGCTCGTCGAGCGCCTCGCGCTGAACGTGAATGTCCGTGCAACTGCAAAACCACTTGTTCACGCCGCCAGTTCCGTCGCGCATCGCAACGATTCGCATGTCGAACCAGCGATGCGCGCCGTCGTGACGGCGTATCCGCAGTTCGTGCCGGTAGTCGGTCGCGCCGCTTCCGACCGCCTTCAGCCACGTGCGGCGAACTTCCTCGCGATCGTCCGGATGCACCGCGTCGAGCCATGCGAGCCCGCAGGACTGGCGTTCATCGAGGCCCGTATACGCGAGCCATTGTTTCGATACGAAGTCACAATCGCCACCCGCGTTGCACGTGAGCACGAGATGCGGCAGCGCCTCCGACAGCGTGCGGTAATGTTCCTCGCGATCGCGCAGCAACAGCGCCTCGTCGGACGCGCGCTGCAGGTTCACCTGGGCGAGCACGCGGGCGACCGCCTCCGGCAGATAGTCGAGATAGTCGCCGGACTTCGGCACCACGTCGGACACGCCGGCGCGCAGCGCCTCGATCACGCGCGACTCGTCGGTGAAGCCGGTCACGAGGATCGCCGGCACGCGCACGTTCTGCGCGCGCAGACGGCGGAAGAAGTCGAGCCCGGTCTCCGCGCTGTTCAACTGATAGTCGAGCACGAGCACGTCCGGCGTCTGCCCGGCGAGCTGCAGCGACGCCGCAGCGACGCCGGTGCACGTCTGTACGCGCGCACCGGCCCGCTCCAGCGATTTGCGGGCAAGACGCAGGATACCCTCGTCGTCGTCGACGACGAGCACGTTCGCGTCCGCCAGCATCGTTGCTTCGTCACTCATCGGTGTGTCATGTCGTTGCGTTCATTGCCGCGCGAGCCGGTGGCCCGCCGGCAGCTTGACGACCTGCAGAAAGAAGCCGAGCCGCCGCACGGCCTCGATGAACGCGTCGTACTCGACCGGCTTCGTGATGTACACATTACAGCCGAGCTCGTAGCAGCGTTCGATCTCGCGCGGATCGTCGGTGGTCGTCAGCACGATCACCGGGACCGTCGCGGTCGAGGGCTCGCCTTTCAGCCGCCGCAGCACTTCGAAGCCGTCGACGCGCGGCATGCGCAAATCGAGCAGCACGACGAAATTCGACAACTCGTCGCGCGACGGATAATCCGTCGCGTCATCGTCCTCCGCCGCCGCGGTCACGCCTGCCGTCGCGACCGCACCGAAAAAATAATCCAGTGCCTGCTGGCCGTCCCGGAAACGCAAAAATCCGTTGGAGATGCCCGAGCGCCGCAGGTTCCTTTCGACTAGCGTCGCGTGGCCGTCGTCGTCCTCGATCAGCACGATGCTGACCTGTTCCCCGTCTGTCATCTGGCCTCCATCAGGCGTTGACTTCATGAATACGGCGTGGCCGCGAGTCCGTCATGCGATGCCGGCCGGCGTCACCGCCGGGAGCGCGACGAAAAACGTGGATCCGTCGCCTTCGGCCGATTCGACCCAGATCCGGCCGCCATGCCGCTCGACGATGCGGCGGGCCAGCGCGAGACCGATGCCGTGACCACGCGTGTCGTCGCCGTGCAGACGCTGAAAGGCATGAAAGAGCTTCGGCAGATAGGCCCGCGCGATGCCGACGCCATTGTCGCGCACAAAATAAGTTCTCGTTGGCGTGGCAAAAACCGCTCCGGCCGGCGCGTCGTTGCCCCGGGCGGCGGGCGGCGGCCCGTCGTCGAGCGCGCCGATTTCGACGTGCCCCGGCCGCGCGGAGTCGAGATAATGTAGCGCGTTGTCGATCAGGCACGCGAACGCCTGCTCGAGCGCATGTGCGTCGCCCCACACCGGCGGCAGCGCGCTCACGGCGATCCGCACGTCGCGCGCTTCGTGCGACGCGCGCAGGTTGTCGATCAGCCGCGCGACGAGCGCGGCGACGTCGACCTGCTGCCAGCGATATTCGACGCGCCCGGCGCGCGACACGCGCAACAGCGAGTCGATGATCGCGGCCGCGCGCACGACCGCCTGATGCAGGAACGTGAGCGATTCGCCGACGTCGCCGTCGAGCAGCTTCGCCATGCGCGCGCGCTCGTGCTCGGGCAGACCGGCCGCGTCGATATTCACGCGCAGCTCGTCGCACGACACCTGCAGCTCCTTCGAAAATCCCCGCAGATTCACGAGCGGCGAGCGCAGGTCGTGCGACACGCTGTAGACGAACATTTCGTTATCCTGGGTTTCCTGGCGCAGATGCTCGTTCGCGCTCGCGAGATCGGCCGCCCGCGCTTCCAGCTGCAGTTTCAGCGCGGCCTGCTGCCCGGCCGCGTCGCGCAGACGGTCGTGCGTCTGATGCAGCACCGCGTCGAGCGCGGCGATCTCGTCGTTGCCCGGCAGCGGCGGCGCGAGCGGCAGGCGCTCGCCGAAGCGCCGCGCGTTGTCGCCAAGCTGCGCAAGACGGTTGCCGATGTTGCGCGAGAACACCGCCGCGGCCGCGGCCCAGATCAGCATCGAGCCGATCACCGCGATGCTCAACACGGCCTGCTGGCGATCGCGCGTGCGCTGCCACGACGCGCTCCGCCTTTCGCTCAACTGACGTTCGTCGGCGACGAACTGGTGAAGCTCGCTGCGCACGACGACGAGTTGCGGCGGCAGCGCGTCGCCGTCGGCGAGCGCGGCCTCGTCGCCACGGCCGGCGCGCAGTGCGTCGGCGAGATCGGCAACGCGCGTGCGCCATGCGTCGGCCGCTTCGCGCATCCGGTCGACACGTGCGCGCTGTATCGGGTTGTCCGCGACCGCGCGCGCGAGCTGCGCGCTGCGATCGGCAAACTCGATCCACACCGCATGCCGGTCGATGAACGACGAGTCGCCAAGCGCAAGGCCGGTACGTACGCGCGCGGCTTCGCGCATCAGCGGATCGGCGAGGCTCGACGCCTGCCACAGGATCTGCTGGCTCGCGTCCGCGTTGCGCGCGGCCCGGGCCGCTTCCTGCTGAGTGCCGAAAACCGCGCCGAGCAACGCCAGTTCGATTGCGCCCGGCACGGCGATCAGCAACAGACCCTTTGCGAGCAGTTTCATGACGGATTGAATGCGAAGCGGGTCGGCGAAGAAGCCGGTCCACCCGAAGCGGGCTGATGAAGCTGGCCGATGGCGCCCACTGAGACAACCAGGCATCGCCCTAACCGGAACCATTATCGGCAAGAAATTTCAGGATGACAACGAAAGTGCGGTTGCACACAGGCTTACAGGAAAACCCGGTTTTTTACGCACTCCCGACACACTGCACGTTCACACAGGTCTATTATTGAGACCGGAGACAGAAGAGCGCCGGGATACTCACTGACGCGCAACTCACCGGTCGGGCATAGGGCGTGCGGGAAGCGGCGACGAACATCCGTGCAGGATGGATCGTTCGTGAATCCCGCGGGTCCGTATGCTATAAAGGATCGACGTGCGGCGCGCGAAGCCGGGAGTGGTCGCATGGGAACGCTGCGTTTTTTGCAATCCTTTTTCAGGCGAGTTTTTATGTCCTTCCCGAAAAAGCGTAAGCGCGTGAAGCCGGACGGCGACGAATCGTTTCTCGCCGTGCTGAACCACTTCAAACCGTTCGGTCAACTGGATACCAAGATCGCGCGTGCACGCGCCCAGGACGAACCGGTCCTGTACGCGCACGTGCTGCCCGGGCTCGATGTCCTGCTGTGCAGCGTGCGCGGCGCCCAGCCGCCGTATCCGGCCACGTCGGAATTGAGGCGGCGCTGCATCGAATCCATTGCGCACGCACTGGAGCAGCCGCTCGAAGGCCTCGAGAACGGCGGCTACTGGTATGAAGCAGACGGGTTCGGGTTCCTCGTGTTCGCGAGCCGTGCGCGCACGCGCATCCTCGCGGAGTTCGGCGCGACGCGGCCCGGCATTGTCACGACACAGCGCGCGCCGCGGCGTCAACGCACGGCCGGCGACACCGTTCCGCGTTCGCTGCGCTAACGTCCCCTTGCGCTTTTCCCCGTTTTTTCCGCGTTAATCGTTTCCAGCGGCCGCGGGGCGGGCTTTCTGCCCGTCGCCGCGGCCCGCCGTGCGCGCGCGTCAGCTTCCCTTGTACAGGTTCGACGGATTCGCAAGCCTCGGCGCACTGCCCGCGTTGCCGCTGTTCGCGCCGTTGCTGCCCGGCTGCGCGGGACGCGCCGCATGGCCGCCCGCGCTCGCGGCCGGCTTCGATGTCGCCGGCAGGTCCGGCGCCGGCGCGCGTTCCTTCTGCCCCGGCGGCGGCGCGCTCGTCGCCTTGCGCATCTGCGCGAGCAGCGACGCGCACGGCAGCGGCTGGTTGTTGCTGGGCGCGATCAGCGGGATCAGCGCGGCGAGCGGATTCAGCAGCCCGAGCCCGACCATCGCGCCGCCGCGCAGCGCGAGCGCCGTCGCATCGACGCCGACGTGCGGATCCTTGAACGTCCCCTTCACATACAGCGGCGAGCGCAGCGAAAACACGCGAAAGCCCTTCGTATGCGGGTGGATCTTCAGGTCCATTGCCTCGTCGCGCATGTTCACCTGGCCGTCGATGTCGATGACCGCATCGTCGGTGTCGAGCGCGAACAGTTGGGAGTCGAGCACGCCGTTGGTGTCGACGAAATGCGCGGCCGCGCAGTTGATGTTCACGTCGCGATTGCCGAACAGCTTTTCGTAGACGACGTTCGCGACATTCAGCCCGGCCGCCTCCATCAGCAGGCGGCTGACCGTGCCCTGCGTGACCAGCATCTTCAGCTCGCCGTTCGAGCTCGCCGCGAGCGCGGCGGGCGAGTTGCCGGTCGCCGACAGCGATGCATCGCCGTTCACCTCGCCGAGCGCCGACTGCATCGACTTGACGTTCGGGAACAACTGCTTGAGCTTCAGATGGCGCGCTTCTGCCGTGCCGCTGCCCTTCAGCGGCACGCCGCTGCCGTCGAGTTTCAGGTTCGTCGCGAGCGTGCCGCCCGCCACGCCGAAGCGCAACGGCTCGAGCGTCAGCACGCCGTCCGTCATCACGACGTGCGTATAGAGGTCGGAGATCGGCAGGCTGCCCTGGCGGACGATGCGGCGGCCGGTGAACTTCACGTCCGCGTCGATCGCCTTCCAGCGGTCGGTGCGGAACTGTTCGACCGGCAGCGCGCGGCTGGCCGGCTGATCCGGCGCGGCGCCGCGCGACTTCTTGCTCGCGTTGCTGTCCGCGCCGATGATCGGCGCCAGATCCGAGAACTGCAGCAGGTTCGACACCAGATCGCCCGACAGCAGCGGCCGCGGATCGCGCTGCGCGTAGACGAGCGTGCCGTTCAGGTCGCTGCCGCCGACGCGGCCCGTGAAATTCTCGTAGCGGAACACGCTTCGATGCGGATGAAACTGGCCGATCAGATGGCCTTCCGTCGCGTACGGCGGCGTTTCCGGCAGCGTGACGCCGGTCAGCCCGTACAGATGCGCCATGCTGCGCCCATCCAGCCACAGCCGCAGATCGACGGCGGCGAGGTGCGCGGGGTCGGTCAGCGTGCCGACGAGCGCGATGTGCATGTCCGCGACGCGCACGTCCGCCTGGATCGGGAACGGCCGGTTCGAGTCCTGCAGCGCGAGCACGCCGCCGACCTTGCCCGTGCCGGAAACCGGCGTCTTGTTGTACGTGCCCGTCAGGGTCCAGCCGATCGCGTACAGCGGCTCGGCGCGTGACGGCGCCGCTGCGCCGCTCGCGGGCGCGGTTGCGCCGGCTGCGGCGGTGGTGTTCGCCGACGTGCTGGCCGGTGTGGTCGCCGATGGGCTAGCCGGTGCACTCGCGTTCGCGCCCGCGGGGCTCAGTGTCGACGCGCCCGCCGCGCCCGACGCTTGCACCATGCCCGACGCAGGCGATGCACCGGATGCACCCGGCACGCCCCCAGCCCCACTCGCCCCGCTCGCCGCCTGCGCGGCCGCGCCCGCTTCGCTCGCCGCCTCGGCCGCCTCGGCCTTCTTCTCCTGCTGCGCGAGCCGGTTCGCGCCCGAGCGCCCGATCAGCTGCGCCGAGTCGCTGCGCGACGCGCTCTCCTGCTGCTTCAACGCGTCGCCGATCGGAATCGGCTGGCCGAGCGTATCGACCGCGATCTGCACAGCGGTCTTCGACTGCTGGTCGTCGACCGCGACATAGCCCCTGGCGAACGCGATGTCGTGCAGATCGAGCTTCCACGTCGACGGCCCGGTCGACGACGGCAGCTTGAACGTCCAGTTATTGCGCCCGTCCGTGAGCCGTTCGGCGTCGATCGACGGATTCACCAGATTGATCGCCGGAATCACGATGTCGTGCGCGATGAGCGGCAGCACTTCCACTTCGAAGTCGATCTCGTCGAGCGTCGCGAAATGGGGTTGCTTCGTCCAGTCGGGATTCGCGATCGTGATGCGCGTCGCCGAAAAACGCGGCCACGGCACCCACCCGCGCCACCCGGTCTCGCCGACCGGATGCCGCCAGCCGACTTTCAGATCGCCTTCGATCGCAAACGGCCGGCCGATCGCTTCGCTCACCTTCTCGTTGACGGTCGGCTTCATGCGGTTCCAGTCGAACGTCAGCACGAACACCACGACGCCGATGACAAGAACGACGACAACCAGCACGAGCCATGCGAACATCTTGCCGAGCGTGCGGCCGATGCCGCGTGCCTTCGGTTGCGTGGACGTCATGCGCACTCCATTGTTTTTTCTCCTTCCGTTACCGCAGCGAGCACCTGTCATGCCCGACGCCACGCGATGATGCCGTATTGGGGCATCATTCGTGCTTCGCTTTTCGCTGTTTTTCACTTCTTGTCACCGCTTTTTATCCTTGTCACAACTCACGCAAGCACTCGCCACCGCTCCGTTTCCGATGACCGATTCCCGCGCCGCCGCGCCCCCCGACACCGCGCCGCTGATTGCCGCGCAGCGCATCGTGCGCCGCGATGCGGCGCGCAACCAAACCTTGCTCGAACCGACCGACCTGACGCTCGACGCCGGAGAGCGCGTGGCGCTGACCGGTCCGTCCGGCTCCGGCAAGAGCGTGCTGCTGCGCGCGCTCGCGCTGCTCGATCCGCTCGACGGCGGCCGCGTGCAATGGCGCGGACGGTCCGTCACGCGCTCGCGCATTCCGACGTTTCGCCGGCACGTCGCGTATCTGCGGCAGCGGGCGGCGCTGCTCGACGGCAGCGTCGAGGACAATCTGCGCTATCCGTATTCGCTCGCCGTCTATCGCGACGTGTCGTTCGACGCGGACCGCGTCCGCGCGCTGTTCGAACGCGCGGGTCGCGGCGCCGACTTCCTCGAACGCGATGCGTCCGAGTTGTCCGGCGGCGAAGCACAGATCGTCGCGCTCGTGCGCGTGCTTCAGCTCGATCCGGACGTATTGCTGCTCGACGAGCCGACCGCATCGCTCGACCCCGGCACCGCGCGCGCGATCGAGGCGCTCGTCGCGGGCTGGTTCGAGCGCGGAGCCGACGCGCGGGCGACGATCTGGGTGTCGCACGATCCGGCGCAGGCCGCGCGTGTCGGCACGCGGCAACTGGTGATGCGCGCGGGCGTGCTGTCTGCGGCGCCGCCCGACGGCGAGACCACAAAGTCAGCGGAGACTGTCCAATGAACACCGGACTGCAGAATCTGAGCCTCGTCGACGTCGCGATCGCGGCGTTGCTCGTGTTCGTGAACGGCGCGATCTCGGTGCTGCTGAAGCTCGATCTCGAACGCAAGCTCGCGTGGGCCGCGCTGCGCACTGTCGTGCAACTGCTCGCGATCGGCTACGTGCTGGGATGGGTGTTCGCGTACGACCGCTGGTATGCGGTGCTGCCGCTGATGGTGCTGATGACGCTGATCGCCGGGGTCGCGGGATCGCAGCGCGGCGCGCGCACGTATGCCGGGCAACGCGCCGACAGCATCGTGTCGATCTGGGTCAGCGCGTGGCTCGTGGCGGCGGTCGGGCTCTTCGTCGTGATCCGCATCCGGCCGTGGTACACGCCGCAGTATGCGATTCCGATCCTCGGGATGATTCTCGGCAACACGCTGACCGGCGTATCGCTCGGCATCGAGCGGATGACGAGCGAGCTGACCGCGCGCCGCGACCGCGTCGAGACGGCGCTCGCACTCGGCGCGACGCGCTGGGAGGCCGCGCAGGGCCCCGCGCGCGAAGCGGTGCGCGCCGGCATGATCCCGACGCTGAACCAGATGGCGGTCGTCGGCGTCGTCAGTCTGCCCGGGATGATGACGGGCCAGGTGCTTGCAGGCCAGTCGCCGCTGCAGGCCGTCCGCTACCAGATCGTGATCATGTTCCTGATCGCCGCGTCGTCAGCGCTCGGCACGGTCGGCGCCGTGCTGCTTGCGTACCGGCATCTGTTTTCGGCCGAACATCGGTTTCTCGTGTCGCGGCTCGTCGATCGCACCGCGCGCGCGAAACGGCGAGCCGCCGGATGAGCGGCGAGCGCCTCGTGGCGGGACGCGGAAAGCAGTGGAAAGCGGCGGAAAGCAGCGGAAGGCGCCCCACGCGGACCGCATCGCACGCGTCGCGTCTTAACGCACCGCCGAAATCGTGATCTGCGTGCCGTCCGCGAGCTTCACCGTTTTCGCGGCACCGCTCGTCGGCATCGAGAAGCGGACCACCTCCGCATGCTGGACCACAGCCGGGCACGTCAGCGACTTGCCGCCGCTCGTCACCGTCTGCGTGCCGCGCGGCGCCTGCGCCCTGAAGCTCAACTGCACGTTCGCGGTGCCGTTCGACGCGACGATCGGCGCGAGCCGCACCTGCGTCTGCCGGACCATCGCGCCGTTCGCGTCGAGCGGCAGCGACGCCATGTCGGGACAGCCCTCCGGTGTCGGCACGGCGCCGCCGGGTGGCGTCGTGCGCCACGTGAAGTCGTCGGTTTCGCCGGAGCGCAGCGTGCGCGTCTGCTGCGCATCGCCGAACTGCTTCGACATGACCTTGACCGTGTAGCGGATCGGCCCGTCGGTCGCGGTCTTCGACGTGACCGTGATCGGCGGCGCTGCGTGAGCGCACAACACGAACGCCGATGCGAATGCGAGCGCAGCACCGCGAAACGCCGCTGAACGGCGGGGAACGCAGAACATACGTCATCTCCTGGCTTGAGTCGGCCGCGCGTCTTGCAACAGCGGCACACCGCGCGTCCTGTGGGCGTAACGTCTGTCGTCAAGTCTAGCAAGCGACGCGCCGCGATGCGGGCGAGCGCGGCCAGGTATAACGCCAGGTGTTACCCGGCTTGCGCCGCGACGGGATCTGGCCGTTAGTGCGCGCACGGGCGTGGCATCCGATCGACTGTCGGTCTGCCCGTTCATGCAAGCTGCGGCGAACGACGATCGCGCGCCACCCGGCGTGCCGGCCGCCCGCGCGGCGCACGGTACAATAGCCGGATTTTCCGCGCGATCCGCGGCCACGCGGCTGCTGCAGGCCGCTTCGATGCGGCCGGTTTTCGTGGCCCAACCCGACTGCCGCATGCTGTCCCCTGTCCTTCTCGTTCGTCATGAATCTCGTCATCCAGAGTCCCGAGCCGCTTAGCGCCGATCACCACAAGCCGCTCGCCGCGCTCGCACGCGGCGGCCGCGTCGAGCCGCTCGACGCGCATGCGATCCGCATCGAGGATGCGTCGCTCGCGCAGCGCGCCGACATCGACGTCTATTGCAGCACGCACCAGCTCGACTACGCGTTCGTCGAGCCGGGCCGCACGCTCGCGCAATTCGGCCTCGTCGCGATGGACATGGACTCGACGCTGATCACGATCGAATGCATCGACGAGATCGCCGATTTCTGCGGGCTGAAGAAGGAAGTCGCGGCGATCACCGAGGCGGCGATGCTCGGCGAGATCAAGGACTTCAACGAGAGCCTCACGCGTCGCGTCGCGCTGCTCGAAGGGCTCGACGCGAGTGCGCTGGAACGGGTCTACGAAGAACGGCTGCAACTGTCGCCGGGCGCGACGCAGATGCTCGCCGGCGCGAAGGCGGCCGGGTTGAAGACGCTGCTGGTGTCGGGCGGCTTCACGTTCTTCACGGAGCGGCTGAAGGCTCAGCTCGGCCTCGACTTCACGCGCGCGAACACGCTGGAGATCGTCGACGGCAAGCTGACCGGCCGCGTGACCGGCGAGATCGTGAACGCCGATGTGAAGGCGCGCACGCTCGTCGAGACCTGCGCGCAACTCGGCATCGATCCGCGCCGCGCGATCGCAATGGGCGACGGGTCCAACGACCTGAAGATGATGGCGCAGGCGGGGCTGTCGGTCGCGTTCCGCGCGAAGCCGGTCGTGCGCGAGGCGGCGAGCGTCGCGTTCAACTACGTCGGCCTCGACGGGCTGCTGCGCCTCTTTTGATCTGAAAAACGCGCGCGAGTGCGAACACCGCTCGCGCGCGTTCGACGTTGCCGGCTCTCTACCTCAGCACGGCCAGCGCGCGGTCGACGTCGGCGCGCAGGTCTTCCGCATCTTCGAGTCCGACGTAGAAGCGCACCAGCGTCCCGTGATGCGGCCAGCGCGCGGCCGTGCGCATCGAGCCGACGTTGTACGGCATCGCGAGGCTGTGCGCGCCGCCCCAGCTCCAGCCGAGAGCGAACAGCTCCAGCGATTCGCAGAACGCATCGATCTGCGCCGGCGTGTAGCGCGCATCGAACACCACCGAAAACAACCCGCCCGCGCCAGTGAAGTCGCGCTCGAAGAATTCGTGCCCCGGACAGTCCTCGAACGCCGGATGCAGCACCGCCGCGATCTCCGGCCGTCCCTTCAGCCACTGCGCGAGCGCGAGTGCATTGCGGTCGTGTGTATCGAAGCGCGCCTTCATGCTCGGCAGCCCGCGCAGCACGAGCGAGCAATCGTCCGACGACACGCCGATCCCCATGTGCATGCGCGCGAGCTTCAGCTTCAGATACAGCTCGCGGTCGACGGTGATCGTCGCGCCCATCAGCACGTCGCTGCCGCCCGACTGGTACTTCGTCAGCGCCTGCACCGAGATGTCGACGCCGTGTTCGAACGGCCGGAACGCGATGCCGGCGGACCACGTGTTGTCGATCGCCGTCACGACGTTGCGCGCGCGCGCCGCCGCCGTGATCGCGGGCACGTCCGGCACCTCCATCGTCACCGAGCCCGGCGCTTCGAGCCAGATGAGCCGCGTCTCGGGCCGGATCAGCTCCGCGATGCCCGCGCCGATCATCGGATCGTAGTAGCGCACGCTGACGCCGAAGTCGCGCGCGAGCCACTCGCCGTGCTCGCGGTTCGGCGAATACACGTTGTCGGGAATCAGCACGTCGTCGCCCGACTTCACGAGGCCGAAATACACGTTCGAGATCGCCGACAGGCCGGACGGCTGCAGCAGCGCGTGCTCGCCGCCTTCGATCGTCGCGAGACGCTGCTGCAGCATCGTCGACGTCGGCGTCGCGTGCAGGCCGTAGCGCCATTGCGCGTCGTTGCGCCAGTCGAGCGCGCGTACCGACGCGAGATCGGGAAACACGACCGTCGACGCGCGCGTGACCGGCGCAGCGAACGATTCGAAGCCGGGCGTGATGTCGTCTTGCGGATGCACGATGCGCGTCTGCAACGCGCGGCTGGAGTCGGATTTCTTCATGTCGGACTTTCGGTGGGATGGGCGCTAACGCATGACGGGGGCGGCGTACGCCGCATCCGGAAGATTAACCGAGGATCGCGCCGGGTGTGCGCGTGCGCAGGGAGAGTCGGCGGCGACCGTCGGCTCGCCCTGCGCGCGCCGGTCGTGCGACTGTGACTGAGACTGCCCGGCGCGGATCGAACGCCGGGCGCGGTGACGCGTCAGTCGCCGGTCGTCAGATTGCTGACGCCGCCGACCGCCTGAGCGCCTCTGGCCGGCGCGGCGGGCGGCTGTTGCGCGGCAGGCGGCGCTGCCGGCTGCGGCTGGCTCTGCGCGCCCGGCGCCGCGCGCTGCCCGGCCGCCGTCGGCTTCAGGTCGAACGGCTGCGGATGCGAGTCGTCGACGTTCATCCGGTCGCCCGTCAACGAGCCGTCGTCCGCGAACGTGCCGACCCAGTTGCCGACGATGTGCGTGCCGTCGTTCGATTCCTCGATTTCGAGCGTGCTGCCGTCACGGTCGCCGGCGACGAGGATCACCTCGCCGGTGTCCGCGTACTGATACTCGCCGTGCACGCCTTCGGTGTCGTCGCCGGACTTCGCGCCGAGCCGCAGCACGATCTGCCGGTTGCCGAGCGTGCCGACGTAGCGCGGGAACTGCGCAAACGCGGGGTTCGGCTTCAGCGGCAGTTGCGCCGGCGCCGGCGCGGCCAGTTCCTTCACCGGATCGCCGTGCGGTTGCGCGCTCGCGAAAACCGGCGCGGCGCTCGCCGCCACCACGAGCACGCGAGCCCACCGACGCGCGAGCGAGCGGGCATTGCGTTGTATCGACATCGTCACTTCCATCCTTCGTGTTCCTTCCTGAATGCCGTGCCGCCACGCGCACGGGCGGCGCGGCACACGGTCAAATCCGCTCGAAAATCGCGGCGATCCCCTGCCCGCCGCCGATGCACATCGTCACGAGCGCGTAGCGACCGCCCACGCGCTGCAGTTCGTACAGCGCCTTCACGGTGATCAGCGCGCCCGTCGCGCCGATCGGATGGCCGAGCGAAATGCCCGAGCCGTTCGGATTCACCTTCGCCGGATCGAGGCCCAGCTCCTGCGTGACCGCGCACGCCTGCGCCGCGAACGCCTCGTTCGCTTCGATGACGTCGAGGTCCGCGACCGTGAGCCCCGCGCGTTCGAGCGCACGGCGCGTCGCCGGCACCGGGCCGATGCCCATATACGCCGGATCGACGCCCGCGTGCGCATACGACACGAGGCGCGCGAGCGGTGTCACGCCGCGCTTGCTGGCCGCATCCGCGCTCATCAGCAACACGGCGGCGGCCGCGTCGTTGAGGCCGGACGCGTTGCCGGCCGTCACCGTGCCGTCCTCCTTCGCGAACACCGGACGCAGCTTCGAGAAGTCCGCCGCCGACGCGTCGGTGCGCACGTGCTCGTCGGTGTCGAACGTCACGTCGCCCTTCTTCGAGCGCATGACGATCGGCAGGATCTGCTTTGCGAAGCGCCCGTCGGCGATCGCACGCGCCGCGCGGCGGTGCGATTCGAGCGCGAGCGCGTCCTGCGCGTCGCGCGAGATGCCGTACTTCTTCGCGACGTTCTCTGCCGTCACGCCCATGTGGATCGTCTGGAACGGGTCGTGCAGCGCGCCGAGCATCATGTCGATCAGCGGCGCGTCGCCCATGCGCTGGCCGAAGCGCGCGGACGGCATCACGTACGGCGCGCGGCTCATGCTTTCCGCGCCGCCGCCGATTGCGATGTCCGCGTCGCCGAGCAGAATGCTCTGCGCCGCCGACACGATCGCCTGCAGCCCGGACCCGCACAGCCGGTTGACCGTCAGCGCCGGCGCGTGCTGCGCCACGCCGCCGTTCAGCGCCGCGACGCGCGCGAGATACATGTCCTTCGGCTCCGTCTGGATCACGTTGCCGAATACGACGTGACCGACGTCGTCGCCGCCGACGTCCGCGCGCGACAGCACTTCGCGCACCACGCGCGCGCCGAGATCCGTCGGAGAAAAGTCCTTCAGGCTGCCGCCGAAATCGCCGATCGCCGTGCGTACGCCGGCCGCCACCACCACTTCGCGTTCCATGTGCTCCTCCTCCGGTTCCTGATGAATGTCGTTTTAATAGGTGCGCGCGGCCGGGCGCGCCGCGTCGGGATCCGACACCCGCGTCAGACTTCGCCCCACAGGTCGTGGCCGTCCGCGCCGGTGATCTTCACCGACACGAAGTCGCCGACCTTGTAGCGCTTCGACGCCTTCGTCGACGGCGCCACGTAGACGACGCCGTCGATTTCCGGCGCGTCCGCCGCGGTGCGGCCGATGCCGCCGTCGGCGTTGATCTCGTCGACGAGCACCTTCAGCGTCTTGCCGACCTTGCGCTGGATGCGCTTCGCGGACACCTGCTCGGCCACTTCCATGAAGCGCGCGCGACGCTCCTCGCGCACGTCGTCCGGCAGCGCGCCGTCGAGTTCGTTCGCGCTCGCGCCTTCGACCGGCGAATACGCAAAGCAGCCGACGCGATCGAGTTCCGCCTCGCGGATGAAGTCGAGCAGCGTCTCGAACTGTTCTTCCGTTTCGCCCGGAAAGCCCGCGATGAACGTGCTGCGGATCGTCAGGTCCGGGCACGCGGCGCGCCACGCCTGCACGCGCTCCAGCACCTTTTCGGCGTTCGCCGGGCGCTTCATGCGCTTCAGCACTTCCGGATGCGCGTGCTGGAACGGCACGTCGAGATACGGCAGCACGTGGCCCTTGAGCGGGCCTTCGGCCATCATCGGGATGATCTCGTCGACGTGCGGATACGGGTACACGTAGTGCAGACGCACCCACGCGCCGTACTGCGCGGCGAGTTCGCCGAGCGCGCCGACGAGTTCGGTCATCCGCGTCTTCAGCGGGCGGCCGTTCCAGAAGCCGGTGCGATATTTGACGTCGACGCCGTATGCGCTCGTGTCCTGCGAAATCACGAGCAGTTCCTTCACGCCGGAGCGGAACAGGTTTTCCGCTTCGAGCATCACTTCAGCGACCGGCCGCGACACGAGATCGCCGCGCATCGACGGGATGATGCAGAACGTGCAGCGATGGTTGCAGCCTTCGGAGATCTTCAGGTACGCGTAGTGACGCGGCGTGAGCTTCACGCCCGCGGGCGGCACGAGATCGACGAACGGGTCGTGCGGCTTCGGCAGATGGCTGTGCACCGCCTGCATCACCTCGCCGACCGCGTGCGGGCCGGTGACCGCGAGCACCTTCGGATGCACTTCCTCGATGAGTCCGGTGCCGCTCGCGCTTTTCTTCGCGCCGAGACAGCCGGTGACGATCACCTTGCCGTTTTCGCTCAGTGCTTCGCCGATCGCGTCGAGGCTTTCCTGCACCGCTTCGTCGATGAAGCCGCAAGTGTTCACGACGACGAGGTCCGCACCGTCATAGGTGCCGGAGATGTCATAGCCTTCGGCGCGCAGTTGCGTGATGATCTGCTCGGAGTCGACGAGTGCCTTCGGGCAGCCGAGGCTGACCATGCCGACCTTGGGCGGCTGAGCTTGCTTGCGGTCTTGCTTTTCAGCGGAATTCAAAGGGTTTTCCACGGGGAACGATCCAGGGTGACGCGTGCGGGAGCCCAAGGGCCAGATGCCCTGGGCGAATCCGATATTTTACCTGTCTTGCCCGTGTGCGGACCTGGTCGACCGCGCGTTGGCCCTGCGTCGGTCGCGCGACCGCCTCGCGGGAGCCGGCAGCCGGCGACTGTCGCCGGCCCGCCGATCGCGATTTACTTCTTTTCCTCGGGTTCGTCGCCCGAACCGGACGGTGCACCGGTCGACGGCGTCACCGGCGACGCAGGCTTGAACGGAAAGCTGCTGAACATCGACTTCGCCTGGTTCTGCATCTGTTCCTGCATCTGCACGAACATGTTCTTGGACTGCTCGATGTAGCTCGTCATCATCCCTTGCATCATCGGCGCCTGCATGTTCATGAACTGCGACCAGATCTCCGGATTCATCGCGTTGCCTTCGTAAAGGCTCTTCGACTGGTCCGCGAGCTTGTTCTGGATGTCGATGAACGCCTGGATGTTCTTCTCCAGGTAGGCGCCCATCATGCCCTGCATCGCATGCCCGTAGAAGCGGATGATCTGCGAGAGCATCGACGACGAGAACATCGGCAGGCCGCCGCTCTCCTCTTCGAGGATGATCTGCAGCAGGATGCTGCGCGTCAGGTCCTCGTTGGTCTTCGCGTCGATCACCTTGAATTCTTCCTGATCGAGCACGAGCTGCTTCACATCCGTGAGCGTGATGTAGGTGCTCGTCTCCGTGTCGTAAAGCCGACGGTTCGGATACTTTTTGATCAGTCGTTCGGCGGTCTTCTTTGTAGTCGTCATGTGTCGCCCTTGTTCGCCCGCGCGACAGCGCGCGCGCAGCGTAGCTCTTCAGCCGTGTCCGTCCCGGTGCCTTGACGGACGCCTTGCCGTTACCGATCCGTGCGGCAGACGCGTCGTGGACCTCGTGCCCGCCGTGTCCGAAAAATCGTGACCCGGGCGGGCGGGAGGCGCGCCTCTGCTTCGCGCGGATCACCCCATGTGCAACCCGCCGTTCAGCGAGAAGTCCGCACCGGTCGCGAAGCCGGACTCCTCCGACGCGAGCCACGCCACGATCGATGCAATTTCCTCCGGCGCACCGAGTCGGCGCACCGGAATCGTCGCGACGATCTTCTCCAGCACATCCGGCCGGATCGCCTTCACCATGTCCGTGCCGATGTAACCCGGAGACACCGTGTTCACCGTCACGCCCTTGGTCGCCACTTCCTGCGCGAGCGCCATCGTGAAGCCGTGAATGCCGGCCTTCGCGGTCGAGTAGTTGGTCTGGCCGAACTGCCCCTTCTGACCGTTGACCGACGAGATGTTGATGATACGCCCCCAGCCGCGCTCGACCATTCCGTCGATCACCTGCTTCGTCACGTTGAAGAGGCTCGTCAGGTTCGTGTCGATCACCGCGGTCCAGTCTTCGTGGGTCATCTTGCGGAACACGACGTCGCGCGTGATGCCGGCGTTGTTCACGAGCACGTCGACCTCGCCGAGTTCCGCCTTCACCTTTTCGAACGCGAGACGCGTCGATTCCCAGTCGCCGACGTTGCCCTCGGACGCGATGAAATCGAAGCCGAGCGCCTTCTGGCTTTCCAGCCACTTCACGCGACGCGGCGAATTCGGACCGCACCCGGCCACCACCTTGAAGCCGTTCTGGCTCAGGCGCTGACAAATGCTCGTCCCGATGCCACCCATGCCGCCCGTCACATACGCTATACGTTGTGCCATAAATCACGCTCCATTATCGTTATGCGAGGCGCCTTGCGGCACCCCGGCTTCGCCTTTCGCAACCTGTTCCTGCCTGTCCTGCCGTGCGCATCGCGTCAGTGACGAGTCGGCCGCCGCCACCGGCAGCGGCTTCGCGCGCCGCGCGGGCGGCGCGCCGTCTTGCATCACGGACGCTCGACCGCGAGCGCCACGCCCATCCCGCCGCCGATGCACAGCGAGGCGAGCCCGCGCTTCGCGTCGCGGCGCTGCATTTCGTGC